>Ga0209420_1001375_pt1 | contig 11624 bp, 9 predicted proteins | sample BlaSpr_A8_OM1_O1_FD_187972 | JGI IMG/M metagenome (GOLD analysis project Ga0209420, IMG submission 187972) | Forest soil microbial communities from Thunder Bay, Ontario, Canada - Black Spruce, Ontario site 2_A8_OM1_O1 (SPAdes) (version 2) | ecosystem: Environmental > Terrestrial > Soil > Boreal...
GGGACCCGTGGCGACTATGATGCTTGCCGATCAAGGCGCCGACGTCATCAAGGTCGAGTCACCGCATGGCGACCTTATGCGGCATTTCAGCCGCGGCCGCAACGGCATGAACGCCTCCTTCCTTAGCTGCAACCGAAACAAGCGCTCGTTGGCGGTCGATCTCAAGTCGGCGGATGGCCTCGACATAATCAAGAAGCTGATAGCTACCGCACAAGTGTTAGTTCATAACTTCCGGCCCGGAATTGCCGAGCGCATAGGTCTCGGCGAAGAAGCAGTGAGAGCTATTCGCCGCGACATAGTTTACGTATCGATCACCGGCTACGGGACCAAGGGGCCCTATGCCAATCAGCGGGCCTATGACCCCGTCATCCAGGCTATGTCTGGTCTCGCGGACATCCAGCGTGACCGGGATACCGGGCGCCCCAGGATGGTGCGTACCATTATCGCGGATTACACCACTGCCTTGACGGCTGCCCAGGCGATAACAGCAGCGCTCTTCGCGCGCGAGCGATCCGGCGAGGGACAACACGTGCGGCTATCCATGCTGGACGCGATGATTTCCTATCTCTGGCCGGAAGCTATGCCTAGCTTGACCTTTGTAGGTGCCGAAACCGACCCATCTGACGGCGAACTAGGTCCGGATCTCGTATTCGCGACGCAGGACCGTTATATCACCGCGGCAGCATTGTCGGACGACGAATGGGCCGGCATGTGCCGGGCGCTGAATCGGCAGGAACTCATCGACGATCCCCGCTTCAAGACCGCGCGCGACCGATCGGTAAACGCCGTCGAACGCCGCACGATAACCTCAACGGAACTGGAGAAATGGCGCGCGGCCGAAATCCTGCCGCGGCTGCTCGCCAACGATGTCCCATCCGCGCCGGTCGTGAGCCGGTTTGAGCTGCTGCGCGACGAACAGGTCCGCGAGAATCAGATCCTTGAAGAGTTTGACAGCGAGGAATTTGGCAAGGTGCGGATGCCGCGGGCGGCAGCACGATTCGAAGGCACGCCGGCTACGGTCCGCACGCTGGCGCCGATGCTGGGCGCGAACAACACCGCCATCCTTGCGGAGCTAGGCTACGATGCGAGCGCAATTGCGCGGCTTGAAAGCGATCGGATCGTGCACAATCAATCGAAGAAGGAATCCGCTGGTGGATAAAAAGAATCCCGTCGCAATTGTGACCGGGGTAGGTCCTGGAACTGGCGCGGCGATTGCCCGCCGCTTCGCCCGCGGCGGCTACGCAGTTGCGATGCTTGCGCGAAATCGCGATCGTTTAGTCTCGCTCGAGACGGAAATCCAGAACTCGCACGCGTATCAATGCGATGTCACCGACGAAGCGCAGCTCGATACGACTCTCGATGCAATACGAGCCGATTTGGGCGCGCCTAAGGTCTTAGTCCACAACGCGGTGGGCGGTGCGTTTGGAAACTTCCTGGAAATCGACCCTAAAGTGCTGAACCAGAACTTCCAGGTAAATACGATGGCGCTGCTATATCTCGCACGGCGCCTCGCACCTGCGATGGTTGCCGCCGGAGAAGGCGCCATCATCGCCAGCGGCAATACCTCTGCCCTTCGCGGCAAGGCCAGCTTTGCCGGGTTCGCGCCGACCAAGGCCGCTCAGCGAATTCTCGCCGAATCCATGGCGCGAGAGCTAGGACCCAAAGGCGTGCATGTCGCCTACGTCCTAATCGATGCGGTTATCGATCTGGCGTGGACGCGCAAGCGTTTTCCCGACGCCCCCAATGACTTTTTCATAACACCAGCTGCTATCGCCGACGAAGTCTGGCATATCGCGCATCAGGATCGTTGTGCGTGGTCATTCAATGTGGAAGTCAGGCCTTTTCGCGAGACCTGGTAAGCGCAAAGCCCCATCTGTGAGGAACGACGATGAGCGACCTGAGAATATTTTCGTACTTGCCCAACCCGCGCATCTGGAAAGCTACTATCGCAGCGCGTCTTTGCGGTGTCGAGGTTGAGGTAAGGGGAAGCTCGCCTAAGGAGCTTGGATCATGGCTGTGGGACTTCGATGCGCGCCCGCTCTCGAACAGCGAGCTCATAACGTCCTCTGACACCAGGAACGGCAAGGTCGGCTTCACCGGGGCTCTACATAAGACTGCTGCCTTCATGGATGCGCATCCCTTTGGCACCGTACCGGCCGCGTTCAGCCCTGACGGCAAGACCGGGATTTTCGAATCCAACAGTATTATGCGGGCCGTGGCCCGCCTTGGCGAAAAGCGGTTCCCGCTCTATGGCCGCGACGCCTATGAAGCAGCGCGCGTGGATAGTTTCCTCGACGCTAGTCTGGTGTTCGCGCGCGACTCGCAGATCTATCTGCTGTCTCTGATGAGCGGTACGGTCTCAGCCGAGATTCATTCGAGAATGCGAGACGGATTCGCCGTCTATCTGACTGGAGTCAATCAGGCGTTGTCACCTAACCGCGAGTTCCTGGTGGGCGAAAACATTTCCATCGCGGACATCTGTTTCGTCGCCGAACTGGCTCTGTTCTTCAATGAAAAGGCGCGGGCCGCCGATCTTCGAAAGAGAGGCCTCAAGCCGATTCTGCATGACAGCATTGACGCGGAATTTCCGCTGGCCTTCGCCCATTTTGCAAGGCTTGGCAAGCACGCCGCGTTCGCGCCTGAGATTGAGCCCTACCTGAAGAAAATCGAATCATCACGCGAAGCCCATGCTAGTCGCTAGGAATCAGCCTTTGCGCCTCGATTCATTATCAAGCTGGGAATCTTCTGGTGGAGCTGACGCGGATCGAACGCGCGACCTCCTGAATGCCATTCAGGCGCTCTCCCAAACTGAGCTACAGCCCCACCGTGGGCGAGATTTTCCAGCTAATCGGATACGGTCCGTGGTGTCAACCGAGCCGCACGGAGCAGGGCAGGGTCACACTTCCTTCGTGCGGTCGCCGTCTAGCGCCGTTGACGAATCGGCCTCAAGCGCGCGTCAATCGCGGGCGCGTTCGAGCAATTCGCGGGCGGCGCGGCGGAATTTGTCTGATACTTCGCCACCGAGCATGCGTGCAATTTCCTCGGTGCGATCGGCCGGCTCCAAAACGGCCACGCGGCTGCGGGCCGAACCGCGCCGCTCTTCTTTCTCGACCGTGAGATGACGGTCGGCGAACACGGCGATTTGCGCCAAGTGCGTGACGCACAGAATCTGATGAAAGCGCGAGAGCTGTTTCAGTTTGCGGCCGACCACCTGGGCGACCGCGCCGCCGATTCCCGCGTCCACTTCGTCGAAAATCATCGTGGCAATGCCGCGGCGCTGCGCCTCGAGCCGCTTGAGCGCGAGCATAACGCGCGAGAGCTCGCCGCCCGACGCGATCCTCAGTAGCGGCATCGCGGGTTGGCCGACATTCGGCGACAGATGAAACTCGACCGTGTCGCTGCCGAACGGACCGATCGCGGCGCCGCCGTGCACGAAGCCGGCTTCGTCCGCGCCGAGCGCACTGAGCCGCGGCTCGAAGCCCGGCGATCGCATCCCGAGCGACTTCAGTTCAGCTTCCATCTTGCGTCCGAGTTCGGCGGCGGCGCGCTGGCGGATTGAGGACAGTTTATTTGCGTGCGCGACGAGTTCGTCGAGCGCCTCCGTCATCGCGGCTTCGACCTGTGCTTTCGATTCGCCGATTCCCTCGAGCTCACGAATCTCGGATCGCGACCGCTCCAACGTTTCGAGCGCGCTGTCGACGGAGCCGCCGTATTTGCGCTTGAGCCGCGTCAATTCCTGGAGGCGGTTGTCGATTTCCTCCAGACGCGCGGGATCCGCTTCGATTTTGGAGGCGTACGCGCCGAGCGTGCGCGCCGCTTCCTCGAGGTTCGCGCGAGCCGACTTGATCATGTCGAGGGCGTCGCCGAGTTTCGGATCGAGGGCCGCCGCTTCGACCAACCGCGCCTCGGCCCGCGCAACTGTGTCGGTCGCCGCACCGTCGGCGCCGTAGAGTGCTTGCTCAGTTTCGAGCGCGGCATTGGCGAGCTTGCTGGCGTTAACGAGCACGGTTCGCTCCTGCGCTAGCGCTTCATCCTCGCCGCCTGCAAGGCCGGCGCGCTCGAGCTCGGTTGCGCGAAACCTTGCGAGCTCCAGCAAATCGGCGCGCTCGCGCTCGCGGCGGTTGAGATCCTGAACCCGCGACTGGATTTCTTCCGCGCGAGCGTAGCGGTCGCGATAGGATGCGAGCTCTTCGTCGAGGTTTGCGTAGCGATCGAGGATCTCGCGATGGCTCTCGGCGCGGAGCAGCGAATGCTGCTCGTGCTGACCATAGACCTGGACCAATGACGCGCCTATTTTGCCGAGGCTTTGCACCGTGGCGAGTTCGCCGTCGATGGTGACGCGCGAGCGTCCGCCGCCTTCGGCGATTACCCGGCGCACGATCAACTCGCGGCGGCCGCCGTCGCGTTTGCGCGCGGCCAGTTCAGGCATCGCCACCTCGCCCTCGAGCTCGAACATGCCCTCGACGATGGCTTCTTTCTCGCCGGCGCGGATCATATCGGGCGATGCGCGCGAGCCGAGCAGCAGTCCGAGCGCGCTCAGGATGATCGTCTTGCCGGCGCCGGTTTCGCCGGACAGCACGTTTAGGCCGGCGCCGAACTCGAGCTGAGCCTCCTCGATGATCGCGAAGTTGCGTATGTTCAGTTCGAGCAGCATCCGGGACGCGCGCGCGGCTATCCCCAGTGGAGCTTGTCGCGCCAGATTTCAAAATATGGATGAGCTGAGCGGATCAGCGAGACGACGTGGCTGCCGCGGTGAATCTTGATTACGTCGTCCGGCCCCAATTGCGACGACTCCTGGCCGTCGACGGTAAAGGTGGTGTCGTGATCGGGTGCCCTGACGTGAATCTCGATTTCGAAGGTATCGGGCAGCACCACGGGGCGGTTGCTTAGAGTGTGCGGACAGATCGGCGCGAGCACGATCGCGCCCAGAGTCGGATACAGGATCGGGCCGCCCGCGGAGAGCGCATATGCGGTCGAGCCGGTGGGCGTCGCGATGATCAAACCGTCGGCGCGATACGAGCAGAAGGCCGTGTGATTGGCGATTACGTCGAGTTCAAGCATTCTGCCGAGTGGGCCTTTGCCGACGACTACGTCGTTGAACGCCTGAAACGATTGCGCGATTTCCTCGGACGCGCGATCGACGATCGCCTCGAGCATGATGCGCCGATCGACCTCGTAGTCGCCCGCCAGCACGCGTGTCAGCGCGGCTTGCGCTTCCGACATAGTTACCTCGGTCAGGAAGCCGAGGCCGCCAAGATTCACACCCAGGATCGGAGTGCCCTCCGACGCGACCATCCGCGCGACGCCAAGCAGCGTGCCGTCGCCACCGAGCACAACGATCAGGTCGGCCCGATCGGCGAGGTGATGCCTTTCGACCCCGTCGGCGCCGATTTTCTTTGCGGTCTCCGAATCGGCAATCGGGGTCTTGTGCCGGGCGCGCAGAAAACGAGAGAGCGTTCGCGCGATGGTGATCGCTTCGGGCCGCTCGCGCTTGACGACCAGGCCTACTGTCTTTATTGACCGTTTCGCCGACGCCATCAGATGCTCATCATGCGCGGAAACTCGGCCTGACGCGAAAGCATTCGAGGTACATTCTCACTCTCCCTGGGGCATCTTCGGCATCTTGTACGAAGTGCCGGCGGCGGGCGGAACTTCCTTGCCGTACACAATGGCGACCGAATCGATGTAGTAGCCGGTGGCGTCTTCGGAGGTCTGCGCCCGGCTCGTGAGCACGACGATCGCATCGGCGCCGGTCTCGCACGCCTTGCGCTGCACGGCCGGGAGCACGTCGGCCTCATCCGCAAAACGGTTTCCCAATGCTTCGACGATTGCGACCTTGCGAAAATCTCCCAGCGGCTCGTGGCGCAACACCGGCATGTTGCAATCCGGCGGCTTGGCAGCGCGGCCGGAAGGCTCCACTTCGGAAAGGGTCACTTGTGGCGGCAGCGAGACGACGTGAGCGCATCCCGCGGCGGCAATCGTCAGCCCTATGATGATCGCGATTCGCACGACTAATGAAGTATCCGCCGAAGGGCTTCGCGGGCAAGAGTGTTGCGCCAACTTCAGACGCTCGCTTTGGGCGTTCTTTCATATAAAATCGCGATGCGCCCGCGTCCACCGAGGCCGGCGTTTCAGGGCAGTATCTCAACGATGGCAAACACCGGCAAATCGAAGCGTCCAATGCTGGGCGCGCATATGTCGATTGCCGGAGAAGTCGGCGCGGCGTTGATTCGAGGCCAGCAGGTCGGCTGCGACTGCATCCAGATTTTCACCAAGTCGTCGCGGCAGTGGGCGGCAAAAGCCTACACCAAAGAAGAAATCGAGAAGTTCAAACGGAATCAGGTCGAGACCGGCATCAAGACCGTGATCGCGCACGATTCCTACCTCGTGAATCTCGGAGCGCCGGACAAAGCGATGCGGCTCAAGTCGGTGAAGGAATTTATCGACGAGCTGCATCGATGCGAGGCGCTGGGCGTGCCGATTCTCGTCGCACATCCAGGTTCGCATGTCGGCTCGGGCATCGAGAATGGCATCAAGACGATCGCGAAATCGATCGACGAAGCGCACGCCGCGAGCAAAGGCTTCGAGGTGAAGATTGCGCTCGAAATTACGGCGGGGCAGGGCAGCAATCTCGGCAGTACGTTTGAGCAGATGTCGCAAATTTTTGACGCCGTCGCCGAGAATGAACGGCTGCGGCTGTGCTTTGACACTGAGCACGCATTCGCCGCCGGCTACGACATCCGCACGCCTCAAGGATATGAAAATACCTTCGGGGAACTCGATAAATTCATCGGTCTCAAAAGGCTTGCCGCATTTCACCTCAACGACTCGAGCAAGGATTTCAATTCACACGTCGATCGGCATCAGCATATCGGGAAGGGGTTCATTGGACTCGACGCGTTTCGCCGGCTGCTGAACGACAAGCGATTCTTCGGGCTGCCGATGTGCCTGGAAACGCCCAAGGGACCCGAGATGAAAGAGGATGTCGAGAACCTCGCGACATTGCGCAGCCTATTCAACAACTGACTATTGACTAATGACTAAACGAATACTCACTGGAGACCGTCCCACCGCGCCATTGCATCTCGGTCACTACGTAGGATCGCTGGAGAACAGGGTACGTCTTCAGGAAGAATACGATACCTACTTACTAATCGCGGACGTCCAGGCACTCACCGACAATTTCGAGCACCCCGAGAAACTCGAAGCGAACATTTTCGAGGTCGCGCTCGACTACCTGGCCGTCGGCCTCGATCCCAACAAGGCGAAGTTCGTCGTGCAGTCGATGGTGCCGGAGCTGACCGAGTTGACGATTTATTTCATGAACCTCGTCACCACGGCGACGCTCGAACGAAACCCGACGCTGAAGGAAGAGATCAAGCAGAAAAATTTCAGCAAGGGGCTGCCGGTCGGCTTTTACACGTATCCGATCTCGCAAGCCTCGGACATTACGATCTTCAAGGCCCATCTCGTGCCCGTCGGCGAAGACCAGCTGCCGATGATCGAGCAGGCCCGCGAGATCGTGCGGCGTTTCAATCGCATGTACGACAAGGTGCTGATCGAACCTAAGGCGTTGGTCGGCGAAATGGCCCGGCTGCCCGGAACTGACGGCGGCGCGAAGATGGGTAAGTCGCTCGGCAACTGCATCTACCTCGGCGACCCGCCCGACGTCGTGCGCAAGCGTGTGATGTCGATGTACACGGATCCGACGCGGCTGCATCCGACCGATCCCGGCCACATCGAGGGCAATCCCGTTTTCACCTATCACGACGCGTTCAATCCGGATAAGGCCGAAGTCGAGGACTTGAAGGAGCGCTATCGCAAAGGCACGGTCGGCGACGTCGAGGTCAAGGAGAAGCTGTTCAAGGCGCTGAACGCCTTCCTCGGGCCGATTCGCGAGCGCCGCGAGCAGTTCGCATCGAAACCGGATCAGGTGCGCGAGATAATCGTCGAGGGCACGCGCAAAGGCCGCGCGGTCGCACAGGAGACGATGGCCGAAGTGCGCACCGCGATGAAGATCAGCTACAAATTCTGAATCACTAATTTGATGTGAAACCCGCGGTGGGTTTCACGCGTCCTTCGGCAGGGTGACCCCTGCACCCAGTACTAAGATGCGGGGCTTCGCCCCTGTTAGAACATTTGGGGCAGAGGTTCCGGGTCGTACCTCGCCCGTTACAGGGAGATGAAACTCAATACGACTTCGCGAAGTATGCGCGCTCGGTTGCCGATTCTCCGCACACCAAACATTTACCAACGACGCCGTCATTGTTGAGTGGAATCGCGCGACACGTCGCCTTGGTCTCCTCGCGAATTCGCGTCTCGCACGCGGGATTCCCGCACCAGTAGATATCTGCGAAGCCGCCGCCGCCTTCGCCTTCCATGTGCTTGCGAAACGACGCGTAGTCGTCGAATGTTCGCGTGTTCGCGACCATCGCGGCTTTGGCTTGCGCGTAGAGATTTTTCTGAATCTCGCCGAGTAACGCTGTCACCGTATCGGCGATGGTTGAGAGCGACGCCTTGCTCTTCGCCTCCGGACCCGACTTGTCGCGCCGCGCGAGGACAGCCTCACCCGACGCGACGTCACGCGGCCCGATCTCGATTCTCACGGGCACGCCGCGCATCTCCCAATCGTTGAACTTGAACCCCGGCGTCATCCCTTCGCGTTCGTCCATGCGCGCGCGGATGTTCGCCTGTGTGAGCGATTCCAGCGCGGCTCGCGCCGCCGCGAGCACCGTCGCACCCTCCTCGGGTTTGCGGAAGATCGGCACGATGACCGCTTGCGTCGAGGCGACCGTCGGCGGCAGCCGCAGTCCCTGGTCGTCGCCGTGCGCCATCACGATCGCGCCGAGCAGCCGCGTCGAAACGCCCCAACTGGTCTGCCACACGAACTGCATCACGTTTTGATCGTCGAGGTAGCGGATTTCGAACGGCTTGGCGAAATTCTGGCCGAGAAAATGCGAGGTGCCACATTGCAGCGCGCGCCCGTCGCCCATCAATCCTTCGATCGTGTAGGTCTCGACCGCGCCCGGAAATCGCTCCGCCGCGCTCTTGCGTCCCACGATCAGCGGAATCGCGAGGAACTCCTCGACGAACTGCCGATAGACTTCGAGAATCCCGAGCGTCTCGCTCTGCGCTTCCTCCGCTGTCGCGTGCGCCGTGTGCCCCTCCTGCCAGAGGAATTCCGTGGTGCGCAGGAACATGCGGGTCCGCATCTCCCATCGCACGACGTTGCACCATTGATTGACCATCATCGGCAAGTCGCGATGCGATCTGATCCACTGCGCGAACATGTGGTTGATGATCGTCTCCGACGTCGGCCGCACGACTAGCGGCTCCTCGAGCTCCTTGCCGCCGCCGTGCGTGACGACCGCGAGCTCAGGCGCGAAGCCTTCGACGTGCTCCGCCTCCTTTGCCAGGAAGTTTTGCGGGATGAACAACGGAAAGTATGCGTTGCGCGCGCCGGTTTTCTTGATGCGGCGGTCGAGCTCGTCGCGGAGCGCCTCCCAGATCGCAAAACCGTCGGGCCGAAAGACGATGCATCCGCGCACCGGCGAGTAGTCCGCCAACTCGGCGCGCAGACAGATGTCGTTGTACCACGCGGCGAAATCCTCGCTGCGCGGCGTCACCTTCTTGTCGTTCTGCTTTGTTTGTTTTTCCGCCATTCGTCTTGCGTGACGACTTTGATTATCGTCAATTGGTACAGTCTCCGGATAAAATCGCCTCGAATCAACTTAGTCCGGAGCGCGTCCAAGGTGAAAGTCATGAAGCTGAGACTCCAAGCCGCCGCCGTCGGCATTGCGCTGTTGATCATCCTGCCAATCTCGGCAAGCGTGGCGTCGGCGCAAAGTGATGCGAACACCTCCGCCGCGCGCACGATTGAAGTTGATGGCAGCGGCGAGACGCGCACGACTCCCGACACCGCGGATCTGGATCTCGCGATCGATACTCAAGCGAAGACCGCCGAAGAAGCTGCGGCACGGAACGCGGCGCTCGCGACGAAGGTCATCGACGCGCTCAAGTCCAAGCTGGGCGACCAGGGCAAGATTACCACCGGCGGCTATTCGCTGGATCCGCAGTACGACCAGCGCCCGAACGAGAACCAGAGGATCGTCGGCTACAACGCTCAGAATTCAGTCACGGTGCATACCGGCGCGCTGGATCTCGTCGGCGCGCTCATCGATACCGCGATTGCGGCCGGCGCGAATCGGGTCAACTCGCTGAGCTTCAGCGTGAAGGACGACACCAAGGCGCGCACCGAAGCGATCGCGATCGCGACTCGCGACGCCCGCGCACAAGCCGAAGCGCTCGCCTCGGCGCTCAATGTGAAGCTCGGCAAGGTCCTCAAGGCGACGACCGTGTCGCAGGAGCGGCCGCCGATTCCGCTACGGATGGGACGGGCGATGTCGATGTCGGCGAATGTCGCGACGCCAGTCGAGCCCGGCGAGGTCACTGTGCCGGCGACGGTTTCTCTAACTTTCGAGATTGAGTAGCTCGACCGCGGCCGGTGCGCTCTCGATAGCTGCAGATTAGCGCTGCGCCCGCCGGCTATCTGACCGGACTCGCGATCTCGCCACTCGGTGCAACCGCAGGCTAACCTTGTTCGCGTGAAAATTCCTGGCTACTCATCGCTAGCCGCATTTCTGGCGCACTATCGCGCACTGAAATCAGACACCGCTCGCAGCGCCGACGACGATCAGCTACTGGCCGAAATGTCGAAGGCGATGGCGGCGCTCGCGCCCGAGGCTCACGCCGCCCTCGACTCTACCGACGATACCAGTAGCGCTCGACGCCATCGCGCGCGCGCCGAACTTCAGCTCCGCCGCGAGGCGACCGCCCGCGGGATCGTCACGGGCTGAACGATGCTCGCTTACCTCGTACGGCGAATCGTCTTCGGCGCCGCGGTCCTGATCGGAACGTCCATCATCACGTTTGCAATCGCATTCGTCGTTCCCGCCGATCCCGCGATCGCGATGGCCGGGGCCAAGGCCGATCCGCAAACTCTCGCAACGATCCGAACCGAGCTGGGTCTCGATCAGCCGATCTATATCCAATACGCGCGGTACCTCGATCGCGCAGTTCACGGCGACCTTGGCCGCTCGTACATCCGCCGCGAGAACGTGACGACGATGATCGCCGATCGCTTTCCCGCAACTGCGTTGCTGGCCGGCGCGGCGATGGCGCTCTCGCTGATTCTCGGAGTTGCGATGGGTGCGATAGCCGCCGCGTATCGCGGCCGCGCTACCGACAACTTGCTGCTGGTCATATCGCTGGCGCTCGTGTCGATCCCGGTTTTCTGGCTGGGCACGATGCTGTTGATCGCGGTCGCCGCCACTATTCGCTCTTTTCCGCTTGGCGGTTACAGCGGCCCTACCAGCCTGATCCTGCCGACTGTTACCCTCGCGCTCGGCTCGGCCGGCTACTATTCGCGCGTGCTGCACACCAGCCTGTGCGACGCGTTCGATCAGGATTACGTGCGCACCGCGCGCGGCAAGGGTCTGTCGCGTGCGCGTGTGATGCTCAAGCATGCGATGGCGAACGCGTTGCTGCCGCTGGTCACGCTGGCGGGACTCGATCTCGCGGGTCTGCTTTCCGGCGTCGTTCTGACCGAGACGGTTTTCAATTGG
>Ga0209420_1001376_pt1 | contig 11614 bp, 10 predicted proteins | sample BlaSpr_A8_OM1_O1_FD_187972 | JGI IMG/M metagenome (GOLD analysis project Ga0209420, IMG submission 187972) | Forest soil microbial communities from Thunder Bay, Ontario, Canada - Black Spruce, Ontario site 2_A8_OM1_O1 (SPAdes) (version 2) | ecosystem: Environmental > Terrestrial > Soil > Boreal...
CGCACCTCGACGGACATGCGGCCAGTCTACGGGTCCTGGACCGCGACCTCGCACTCCCCGACGACGCCGTCCCGGACGCGGTAGGCGCGCAGCACCGGCTCAGCGTGCTTCAAGCTCACCAGCGCGTACACCCAGCCCGGCTCGAGCGCCTGGCGCACGTCGGTGTCGGACGGGTAGGCGTCCGAGTGGGTGTGCGAGTGCCAGACGCCGATCAGCTCCTCGCCGCGCTCAGGGAGTGCGAAGGCGTCTTCAGCTGCGACTGCCGCGGCGTCGGGACCGACTGGGAAGTCGGCGAGCTGCGCACGATATCGACCGCGCTGCTCGGCACGGTGGACATCGTGCCCGACCCGTCGGGGCTGGCCGCCGACTTCGCGGCCATGATGCGCAGCGCGATGGGCAAGCAGGTCGCCGACGTGGCCCTGCGGGTGTGGACGCCCCAGCACGCGATCGTCCGGTTCGTGAAGCAGGTCGCGCCCGCTGTCGACGACCTGACCGCCAGGCGCACGCCGTCCGGCCCGCAGGCCGGTGACTACCCGACCGGGGCGTGGGGCCCGGGGGAGAGCCGCGACTATCACGTCGGCGTCGAGGTCAACCCGGCCGGGGTCGGGCAGGAAATGCTGGCCGCCCGGGTCAGCCTCGTGACCGGCCCGCCGTCGGCCGCCGAGGTCCTCGGGCAGGGACTTGTCCGCGCCATCTGGACCGACGACGAGGCGCTGTCCACCAAGATCAACCCACTGGTCGCCCACTACACCGGCCAGGCCGAACTCGCCGACGCGATACAGGAGGGCCTGGAGGCCCGCAAGCAGGGCGACGAGGAAGTCGCCACCGCCAAGCTGGGCCGGGCCGTGGCGCTGGCCCACCAGTCGGGCAATCAGGACACCGCCAGGCTTCTCGCCAAAGTGGTCGACGTCGTCGACGTGGAGACCGGTACGGTCCGGCTGAAGAAGAAGGTCGAGGACGTGGACGAGATGGCCCTGGACACGAGATCTACGAAGACGGTCAGGGTGAAGAAGGCCCAGTCCTAACGCGACGGGGTGGCAGAAGGGTCGGAGGCGGCGGCGATGGCGGTGATGCGCTGGCGTCCAAGGGCGTCGCTACGGGCGCGCAGGATTACCTACGCCGCGCTCGCGCTTGTGGGCGTGGCGGCGGCGATCGGGGGCGTGATCATCACGCCGTGATCGTTAACAATGCGGGCGCCCGGGATTCCCCGGGCGCCCGTTTGCACGTTTTGGGTTATTTTATATAGGACTTATTACACTTCGGCGAAGGCATCGGCGCGGAAACGGCGCGGCAGGAAGAAGGTGAGGCAGAATGTGAGCACCAGCAATGAAATTTCGTAGACAATCCCCCAACGGAAGGCGTTATCGAAATTGGCGGCGTTCGCCTTGAGGGCAGCCGTGGTGGCGGCCTGGGTTATAGTGCGGCCCAGAGTTGGATCCGCGGCGAAAGCCGGGTTGTTTTGCGCCTGCTGGCAGCTTGGCGGGGTCACGGACGAGTCTTTTTCGCGTGAGCGGTCGATGAAGCAGGTTTTGACGCCGCCTATGATCCCGGCCTGATCGGCATCCGGGATGCCGGCGGCTGAAAGTTGCGACGACAGCCGGGGCGTGGCGGTATTGAAGCTGGCCGGAGCGGCCGAGCTGAGCTGACCAAAGAAGATGACGCCGATTACGGCAATGCCAATAGCACCGCCAACCTGCTGCACCGCGTTGAGCGTGCCCGAAGCAGCGCCGGCGTGCGACGGGTCAACGCCATTGAGCACGGCCGCGTAGAGTGAGGCAAAGATGTGGCCCATGCCAATGCCAACAATCAACAGGCCCGGGATGAGCTGCCAGGAGTGCAGCGCGAGGCCGTAATGATGGAACATCCAGGTGGTAATAGTGAGCCCAACCGCCATCACGGCGCAACCGAGCAACAGCGCGCGGCGGCCGAGCCTGGGGATTACGGTCTGGCCGAGCGTGGCCATGGTTAAACCAATGCCGATAGCCGTGGGCAGGCCGGTGAGCGCGGCGCGGATGGGCGAGAAACCAAGGCCAATTTGCAGGAACAGGCCAAACGTGAGGAAGAAGCCGAGCATGGCGGCTTCAAACACGAGGTTAACGGCCAGACCGATATTGAATGACAGCTTGCCAAACAGCGCCGGCAAGACCAGCGGTGAACCGTCGGTGCGGGCTTTGTGGCGCTGCCAGAGCGCAAAGATGCCAAATACCGGCAGTGAGGCTGCCATCGTGGCATAAGACCAAGCCGGCCAGCCGAGTTCGCGGCCCTGAATCAGCGGGTACACCAGCAAAAGCATGGCAATCATGATGAGGAAGGTGCCGGTAATGTCGAGCTTGAGCGGGTGCGACGATTTACCACTGGGCAGATAGCGCACAGCAGCCAGGAGTGCAAAGATGCCGATCGGGATATTGATGAGGAAGATTGGCCGCCAGTCGAGATTAAACAGATCGGCTTTGATGAGCAGGCCGCCGACCACCGGGCCAAGCGAGGCTGCCAGGCCGCCGAGGGCGCCGAAGAGGCCGTTGATGCTGCCGCGCTCTTCGGGTTTGTACATAATCTGCATGAGTGACATCACCTGCGGCACCATGAGCGCGGCCATTGAGCCCTGGAGCAGCCGGGCCACGATGAGCAGATCGGGATTGGGCGCGATCCCGCTTAAGAATGAGGCAATAGTGAAACCGCCGACGCCGATCATAAAGACTTTTTTGTAGCCGTAGACATCACCCATGCGGCCGCCGGTAACGAGCATAAGCGCAAAGGCCAGGCCGTAGCCTGCCACTACCCACTGGATGGCCGAGTAGGTGGCGGAGAGGTTGCTGCGAATTGAGGGGATGGCGATGTTAACAATGGTGGAATCGAGCAGATCCATGATGAAGGCCAGTGACACCACAACGAGCGCCGCCGTGCGCATGCGGGAGGTGAAGCCGGCCGCATGTTCCTGAGCTGAAAGCGGCGTGGCGGATGCGACATCGGCCGGTGCGAGTGTTTCTGATACAGGCGGAAGTATCGCGGCCGGAGGCGTGCCCGCAGGAGCCGGTGCGGGCGCTTGAGCGGGTTTATTTCTGGTTGGTCGGCGTTGAATCGTGTCTAACACAGTTGCGTATCATATCGGTTATGCCTGAGCTGGTCAAGGGCAGAGTGTTCTAAAATCAAGCGTCGCCGGTGGTCGGCGGCATGGGCGTGGTGGGTGGGACCGATTCGTCTGGTGCGACGGCGGCCGGTGCGGCCGGGATTGGCATTTCACCCGGGGCTGCCATGCCCATGGCGCGGAGGCAGCCGTCGCGGGTTTCAAGCGCTTCCTCGGACAGACGCTCCGGGTGCGGGGCGCGGTGGAAAACGAATTGTTCCTGTTCGCCGGCGGATTGGATCTGGACGTCGCCATAATCAAAAATGGTGGCCCAAAAGCCAACGCGGCGGCCGGACACATCCTGGACTCTGGCGTAGGTGAGCTGCGAGACCTGACGGTTGAAGAGCGTGGGCTGCTCAACCTCGACAATGTGCAGATTGGTGAAAATAAGCACATTGCGGCGATAGGTATAGATGCCGATAAGCAGGATAAGGCCGCCGATGACAGCCATGAGCAGCACGAGAATCAACACGAGCAGCGATGGAAACGGGATGGCGGCCGGATTGCGGCCCTCGAGATAGGCCAGCGCCAGCGCCACAATCAGGAGAAAGAACGACATGGCGACGGGCGCCACCAGGTCAATGAATGAGCGGTGGACGACGCGAATGATACGTTCGCCGGGATCGAGTGTGAAGCCATAATTCATAATTGTTTGGTTATACCATAATTATCCGACTTGTCCAAATCCTGATACCGCGATGAGTACTATCATGATGACAAGCACGACCAATGTGGCCACGGCATAGAGACGATAATGGAAACGGCGCCAGCGCAACAGACCCTTGCGCCAGACCGTGGCGTGCGTAACGGCGTAGACCGCCAGCAGCAACAACAACAGCGCAAGCGTGAGGAGCGTACTCCAGTTAAGCGTGCGGGTAAGGCTGAGGGGCGCGAACAGGCTGTAGGATTTGGCTGGTGGCGTACTGGTGGCGGTTTGGCCGGCGGCCGGTGACGGCGCGGCAACGGCCGGGGGCGCCGGCGTGGCCGAAGGCGAGGGCTGCGTGCCGGGCGAGGGCGCCGGCGTGGCGGCCGGGGTTGAGGCCGGCCCGGCGGGTGGCGGCACTACCGCAGTGACGGTGAGGCCGGCCGGAGCCCCATAGTGCGCCACCACGAGCGTGGTCTGGCCGCCGACCAGCGTGCCGTTCTCGACCGCAAAGCCAACGTCGATATAGTGCGGGTTTAAGATGTTGGCGCGGTGCCCGGGCGAATTCATCCAGCCGGTCATTACGCCTGAAGTGGTGTCAAAATCCTTGGCCAGATTTTCGCCGGCGTAACTGTAGTTGTAGCCGGCTTTTTGAAACCAGTACCAGGGTTGGATGCCGGAGGGCGAGACATGCGCCCAGTAGTTTTCGGCAAACATATCCTGAGCTTTGAGCTCGGCTGAATAGTTCAGCTGAGCGCTCAGGTGCAGTGGGCTCAAGCCGTTGGCGGCCCGCTCCTGGTTGGTTTGGGTGAACAAGTCTTCAACGGTGATGTTGCTGGCATAGGCCAGCACGTGTCCCTGGCTGGCGGTGCGAACCGCGGCTGGGCGGGTAATGAGCATCGCACCCTGCGCGCCGATGATGAGAACGGCCATGAGCGCAAGCCCGTGCGCGCGGATCAGGTGCGGCCGGTGGTCGTTGGCGGCGTGCGGGATGAGCCAGTGTTTGAGCTGATGCGCAACCCGGCGTGCAGGCTGCAGGTGATGATGGTGGCGGCGCGAGCCCATTGAAAAAGCCTTATGCTTCCTATTTATTGTACACCACTTCAGATAGTGCAAGCGTGAGCGATTCCGGTTTTAATCTGGACTTTTATAATCTATTGTGTTATGGATATGTTACTCGCGTTCGCGAGGCTCAGCGCCTGAATGCGGCACTTGGTGCATATCAGAGCTGAGTACGTTTCGAGCTGGAGCGCAGGGCGCTCCGGGAGGAGATCGTCGGATGGAACTGGGATTGGATCTGGAGCCGGACCCGCTGTCCGGGCACCGGGTAGCGTTGCTGAACGAAGGCGGCCTTAAGAAGGTCGAGCTGCTTGAATACATTGAAGGTGTTGGCGACCCGTTTGTCACGGGCAGATGGGCAGCCGACGCACATGGGTACGTCGTGATCGATTCGGCCGGCAACCGGTATGGGCTGACGGTAGACGGCGCCGCCAGCCTCCAAGACGGGTTCGAGGTCATCGGGACCATTCAGCGCGTGTACCGCGCGGCAACCGGCAGAGCGAGCTGAGCCGCTACCCGGACGCCGTGGCAATCGCCACGGCGTCCGGGTAGCCTGAAACTTTTTGCCTTTACAAGGCTTTTATAATTTGAATTTGCAGATTCTGCAGTCGCAATTTTTTATCGTTATTTCAAAAGAACCTTGACAATTTGGCTATTTTGTATTATTATGCTGAACATCCTTTTGGTGAGGCCATCTGAGGTCTCGTTTTTGTGAGATGAACGTAATGAACCAGAATGTATCTATCTTGAATAAATTTCGTAATCGTGGCGTAATAACAGCCGCTGGCTTGATTTTGGCCGGTGTGATCGCCTCACTCGTCTGGAAAGTTCCGGCCGTGCATGCGCAGCTGGCAGCCTGGAAGCTGGTGCCGCAGCCGGCCGCTTACACCGAGCTGTCGTTTGACAACTCGCTGGGCCTGCCGTTTAAACCCCAGACCGGCCCGATTCATTTTGAATTTCAGATCCATAATCTTGAGCGCACAACCGTGAGGTACCCGTATGAGTTGATCATTGACGGCCCCGACGGTATCGCCCAGGTGGTGGGCGGCGGCACGGTGACGCTCACTGACGGCGCGAGCGCTAATGTGCCGACTTACGTGGTGTTGCCCAAAGCCGACCTCAGCGGCCGGACACAGGTGACGGTATGGCTGCCGAACCAGCAGCAGGAAATTGATTTCTGGCTGGGAGTGACACAATGAAAAAGATTACAGTTCTCGTCCCCTGCTACAACGAGGCCGAAGGTATCGGCGAAGTGGTGCGCACGTTTCCGCGTGAGGCGCTGCGCAAGGCCGGCTTTAAGCTCGAAGTACTGGTAATTGATAACCGCTCAACCGACAACACGGCCGAGATCGCGAAAGCGGCCGGTGCGCGGGTGCTGTTTGAGCCCAAAGGTGGCAAGGGTTACGCCGTGCGAGCCGGGATGGCGGCGATCAGTGATGACACCGATTTTGTGGTGATGCTCGACGGCGATGCCACCTATCGCTCGGCCGAAATCCTGCGCCTGGTGGAGCCGTTGGCCGCTGATTTCAGCGACGTCATCATTGGCTCCCGGCTGGGTGGCCGGATTAAAGCCGGCACGATGCGCGGTTTCAACCTGCTCGGTAACTGGGTATTTTCACACCTGGTGCGCTATTTTTACCACGTGAACGTAACCGACACCTTGACCGGCTATTTTGCCTGGAAGAAGTACGTGGTGGACGAACTGTGGCCGCAATTGACGTCGTCCGGATTTGCGATTGAGATGGAAATGATTACCAAGATGGCCCGGCTTGGCCACGATATTTACTCGGTGCCGATCAGCTATGAGCCCCGGGCCGGTGAGTCGAGTCTGCATCCGGTTTATGACGGTTCGCGGATTCTGGCGATGTTTGTGCGCAACCTGTTTTGGAAGGCGGCGGGTGGTTCGGCGCCGGCAAACGTAACCGCTCCGGTGCGCCTGACGGCGCGCGTGCGGCGGGCGTTGCCAACGTTTGGTGAGCGTATCGGCGCTGGGGATGAGTGATGAAACTCGCGATCGTAACGGATGCTATTCACCCGTACCACAAGGGCGGTAAAGAGACACGGACCTACGAGCTTTCGACCCGGCTGGCCGCTGCGGGATTTAACGTCCACATTTACACTATGAAATGGTGGGACGGCCCGGAGCAGATGCGCTGGGAAAACGGTGTATGGCTGCACGCGATTTCGCGGCGCTGGCCGCTGTATAGCGGTGAGCGGCGCTCGATTGTGCAGGGCGTGATGTTTGGCCTCGCTTGTTTCAGGCTGTTATTTGAACGTTTTGATGTGGTGGATGTTGACCACATGCCGTATTTCCCGCTGTTTTCGATGCGGGTGGTGTGTTGGCTGCGGCGTAAACCAATGGTGGCGACGTGGCATGAGGTCTGGGGCCGGGCGTATTGGAAGCAGTACCTGGGCCGGGCAGGCGAAATGGCAGCTCTGCTTGAGCGCCTGACGGTGACAATGCCGGACGCGATTGTGGCCGTGAGCGACCAGACGGCCGGCGATTTGAAGACCAAGCTTAAAGCCCGGCGGCCGGTGAGCGTAGCGCGCAACGGCATTGATGTGAGCGCGATTGCCACGCTCGAGCAGGCGGCTGAGCCGAGCGACATTGTGTACGTGGGCCGGCTTTTGGCGCACAAGCACGTTGATGATTTAATTCGCGCAGTGGCGCTCATGGTACCTGAGCGGCCGGATTTGAAGTGCCTGGTGGTTGGCGGCGGCCCGGAACTCGGGGGGCTTAAAACGCTCGCACACGAGTGCGGGGTGGCCAAAAACGTGATTTTTAAAGGCATTGTTGAGCTTGATAGTGATAAGCTCGCGCTCATGAAGGCGTCGGGCGTGTTTGTGTTGCCTTCGACCCGGGAGGGCTTCAGCTTTGTAACGCTTGAGGCGCTGGCCTGCGGGCTGCCGGTGGTAACCACCGATCACGCCGACAACAAAGCGCGACACCTGCTTACGCCTGAGACCGGACGCGTGGTGGTGGCGCGGGACCCGATGGCGCTGGCGGCCGCGATTGATGAGCTGCTGGGTGAGCAACTGCCGGCGGTAGCCGAGGCAGCGCGCGCGTACGATTGGCAGCAATCGACCCGGGCGCTCAGCGAGGTGTACGCACGATGAAGATTTTGATTGCCACCCCCTATTTTTACCCCAAAGTCGGCGGACTTGAACGTTACGCCGGTACGGTGGCGCTCGGTTTGGCGGAGCAGGGCCATGAGGTGCACATCGTGACTTCGGCGGACGCGCGCGGCACGACGCAATGGAACGGCTTGCCGGTGCACACGCTGCGGTCGTGGTTCGTGCTGTCTAATACACCGGTAAATCCGCTGTGGGTCCGGCAATTGCGCCGCCTGATCCGGGATATCAAGCCCGATGTGATTAACGTGCACGCGCCGGTGCCGAGCATGGCACTGGCGGCCGCGGCGGCGGCTGGTGCGCGGCCGGTGGTGGTGACGTATCACGCCGGCGATATGAAAAAGGGCCGGCCCGGCGCCGATCTGTTAATTGGCATGTATCAGCGGCTGGTGTTGCCGCGTTTGATGAACCAGGCACACAGCATTATTGCTTCGTCGGAGTCGGTGCGCAAATATCTGGCGCGCTGGGCCGGCAAGACGCAAACGGTTACCCCGGGAGTTGATACGCGGACGTTTAAACCGGGGCGCCAGCGGGCGGTGCAAGGCCGGGTGGTGTTTATTGGTGATTTTCGTGACCCGCGCAAGGGTCTTGATGTGTTACTTGAGGCTGTACGCGAACTGCCCGGCGCTGATTTGCACGTGGTGGGCCAGGGCAAGGGCAGCCGGCAGGCGGGTGTAACGTATACCGGCGTGTTGCAGGGCGAGGCTTTGCTGCGTGAACTGCAGGAAGCGGAAATGCTCGTGCTGCCGTCGGTGACCGAGGCCGAGAGTTTTGGCATGGTGCTGGTGGAAGCCATGGCCTGCGGACTGCCAGTGATCGGCTCCAACGTGGGCGGCATTGGCACCGTGATTTCAGACGGTGAAGACGGCCTGCTCGTGCCGGCCGGTGAGGCGGTGGCGCTGCGGAGCGCAATTGCGCGGCTGCTGGCTGATTCTGCGCTGCGGACGCGGATGGGTAAGGCCGGCCGCACCAAGGCTGTGAAGCAATTTGGCTGGAGCCGGCGGGTGGCGCAAACTGAAAAAATCCTTGCCGAGGCTGCCCGAACCGGCCGGCCGCGGGTGTTTTTGATGCACAATATCGCCGCACCCTATCGGTTGCCGGTGTTTGAAGAGATCAGCCGCCACACCCGGCTTGATGTGGTGTTTGCACGGTTTCGTCCGGGCGACCGCAAGTGGGCCGTGGCGCTTAATGGTTTCAGCTACCGCCATGTGGTGCTGCCGGGCTTTACGATTGGGCCATTGGTGGTTAACCCCACGCTGCTGTGGGAAATGCTGCGGCGGCGCTATGACGTGTATCTGGTGGGTGATTTTCCTGAGCTCATGTTCGCGACGTTTACGGCGATTCTGGTGGCCAAATTGCGCCGCAAACCAGTGGTGCTGTGGTCGGAAACGACCGGACACGAGGTGATTTATTTCCCCCGTCTCGTGACTTCAAAGAAACTGCGGCACCGGGTGTTGCTTTCAAGCGTGACCGGTTTAATTACCGTGTACCGCCGGTTCCTGCTTAAGCTGGCTGACCGGCATGTGGCACTGAGCGATATGGCGCGGACGTTTCTTTTGAACGAGGGTTTGGAGGCTGACGCGATTGATTCCGGTATTCAGGTGATGCCGGCCGAGCAGCTGTTTGCCCCGACGGTTGAGCGGAAAGCGAGCCCATACCGCGACAAACAGCTCGTGCTCTACCTGGGTTATATTAACCACCTCAAGGGCATTGATCAGCTGGTGCGCATGTTTCGCATGCTGCCCGGCCAGGACGCGCGGCTCGTGATCGCGGGCGTGGGTCCGGCTGAGGCCGAGTTGAAACAACTGGCCGCGGGTGATTCGCGCATTGAGTTTTTTGGTTATGCCGATTCCGATGCCCGGGCCAATTTGATGAGCTGGGCGGACGTTATGGTACTGCCGACGCTGGCTGATTGCTGGGGCATGGTGGTGAATGAGGCTATTTATTACGACACGCCGATGATCACGACGCGGGCGGCCGGAGCTTCGGAGTTGCTGCGCGACGGCGCCGGGATCGTGATTCCGGAAGCCGACGAGGCGGCGTTGCGCGAGGCGCTTGAGCGCGTGTTGAGCGATGCCAAATTGCGGCGGCAGATGAAGCAGGCAGCTGAGGCCTTGCGCAACAAAATTACCGATAGCCGGGTGGGCGCCGAGCCAATTCTCAGCGCGCTCATGAAAGCCGGGGGCTGGTCGTGAAACGCGTCACTATTACCTTTGACTACGAAGGCTCGTGGGGTATGCCCCACAACACGCCGTACGATCTGGCGGCCGTGACCCGTGGCCTGCTCGATGTACTGGCGCGCCATAATGCCAGGGCAGTATTCTTTGTAACCGGCAAGCTGGTGGAAGAGCACCCGGAGGTGATCGCCGAGATTCACGCCCGGGGCCACGAGATCGGCTGCCACGGCTATTTGCACGAGCATATGCATGAGCTCAATGCGACTCAACTGAAGAACCTTACTGCCAAATTGCGCAGCACCAACCGACGGCTGGAAGCGCTCGTAGGTTACTCGCCCCGGGGCTTTCGCGCGCCGTATCTGATGGGCCCGAAATTCTATGACCAGTTGGTGTATCAGGCACTGGCCAAAAACGGTTTCACCTGGGTGAGCAACCGCGAGGTGCGGCGGCCCGAAGAGCTGTTCCGGCCCGGCCGGCTCGGGCACGGCGGCGGCCTGCTCAAGTTCAATTGGTTGCGCAAGATGCTCACGCTGGCGCTCAACCTGCATTTAATTTTGACCGAAACGCCGGAGCGCGGCCGCTGGTTGATTTCGAGCACGGCCTGGTTATGGCGAGGCCAGCAGCCGTTTGTGCGGCCGGAGGGCCTGGTGGAGTACCCGCTGTATTCGCCGCTTGATTGCGATCTGCTGGGCTTTCCACCGCCCCAAATCGAGAGTGGCAGCCGCTCGGTGGCCTATACCATCAACGTGCTTAGGCATTGCTACGATCAATCGGGCAGCTATTTCAATATCAACGTCCACGACTGGATTATCGGCACGGCCGACCGGCTGCAGATTCTGGACGAGGTGCTTGGCTACATTGAGGGCCAGCAGGAATCACAATACTTTTTGCCGGGTCTGGCGGAGGAGACGGTATGAGACTGTCTGCCAACCGTTTATTTATTTCCCTGTTTGTTCTGACCGAGGCGATGGTGCTGGCGATGATGTCGACCTCGCCGGCGGCCGGCCTGCTGGCGTTGTTTGGCCTAGCAGTGTTGCCCGGAGCCTTTATTTTGCTCCTGCTGAAGCCCGGCCGGTTGTCGCTGCTGGAGCGGTTTTTGTATGCTATCGGCCTGAGTGCGTTGCTGCTCATGCTTTCCGGACTCCTTACTAATCAGCTGGTGCCGCTGCTGTTCCATAATGCCCGGCCGCTGGCGGCGGCGGTGCAGGTGCCGTGGGTGAGCGGGATGGCGCTGGTGTTGCTCGGGGCGGCCTGGTGGCGCAATCGCAAGACGCAGTATCACTTTGAACTCACCCTGCCGGAGAGCAAAGCGCTGTTGCCGGGCGCCGCACTGGCGCTGCTGCCATTGCTGTCGGCGCTGGGCGCCACGATGTTGAATAACGGCGGCTCAAACCTCCTCACCATGGTGATGTACGCTCTGGTGGCGGGATTTGGTTTTGTGCTGGTGCTACGGCAGCGGCGGGTTCCGGCCTGGATTTG
>Ga0209420_1001377_pt1 | contig 11611 bp, 9 predicted proteins | sample BlaSpr_A8_OM1_O1_FD_187972 | JGI IMG/M metagenome (GOLD analysis project Ga0209420, IMG submission 187972) | Forest soil microbial communities from Thunder Bay, Ontario, Canada - Black Spruce, Ontario site 2_A8_OM1_O1 (SPAdes) (version 2) | ecosystem: Environmental > Terrestrial > Soil > Boreal...
CGGCCGCCTCACGCTGGCCAAGCTCAATACAGCGCGCTATCTCGGCCAGACCTCGCGCTTCCTGCGCATCGCCACCACCTACAGCACCCAAACAGCCCTTGGCTACACCCCGCCGCTGGCCGCCGATCTGCGAGCAGCGGCCCGCCACAGCCGCCGGGCCGCCCTCAGTCGCCCGGCCCGCCGCGTGTATCTGGTAATAATCACGCTCACGACCGCCACTGCCGGCACGCTTGGTACCGAGGTCGCGCTCAAAACCATCAAAACCTACGCCTACGACATCTCCAGCCCGGCCGCGCTCATGGCTGTTAAAAAAACCGGCACCGTTATCCTCGACCGTAACGGCAAAGTGCTGTTTGAGGGCTACGGCGCGCAGGCCGCCCAGCCGGTAGCCTTAAACGCCGTCCCGGCCAGTCTCAAAAACGCCACCGTTGCAGCCGAAGACCCCACGTTCTATTCCAATCCCGGCTTTTCCGCCAAAGGACTGGCGCGCGCCGCCTGGATCGATGTGTCACACGACAGCACACTCGAAGGTGGCTCCACCATCACCCAGCAGCTCGTAAAAAATGCGCTCCTCAATTCCAATAAAACCCTTCAGCGCAAATACCAGGAATTACTGCTCTCGGTTGAGCTGGCGCACCGTTACTCCAAAGATCAAATCCTCGATATGTATCTTAATGCCATTTATTACGGCCAGGGTTCAACCGGAGTCCAGGTGGCGGCAGAAACCTATTTTCACAAGCCGGTTGGCCAACTCACGCTCGGCGAATCGGCGCTGCTGGCCGGTCTGCCGCTCGGTCCCAGCCGCTTTGATCCCAACTTTGATCTCAATGCCGCCACCGGGCGCCGTAATTACGTCCTTGGCCGGATGCAGAATCTGGGCATGATTACCGCGACCCAAGCCAGAACCGCCGAGACGCAGCCCATCCAGCTCGCGGCGCCCGGCGCGCCCGTTACCGCTCCGGCCGGCAGCCAGCCCATGATGGTCTACGCGCGGACCGTCAGCATCCAGGCGCCCTGGTTTGTCTTTTACGTCCTCGATCAGCTACGGGCCGAATACGGCGACGACATGGTGGAGCAGGGCGGAATCACGGTCCGCACCACGCTTGATCTCACCAAAGAACAGGCTGCCGAGAAAATCATTGCCGCGCAAATCAACAATCTCGCCTCACACAACGTTACCGACGGCGCGCTGATTTCACTCGACCCCAAAACCGGCGACATTTTGAGCATGGTCGGCAGCTCCGATTACAACGCACCCGGCTTTGGCAACGTTAATGCCACGCTCTCACAGCTCCAGCCCGGCTCCAGCTTCAAGCCCATTGCCTACGCCACCGCCTTTGAGAAAGGCTGGAACGGCGCCACCGAAGTGCTCGACGCGCCGGTCTCATTCCCGCAGGCCAACGGCGTCGTTTACACGCCCGAAAACTACGACCTCAAATTCCACGGCGTCGTTACGCTCCGGCACGCTCTCGATAATTCGCTGAACATTCCAGCCATCAAGGTGTTGCAATTTGCCACCATCCCGGCCACGCTCGCCACCGCCCACGCCATGGGCATCACCGGTCTGAACGATCCCAGCCAATACGGCCTCAGCCTCGTGCTCGGCGGCGGAGATGTTACGCCCATCGACATGGCCACCGTCTACGCCACCCTCGATAATAACGGGGTTAAAATCGAGCCCCGTGCCATCCTTGAAGTCACCGATCGCGACGGCCGCAACATCACCAAAAATACGCAACCCACGCCGCAACAGGTGCTCGACCCGCGCATCGCCTACATGCTCACCAACATCATGGAAGACAACAACGCCCGCCTGCCCGAATTTCCGCTGGACGGCCCCCTCGAGCTCGCAAACGGCCGGCCGGCCGCGGCTAAAACCGGCACCACCAACGACTTCGACGACAACTGGACCATCGGCTACACGCCGCAAATCGTCACAGCCGTGTGGGTTGGCAACGCCAATCACACCCCCATGCAAAACGTCGACGGCATCACCGGCGCCGCTCCCATTTGGCACCAATACATGGAAGCGGCGCTCGCCGGCCAGCCAATCGAAAACTTCACGCAACCCCCCGGCATCACCATGATCACCGTTTGCCAGGACGGTGGTCTGGCTCCGGCCGGCAGTCCCGGCGCGTATCAGGAAGCCTTTATGAGCAATGATCTGCCCACGCGCCCGTGCGGCGCCTCGGGCGTAAACGGTGATGTTACCCTCCCGGCCACGCCTCCTGGCCCGGCACCGGTTCTGCCCATCGCGCTCGCGACACCGCCGGTTGCAGCTCCGAATCCGCCCCCGTCCCGCTCCAAACATTCACGGCCCGGGGGTTAGACACAGGCGCCTTTTTATCGCACAATAAGCCTACAAGTGCCACCACCAAGTGCCCCAAAATCAAAACGCAGCCGCAATCTCATCGCCTGGCTGCTGCTCGGCGTGATCGTGCTCGGACTGGCCCTCTATCAGCCCGTCACCAATAAGCTGACGCTTCAAGACGCCAGCCCCACCATGATCGCCCTGGCAAATCAAGCCGGTATGAGCGGGGCCGGGGAGTTACTGTTTCTCAAAGCCCGCCCCCAGCTCGATTCCGACACCCAAATGGAGACCAATTGCCCGGCCGCCGCCGCCAATCAAAACGGCTTCATTGAGCAGGGCTGCTACGATCCCGAGGCCAATCGCATTTACCTGCGTCGCATGCCGGCCGATTTCCAGTCGCTCGAAGCCACCACGGCCGCCTATGAAATGCTGCATATCGTTTATATCAACGACACGCGCAGCGGCAGCGCCACGCTCAATCAAACCATTGAGGCCAACTACTCGAATATTCACGACCCGGCGCTCACTATCCAGGTTCAAAACTTCGCCCGCACCGAGCCGGATGCTCGCGACCTCGAGCTTTTCTCGCTTCTCGGCACCGAGTACAGCAACCTCTCCAGCAACCTCGCGAATTACTACACCCCCTATTTCACCAACCTCAGTGTTAATGTCACGGCCAACAACGCCGTGCAAACCACGTTCCAAAACGACGAAACAAAGCTGAGCCAGCTCAAAAATCTCATTACCGAGCAGGGCAGCACCGCCAGCACCACCTATGACACGAGCGTTGCCTGGGCACACGCCGGCAACGGCGCCGAGGACAACTATTATTACAATCTCTACCGGCAGGACATTACCGCCGAAAACACCACCATTGATCAATACAACCAGCTTATTGGACAGTACAATGCGCTGGTCACCGATTACGACGGCACCCAGCCGGTCGCCGAAATTTCAACCGCCCAAACGCAAAGCTCGGCTCAAAATTAGCCGTGCCGGCGCCACGAGTATAAAATAGGCGATATGCAGGATTTACACGAACTGATCCGCGACCTGGAGAGCCTACAAACCGAATTGCAGGCCGCCATGGAGCAATTGCGGCTTGACGCCGATCGCGACCAGATCCGCAAGCTGAAGACCGAGGCAGCCGCACCGGAGTTCTGGAACGATCCGGCCGCCGCCGCGGCTGTCTCTCGCCGGCTGGCAACGCTTGAGCGGCACGTGGAAACCTGGGATCATCTGGCCACCGAGGCCGGTGAGGCCCTTGAACTGGCCCGGCTGGAAAACGGGGGCAGCGGCCCGGACCACACCGCGATCAGCCAAATCAACGACCTCTACAACCGCGTGCGCACCGATTTCGACCGTTGCCGGTTCGAGCTCAAGTTGTCCGGCCCGCACGACCAGGCTTCGGCTATTATGGAAATCCACGGGGGCACCGGCGGCACCGATGCCCAGGACTGGGCCGCCATGCTCCAACGCATGTACCTGCGCTGGGCCGCCGCTGCCGGCTACGACACCGAAATCCTTGCCACCAGCGCCGGCGATGAAGCCGGGCTCAAAAGCACTACCTTTGAGATCAACGGCCCCTATGCCTACGGGCGCCTCAAAGGCGAGGCCGGCGTGCACCGGCTCGTGCGCCTGAGCCCGTTTAATGCCGACAACTTGCGTCAGACCTCATTTGCGCTCGTGGAAGTTCTCCCGCAAATCGAGGCTCAAGCCGAAATCGAAATTAACCCGGCCGACCTGCGCATCGATGTTTACCGCTCCAGCGGCCACGGCGGCCAATCCGTGAACACCACCGATTCGGCTGTGCGCATCACCCACCTGCCCACCGGCCTGGTGGTGGCCATTCAAAACGAACGCTCACAGCTCCAAAACCGCGAAAAGGCCCTGGCCGTGCTCAAATCCCGTCTCGCCGCCCAGCTCGAAGCGCAAGCCAAAGCCAGCATTAGCGAGCTTCGCGCTTCGGACAAATCAGCCGAATGGGGCCAACAAATCCGCAATTACGTGCTCCACCCCTACACCAAAGTTAAAGACGTGCGCACCGGAGCCGAAACCGCCAATGCCGCCGGCGTGCTCGACGGCGATCTTGATCCGTTCATTGAAGCTTACCTTAATTCTCAGATCGGCTCGGGTTAAACCTCGACAATAATAAATAATCAGGTTATAATAATAAAGTCCGTAGGGAACACGAACCTGATTGGATCGCTCATGACAAGTCCGGCCAACACTACTTTGCCGAGTTGGCAACTCAAGACAAGCATAAGTGTTCCGGCCATCGCCGGTGTCCCATTCAGCGGCGGTTGCTATTTTGAGCGCCGGGGTAACCCCATGCTGGCAACGGCGTGCAGTGTTGACCATCAGACTGTAGAGCTCCGAATTACCCTCATCGGCAGTGACGGCCAGCGCGCAGATACCGCCAGGGCCGAAGTTATCGGCGAGACCACTATGTCGCTAATCGACCCGGCGTCCCATCCTGTACCGTTCGCGTTCGAGGTTACCAACCCCGGACAGTATACGATCCACGTAGGCGCCTATACCGTTGGGAGCAACGGCGATTCCGGCAAGCGCGTATGGGCGAACGGCAGTGACTTCGCACTCGAAGTCATCCGGGAAGACCCCGAAACCTGACACAAAGCCGGCACCGGGCCCTCTTTTATCAAAGAGAGCCACGGGCCGGCTTTAACATAAATTGTCACGGGCAGCATAAACACTATAGGCAAACTTCCAAAACATAGGACCCTCAAGCCCGGCGCATCCGGCAGCTATGCTACACTTATTACGTGATTCTTCTGGACCGCGTCACGAAAATTTATCCCAACCAACAGATCGCGCTCAGCGGTCTTAATCTGCATATCCAGCCCAAAGAATTCGTTACCATCGTGGGCTCGTCCGGCGCCGGCAAATCCACGCTCATTAAACTGCTCACGCGCGAGGAAACCCACACCTCCGGCAAGATCATCGTCGGCGGCCTTGATTATGACACCATCCGGCCCAAAGACGTGCCGCTGGTGCGCCGCCGCATCGGCGTGGTGTTTCAAGATTTCAAGCTCCTGCCCGGCCGCCGGGTAGGGGAGAACGTGGCCTTCGCGCTCGAAGTCTCGGGCGCCAGAGGTCGCGAAATCAAGCGTGCTGTGCCCAAGATGCTCACGCTCGTGGGCTTGGGTTCCAAAGAAAGAAGCTTCCCCGATGAACTCTCCGGCGGCGAACGCCAGCGCGTAGCCATTGCCCGCGCCCTCATCCGCCAGCCCAAAATTCTCATCGCCGACGAACCCACCGGCAACCTCGATCCCAAAAACGCCTGGGAAATCATCGAGCTCCTGCTCAAAATCAACCGTTTCGGCACCACCGTGCTCCTCACCACCCACAACAAAGAAATCGTCAACGCCTTAAAACGCCGCGTCATCACCATCAACAAGGGCAAAATCATTAAAGACGAGGAACAGGGCCGCTACTCACTCGAAGGAGGCAAACAATAATGTGGCTCCAATTCTGGCGTGTCATGCACGCCGGCACCCGCAATTTCCTGCGCAACGCCTGGCTCTCCACTGCCGCCACGGCCGTAATGACCATCACACTCGCCATCATCGTGCTGTCATTTATCTCGAATTCGGCGCTTACCTCCACAATCAAAGGCGTCACTGATAAAATCGACATCTCGCTGTACCTCAACGATTCGGTCACACCTGGCCAGCTGCAAACCTTCGAAGCCGCACTGTCGGCCGACCCCAACGTGGCCTCGGTGACCTACCTCTCCAAAGCCGACGCCCTCAGCGATTACCAGCGCCAAATCTCGGGCAACCAGCAATTGCTCGAGGGCCTGCAGCTGGCCGGCAATCCGCTCCCGGCCTCGATCCAGGTACGCGCCAAAGACCCCAGGCACCTTGATTCAATCATCGCCATCACCAACGAGCCACAATTCAAAACCCTGCTCGACCCCACCGCTCCACCCAGCTATTCGGGCCAAAACAAAGCCACCATCAATCGTATCGTGAGCGTCTCCAATTTCTTTAAGCGCTCCGAGCTGGTCGCCAGCCTGATGTTTGTGGTAATTTCCACGCTCATTATCTTTAACACCATCCGCATGGCCATCTTTACCCGCCGCGAGGAAATTGAAATCATGAAACTCGTGGGCGCCACCAAATGGTTCATCCGCGGGCCGTTCGTTTTTGAAGCCGCCATGTATGGCATTATCGCCGCGGTGATTGCCGTGGCGCTGAGCTATGTCATTTTGCTCGGAGGCGGACCAAAGCTTGGCAGCTACATCAACGTGCAATCCACCATCAATTTCTTCCGCGCGTATCCCATTCTCGTCATTATCGGCGAGCTGGTGGTTGGCATTTTCATTGGCGCCTTTTCCTCACTGCTGGCGCTCAGCCGCTATCTTAAACTGTAAGTGCTTGCGGTTTGACACTCCCGCCAGATATAAGTACCATGAGGTTACCTTGGAGGAATCATCTCAATCAGTAACGTAAATCCCAACCGGTTCAGATCTCTGGCAAACAAGCTGCTCATGGTAGCGGCCGTTGCGCTAGTGCTAAACGGGCCGGCGCTGGCGGACACGTACGACGATCAGATCAGCGCGCTCAGCCAACAGGCCGCCGCCGCCCAGGCCCAGGCCAACGCCGCTGCCGGGCAAATCACCACGTACCAGGCCAAGCTCACCCAGCTCAATGCTCAGATCAGCGCGCTCAACGCCCAGATCCAACTCAACCAGCTCCAGTACAATAAAGTTTCATCCGATATCGCGGCCAACGAGGCCAAACTGGCCACCGCCAAAACCGACCTCGGCGCCGACATCAAAGCCATGTATCTGGACTCATCGGTGACGCCGCTCGAAATGATTGCCTCCTCCAAAAACCTGAGTGACTTCTTTAACGAACAACAGTATCAGGACACTATCCGCGGAAAAATCGAGGACACCATGTCGAGCATTGAGCAGCTCAAATCGCAACTCGATGCCCAACAGCACCAGATTAGCCTCATCTTAACCACCGAACACCAGCAGCAGGGCCAGCTGGCGACCGAGCAGGCTCAGGCCGATCAATTGCTGGCGCTGGCGCAACAAAGTGCCGCCGCCGCCAACGCCCAGGTCGCTTCAGCCAACACCCAAATTTCCAGCCTCCGCGCCCAGCAGGCCGCCATGTTTGCCCGTCTGGCCGGCGCCACCAGCGGCGATCTCGGCAGCTTCACCTTCCGCAATCTGAGTTTCGGCGGCCAGTGCGGCGGCGGTTATCCCGGCTACTTGTGCAACCCTCCCACCGACTCCACGGTTGATTCGTGGGGCATGTTGAATCGCGAATGCGTTTCCTACGCGGCTTATCGCGTCGCTGCTTCCGGCCGCACCATGCCCAACTGGGGCGGATCCGGCGACGCCTACCAGTGGCCGGCCGACGCTGCCGGCGCCGGCATTCCCGAAGACAACAACCCGCGCGCCGGCGACGTACTCATCGCGCCCGCCTCCATGATCGGCGGCGTCGGCCACGCCATGTACGTGGAATCGATCGAGAGCGACGGCTGGGTGCACGTCAGCCAATACAACTGGTGGCCCACCGAAAATGGCCCCTACGGCCTGTACAGCGAAATGGACGTTAAAGTTGTGCCGGGCCTCGTTTTTATCCACTTCCACTAGGCGAGTGCTAAACGAATTCTCAGATTCGGCCAGGTCCGGTCAACTTCGGTTACAATAAAAAGCGGCCCACGAGGCTTAAGCAGTTTGGCGAAAGGAGCCCATTTGAACAATCTCCGGCAATCAATTCGCACCTGGCCACAGGCCAGAGCGCGTCTCATTATCACCGTACCCGTGGCTATTATCCTGATGGCCGGCTCATTCTACGCCGGCGACGCTCTCAGCGGCATTGTCCAGGTGCCGGGCCTCAAATACTCGCACCAACCCGATTTCGGCAGCCTCAGCTCGCTTTACACCCTGCTCCAACGCAATTACGACGGCAGTGTCACGGCCAATGAAGCCTTAAATGGCGCGCGTGCCGGACTGGTGGCCGCCACCGGTGATCCCTACACCGAATATTTCACCCCGGCCCAGGCCAAAGCTCTTAATAATGAACTCACCGGCACCCTGTCCGGCATTGGCGCCGAGCTTGGCGTTAAAAACAATGCTCTCACCATAATTGCGCCCGTCGCCGGCACGCCGGCGGCCGCGGCCGGACTCCAGGCCGGAGATGTCATTGCCGATATCAACAATCAGGACACCTCGACCATGGATATCGACACGGCCGTGGCCGATATTCGCGGCGCCGCCGGCACCAAAGTTACCCTCACCATCGACCGCGCCGGCACGCCTCAGGCCTTTAAAGTTACCATTACGCGCGCCAACATTACCGTGCCCAGCGTTACCTGGAGTATGAAAAACGACGACATCGGCTACATTAACATCTCGCAGTTTGGGCCGGACACCGCCGGCCTCATGGACAAAGCCGCCGGCGACTTAAAAGGCCAGGGCGCCACCAAAATCATCCTCGACCTGCGCAACAATCCGGGCGGTTACCTCGATGCCGGCGTGGCCGTGGCCAGCGAATTCCTGCCCCAGGGCAAAACCATCGTCAGCGAGCGGCCGTGCATTGATTCGCCCTGCGCCCAAACCTCAAGCGGCGGCGGCAAGCTCATCGGCCTGCCCACCATCGTGCTCGTAAACGGCGGCTCAGCCAGCGCGGCCGAGATCGTTTCCGGCGCTCTCCACGACAACGGCGCCGCCAAGCTGCTCGGTACGCAAACCTTCGGCAAGGGCAGCGTGCAGGAAATCAAGGACCTCTCAGACGGCGCCGAGCTCAAAGTCACGGTGGCGCACTGGTACACGCCGGGCGGTGTCAACATCAACAAAAAAGGCCTCACACCGGATTATATCGTCCAACTCTCCACCGCCGACTTCAATTCCGGCTCCGACCCCCAGCTCGATCGCGCCCTTCAGTTGCTGCAATAGCAGCGCGTGGCCACCGCGAACCTGAGCTTGCTTCGGTCAGAATCATCCGCTATGATGGTGCCAATTTAGAGTGTTAGCCGGGACTAATGTGCCTTTGAAAGGAGAGGGTTTGGCGAAAACGAATCCAACAAAGTATATTTTTGTAACCGGCGGAGTCCTCTCGGGACTCGGAAAAGGCATCACCGCGGCTTCTTTAGGCACCATCCTGAAAGCCCGCGGTTTTTCAGTTAACATCCAAAAAGTCGACCCGTATTTCAACACCGACGCCGGCACGCTCAATCCGGCCGAGCACGGCGAAGTGTTTGTAACCAGAGACGGCGCTGAGACCGATCTCGACCTCGGCCACTACGAACGCTTTCTCGATGAAGAGCTCACGCAAGTAAGCTCGCTCATGAATGGCCGCATTTATGCCAAAGTTATCGCCGACGAGCGCACCGGCAAGTATCTCGGCAAGACTATCCAGATCATTCCCCACGTTACCAACGAAATCCAGGAGCAAATCGTGGCCGCCGGCGCTGGCCACGATTTCCATGTGGTTGAGATCGGCGGCACGGTCGGCGACATTGAATCGCTGGCCACACTCGAAGCCGCTCGCCAGCTCCGGCGCAAGCTTGGCACCGATCACACCTTCTTTATCCACGTTGTCTACCTGCCGTACCTTGAAGCGTCCGGCGAACTCAAAACCAAGCCGGCCCAAAATGCCGTTCGGGACCTGCGCGAGGCCGGTATTCAACCCGATGTGGTAATTGCGCGCGCTGAACGACCCATCAGCACAAGCGTGTTGTCCAAACTCAGCCTGTTCGTTGACGTGGATGAGGGTGGTATTGTGCCGGTGCCCACGGTCGCAAGCGTGTACGAGGTACCGTTGCTGCTTGAATCAGCCGGGCTCGGCAATTATATTACCGGGCATCTCGGACTACACGAGCGCACCGCTAAATTGGCCGACTGGGAGCGACTTGTAAAACTCATCCGCCACCCCGAACACAGCACGCTCAAAATCGGTGTCGTGGCCAAATATATGGACAACGAGGACACCTACCTGAGCGTTTTCGAGGCCGTCAAAGCGGCCGGCTGGGCCAATCGCGTCAGCCCTGAGATTTGCTGGGTGGACGCCGAGGAACTTGAACACAACGACGCCGCCATACTCGAAGCCTACGACGGTCTGCTCGTGCCGGGCGGCTTCGGGCAGCGCGGACTCGAGGGCAAAATTAAGGCGGCCTCCTACGCACTCACGCACGCCAAACCCTACCTCGGCCTCTGCCTGGGCCTGCAAATGGCAGTGGTGGCCGCCGCCCGGAACGCCGGCGTTCGCAAAGCCACCAGCTTCGAACTCGATCCAACCTCCAAATTCCAGGTTATCTCGACCATGAACGACCAGAAAGGCAAAGAAAACACCGGCGGCACGATGCGGCTCGGCGATTATCCCTGCGTTATCGCCGCCGATTCAAAGGTCGCGGGAGCCTATGGCGCCACCAGCATTGTGGAGCGCCACCGCCACCGCGGTGAATGCAACAATGACTACCGCGACCAGTACGAAGCCTGGGGCATCCGGGCCGTTGGCTTGAGTCCGGACAGCCATCTGGTGGAGATTATTGAGGGCATCGACCATCCGTACTTCGTCGCCAGCCAGTTTCACCCTGAGTTTAAATCCCGCCCGAACCGGCCCCATCCGTTGTTTGCCGCCTTTATCAAGGCTGCCCTCACAACCAAAAATGAACGCGGACGGGTTGGAACCGGATCCCGCGCCGCCAAAAGCAGTTCGTGACGCAATTGTAGTATAGTAACACCATGACCCGGCCCAAACCCCGCATCCTGCTCGTTGAAGACGATCTGGCGCTTGCCACCGCTTACAAGACCCGCATGCTGGCCGAGGGGTTTGATGTACGCGATTGCCCGGACGGCGAAAAAGCCCTCCAGACCGCCCTCGAATATCATCCCGACCTGATTTTGCTCGACATCATGATGCCCAAGATTTCCGGCTTCGATGTGCTCGATATCTTGCGCAATACCAAAGACACGGCTCACACCAAGATCATTATTCTCACAGCCCTGTCGCAACCGGCCGACAGGCAACGTGCCAAAAACCTTGGCGCCGATGAATTTCTCGTTAAGTCTCAGGCCATCATTGCCGACGTTATGAAGCGCATCCGCTACCACCTCGGCATGAAGGAATCGGACGACTCCGCCATGGCCTCCGAATCAGACGCGCAATAAAACCTATTTCCCGGCGGCAACCGACACAATCGTGCGCCGCACGCGGGTACCCGTGAATTTCTCGATCCGCCGGGTTGAATATTTCACCACGCCGTCGTGCAAAGCAAACAGGGTGTGATCGGTGCCGGTGCCAACACCAGTACCGGCCT
>Ga0209420_1001380_pt1 | contig 11596 bp, 11 predicted proteins | sample BlaSpr_A8_OM1_O1_FD_187972 | JGI IMG/M metagenome (GOLD analysis project Ga0209420, IMG submission 187972) | Forest soil microbial communities from Thunder Bay, Ontario, Canada - Black Spruce, Ontario site 2_A8_OM1_O1 (SPAdes) (version 2) | ecosystem: Environmental > Terrestrial > Soil > Boreal...
AGTTTTGAAAAGAACTTAGTCGCCGACGGCCGCAGCGCCGTGTTGATGATTGTGCCTGAGCATGGCGCGGCACTGCGCGGCACGACAATCGAGGCTGCGGACTTGCGCGATATTCCGCTGCCGCGCATCACCAAGGTGCCGGTCGCGGTGCGGTTTGTGGGTCCGCTTTTCGTCCAAGCGCCTAGCGGTCTGTTGGTCAAGCGACCTTCCAGTTACTTGGCTTTGGCGCAGATGCTTTCCGAGCTTTTGGCTGACCCATCGATAGCTTCGGATAAGACCAGACTGGATCAGATGCTCGAGGATTTGCCACAAACGGAATTCATGTCCGAGAGCGAAAAATGGAAAGTCTTCCGCTTCTCGGGACGGTACTTCGTGTACGGCAAAGACAAAACCTGGACGCTCTTGCCTGCCGATCACGAGGCTGCGCCCGGCGGTTAAGACAACCGTATGTGGTGTCCTTCGTTGGCGTAACCGTTTTGAAAAGGACGATGAAGCGCGCTTGTTGTCCTCCAAAAATGCGTGATGCGATTCGACCAACCTTACTACGCACTCCGCCCGCGGCAGGCGCAGCGCCGGATGGAATGCCGTGCCGCGCGGTTGGTCAAGCGCGAGTGCATGCGATAACATCGGCTCGCCGCTTTTCAATGATGTCGAAGTCAAACCATGGGTGCTAACCGCGACCAATTCGCACTGATCGAAAACATCTCCGCGATCAGCGGCGAAGCCGCCGCCGACTTGCGCGAGACGCTCGATAAGATCGTCGAGGCCATCGCCGAGGGCATGCAGGTCGAGGTCTGCTCGCTCTATCTCTTCGATCCGCAACGTGAACGCCTGGTGCTGCGCGCGACCATCGGACTCGATCGCGACGCGGTCGGCAAGGTCTCGATGCGCACCAATGAGGGACTGGTTGGCACCGTCATCGAAAAAGCTGACCTGGTCGCGGTGACCGACGCTATCAGTCATCCGCGCTACAAATATTTTCCCGAGACCGGTGAGGAGCGCTATCACACTTTTCTCGGAGCGCCGGTGCGCGACGGACGTAACAAGCCGATCGGCGTGCTGGTGGTGCAGACTCTCACGCGGCGCAAATACACCAAAGGCGAAGGGCGACTGCTCAAGACGGCGGCCAATCAGGTCGCGCAAATCCTCTCGCATTTCCGCCTGCGCGAAACCCTCGCCACCAAGGAAAAGGAGCGCGAGGAATATCGCCGCCGCATGATCGAGGCGAATCGCCAGCTCAAGGATTATGAGAAAGTCGGCGGCAAGACCCGGGTTGCGGCGCCGGTCAAGATTCGGCGTCCGCGGCTGGTTGGATTGCCTGCAGCGCCAGGCTTCGCGATCGGAGTCGCGCACGTAGTCGGCACCTTCATGAGCACTATCGATCGCAATGCGCGCGGCACGGATCCTAAGCTCGAGCAGAAGCGCTTCGATGAAGCCTTCGCGCGTTCCCTCAGCGAGCTCGGGATGCTGAAAGCCCGGATGGCGCCACTGATGAGCGATTCGGACCTCAAGATTTTCGACGGCCATCGCGCGATCCTCGAAGATCAGGAGTTTGTCGGGCTGGTGCGCGAAAGCGTCGAGGCTGGATACGTGGCGGAGAGTGCGTTGTTCCGCACCATCGATGAGCTGTCGGCGCGACTGCTCGCGCTTGCCAATGGATACATGCGCGAGCGCGCGACTGATATCCGCGACGTAGGCCATCGCGTCCTGCGGCATCTGCGGCAGGAAGACGGCAAGGGTCCCTTCGGCAAGCCGAGCATCATCGTGGCGGAAGAGCTGACGCTGTCGCAGTTGACCTTGGTCTCGCATGAGAACCTGGTCGGCATCGCGCTGCAATCCGGCGGTGTGACCTCGCATGCGGCAATCCTCGCGCGGTCGTTTGAAATTCCGACCGTCGTCGGCGTCGAGCATCTGATGGAGTCCGTCGGCGAGAACGACACGCTCGTACTCGATGGAAACTCGGGCATCGTGTACGTGAATCCTGGCTCCGAGGTCGAGAAGGACTACGTCGCGCTGACCAAGCGCTACGAGAATTTCAAAAAAGAATTAATGGCCGATGCCGAGGAACCCGCTGCGACTCGCGATGGGCATCGGGTGCGCCTGTTCGCCAACATCGCGCTCTACAATGATATCCCGCTCGCGCTGCATTACGGCGCCGAAGGTATCGGACTCTTGCGCTCCGAGTTTTCGTTTCTTACCTACGAAGATTTCCCCGACGAGAACCAGCAGATCGCATTGTACACTCGGATGCTGCAGGCGTTCGGGCAGCGCCCGGTCACCATCCGTACTCTCGATATCGGCGCCGATAAATATCCGCCCTACATGCGCGTGCCGCGCGAAGACAATCCTTTTCTAGGATGGCGCTCGATACGCATCTCACTGGAAATGCCGGGTCTGTTCAAAGTGCAACTACGCGCCATCCTGCGCGCCGCCACCCGCTTCAATGTCCGGATAATGTTCCCGATGATTTCGAGCCTCGAGGAGTTGCGCCGCGCCAAGGAGCTTTTGGCCGAGGCACAGGCCGAACTCTACAACGAGGGCCTCGATCATAATCCCGAGGTGCCGGTCGGTATCATGGTGGAAGTTCCGTCCGCGGTATGGCTCGCGCCGCGGCTCGCGCCCGAAGTCGATTTCTTCTCCATCGGTACTAACGACCTGATTCAGTACCTGCTCGCCGCCGATCGCAACAATCCTAAAGTCGCGCATCTGTATGAGGCGTTTCATCCGGCGGTGATTTCCGCCGTCGCCGAGGTGGTCAATGTGGCCCGCGCCGCCGACAAGGAAGTCGGCATCTGCGGCGAGATGGCATCGGACCCGCTCGCGACCTTGCTGCTAGTCGGTATGGGTCTCGACGAGCTCAGCCTGAGCCCGTTGTTCATCCCGGTGGTGCGCAAGGCTATTCGCGAGGTGGATTATCAGACGGCGCGGCAAGTCGCGCGCGAAGTTCTGCAGATGGGCAGCGTGCAAGAGATCAAGGGTTATCTGGTCGAGCGCTATCGCGACTTGGGCCTCATCAATCTGGTCGAAATGTACCACTAGAGCGCCGCGATTCTTTAGAACTTCCCTTTAGGACTTCGCTTTCGTCGACCGTATCGACTTGCCCGAACTGTTGAGGGCGACCGCATCGCGAACCAATGCCTTGAAGGCGGACTCGTCAACTTCTTCTCCTTCGTGAATGTCGATGGCGCGACGCACGTTGCCCTCGAGACTCGAATTGAAGAGACGGGCCGGATCCTTCAGAGATGCGCCCTTGGCGAAGGTATGCTTCACGACACTCTTGTAGGATTCGCCGGTGCAGATGATGCCGTCATGCGACCAAACCGGAACGCCTCTCCACTTCCACTCCTCGACGACGTCCGGGTCCGCTTGCTTGATCAGCTTGCGCATTCGGCTGAGGGTTTTCCCACGCCAGTCTCCGAGTTCGGCGATTCTTTTCGAGATGAGCTCCGATGCCGACTGGCCTTGGCTCGCGCCCGACTTTTTCATGTTCTCATCTTGAAAGTTTCAGATATATTTCACCGACCAGCCGGCGTGCGCATCCTAATGACACTGAGCGATCGCGGCATTTTACAAGCATGAGCCCATCGATCAAATCGTTCGAGCTCGACGAGGTCAGTATAGCCGACTTGCAGGATCAGATGAGGTCCGGCAAACGCTCGGCGCGATCTATCGCCGAGTCTTACCGCGCGCGTATTGAAGAGATCGATCGTCGCGGTCCGGCGCTAAGCAGCGTTATCGAACTCAATCCTGATGCCCTCGCGATCGCCGATGCGCTCGACAAGGAACGCAAAGAACGGGGGGCGCGCGGACCGCTGCACGGCATTCCGATTTTGATCAAGGACAATATCGACACCGCTGATCAGATGATGACGACGGCGGGCTCGTTGGCGCTCGAGGGATCGCGGCCTGTCAGCGACTCCTTCGTCGTGCGCAAGTTGCGCGAGGCCGGAGCGGTGATCCTCGGCAAGACCAACTTGAGCGAATGGGCAAACTTTCGCTCGAGCCATTCGACCAGTGGATGGAGCGGGCGCGGCGGTCTGACCCGCAACCCGTACGCGCTCGACCGCAATGCTTGTGGCTCCAGCGCCGGCTCGGCGGCCGCAGTGTCTGCGAACTTGTGCGCCGCCACGATCGGAACCGAGACCGACGGTTCCATCGTGTCGCCGGCTTCGATCAACGGCATTGTCGGTATCAAGCCGACGGTGGGACTGGTCAGTCGAAGCGGCATCATTCCGATCTCGCACAGCCAGGATACCGCGGGTCCGATGTGCCGCAGCGTACGCGATGCGGCCATGATGCTGAGCGCGATTGTCGGCGTCGATCCCGAAGATGACGCGGCCGCATCCAGCGGGGCGCGATCCAAATCCGACTACACCGTTTTCCTCCATGCCGACGGGCTCAAGGGCGCGCGCATCGGGGTGGTGCGCAAGCTTTTCGGTTACCACGAAGCGCTTGACGCGGTGATCGAAGAATCGATCGTGGCGATGAAAAAGCATGGCGCCATTGTGATTGATCCGGCGAACCTTGAGGGCCTCGGCAAACTTCGAGTTTCGGAGATCATTGTAATGCTCTACGAATTCAAGGCCGATCTGAATGCTTATCTGTCGCGGCTCGGTCCGGACGCGTCCGTGCATTCGTTGCAAGAGATCATCGACTTCAATGATCGCAATCGCGAAAAGGAAATGCCGCACTTCGGGCAGGACCTGCTCCTCAAGGCGGAAGCGATGGGGCCGCTCGACAGTCCCGAGTATCTCGACGCGATAACGACCAATCGCCGACTCGCGCGCACCGAAGGTATCGACGCGGTGATGGATAAGTTTGAGCTCGACGCTCTGGTCGCGCCGACTAGAGGACCCGCGTGGGTAACTGACCTTGTAAACGGCGATCCTGCACGGGGATCCAGTTCGAGTCCAGCCGCGATCGCTGGATACCCCCACATCACGGTGCCCGCCGGATTCGTTGCGGGCTTGCCGGTGGGGATTTCGTTCTTCGGGAGAGCATGGAGCGAGCCGACGCTGATCAAGCTCGCGTACGCGTTCGAGCAAGTCACCAAGGCCCGAAGGCCGCCCGGATTCTTGCTCAGCGTTTGATCGATAAACAGCCGGCACCGATTGATTGTGTTCCCCGCAGCACTGTCACGGGCGTTTAACGTATCCTTCACCGCAAGGTCAGATGAGAGGGATTGTGTCTGCCTCGAATCCATTAGAGAATGATTGACTTAGCTCATTTGGACTAGTTAACTCTGACCGGTCGGTTAGATGGCCGACGGATGCATAATAACCTGAGGATTTCTGATGCTCTTACTCGCGTGCACAATCGCTTTTCTAACCTTCGCCACAGTGGTGCTGTACCTGCTGCTGGGGCGTAATCGATATGGAGGCGACCGGCCTTCCAACAACCTGCAACTCACCGCCAGTGCCGCCGCGATGAGGCAGGGTTCGCTCAATCCCGAGACGGTCCGCATCCTGCGCATCTACTTCATCAAGCCCTCGAAATACGATGATGACGGCTATGTCTCGCTGTTCCGATACGGTGTTCAGCCGAACAATACGCTGACCGTTCTCGCGGCCCTCAACGAAGAGTTCAATCGCAAGTATTCCAGCTCTCGCAACGTCCATCTCGAGACCATCATCTGGGACGAGATTTGCGACGGCGTGGTCAGTCCCGAAACCATCAAGGCGATCAAGGACAAGGCGCGCGAGGACGGTGTCGAGTTGTTGATCGGCTTGGCTGGCGTGCAATCGAATCAGTACCCGCGTGGACGCGATCTCGCGCTGCAGTTCGTCGCCGAGGGAGTGCCCACTATGATGGGCGGCTTCCACGTCAGCGGCTATCCCGACTCGTGTACCTTCCTCAACTCGGTGGGCGTCACCACTATCGTGGGCGAGGCGGAAAATATCTGGGGCTTCATCCTCGAGGATTTCCTCAAGGGTGAGCTGAAGCCGCATTACACGGTGACCGAAGGGATCCGCGCCAAGACCGGCCAGGACGATATAATCGTGCCGCTCATCACCGAGGCGCAGCTTCCGACCCTCGATGATCGATACCTCACGCGCTTCTTCAATCCCAACATGACCACGCTCGATACCTCGCGCGGATGCCCCTTCACCTGCTCGTATTGCAGCGTGAAGAACGTAATGGGCCGCACGATGAGATCGCGCGAGCCCGAGGCGGTGGTGCAATGGGTGCGCGACGCTTCGCGCTATCATGCGATCGAGTCGCTGTTCCTGGTCGATGACGATTTCTTCCGTTCGCCCCGCTGGGAAGAGATTCTGACCGGCCTGGTCGAAGTGAAAAAGGAATTCCCGAAACTCTCCTTCATGATGCAGGTAGATGTCGACGCGTCGTGCTACGCCAATATCGCGGAAGGCGAGACCGAAACCGCGAAGCATCGCCGCAGCAAGCGCTTCACCGAATTGGCGGCGGCGGCGGGATGCTACCAGGCCTTCGTCGGCATCGAATCGCTCAATCCCGACAACCTCAACTTCGCGACCAAGTATCAGAACACCGACGATCGTCAGCATAAGCTGAAGATCGAAGAGTCGCGCTCCCGCGTCATCAACAAATATCGGCGCGTGGTCGAGAACTGGCATAGGGTCGGCGTCTCCGTGCACGCGGGCTACATGCTCGGCTTCCCCTTCGACGGCCCCGATTGCGGACGCGTCGCGGCGCAGACCCTGCGCAAGATCGGCTTCGACATCGTGTCGTTCTTCATCATGACGCCGCTGCCCGGGACCGAGGATCAGGTACGCTACGCGAAGGAAGGCGACATCATCGATTGGGACTTCAACAGCCTCGATTCGCAGCACGTCACGCTCCGTCATCCGAAGCTCGACACCCAGCAGTGGATGCAGGCCTATAAGGAAGCCTTCACCGGCTTCTATACTTTCGGCCGCGCACTGCGCGAAGTGTTCACGGTCTGTGGCGGACGCAACCTGAACGCGGAATCGCGCCGTTCGGTGCTGCGCCAGTTCTGTTACTACTTCTTCAGCTATCGGCAAGGACGGCATCCGATGGTCGGTGGAATTTGGAACATTCGCCGCCGCGACGTGCGTCGCGCGGCCATCACCGACGACGAGGCATTGCGCTACTACCTCGGAGGACGGCGCTTCGGCGCGATCCTGCGCGGCGAGTCCGACGGCTTCGCCGCCGCCCCCGCCTAAGCACATCACTTTGTAGAGAGACTCCGGGCGGCCTGCTTCAAAGGCCGCCCTTTTCTTTAGTGATCGGAAAAGAGATCCGAAACCCCGAGCGGGTTTCGGACTTCCCATCGCGAGGACATTAAGAAAGATGCGCGCTGCTGGCATGGAGATGTCAGGAGTGAGGCGCGAAGCGGGCGCAGCCGCAGCGCAGCTGCTCCCGAGGCGGAGCTATTGCGAAGCCCGAGGAGATCCGGAAATCCGCGCTTCGCGTTGTTAGCATAGGGACGGATTGGAATACCTCGCCGTATTCCCACGCCTCCCCCGTATGTTCGAGGGAGGTGCGCCGGCGCGATTTTCGCTATGGTTGCGAAGCGAAAATCGTGACGGGGCGGAGAGGATCCTCAGCTCTGGATTCTTTAATGCAGGTTCGCGTACCACTCAACTTCGGACCCGTCATTGCGACTTGGATACTGCGCCGCCCGAATCGCTTTTCGTGGTATTCGCATCCGGCACTGAACTGACACTGGCCGGCGAAGACGGCGCCGGTGCATTGGCAGTAGGCGGAGTGCTCGGCGCGGCAATCAGATTAGCCGTAACATCGGTGGGCTGTATCTCGTACATGCCACCCAAGTAGTAATCCAGCGGTATCGCTACCAGCAGCAGAGGCGGTAAGAACGCCCACGGATCGTCGAAAATATACGCCGTGTTGCTTTCGACCCGTTCGGTGGTCATCTCGTATGCGACGTAGCCTGGCTTTTCGATTCGAACCGCATGGGTATCGTGGCGGGTCAATTCAACCGAGGCTGGCGTGGTGCCGACGTTGGCCCCATCGACGATTATGGAAGCGCCGGCAGGGTCGCTCCAAAACGATACTTCCTGTTTTCTCCCACGTACTGCAGTCGCGCAGCTGGAGACTGTGAAGATGAACAACAGCGTCGCCGCGATACGACCCAAGCGTTTCACTGCAAAGCCTTTTCGAAGGCCGGATCGGCAAACGCATTATCGATCGCCTGATCGGTGGCAACTGCAATGATGCGCCCGCTGTTCATTCCTAATTCTTTGAATGAGATCCGCTCGCTATCTTTCCCGTAGTAGCTCTGAGCGAAAATCACGACGCGACTCGCGGGCCCATATACCTGGACTGCTATATCGGCAGATGCAAGGGCCGAAGGGAGGAACACTCCCTGACCGCCGATATCGGCCGACTGGAGCGTCACCACAATCGTTTTGCAGTTATAGGGATTGGTCGCGCTTGCCGGATTCAGCGCATCGACCGGAGCGAACCCATGCTCGACTAACTCGACCCGGAACTTGCGCTCGATATAATCGTTCAGCTCGGGCCCGACTATCACATTGACGTTGTTATTGAACTATCCGCCGCTGCGGTCAGTGCGCGAATCGGCGACTCGTGCAACACCGATCTTCGGAGCATCCGGCTTGACTACTGGTGGAGGCGGCACTTCAGGAAAGCCGGCATTGATCTGGCTGGGGCCGCATCCAACGCAAAGAATCGCGATCAGCATAAACAGCCAGCGCGCAAGAAGCATCATTTTGAAGATCCTGGGACTACGCTCCGCTCCGCCCTCGGTCGGCTGCGCTGCGGCTTCGCCCGATTCGCGCCTCACTTGAGGTCCTCCTCTCCTAACGTCCTATGCTAACAGCGCGAAGCGCGCATCTTTCTGAACCCCGGAAACCTCCTCGGGATCGCCGCGCATCTTTCTTAATCTTCGCGACGGGAAGTCCGAAACCCGCTCGGGGTTTCGGGATCTCTTTATCTTATTCCGGTTCCTTGGCACTCCCCGATTGCAACTGGATGTAATTCTCCAGCCCAACTTTCGGAATCAGTCCGAGCTGGGTCTCGATGAAATCGATATGCTCCTCTTCCGCCTTCATGATCTCGGACAGCATCGTGCGCGAGACGAAATCCTTGACCCCTTCGCAGTAGGAGATCGCATCGCGCAGATCGACGAGACCGGCTTGCTCGAGTTTGAGATCGCTTTCGAGGATCTCTTTGACGTTCTCGCCGATCATCAGCTTGCCGAGGTCTTGCAGATTGGGCAGCCCCTCTAAAAACAGCACCCGCTTGATCAGCATATCTGCATGCTTCATTTCGTCGATCGATTCATCGCGCTCGAAACTTTCCAGCTTCGTCACGCCCCAGTTGCCCAGCATCCGGGCGTGCAGAAAGTACTGATTGATGGCGGTTAGCTCGTTTTTCAGAACCGCATTGAGACGCTGGATAACGCCCGAGTCACCTTTCATAGTTGCTCCGCGTTTTGGCTGCGTTCGGAAACCCGAAGCAGAACGTGAGTTGCGATTTTGTAGAGTTAAGCTTGTGGACTATGAGGCTTGGTTGCAAGCGCAATGAGTAGACCGAAGTCGCGATCTCAGGCGCGCCGATGATGCGCCGCGCTGATGATGTGCGATGATGAGAATGAAGCGGAAGTTCGGCTAGGCCTCGGCTTGCGCGAGCGTGACGACGGGTATTTCGCGGCGAGACAATTCCTTGACCATGGGGACGCAGCGGCCGCATTTCGGGGCGCATCCGAGCGCCTTGTAAACCTCCGAGACGCGGCACGGTTGTTCGATACAGACCGAGCGAACCTGGCCATCGGTGAAGCCGTTGCAAATACAGACGTACACTTGCGACCCTCCATCGCGTGCGATTGTTGAGGCCTCGCGACACCAGAGAAATTAGCAGAGTGGGTGTCTTCTGTAAATGAGAATCATTCTCATTTTCAGAATCCTCGGACTGCGCTCTGCTCTCGGGCGGGTGCGCTGCGGCTTCGGTTTTCCGGAACCCCCTCGGACTCCGCAGTAGCTCCGCCTCGGGAGCCGCTTGCGGCGCGGCGGCGTCCGCTTCGCGCCTCACTTGAGAGATCCTCTATACGCTCTCTCTCCTAACGTCCTTTGTTAACAGCGCGAAGCGCGCATCTTTCTTAACCCGCTACCTCCTCGGCATCACCTCGCACCTTTCTTAATGTCCTCGCGACGGGAAGCCCGAAACCCGCTCGGGGTTTCGGATCTCTTTCTCCCTCCGATTTTCATCACACCGCCCGCGCGAAGCGGAGTCCGAGGTCTGTTAAAATTATCCACGTGACTCTCGCTGTACTTCTAATCATCCTCATTGTGGCGTTCATCGCGCTACTGATATTTGTTCCGTTTGTGAGGAGCATCATCTCGGGGCTGATCCGCATCGCCTTTTTCCTGGTGGTGGTATTCCTGGTCGTGTTCGCGCTCTCGATGCTGGCTAACAACGAAACCATTTTCGATAGCCCTGGATGGAAAATTCGCGCGGTAAGATTTCTCACCGTCGATTCGGCCGCGACCAGCGAAAAAGGCGATGGGGACGCTCCGTGCATGGCCGACAAACACGCCGTCGAGGAGAAACCCGAAGCGAGCGCTGAGTCCAAGAACAAGAAAAAGAAAGAGGCTGGCGCAACATCCGCATCCGAGCCGACCGCTACGCCTACTCCAGCGGAAGACGCGAATCTTTACGACGAGTTGATGACGCGCAATTACATTTGCGAAGGCGGCGATATTCCCGTCGCGATCCCGCGCGCCAGGTTGCTCGAGATGGTTCAGCAGACCATTACCGAGCTCAAGAGCTGGAAGCTCATCAGCACCGATCCGCACACCGGGATGCTCAATTGCACTTACACGACACGGGTGCTGAGCCACGAAGACGACATCCAGATCGCGGTCACGCCCAAGAGCGATGTTGCGCTATGCTCGCAATCGGCGCCCAACGCGATCGGGGCCTTCTTCCACGGCGACTTCGGTGCCAACATAGGTCACATCAAGGAGTTCTACGCGGCGCTGAAACCCAAGACCGATCAGTACTGCAAGGAACTGGAAGAAAAGCAGAAGCCGAAAAGTCCCAATCAGTAGGTTGTCGATGCTGCGGGAATCCCAAATCGATTCGCTCGCGAGTTTTATAGTGAGCGGCCTTATCAACAAGGGCATCTTGAAGCCTACCGGCGACCCCAAAGATATCATCGCGCTGGTGGTCGAGTTCCTCTCGGCCAACTTCGAGACCGAAGCGCAGATCGATGAGGAAGCGGACAAGACCGCGGAAGACCTCGCGCGCAAGAACCCGGGTATCGATGTGACCCGGCTCAGAAATTTGACGCGTCAGAAACTTGCCGAGAAGAAAAACTTCGTGCTTTAGCGTCGGCGCATTATCAGGTCGTAAAAATGAAATTGTCCGAAGAAAGAATTCTGTATCTGGCGAGAGAGTCGCTGGCGAAAATCCGTGATGAGGGCCTCGCCGAGATCGCTAACTTTCCATTGGCGCTGCGTCAGGCGCGCGGCCTGATCGCGGAGTGGAACGACAAAGGCGACGAGATCGAACAAGCGGTGCGGCGCAAGATCACCTCACAAAAGCGCAACATCGTCGAGGGCAGCGACGAATGGAACATTCTGGCGCGCCGCTACCGGGACGAGGAGCTGCG
>Ga0209420_1001381_pt1 | contig 11593 bp, 8 predicted proteins | sample BlaSpr_A8_OM1_O1_FD_187972 | JGI IMG/M metagenome (GOLD analysis project Ga0209420, IMG submission 187972) | Forest soil microbial communities from Thunder Bay, Ontario, Canada - Black Spruce, Ontario site 2_A8_OM1_O1 (SPAdes) (version 2) | ecosystem: Environmental > Terrestrial > Soil > Boreal...
CACCAAGCCGTTCGGGGCGCGCGAGCTGGTGGCCCGGCTGCAGGCGGCGCTGCGGCGCACCGTGCCGGCCGAGCAGGAACCGAAGATCGAGGTGGAGGGCCTGGAGATAGACCTCGCGGCGCGGGTCGTGCGCCGCGACTCCGAGCCGGTGCACCTGACCCCGATCGAGTTCGACCTGCTGCGCGTGCTCGTGCGAAACCGTGGCCGGCTGATGACACACCACAAGCTGCTCGCGGAGGTGTGGGGTCCCGAGTACATTCACGACATCCAGCCGCTTCGAACCCACATCGCGCGGCTGCGGGCGAAGATCGAGCCGGAGGGGGCAGAAGGACCACGCTACATAGTCACCGACCCGGGCGTTGGCTACCGCTTCTCTCTTTAGATTTTAGATGCGCCCCTTCGGGGCGGTGTTGCCGCTCGGGGATCTCTCGCGCCCGCGTTTGCGCCGTCGGGCAGCGTCCCGGCGATCGCGTCCCACCAGTCGGGCCGTTACAGGATCGTTATGGCAAACGGCACGTTCGACACGCGGACGTCATTGCGACGGTGACACACTCGAGACGTTCTCATCCCACAGTTTAACTCGGAGGTGCTCCGTCATGAGGACTCTGACAGATAGACAGGCCTCGCTGGGACTCCAGCTGAAGGTGTACATGACACGGGGAAAGCTCGACCGACAGATCGCCGACGGAACCCCAGACGAAGCCAACTCGGCGCTTGCACTGCGCACCCGGCAGTTGACCGCCCCCGACACTCGGCGCGAGATCGCTGGCAGCCTGCGCAACATCATGGACTACGCCGACCGCCGCGGCTCGCAGCCGATCATCTCCGCGGTCGTGATCGAGCCGAGGGCCGTGCGGGGCGGCCGGCGCGCGATCCTCGAACTGGCGGAGCGCCTCGAAGCGACGATGCCGGTCAGCGCGCGCGGCGTGGCGCTCGCCAGAGCGCTGCTGACCGACGGCCGCAGCCCCCTGTTCAACCCCCACTGCGAGCGCACGGTCAGCGAGGTCGCATGGGAGGTCAAGGACGCACTCGACGAGTGCCCCGACAGCGACTTCGATGTGATCGTCGCCCGCGGCCTCTCTGCGGTCGAAGCTGGGCAGGCTACCGATTACGCGGGCGTCCGCCAGATCCAGGTTTGTCCGATGCGCCCGTCACAAAATCGTTATGTCGACACCGCGATTCGTTATGTCGCCGTGACGCGCCAAGAACAATAGTGTTCCCATGGACGCCGTCGCGATAGTTATAGGGATCTTGATGTTCGCCATCCTGCTGGCGATGGTCGAGGGGATCGATCGGGTATGAACGCCCCGCTGCCCCTCGGGTTCTTCGTCGCGCACATGAGCGGCGCCGACTTCTTCGGCCTGGTCGTGTCTGTGCTGGTGATTGCCTACCTCTTTTACGCCCTCATTCGTGGAGAGAAGCTCTAGGAAATGACATTCGCCGGTTGGCTCACGATCGTGTTGTTCGCGGTCATCCTCACCGCGCTCGGGTTTCCGCTTGGCAGCTACATGGCGAAGGTGTACACCGGCAAGAGGGTCATCCTCTCACCGATCTTCGCCGGCCCCGAGCGCTTTCTGTACGGAATTCTGAGGGTGGATCACGAGCGCGGGCAGGACTGGAAGCAGTATGCGAAAAGCCTGCTGATCTTCTCGCTCGCCGGTTGGCTTCTGCTGTATGTGATCCTGCGCACGCAGGACGCCTTCTTCGTGCCACACGCGCTCAACCCGCTCGGCTATCACTCGGCGCCGTGGAACGTCACGTTCAACATCGCCTCGTCGTTCATGACGAACACCAACTGGCAATTCTACAGCGGCGAGACGACGATGACCTATCTCAGCCAGATGATCGGGCTGACCGTCCAGAACTGGCTGTCGGCCGGTGTGGGGATCGTCGTGGCGGTGGCGCTGGTCCGTGGGATCATCGGGCGCAGCGGCAAGTCCATCGGCAACTTCTGGCAGGACATCGTGCGCACGATCCTGTACGTGCTCGCGCCTCTGTCGGTGTTCGTCGCGATCGTGCTCGCCTCGCAGGGCGTGATCGCCAACCTCTCCACCTACATGACCGTTCACACGATCACCGGCCTCACGCAGTCGATCGCGATGGGACCTGTCGCCTCGCAGCACTCGATCATGCTGCTCGGCACGAACGGCGGCGGCTTCTTCAACACCAACTCGGCTCACCCGTTCGAAAACCCGAGCCAGTTCACCAACTTCTTCGAGATGCTGTCCGTGCTGATCATCCCGGCGGGGCTGGTGTTCATGTACGGGCGCATGACAGGCAATCGCCGCCAGGGCTTTGCGATCTACGCGACGATGATGGTGATGTTCCTCGGCGCGGTGATCGTCGCCTATGTCGCCGAGGCGCACGGCTCGCCCGCGCAGCACGCGGCCGGTCTGAACACGCACGTGATCTCCGGTTCGACGGGTGGCAACATGGAAGGCAAGGAGCAGCGCTTCGGTATCGCCGGCTCGGCGCTGTTCGACGTTGTCACCACCGTCACCTCGTGCGGCGCCGTCAACAGCGCGATCGAGTCGTTCACCGGCATCGGTGGCGCGGTTCCCTTCGCCAACCTGTCGGCCAGCGAGGTGATCTTCGGCGGCGTCGGCACGGGCCTGTACTCGATCCTGCTGTATGTGCTGCTGGCCGTGTTCATCGGCGGGCTGATGGTGGGAAGGACGCCGGAGTGGCTGGGCAAGAAGCTCGAGGCCCGCGAGATAAAGCTCGCCGGCCTGGGCATCCTGATCACGCCGCTGGCCGCGCTGTTCTGCACGGCGCTTGCCACCGCGAGCAGCGCCGGGCGCAAGTCGATCTCCGAAGTGGCCTTGTCCAAGGCCGGCACGAATACCCCCCAGGGCTTTTCCGAGACCTTCTACGCCTACCTGTCTCAGGCCAACAACAACGGATCGGCGTTCGCCGGCTACACCGGCTTCATCCAGCCGAACGCGGGCAGCCTCGGCTCGCACGGGATCACCTTCGCCGACGTGCTCGGAGGCTTCGACATGATGTTCGCGCGCTACGCGCCGATCCTGTTCGCGCTCGCCGTCGCCGGAGCGCTGGCGGGCAAGCGTGTGACACCCGCGGGCCTCGGCACGATGCGCACCGACAACCCGACGTTCGTGGTGCTGCTGATCGGCGTGATCGTCCTCGTCGGCGCGCTCACCTTCTTCCCCGCCCTGCTGCTCGGCCCGATCGTCCAGGGCCTGACCGGACACCTCTACTGACATGAAACCCTGGCTCCGCGACATCGTCACAGCGGTCATCGGCATCATCGTGTTCACGGTCCTGCTTGGGCTCGTCTACCCGCTTGCGATCACCGGCATCAGCCAGGTCGCTTTTCCCGGCGACGCCAACGGACAGCAGATCCACCTCGACGGCAAGCTCGTGGGCTCGAAGCTGATCGGCCAGAACTTCGCCACGCCGGTGCTCGAAAAGAACGGCAAGCCCAAGGAAGTCAAAGGCGCGGTCGTCACGGAAGCCGACCCGCGCTACTTCCAGACGCGCCCGTCGGCCACCGAAGGAGGCGCTGACAACGCCGCGGCGAGCACGTTCTCCAACCACGGGCCCAACAGTGTCAAGACCAAGGAAGCCGACGAAGAAAACATCAAGGCCTACCTGGAACTGAACAAGAACCCGGCCAGCAAAGGCGAATATGACCCCGGCCTGACCGTGGCGAAGATCCCGGTCGACGCGGTCAACAGCTCGGCCTCGGGCCTTGACCCGGAAATCTCCAAGGCGAACGCCTGGATCCAGGCCTACCGCGTGGCGGCCGTGCGCAAGCTCTCGCTGGCGACTGTCGACGGACTGGTCGCCAAGTACACCTCGGGCCGCGGCCTTGGCTTCTCGGGCGAGGAAGGCGTGAACGTGCTCGAGCTCAACCTGGCCCTCGACCGTCTGTCAGAAGGGAAGTCCTGATGTCCGCGCAGGTTCCTGCCACCCACGAGCGCCAAGCGATCTCGCTGTTCCAGCGCGACATCGTCGGCCGCGCGCTGATCGACAGCTTCAAGAAGCTCGACCCGCGCGTGCAGATCCGCAACCCGGTGATGTTCGTCGTGGAGATCGGCTCGGTCATCACGACGGCGACGTGGCTGATCCAGGTCTTCGGCGGCAAGCCGCTGGGCGGCGGCAACGAGCCCGCCTGGTACACGTTCTTGATCTCGATCTGGCTGTGGCTGACGGTCGTGTTCGCCAACATGGCGGAGGCCTTCGCCGAGGGTCGCGGTCGCGCCCAGGCGGACACGCTGCGGGCGATGCGCAAGGAGACCGTCGCGAAGATGCGCGACGGCTCTACCAAGGCTGCCTCGGAGCTCACGCGCGGCGACATCGTGGTCGTGCCCGCCGGCGAGCTGATCCCCGGCGACGGCACGGTGATCGAGGGCATCGCGACCGTGGACGAGTCGGCGATCACGGGGGAGTCCGCGCCGGTCATCCGCGAGTCGGGCGGGGACCGCAGCGCAGTGACGGGGGGAACGCGCGTGACCTCCGACGAGATCCTCGTGGAAATCACCCAGGAGCCCGGCAAATCGTTCCTCGATCGCATGATCTCGCTGGTCGAGGGGGCCGAGCGGCGCAAGACTCCCAACGAGATCGCGCTGAACATACTGCTGGCCGCGCTGACCCTGATCTTCATGATCGTCGTTGCGACGCTGCGCCCGTTCGGCCTGTTCGCGGGGACGTCGATCTCCGAGACGACGCTGATCGCCCTGCTCGTCGCGCTGATCCCGACGACGATCGGGGCGCTGCTGAGCGCGATCGGGATCGCGGGAATGGACCGCCTGGTGCGCCGCAACGTGCTGGCGCTGTCGGGCCGCGCGGTCGAGGCTTCCGGCGACGTGGACGTGCTGCTGCTCGACAAGACGGGCACGATCACGATCGGCAACCGCCTGGCCTCGGAATTCGTGCCGATGCCGGGCGTGCCCGAGTCCGAGCTGGCAGAGGTGGCACAGATGGCCTCGCTGGCCGACGAGACGCCCGAGGGCCGCTCGATCGTTGTGCTGGCCAAGCAGTACGGCATCCGCGAGCACGACATGACGACGCTGCACGCAGAGTTCGTGCCGTTCACCGCGCAGACGCGGATGAGCGGCGTGGACATCGACGGGCGACGCATGCGCAAGGGCGCGGGCGACGCGATCATCGACCTCGTCAAGGGCGAAGGCGGCTCGCCGCCGCCCGAGCTGCAGGTGCAGCTCGACCGCATCGGCAACGAGGGCGGCACGCCGCTGGCGGTGGCGCGCGACAACCAGGTGCTGGGCGTCGTCTACCTCAAGGACACGATCAAGGAGGGCATGAAGGCGCGCTTTGACCAGCTGCGCGCGATGGGCATCAAAACCGTGATGGTCACCGGCGACAACCGCCTGACCGCGGCCAAGATCGCAGAGGAGTCCGGCGTGGACGACTTCCTTGCAGAAGCCACCCCCGAGCGCAAGCTCGCGCTGATCCGCGAGCAGCAGGCCGACGGGCGCCTGGTGGCGATGACGGGCGACGGCACCAACGACGCGCCCGCGCTGGCGCAGGCGGACGTGGGCGTGGCGATGAACACGGGCACCCAGGCGGCGCGCGAGGCGGGCAACATGGTCGACCTCGACTCGAACCCGACGAAGCTCATCGAGATCGTGGAGGTGGGCAAGCAACTGCTGATCACGCGCGGCGCGCTGACGACGTTCTCGATCGCGAACGACGTTGCCAAGTACTTCGCAATCCTGCCCGCCGTATTCATCTCCACCTACGCGGCCACTCCGGGCGGCAAGGGCCCGCTGCACGTGCTCAACATCATGGACCTGGGCACCCCGCGCAGCGCGATCGTCTCGGCGATCATCTTCAACGCGATCGTCATCCCGCTGCTGATCCCGCTGTCGCTGCGGGGCGTGCGCTACCGTCCGATCGGCGCAAGCGCGCTGCTGCGGCGCAACCTGTGGATCTACGGCCTGGGCGGGATCATCGCCCCGTTCATCGGCATCAAGCTGATCGACCTGGTCGTGCACAACCTGCTGGGGGCCTGAGGGGCGCAGGGCCGCGCGCCGTCTCGCTGCGCGTCGCTTGCCTCGGGTGGGGCAGATCAGGCCGGGTTAGGCCACAGCAGCGAACTCGCGCTCGATCTCGCCATCAACAGTGCGCTGAAAGCAGACCAGCAGCTCCTCGTCTAGAACGGCGGCTATCCGCTGCAACGTCGGTAGCTGCGGGATATGGGTCCCCTTCTCCAGCCGCGACACGGCACTATGGGACGTGCGGCTGCCCGCGCGACTTCCTCCTGGATGAGGCCAAGCTCGAACCGGCGCTCCCGCAGATGCGCCGCAATCGGACTTATCTCTCGGAGGGCGCGGATACGCTCATATTCGTCGCGCGTATCGAGGTATGCCTCGCTGCGCTTCGCGCGATCCAGGGCCGCGTCAGCGGCACTGCGTCGAGTTCGTCGACGAGGGTTTGCGTCTATTCGCTCCTGGAAGTCGATCATCCGCACCTCAGCCTTCCTCCGGTCGTTTGTCGCAACTGCCGCTCAGTAGAGGTGCTGGGTGAGCGACTGGTCGAGCGGTCCCAGGCACAACGCTGCGAGGAAGTTCAGCAGCGCGAAGATGATGACGAACCCGATCACGAAGATCACGAAGGTCGGCGTGTCGGTGCGCAGCGTGCCCAGGCCCGCGGGCGTGACGCGGCGTTTGGCCAGTGCGCCGGCCAGCGAGAGCACGGCGAGGATCGGGACGAATCGCCCGAACGTCATCACCAGACCGCCGGCGATGTCCGCGAAGGCGATGCCGTGTGAGCCGACGTTGCCGGCGGCCGGCTGGATGAAGCCCGCGTAGCCGGCGAACGCGGAGCCGTTGTTGTTGGCCTGGGAGAGATAGGCGTACAGGGACTCCGAGAAGCCTTGGGGCCCGCGTGTGGACAGCGACTGGCGACCAGCCGCGGTGGCGTTGGCGATCGCGGTCATCACGAGCACCAGGATCGGGACGAACAGTGTCCCCAGCGCTGCCAGCTTGACCTCGCGCATCGCCAGCTTCTTGCCCAGGTACTCCGGTGTGCGCCCGACCATCAAGCCCGCCAGGAACACGCCGAGGACGACGAGCAGCAGCATCCCGAAGAGCCCCGACCCGGGTCCGCCGAAGATCACCTCGCCGGTCATGATGTTCGACATCGCGACCGCGCTGGCGATCCCGGTGAACGCCTCCAGGCCGCTGTCTACGGCGCCATCGCCGCTGGCCGTGCCGGTCGCGACGAACAGCGCCGAGCCGGCTGTCCCGAAGCGCTGCTCCTTGTCTTGCATGTTGGCGCCGTGCAAGCCGGCTGCGTGCATCGCCGGCGTGGCGTGGGACTCGGCCGCGTAGATGATCCCCACGCCGACGACGAACAGCACGAGCATCGCCGAGTACAGCGCCCAGCCCTGACGCCTGTTGCCCACCATCCGTCCGAACGTGTAGGTCAGCGCGGCGGGAATCAGCGGCATCAGCAGCGCCTCCACGAAGTTGGTCAGGCCGGTCGGGTTCTCGAACGGGTGCGCGGAGTTCGTGTTGAAGAACCCGCCGCCGTCGCCCGACAGCAACTTGATCGCCTCCTGTGAGCCCACCGGCCCCATGGCGATCGTCTGGCTCACATGGGTCAGCCCGCCGGCTGTCAGGTAGCGGGAGAGGTTCTGCAGCGCGCCCTGGGAGACGAGGAACAGGCCGCCGAGGATCGACAGCGGCACGATCACGTACAGCAGCGAGCGGGTGAGGTCGACCCAGAAGTTGCCGAGCTCGCTGCTCTCCCGGCGCGCCAGTCCGCGGATGAACGCGACCGCTACCGCCATGCCGACGGCCATCGAGGTGAAGCTGGCGACGGTGATGCCGGCCATCTGTGAGAAGTACGACAGCGTTGTTTCCCCGGCGTAGAACTGCCAGCTGGTGTTGCTGACGAACGAGGAGGCGGTGTTGAACGACAGCGTCCACGGGCCCGAGGCGAAGCCCTGGGGGTTGAACGGATGCGCGCCCTGGGTGCGCAGGATGGCGTACAGGGCCAGCCAGCTCGCGAGGCTGAACAGGAGGACCGAGCGGGCGTAGGCTTTCCAGTCCTGCTCCCGGTCTGGGGCGACTCGCATGGTGCGGTAGAGCAGGCGCTCGATCGGCTCGAGCGGCGTCGAGAGCGCGACCGGACGACCCGTGTACACGCGCGCCATGTAGCCGCCCACGACGGGAGTGAGCGCGGTGAGAACCGCGAGGAAGATGACGATCTGCGTCCAGCCGATGAGCGTCATCCCCGCACCCGTAGCTCAAGGGCGCTCGTACGTGCAGGAGCGTCGATGCCGACGCTCCGCGTGGTGAACTCGCACGGCCATCCTCTTTGATGTGGCCTGCGAGTCGATCTCGAAGGGCACGGTTCGAGTGTGTCACCACGCCGATTACGTCGACATCACGAATGGGCCGCAACTCATAACGATTTCGTGAAGGGTCTGAGCGTGTGCCGGCGCACGCCGGGCAGGCTGGCGGCTGACGCTTGTCAGGGCGGTGGGTCCTCGCGTCGCAGTATCGTAAGGCTGTGGTGAGCCGGGAAGCCTGGTCGGCACAGCTTTGGGCTGTCCGCAACGCCATGTGCCGCCACCCCCGCCTCCAGACCAGCCTCTCCGCCTGCCGCCTCCGCGTGGGATCCGGGCCGCTGCCATGAGGCTTGCCCCTCCCGTGCCCTCCGCGTGGCGGCGCGAGGCGCTGCGCACGAACCTGTGGCTGGTGCCGACGGTCGAGATCGCGCTGGCGGTCGCGCTGTTTGCCGGCAGCTACGCGCTCGACCGTGCCGCCTATGACGGCTCGCTGCATTTGCCCTCGTGGGTCATCAGCGGCAGCGCCGATGCCGCCCGCCAGATCCTGACGGCGATCGCCGCGGCGGTGATCACGGTCGTGACGCTCGTCTTCTCGATCACGATCGTGACGCTGACGCTCGCCTCGACGCAGTTCGGGCCGCGCATGCTGCGCAACTTCATCCGCGACCGGATCACGCAGCTGACGCTCGGGAGCTTCGTGGCGACGTTCGTCTATGCGATCCTCGCGCTCGTCTCGATCGCCCCCGGCGCTCACGGGGAATTCGTTCCGCACCTGTCGATCACGCTGACGATGGCGCTGGTGATCGCAGACGTGGCGGTGCTGGTCCTGTTCATCGACCACATCGCCAAGTCGATCCAGCTTCCGCAGGTGATCGCGAGCATCGCCGGCGACCTCTCGCGGGCGATCGAAGCGGAGGTGGCGCTGCCCGTCGCCGACGGCCCCAAGGCGGGGCCGTCGCTGTCGGAGATGCTGGTGCGCCTGGACGAGGACAGCGGCGTGGTGCGTGCGCCGAGCAGCGGCTACCTGCAGTACGTGAGCATGAGCACGCTGATCGACATCTCCTCGCGTGGCCACGCGGTGATCCGGCTGCTGCGTCGCCCCGGCCACTTCGTCGTGGAGGGCGAACCGCTGGCGGACGTGTGGCCGGCCGCAGCCGCGCCCGGCGTGGCGCGGGCGCTCGGCGGCGCGCATGCGACCGGCCCGCACAGGACCCTCACGCAGGATCTCTCCTTCGCGGTCGATCAGCTCGTGGAGATAGCCATCCGGGCGCTCTCACCGGCCGTCAACGACACGTTCACCGCGCTTGCATGCATCGATTGGCTGGGCGACGGGCTGAGTAAGATCGCCGATCGCTGGCGACCGGCCGCGGTGCATCGCGATGCTGCGGGCCATGTGCGCGTAATCACCGTCACCGTCAGCTTCCGCCGGCTGGCCGAGCGCGCGCACGACAAGATCCGCCAGGCCAGCCGCGGGATGCCCGCGGTGATGATCCGCCAGCTCGACGCGCTGGCCAAGGTGATGGCCCACACCGCCTCGTCCGAGCAGCGCGAGCTGCTCATCGAGCAGGCGGCGATGATCCTGCGTGCCTGCGACGAGTCAGTCCAGGAGGCTGCCGACCGCGCCGACGTGCGCAGGCGCTACGACCTGGTCCTGCGCGCCGCCGAGCGGCGAGCGGCTCAACAGTCCTAGCCGTCGATTGCTGCGCTCGCGTCGTCGAGCTTGTGCCCGGCGCCGGCCGAATCCGAGCGCGCGAGGATCCCGAGCCGTATAGGATCCGAGGACAACTCCGATCAAATCAAAAGGGGGCCGGTGAATGGAGTCGTTCAGACGATTGGGATTGCTTGTAGCGCTGTCCGTTGCTGGGTTCGCGGCGTTCGCGAGCTCGGCTTGGGCGACGAAGACCATCGTGCTGCGCTACGGCGGCGACCATCCGCTTACTGTCGGAGCCGAAACTCTTGTGCAGGACACCGGAGGCATGACCACGCGCGGCTTTGGGGGCGGCAAAGCACAATTCACTCAGGCGTGTGCTCATTTTGAAAACCAGGCACGAAACCCTGATGCTCCGTTCGCGCTCGGGGGTGAGCTCGAAACCAACGAAGCCCAGATTGACAAGATCGCTAACGCGGGCGACACAATCCTACGCGCCTGTCCTTTGCTGTTTGCTGCGAGCAGCGAATTCCTCACCCTTACTAGCTATCGGCATGCACAAATGCAGATTTTCTTCGCATTTGACACTTACCCCGAGTGCAACTTCCAAGGCATAATGAAAGGCAGCTGGACAAGCACCCCAGATCTCGAGATCACATTCAAAGAACAGGCGCTCAAATTGACCGAGACAGAACAAGCGAAATCATGCGGCAAGACGCTACGCCTAACCATCACGTTCAACGTCGTCGACTACGTAACCGGATCCACCCAGTACCCCATAGAAGCCGTCATAGACTGATCAACGAGCTGCCACGCGGCCAGCGCAATCTCATCGGGTACGCGTGGCAGCAAACCTTCCTCGTCAGCGCTCTCAATGTCCCCTTCCCGGCGATTCGCGCCCGCCGGGCCAGCGCGCTGACGAGCAGGACGCGATCCGCGCGCCGCCCCGCTTTCTAGCCTGTAGCCCATGCCAGACGGCCGCGGACACCTGAAGGTCTTCATCGGGATGGCCCCCGGCGTGGGCAAGACCTACCGCATGCTCCAGGAGGGCGCGGCCGAAGCGGACAACGGGCGCGACGTGGCGGTCGGCTACCTGGAGCCCCACGGGCGCGCCGAGACGGTCGTGCAGGCGGAGGGCCTGGAGACGATCCCGCGCCGTCGGGTGACCTACCGCGGCACCACCCTCGAGGAGATGGACCTGCCGGCGGTGCTCGCGCGCAAGCCCGAGCTGTGCCTGATCGACGAGCTCGCGCACACGAACGCCCCCGGCGTCGAGCACGAGAAGCGCTATGAGGACGTGCGCGACGTGATCGAGGCGGGCATCGACGTGTTCTCCACGGTCAACGTCCAGCACCTGGAGAGCCTCAACGACCAGGTCACGCGGCTGACCGGCTCGATCACGCGCGAGACGATCCCCGACGAGGTCCTCTCAGGCGCCGACGAGGTTGTGCTGATCGACCTCACCCCCGAGGCGCTGATCGCGCGGCTGCGCGCGGGCAAGGTCTACCGCCCCGAGCGGGTGCAGGCGGCGCTCAACAACTTCTTCAAGATCGAGAACCTGTCCGCGCTGCGCGAGACGGCGCTGCGCCAGGTCGCCGAGGACGTCGAGGTCAAGCGTCTGGTGCGTGAACCGCAGCCGCTGCCGCGCCGCGACCAGGAGGGAC
>Ga0209420_1001382_pt1 | contig 11590 bp, 6 predicted proteins | sample BlaSpr_A8_OM1_O1_FD_187972 | JGI IMG/M metagenome (GOLD analysis project Ga0209420, IMG submission 187972) | Forest soil microbial communities from Thunder Bay, Ontario, Canada - Black Spruce, Ontario site 2_A8_OM1_O1 (SPAdes) (version 2) | ecosystem: Environmental > Terrestrial > Soil > Boreal...
GTCATGGGCCGAAGGCGATTGTCAGCGCTGAGACGCTGGTGACTTTCTTCATCAGCGAGAGCGGGTCAGGCGAAGAAGTCCCGGTGCTGCAGGAAATCAAGGAGTTGGGCGCGATCACATTGGTGGTCGCGAATTCGAGCACCCCTGAGATGCGCAAGGCTGCCGATTATCTGATCGAATTGAATATGAAAGCTCCTGAGCCGGCCTTGGCCGCGCCGATGGTTGTCCCAGGGCAGTTTCTCGGCTATTACACCGCGATGCAAAAGGGATTCGATCCGGATAGCCCTCGCAACCTGACGCGCGTGGTTATGCTGGACGGGATTCGGTGACTTCGTTGTGAGTCGGCTTGATGTTTGCGTTGTAGGTGAAATCAATCCGGACCTGATTTTTTACGGTCTGCCCGACGTATTGAAGCCCGAAGAAGAGATTTTAGCGAAGCAGTTTCAGTTTACGCTGGGCAGCTCGTCGGCAATTTTCTCCCACAATTTAGCCGCGCTGGGGACTTCCGTGGGATTGGTCTCCAAAATTGGCAATGATGTTTTCGGTGAGAAGTGCTTGGAATGGCTGGGAGACGCAAAAGTTGACACATCGCGAGTGGTCTGTAATTCGGGCGCCACGTCGACTGGCCTAACGGTGGTGCTTGCCCAAACCGGGCATCGATTTATCCTGACTTATCCCGGCACAATGGCTGACTTCCGGTTCGAAGATATCGATCTGGATTACGTCTTCTCCGCGCGCCACCTCCACATTTCTTCATTTTTCCTTCACAAGGCATTGCGGCCGCGTATTGCTGAACTTTTCGAGCAGGCCAAGGAGCGCGGCTTGAGCACCTCGCTTGATCCAAATGACGATCCCGAGGCGAAATGGGGCAGCGACCTTACGGAGTCCTTGAAGCACGTGGATATTTTCTTTCCCAATGAGCGCGAAGCGAAGCAGATGACCCGAAGCGACGACCTTTCTGAGGCAGTGCGCAAGCTGGCGATTCGTGTGCCGATTCTGGCCGTGAAGCTTGGTCCCAGGGGAGCGATGGTACGACGGGGGAGTCAGGAATTTCATTGCGCCGCGATAGGAGTGACTGCGATCGATGCGGTGGGCGCGGGCGACAGCTTCGACGCTGGCTTCTTGCATCAATTTTTGAACGGTTCAGCGATAGAGGAATGCCTTCGTTATGGCGCGCTGGCCGGGGCTTATTCGACGACAGCGGAGGGCGGGATACAAGCGTTCAGCGACAAGGTGCGACTGGCGAAATTTCTACAGCAGAACGCCGCGTGATTCAAAAACCCCTAGTTTACTGGGGTGACTTCTAAAAGTAGCTGGTCGGTGAAATTAGTGGTCAGCGTTGCATTTGGCGCTGTCACTGAGCCCAAGTCGCGATTGTTCACGTAGTCGCGCACCTGATATTTCCCGGGCGCGAGACCTCGCAAGGATATCGTGCCGGACCAATTGCTTGGTGGTTTAGGTTTGTGCTCGCCTTCGTAGTAATCGGGAACGTAGAAGGCGTAATACATCGCGCCATTCTTCTCGATCGCGTAAGCTTCTGGCACATCGTAGCCGTATACGTAAAGATCCTTGAAAACTCCATCGGAAAGCATTTTCTGATTGTAGATTCCAATCCACTCTTTCCAGTGATCCTCTTTCTGCGCCGTGAGATAGACATCGTTCAGCTTCGGTCCGTAGTTCAAAGGCCACGCGAATTTCGTGCCCAGTACGCCGCCCGTTCCCAGAGTTGAAGCGAAATCTGTGCCGAGGTCCTTCTCGTCTTTGTCTGGATTCACCACTTTGGTGAGTTCGACGTGATCGCCATAAATCGCAGCCTGATCCCCGAGGAGCGCCTTATACATTTTGATTCGCTGGCGCACTTGCCCCGAACCAACCGGATCAGCGGTGACTGCCTGATCGATGTAGCGCAGCCAGGCAACGCTTGGCGGGGTGCCGCAAGGGCAGGCTTGAGTAACGCTTTCGGGCTTTAGCGCGCGAGTCGTGTCGAAGATAGTTTTGTAGACCTGACCCATCGCGTAAATCGAATCCTGCGGCGTCTTGTGGTGGTGCGCCGGGTTGTAACAGGCGGGCACTGTGTAAATGTTGTCGAGCTTGTGGCCGTCAAAGTCCCAATCTTTAATAAAGCGCTCGGTGAGCTGCTTGTAGTAGGCCTGCACCTCGGGCACTGCGGGGCAAAGAGCGGCAAGGTTGCGAGTCATGCGAGCCGGTTTGCCGTCTTTATCAAGAATGAGCCAGTCGGGATGCTGCTTCACCACGTCGGAAACTCCGTACGGGTGCGATTCGTACCCTGGGCCGGCATCTTCAACCGCTAGCGGAAGCCACCAGAGCTGGACTTTGATTCCGTCGGCGTGAAATTTCTGAACCATGGTGCGAATCGTATCGCCCGGAAAAGTATCGGAGCGCGGCTGCCAATCGCCATAATTGTTGAACCAGCGATCGTCCAGCGTAGCCCAGTGAATGCCAAATTCTTTTAGCTTGGGAATCGTGCCGAGCATTTGCGCCGGAGTGACGTTCTCGAGATAGCCCCAGCCGCACCAGCTCACCGCATAGTCTTCGTGCGTGTTTTGTGGCCTAGTCAGGCCTTCAGCAGCGATCAAATCAGAATACATGCGTAGCGGCTCGTAGTAGTCGCCGGCATACACAGCAACGAAAGTGCGTGGAGTCGAATAGCGCTCGCCTGGAGCAAGCGTTGCGTTCGGCTCGATTGAAACTTCAGCGCTGACGGTGCGGTTCGCATTGGTGTGAACTGGAATCGACAGCACCAGCGGGAGCGTTTCAACGTGGCCGATTGCTTCGCCCACGTCGTGCGTCCAGAAAGCAACAACAGGAATTCCGCCACCGACGCGCCCCAGATCGCCCTTCACGTCAACCTGCGAGCCCATTTGATTGCGCTGCGTGAATCTTGCCGGAACAGGGAACACGTTTGGATGTCCCCATTCGATGCTGGAGCCGTAGAAGGACCACATATCATTCGGTGCGAGGGCGCCCTTCGCGGCAGCTTTTTGCGCGGCGTTCGTTTGTGCGGAGCCGGCTTGAGCACCAGAGCCTGCCACAGTGGCATCGAGCAGATGAGAATTAAGGGAAAGGTCCGCCAGCGAGAGAGCCGTACTGCCACTGTTCTTAACCGTCGCTGAAACCAACGCTACGTTCGGGAATTTGTCGTAAACCTCAACCCGTACGGTTGCATCGAGCTTGCCGTCCCGGCTCTTCCCGGGAATGTCGATGGCCTTGCCAACCGCCCCCAAATTGCTTGCAGGCTCGCTAACGCTTTCTTTCGATAAATCGAAGATGAAAGTTTGGGCAGGTCCGCTTTTCAAGGTCGCAGTGACGCCGGCGGAATTACCAGGGGCATCGAGAGAAAGCTGCGCACCGGAGTCGGACAGAAGCCGCGCGGCCACATAGCCGGAGGGCAAGATTTCAAATTGCGCGTGAGTGGTCTTGATTATGACTTTGCCGGCTTCGGCGCTGACGTTGATTTGCGATTGAGGCGGTTGCGCAGTCTGGCCGGGTGCTTGGTCTTGTGAGTTTTGCGGCGAGGGCGTGCTTTTCGAGCAGCCCGCGGACGCCCCGAGAATCGCAAAGCAAAACATGATCGCGACGAGGATTTTCATGTGGCGCCTCATTGTGGTGAAAGCCCGCGATACTGACCGAAAATACGCTCGGCGTTCAGGTGGTAAACCTTTTCCAGTATAGCGTCCGGCAGACCTTCGCCATAAATTTCCCAGCGGCCCTGCCCCGGATAGCCCCAGTATTCGAAATATTCGTCTTCAGTCTCAAGCCAGCGAAAATAATTACGGTACATTTCGGGAATCGGCTCCGAATCGGTGCCAAACATGATGCGATCCTGATAATCCTCGAAAAACTTCCGCGTACGTCGCGGCTGGCGGCCCAGTTCAGCCTGACGCGCGCCAAATTCAACCATCATGTTGGAATAGCGGTCCAGCCATTGCGATACGACGTCCAAATTTTCCGGCCAGTTGGCCACATGCAAAGCGACGAAAGTTGTGTGAGGGTGGCGCTCGATGACCCGGTTGCGTTCCTCGAGCAATTCCTGCTTGGAAGGGAAGCCGTGGTCGTAAAAACTCCAAGTCGGATTGGCCTTCAGTTCTTCGTACCTTTCGTTGTGCGCGTCAATCGGCGTGAAAAACGCCTCAGGATCGGTAGTGTGGATCGAAACGGGGATGCCCAGTCTGCCGCATTCCTCCCAGATAGGATCGAGCCGCTTGTCATCGATGCGCAGCAGCTTTCCATTTGCCGTGCGCACGCCAAGGCCAAAATCCTTCAGCAATTTCAGCCCGCGCGCGCCGCGCGAAACTGACTGGTCGATTTGCTCGACCATTTCCTGCCCGAAGTTCGGATCGTTGACCTTTTTCCAGTTTAGCTCGGTGAAAACGATGAACCGATCCGGATGGACCTTCACAGTGTTATCGAGGACGCGCTGCAAAGCCGCTCCCCAGGCCCCGGTCAGGATCACAATTTTGGCGACGTTCACTTCGTCCATATTGCGAATCAACTCCGGAACAGGGATGGGGTCGCCGATACCGCGTGCATCGTCGACGTGATTGTGCACGTCCCAAACCGGGAAACGGGCCTTCTCCACAGGATGGGCGGTAAGGTGCAGCATGCTGCGAGGCTGAAAATCGCGAAGAAGCAGGGTGGTTCGCTGTGCCGCTCCGGGCTGCTCCCCGTAACGGATTTGCTGTGCAGCCGTGGCGGAAAGCAGGCTGAAAGCCAGCACGCCAAGTATAATCAGCCCGGGGGACCAACGCACCGGGGTGGATGCGTCCTTTCGAAGTTTCATGTTGAACCTCATTGAGCGGCGTGCCGCTAATCGAGCGCTGGTTTGTTCGTTAGCGAACATAAGCCCAAGCTTGATTAGGCTTGACAGGATAACAATTCGAAAGTAAAAGTAGCAAACCGAAAGTTGGGCAAATCCTTTCGCACCCAGTGCAAGCCGAGCGAATCACACCCCAAGTCAATTCGTTCTCGGCGATGTCATCGCTTTACACCAGACCTAAGGAGTTTTCGATGAAACTGCGCTGCTATCTGGGATTACTTGCAACTCTTATCGCGATTTTGTGCGCGGCAATACCCGCCGCGGCACAGAAGGATACCGGGAGCGTGGCGGGAGTGGTGAAGGATTCTGGAGGCGGCGTAATACCGGGAGCGAAGGTGACGGTGCGCGACGTGGAGCGCGGCACCGATTTCGTGACCACCACGAACGGCGCTGGCGAGTATGTGGCCGAGCCGCTGAAGGTGGGACGTTACACGATCACAGTCGACAAGGAAAACTTCAAGACCGCCGTCGCGGGGCCGTTGCAAGTCGACGTGCAAAGCCGCGTTGAAGCGAATCTGACCCTGGTCATTGGCGAGCGTACCGAAAAAGTCGAAGTTCAGGTCCAGTCACCGCTGCTCGAGACCGAAACGAGCTCAATGGGACAAGTGATGGACAAGCTACGCATTGAAAATCTGCCGCTAAATGGGCGCAACTATGCGCAGCTCGCGCAGCTTGGCACCGGCGTGGTGCCCAGCGAACCGGGGTCACGTGTGAGCGGCAGCTATGGATTCAGTGTGGATGGCGCACGTGCACTGCAAAATAATTTTCTGCTCGACGGAATCGATAACAATTCCAACTTAGGCGACGTACTGAATGAGCAGTCCTACGTGATTCAGCCGCCGGTCGACGCCATCGAAGAATTCAAGGTTCAAACCAACGATTACAGCGCGGAGTTTGGCCGCGGCAACGGCGCTATCCTGAACGCGGTGATCAAGTCTGGAACGAACGAGTTGCACGGCGACGCGTATGAATATTTCCGTAACGACGATCTCGATGCCGTGAATTTCTTTGACGCGAGCAGGCAGCCCTACAAGCAGAACCAATTCGGAGCCACGCTGGGGGGGCCGATTTGGAAGGATCACACTTTCTTCTTCGGCGATTACGAAGGATTTCGGATCCGGCAATCTATTTTGCAAACTGTGGAGATTCCCGATCAGGCCATGACGGCAGGAAACTTTTCCGAGCTGCTCACTTCTCAGGCGGCCATGGCGATCGATCCGAATACCGGCAGTCCCAACGGCGCAGTGGCGCTTGATTGTGCGGGGCAGCCCACGTTCGTGGGCGAAATCTTCAATGCGCGGCAAACGGCAGTTGTCCCGGTGACTCCGGCAAATCCGAGCGGTCTGTGCGGCGTGCCAATCGGCGGTGAGCCTTCTGGCGGCACAACGAATATTTTCCCGGCTGGCACTACGGACAAGCTGGCATCGCGCCTGGCAGCACTGATACCCGCACCCAACGCGAATAATCCCGGGTTCAACTACATTGCCGATCCGGTGCGCAGCGAGAACCGAAACAATTTCGACGTTCGAATTGACCATCGCATCTCGGACAAGGATTCAATCTTCGGCCGCTTCAGCTATGAGAATCAGCCCAGCGTGATTCCTTCGCCGTTTCAAAATGTGCTCGATGGCGGTTCGTTCTTTGATGGTGTTGAGGATTTTTCCTATCGCAGCGCTGCGTTGAGTGAAACGCGCGTGTTCGATTCCACGCATATTAATGAATTTCGATTTGGCTATAACCGCATCAATGCGCACCGCTACCAGAACAATTACAACGAGAATGTCTCAGCGCAATTGGGATATCCGGGAGTTCCTTACCAGGCGGGAACATTCAACGGGGGGCTGCCGCAGATCACGTTCGGAGACGGATCAGCCCCTGAATTAGGCAGCTCAGGCTATTTGCCCTCAATCGAAAAGCAAAATAGCTACGTGGTTACAGATAACTACACCTGGATCAAAGGCCGGCATTCGTGGAAATTCGGTACCGAGATTCGCTTTGAACAATTCACCATCTTCCAGCCCTCACAATCGCGGGGCGCCGTAGATTTCGAGACTGCGTTTACTGACAATCCGGCGGCACCCGGCACCGGCGGCGACGGCTTCGCCAGCTTCCTCTTGGGCGTTCCTGACGGGGGCTCCATCGTGAATCTTCACAACGTCGACTATAACCGCAACATTTATGCGTTTTTTGCCCAGGATGATTTCAAAGTGTCGTCGCGCCTGACTTTGAATTTGGGGCTTCGCTACGAATTATTCGGCACGGTTAAAGCGGACCATAATGAACAAGCGAATTTCGATTTCAGCTGCGGCTGCCTTATCGTTCCGTCGGGCGTGACTAACGTTCTGACGCCGATGCTGGCAAGCCAGCTGCCAATTCGCCGCAATGGAACACCGGGGTTGGTTCCTCCCGATTTAAATAACTTTGCTCCTCGCGTAGGCTTGGCATACAAAATAACGAACCGGTTGGTAGTGCGTTCCTCATACGGCATTTTCTACGGCGGCCAGGAAAACGGGCCATTTTCGAATCCCAGCCCCGGTTTTAATCCTCCGTTTTTTGTCACCCAATCCTTTAACGTGCCCTGCTCTACGGGCGCTGCGAATCCAGCCTTTCCGCTAGAGGATTGTGCAATCCCAGGTTTCAATTCGTTTCAACAAGGATTCCCTGCGAGCTCTCTGACCGATCCAAATACGCCTACGCTCTTTTCGATCGATCCACACATTCGCACCCCGTACATGCAGCAATGGTTCTTCGGATTTGAGTACGAATTGCCAGGGAGCATGCTCGCTGCGATTTCTTATGTGGGTTCGCACGGTGCGGATCTTTTTGGCCTATTCAACGGCAACGAGGCGGCGCCCACCGCCGATCAGAGCGCCCCCACGGCCCCGCGCCGTCCGGATCCGAATATCGATAACGCCATCGATACGCTTCGTTCCAACTTGTTTTCTAATTACGATGGCTTGCAGGCTCGGCTGGAAAAGCGCTTCTCCCATGGACTGGAATTCGAGGCGTCTTATACCTACAGCCACGCACTTGACGATGCTTCGGATGCCAGCCTTGGATCGCAAAACCAAGGTGACTTCCGGTATCAAAATAACCCGGCGCTGGAATATGGGAATGCCGACTTTGACGTTCGTCACAGGTTCGCGTTCAATTATGTATACGACCTGCCGTTCGGAAACGGGCGATGGATCGGAAGCAGCTGGACCGGCATTCGGAACCAATTGGCTGGTGGCTGGCAAATCTCCGGAATCGTGACGGCTCAGACCGGTAATTGGTTTACGCCCACCGACGATTTGGTGAGCATAGCCAACTCAGACTGCGGAGGCGGAGTATTCAATTGCGAGCGGCCCAATGTGGTTGGAAATCCCAACGGCAAGCCGTGCATCGCCGGGACGCTGTTCAATACCTGCGCGTTCGCGGCTAATACAGTGCTCGGCACCTTCGGTGACGCCGGACGTAACATCATCCGGGGGCCTGGCCTTGAAAACTGGGACTTTTCAGTGCTGAAAACTTTTCCCGTTCGCGAACAAATGCGCTTTGAATTTCGCGCGGAGTTCTTCAATGTTTTCAACCATCCCAACTTAACCTTTGCCGACGAGACCACTACCAACGAGAATTTCTCTACCGAACGCGGCGCCTCTCAATTTGGGTTTCCGACCGCTGCGCGCCCTCCGCGCCAAATTCAGTTCGCGCTGAAGTTTTATTTTTAGGGGGTCCACCAATCCCGTAAGTAGCTATCTGCCTGAGTAGTATGGACTTAGGCTTGTTCTGGAGTAAGGTCGCCCTCCGCTCCACCGTGGCGCTCGGGTGTGTGCCTTACCAGTGAACGGTTCAATTCTCGTACTTCTCCCGCTGTAATTTTCGTTCGGTTATCCTTTCTTGCTATAGTCGATTCGAAGCAATTTTCTTTGTCTCGATAATCCAAACAACAGGAGCAGGTGGGGGATGAGCTCTGAACGCAAGCCGGAATTTTTTGCTGGGAAAGACATCCGAATCGGAATTATCGGATGTGGATACGTCGGGTTGCCTCTGGCCTTGCGGTTCGCGGAGACAGGACAAAAAGTTACGGGGTTTGACACCGATCCCAACAAAGTGGAAAAGCTCAACGAGGGAAAGAGCTACATCCAGCACATCCCCTCGGACAAAATTAGCGAATTTGTGAAGAAGGGCCGTTTCGGAGCCACCACAGATTTCAAAAAGCTTCGTGAGATGGACGCCGTGCTCATCTGCGTACCCACTCCCCTCGATGAAAGGCGCGAACCGGATCTGAGTTATGTCGAACAGACAGCATTATCGATCGGGCCAAACCTGCAGCGCGGGCAATTGATTGTGCTGGAGAGCACAACCTATCCGGGGACGACCGAGGAACTTGTTCTGCCGATTCTGGAGCGCAGCGGTTTGAAGTGTCCTGTGGTGCGCGGGCCCGAAGCGGAAAATGTGAAGACGGATTTCTTTTTGGCCTTCTCTCCCGAGCGCGAAGATCCCGGAAACAAGCAGTTCGGCCTGGCGCAGATTCCCAAGGTGGTGGGTGGAACAAATCCGCCGAGCCTGCGTGCCGCCTCGAATCTCTATGCGCAGATTGTTTCTCGAGTTGTTCCGGTAAGCTCCACGCGTGCTGCGGAAATGGTCAAGTTGCTCGAAAATATCTTTCGTTGCGTGAATATCGCGCTAGTGAATGAGCTCAAACTGCTGGGCCAGCGCATGGACATCGATATGTGGGAAGTGATTGACAGCGCCGCGAGCAAGCCGTTCGGCTTTATGCCGTTCTATCCCGGGCCTGGACTGGGCGGGCACTGCATTCCCGTTGATCCTTATTACCTTTCGTGGAAGGCGCGCGAATTCGATTTCGCAACGCGGTTCATCGAGCTGGCCGGCGAAATCAACACCTCCATGCCGTATCACGTGGTGAGCTCGGTGGCGGATGCGTTGAATGAGCGGCAGAGGAGCCTGAAAGGCTCAAAGATTCTGTTGATGGGTGTGGCTTACAAGAAGGACGTCGACGATTTGCGTGAGTCGCCTTCGCTAAAGCTGCTCGAATTGCTTACAGATCGCGGCGCGAAGCTTGATTACAACGATCCGTACTTCCCGGCCCTGCACAAGATGCGCCACTACGATTTTTCAAGCATGCGCTCCGTGGAGCTGAATCCCAAGACTCTGGGTTCTTACGATTGCGTGCTGATCGCCACGGACCACACAGCGTACGATTACAACCAGATTGTGGAATCAGCAAAGCTGGTGGTGGATACTCGGAACGCGACCAGACACGTCAAGAAGCATCGCGAGAAAATTGTGATGTGCTGATGTAGTATTCAGCTGTTTTCAGCTCGAATCATCCAAAGACAATTAATGCGGCGGGCAGAAGCAAACCAAGCCAAGTTTGTAGCGATGTGTATTTCGGGAAGGGTATCAGGAGTTGTTAACTGAATCGGACTAGCCGGCGACTTTCCGATTTGGGGTTTGGCATTCAGAGTTTATCCTCACCAAGATAACCCAGAGAACCAAATGGCCCATTACCCAATTAGCGGAATGCCGAGCGAAGCCGGTCGTCGCCGAAGCGCGCGCGTGCTGGTTAGCGTGCCGGTGATGGTACACGGCCCAAACGCCATGGGCAGGGAATTCGACGAAGAGGCGCGGACCCTGGTGGTGAATGCTCATGGTGCGCTTATCGCGCTCACCGAAGCGGTCAAGTCGGGCCAGATTCTGACTTTGACGAACAAAATGACCAAGCAGACGATCGATACGCGGGTCGTTTACGTGGGCAAGCCGCAAGGCGACAAGTCGCAAGTAGGAATCGAATTTTCAAAGCCCGCACCATCTTTCTGGCAAATAGATTTCCCGCCTGATGACTGGGTCGTACCGGAAAACTAGGCCTGTCGCCGCTTTTTTCTCCTGAAATCAGATCGAGCATTAACCGACTTGAAATAAGAAGGGTCCCCGCAGTTGCCGCATAGCGGCCAAGCACGCTATATTTTTTAGGCGTACTGTTTGAGTTTTGCTCAGGCAAGTCTTTTCGACTCCGTCCCCGCACGGAAGACAATTCGCGTCAAAGGATGGTGTAGCCATGCGCTACCTGGTAACCGGCGGCGCCGGATTTATCGGCTCCAACATTGTGGATGAGCTATTGCGCCGAGGACAGAGTGTGGCTGTTCTCGACGATCTTTCTTCCGGCAAGGAAGAAAATCTGCGCAATGCCGCCAGCAAAATCGAATTTGTCCGCGGGACCATAACCGACATGAAGGTAGTGCAATCCGCAGTGCGCGGGGCGGATTACGTGATTCACCTGGCGGCGCGCACGTCAGTACCGCGTTCGGTGCTTGATCCAATCGAAACCAACCGAATCAATATCGACGGAACTTTGAATGTGCTGGTCGCAGCACGCGATGCCAAGGCAAAGCGCATAGTTTTCGCGGCTTCCTCTTCGGCCTATGGCGAAACTGAGACTTTGCCAAAGGTCGAGAGTATGAGCCCGCAGCCCATCTCGCCTTATGGCGTGACCAAGTATGTCGGTGAGCTTTACGCGCAGGTTTTTGGCCGCGTTTACGGGCTCGAGAATGCCTCGCTGCGTTACTTCAACGTTTTTGGCCCGAGGCAGGATCCGACCTCGCAATACTCCGGCGTGCTTTCGCGCTTTATTTTCGCGCTGCTGGATGGGAATGAGCCGACGGTATATGGCGATGGCGAGCAGTCGCGCGATTTTACCTACGTCGACAACGTGGTTGACGCCACGCTGCGCGCCTGCGAGGCGCCTGGCGC
>Ga0209420_1001384_pt1 | contig 11585 bp, 12 predicted proteins | sample BlaSpr_A8_OM1_O1_FD_187972 | JGI IMG/M metagenome (GOLD analysis project Ga0209420, IMG submission 187972) | Forest soil microbial communities from Thunder Bay, Ontario, Canada - Black Spruce, Ontario site 2_A8_OM1_O1 (SPAdes) (version 2) | ecosystem: Environmental > Terrestrial > Soil > Boreal...
CAAATCGCGCGCGCTCATCGGCGCCAATCTTGATTTCACTTGATTTCATTGCTTGTTGAGCTGCGATGAGAGCGAACTGGGTGAACCGGTCCATCACATCGAGACGCCTGAGTGAAAAATAGTCTGCAGGCCTGTAGTCCGGAACCTCGGCCGCGATCTGGATGGTGAGGGGACTTGGGTCGAAATGCGCGATCTTTCGAACGGCGGACTGACCTTGAGCAAGTTGAGAAAAAAAACTATCGATGTCCTTCCCACCTGGCGCTATCACGCCTAAGCCGGTGACGACAACTCTGCGCACATTCCCCCACGGAAAAAGCGAAGATGCACTTCGCGCACATGCGCCGCCCCAACGTTTCCCTGCGGCACATGAACAGTTTAGATCTACGTCGATTTACGGATGATGCCAACTACGGATGATGCTAACGGGTTTTTCTTACTCCTCCACGGCCGCGGCTTCAGCCTCAGCAGATGCGTTCGGTCTTGCGAAACCTCTGCCCTCGAGCGACCGTGAAAGCAGATCCACAACCTGACCGAGGCTCTTCGCCTCGCGGACCACGGCGTCGGGGATATCAACGTGGAATTCCTCCTCCAACGCGAATAAAATGGCCACCCCTGCCAACGAATCAACACTCAGTTCCTCGAAGGTTGATTCCGGTTTTAAAACCTTCGGATCGAGGTGCAGCTCGCGCGCAATGATCGCGGTGACTCTTGCCTCCAGTTCCATGTCCCTTCCTCCCACCATAACGAGTGGACGTCCGCAGGACTGCTTATGGCGCTGTGGGAATGTTGCCTAAGCATCGCATGTTATTCGCCAACAAAAGGGACTGTCAACCTCATCGCCGCTATTACTGTAAATGGCAGTTGACACGGCCTGGAGGATAAATTAACTTTCGTCATGACGCTTAGCCCGGAGGTGGCAGTGGCGCCCCTCAAGGTGTTACTTTCGAGTGCTCGTGGATTTTGTGCGGGCGTAGCTCGCGCTGTAGACACAGTAGACTGGGCCGTAAAGAACCACGCCTCCCCCATTTACGTCAGAAAACAGATCGTCCACAATTCTCTGGTCGTTAAGACGTTTGAGGAGCAAGGTGTCATTTTTGTCGACTCGCTCGATGAAGTCCCAGACGGCGGGACGGTGATTTTTAGTGCGCACGGTGTCTCGCCTGACGTTAGAATCCACGCCAAAACAAAGCGCCTGAATGTCATCGATGCCACCTGTCCCCTCGTCACCAAAGTCCACCAAGAGGCGATCCGGTTTGCCAAAGAAGGCCGTTCGGTTATCCTGATTGGGGAAGCCCAACATGATGAAGTCGTCGGGATACTGGGCGAAGTACGTGACAAGATTCAGCTTGTCCGAAGCGTCGAAGATGCAAAGCGTGTAAGAGTTCTGGAGCCTGATCGCGTGGCGGTAATTTCCCAGACGACGCTGAGCCTGGATGACACGAGACTGATTGTCGAAGTACTGCGTAGCCGTTTTCCCAAGCTGGTAACTCCTGTCAAAGATGACATCTGCTACGCGACCCAGAATCGCCAGGCTGGCGTAAAAGCGCTTGCCGGCAAGGCGGAGGTGGTTCTGGTGATCGGTTCGTGCAATAGTTCGAATTCGAACCGACTGAAGGAAGTGGCCGAGGAAGGCGGAGCGCGGGCCTACCTAATCGAAGGGGTAGAGGGGATAGACCAGGCTTGGTTGGCGGGAGCACAATGTATCGGCGTGACGGCGGGCGCGTCGTCGCCGGAATCTCTGGTGCAGGAAGTTTTAGATTATTTCAGGCGCTTGGGTGCAAACCAAATTGAGGAGCTTGAATCAGTTGCGGAGGACATGAGTTTCGCCCGTCCGCCTCAACTGGTCCAGCTTGCCGCGCTCAAAATGGCGCGGCTACCGTGTGCTTGAGAAGCCGGACTTGAAAGCGTGGTTGGCAGATGGGGTCTAATCCGGGTCCGGTTCTAGTTTCCTCGTAACTAGTGCGTAACTCTAAATGCGACAAAGATTCGGGCAGTCGGCGGTAATTGAGAAGGATGTGTGGGCCGCTCTAACAGCATCATGAGGTGGAGACAAGTTACTCTTTCAACCGCGGAGGTGCGCTTTGGGATTTCCTAACCCCGAGACTATTTACATGGAGGGCAGCTCCAGCAGCCCGATATACACGACATTGGGGGGCGGCCTTGATTTGACGACCGAGGTCACCGGTGACCCGACCAATCCGGTGACCACCCTTATCCTGGGTGATCCCACGAAACCCGTTACCACGTTGCTCGAGGGAGATCCCACCAAACCCATAACAACGAATTCTACGGTGCACATGGGGCTGAATGACATTCGCATCAAGGAACTCCCTCACATTTATCTCTCGGCTGAAATGGGGATAAAGCCCACAAGAATTCATAATCCTGTCGACCTGAAATTTTGCATCTCTTTCTTCGGCCTTGAAATTCTGAGTCTTGCGATGTGCGGCGAGAGCATGACAATCATCGAACCCTACAAACCGCACAAGACCGAGGAGTGCTGTTGATTTTGTGGAAGTGCTTCCCAACTCGGAATGTGTTGCGGGAGTAGCACTATGAATGAGAAACCAGGTATGACTGAAGAGAAATGGGAGTTGGGGCGAGGGCCCGTCGTTCTGATCGGACGTCCACCAGTGTGTCAAGGATTCGTTGACGTGATCAACAGGTCCGCAGAGAGAGTCCGGGTTCGGATGATTTCCCTCGCTGGCGTGGACCTTAAGTCGATCCCTGCGCCGGTGGCGGCTCGAGTGTTCGCGCGGCTCGATCCGCACGAGCGATCGCGAATCCCTGTTCAAATCCGTCTTCATCCGGCAGTCTCGCCGGGAACGTACAGCGGTCAGTTGCTCTGTGGTTCGCAGAAGGAGCCAGTGGTAATCCATGTCCTGGAAAGTGAAAGGTTGGAGGTAAATCCGAGGTTTCTTTCGATAACGGGAAGGCCCAAAGAAAAAGTCAACCTTCGGGTTTTCGTTACCAACCAGGGAAATGTGAACTGCACTCTCCGGGACGTGGACTTAATCTATCTGGAAGAAAAAAACGACTTTTGCCGGTCCTGGACGGCCGCCGTGAAGGACTCCGGAAAAGCCGGTTACGAGAAGTTTCTGGATCGGTTTGTAAGTGAGATGGCGGCCATTGGTGTGAACCCCGCTGCGGTAAAAATAAAATCGGATCCTCCCGAGATACACCCAGGTGAAGTGCGAGAGGTGAAGGTGGAGCTTCGCCTTCCTGACAACCTGAAAAACAACCGGGTTTACTCGGGCACGCTAGTCTTCAAAAATGTTCCATTGCGGCTCGAAGTAGAATGCAACGGTGCGGCGCGCACCTAGCACGAGTTTGCCTCTAGGAGAGAACCATGAATCGAGTTTCAGTCAAAGTGAGGCCCGGAGCTGACCTAACGCTATTGATCGGCACTTTTGCCGAACTGGGGCGCCAGTTGGTGTCGTTCTCGACGGCGACGGCTCTTGATTTTCTGAACGGGGCCCAGGACCTTGTTACCTCGGCCGGCTTGCCAGGAACCCAGATCTCCGCGCGGGGGAGTAGTTCGTTCATGCGCCCCTGCTGCGAGATTCCCGAAACCGAGTGCCCCCCCAAATGCGCTTGCAACATCGACTGGAGTACGGCGTCCGGTAACGACATCAGCGCGAACGTCACCGTAACGAACACAGGGTCGCAGACCCGCAACTTTACATTCACTGCGGCACCGTTTTCCGGTCCGGGAAACCCGAAGGACTCGATCGGGCTCTCGCCGGCCAGCGCCATCCTTGCGCCCGGTCAGTCCATCACTGTCGCCGCTGCTCTGACCGTTGGAAGCGATTTTCAGCCTGGCCAGAAGTACACCTCGGAAATCCACGTGCTGGGATCCTACCCACAGTGCGTGTGCGTCACGCTGAACATCGACTGTCCACAGCAGTCCCACCACTGCAAAGTTGAGCAGGGCGACCCCCCAGTTCGGATTCGGGCCCATTATTGGTACGACCACTTCCAGTGTGAAGAACCGTGCTTTCCAAAAGCGAATGAGCCCCAACACGGAGTGGATTCTCAGCGCCCACGATGAAAGTTGGCCGTCCGCAGTCAGCTATGAAGTAGTCCGAGCACGCCCAGGAAACCTAGCACGACATAGTCATACAGATAGTCGGACGATCTCAACTCCGGATATGTTTTTCCGTTCGGTCTGCCTTCGTCGGGCGCCGCGAAGGCACCTACCGACCCCGTTCCATCGTCAGTCGGACCTAGACTCACCCGCGGCAATAAGGGATCCGTTGCGTCACTCTGAACGAAGGAGTTTTTAGTACCGCCCAGCCCGTCAGCGTCGCTACTAAACCCTTCCGCTGATGTGCGGTGGTCTACAGACGGGGAAGACGCCATCTGTTTCAGAGTTTCGGCGAGACGGCGGCCGCTGGAGGTTAAGACCTGGACCACCTCGTCTGTGCTCATTGGAGCAACCAGAGGATTTTCCAGGATAAGATCCTCAATCTCCATCATGTCGAAGGCCAGGCGCCCGCCCTTGTAAAGGGGATGGGTGCTCACGGCCGCCAGCAGGAATGCGGAGCGTTGGGGCTCATCCTGCTGGATCCCCTTGCCTTGCCGCGCCAGAGTAACTAGCAAGCGAGATCCGCCCTGAGTGACGCCCTGGATTTGCCGGACGAGTTGTGAATCAGCTGGATTCACGTTGCCTCACTTAAAAGCATCCTCTAGAGCATCCTTGTGTTCACGTAGTGAATTACTTGTCGGAGGATGGCTTTATCTTCGCTCTCGGGAATGAAGCTGAGTGTCTTCTCAAAAAGCTGTGCCCCGCGGGCGGCGTACTTGGCGGCCGCACCTCGGGCATACTCGATCGAGCCATTCCGCGTCATCATGTGGAGAACTTCGCGAGATTCGGTCAGGCTGCGGTCGTCGCGCGGCGAACTCAGCCACCGCAAGAGTTCCGTCCGCTCCCCTTTAGTGATCGTGCGCATCAGGTGGATCAGCATGAGCGTGCGCTTGCCCTCCAGCAAGTCGCCCAGGGCTTCCTTGCCGTACAAGCCTTCCTCACCCAAGAGATTCAACACATCATCCTGTATCTGGAATGCTACTCCCACTTCCCTGAATACGCTCCCGATCAAATCGAGTTCGTAGGGTCGCGTGTGACCGGCAGCGATCGCACCCAATCGACACGGAGATCTGGTTGTGTACCAGCCGGTTTTTTTGGACACCATATTGATGTAGTCCGCGTCGCGCGTGGGCACGACTGCCTTCCTGATCCATCCAAGTTCGATCGCTTGACCTTCCAGCGACTCACGGCACATGTGGATGATTTCCTCGATCAAAGCGAGGGTGCGTGCCAGACCCAACCCATCGATGTTCCGCAACACCGTCTCAACCGCCAGCAGGTTCAGCGAGTCCCCCGTGTTCACAGCCAATGGGATGCCATGTTCCGTATGCAGGCATCGCTTGCCACGCCGCCGGATCGATTCGTCCTCGATATCGTCATGGATGAGAAAGGCGTTATGGAACATTTCGACAGCAGCCGCGATAAGCACGGCGTCTTCTCTGTGCCCGCCGAAGGCACCACACGTGGCAACGCACAGCGTAGGACGGAGGCCCTTGCCGCCGCGCTCAGGATATTCGCGCATCAGCCCATAAAGGCTGTCCACCGGACGGCGGTTCGGAATCAGTGCGAAGATTTTGTCCGCCACGTGACGCCGGCAGACCTCCATGACGTCGAATAGGTCTGCATCCTGCGGGCCCCCGAAGGTCCACCAGCCTTGACCCGCGTTTCGGTCCCAGAGAACCCGAGTAGTTGCTACTGACGCCGACTGAGCGTGCACTGACTCGCTATCTCGAAGTAGAGCCGCGGCATCGGGCGGGTCGCTCCCAGGGCCTGGCTCGTGTATTCGATCCTTCGGAGGGACCTCAAAGTTCAAATTGCGCGCCAGCCGATAGGCCCGCCACAGGCTCTGCACCGGACGCAACCCGGCAGCGCGCTGGCTGAGCAAGCGAAACGTGCGCCACACGGCCAGCACTTGATCGGCCGGCCCGCGGACATCAAACGCGCCCTGTTCGAGAACCTGGCTGGGACGCAGCTCAAGATCATAGAGCCTTACCAGGCTCAGGTCGTTGAAAAAGCATTCAACGGTAGCGTTGGCTTGAGTGCGAGCGATTGCCAGAGAGTTGAGCCGGGCAGAGAGCGTGGCGTTGCTGCCATCGCCAAAATGTAGCGCTAATACGATCGAGCCCATCTCGCAAGCGGCGGCAGCCGCAATCGACGGCGCGCGCTGCACAAGAATGTCGATAGTCTGCGCCAGCAGATCGGCAGCGTCCTGGATCAGGCGCACACTGACGTCGCGGGCCTCCAGTTCGAGCTGCGCGCCGTAGCCAGGTTTATTGGAGAGCACTCCAGGTCCTTTCCGAAGCTCCCCCCGCGAACTCCACTATGCCGGGGCTCGTAAAGACAGCATTCGAATCTCTCATCCGGACACGCACCTCCATGTCGCCGACAACCTCGTGTACAGAGAACGGCTGAAAACTGGTCTCCGATGGCACGACTAACCGGGCGGCACTTCGACAGCGGTAGTTGATTTGAATCCAGTCCCTGCCCTGATAGCCATCGATGCATAGGGCAGCCGGAATCGGAGCGGTGGCAGAAGTGTCCAAGAGTCGTGCCAGCCCCGGGGTGGCGAGCACGCGATCCCGGGGCAGCTGACCGGCGACGCTGACCCGCACTCCGCGGCGCGGAATGTACAGCACCATACGACCGCGCCGCCAGAGCATGACCATTGCTCTATGGTTCTGCCGCTCGTCCCGCGGCTGCAAGAGGGCGAAGACAACTGCCCAGTTCGGAGGGCCTTCGACGCGGTCGGCAAGCTGGTTGCAAAAACCGAACACCCAGCCGCCCATCTCAGGCCACCCCCACCGTCCGTGCACTCGCTCGTGGTACCCCACTGCTGCAGTCTGGCGCGAGGGCGCCATTCCATCTGCCCATTGTCCCGTAGCGAGGACGCCGGGCTGGGCTTGCCAACGTTTCCAATGCGTGCCGTGGAAATGCCCAACACCCGCCGGGGCCGGCGTCGTCGTGCCTGTCAAACGGAGCGACACCGAGGGCGTACCCGCCAGCGACTGCACCTCGAAGTTGGGCTCGAGCGGATCGACCGGAACGAACGCCCTTGATCCGTACGAGGTCCACAACTCGCGCCCTTGCTGTGCGTGCCATTGGCTGCAGGTCCAGCCGTGATCGCGGTGGTACATGAGAAGCACACTGGTCTGAGTTGGCTCGGCCCCGTTTTCATCTCCCAGCATCGCGAAATTTGCGATCATCGCCTGGCGCCCGTCAACCGTAATAAATGCATAGTGCAGCCACCGCCGTTCCAGAACGTCGGAAAACGGAAGTTTCGTGAATGGTCCCGAACTCACTTCTTACCCCGCAGAGTCCGCTTCTTTCCTGGCTGACGCGGTCGGGACGGAGCGCTGGGCGGCGCGAGTATTTCGGGTTTGGGCGGTTCGATAGTGACCGAGAGGCCCAATTCCTTTGCCCCGAAACCGAGCGGGCGAATCGTCGCCGTGTAGGTTTGGCCGACCACGAAATCGGTTGTAATCGCGACGACGGTCTGCACGACACCCTGCCCGCGCGGCGGAATCTTAAGAGTGGTTGGTTCGAAGCTGACAAGCGATGCAGAGAGGGCCAGCCCTGCCGGGGGAGTCAAAGCGGTGGATTCAAACATCACCTCGAGCGGCGCGTCAAAACGGTTTTCGATTACAAAACCCGCCGTGGCTCTCTCGCCGTGCCGGCCCGATAGTCGCAGCTCGACACGTGGCTCCGCAGTGGGTTTCACATTCGAGGCAGTGGCGGTTTGCACATCGGGCACGGGCTCTGCTTTTGCAATGAGGGAACTGCGCGCTGCGGTGAGCAGCCCGTTCAAGAGAGCGAGCCCTTGAGTGCTGACAATCGAGTATGCCGCCAGATTGAAATCCAGCCAGCGCGATAGCAGTGCGTCGGCGTCCGGCTGATTCCCGTGTTGCTTGCTACCGGCCTGGGACGCTTGCCCGATGAGGTCAACGAACCGGGTCAACAGTTGCGTGTTCCCAGCAACATTGCTTTCGATAAGCGTCTTCAGGCGGTCAACGAACTCATGCGGTGTAGTCCGGTCGGAATGACCTGTCGGAAACATGCATTTCTCCTTCGCGCGACTCAGGGTCGTCGTGATCCACAACTGTCGCGAACGCTACCGACTTGTGCGCAGTGGCATCGGGCAGGTACCGGAGCAGCAATTCCGCGCACCCTTCACTATCACCGCCAGCCGAAAAAGCCCGTTAGTTAGGCGTATTCGCTTTAGGCAGCTCCACATTGGGTTCACTGGGACCCGAGGACCACAACGCCTGGTTGCTCCCTATGAGCGGCAAAGCAACCTTATTTTCTGCCCCGCCGTTGAAGCACAGATCCTGACCCCCGGGGCGCAACACGAACGGGGAAAGCGCCCAACGCAGCTGTTACTGCACCTGTGCGTTAGCTTTACCCAGCGTGCCTAACCTCTGTTTTGCTCGTCCGCCGAGACCAGCTTGTTCGTGTACTCCATGGCAACGCGCGTGATCCTCAGCAGAGTAGCGCAACCTACAACCCCAATGCAACGTCAATTCTCTTCGCCACTGTTGGTGGCTTTGGCCGATGTGCGCTTGCGGATCGATTTCCCCGGCGGAGGCAGGACGAACGAACTGTCCCACGAATATCTCCTCGCCGCAAAGAAGCTCCTTCTCGCAGAACCGCCGAATGCTCGCGCCTAGGTATCTGGCGCTTCGGCGGGAACTTAAGTCCAGTTGCAGCTACATCAAACTTCCATTTGTTCACAGAACGGCCTCAGGGGTACTCATTTCTCTGCCTGGCAGCTATTCAATCAATTACTGCTTGAATCCGAGCAGGGTTACAAGTAAGCGCCCAAGAAGCTCCAAGGTCCACTTTGTTCCCCATTCATCGGGATAACTTCCAGTCCGAGTCTTGGCGACCGTAGTACTCGGGAGTGTTCCGTGATCGGAACAGAAGCATGGTCGATTTGCATTGGATGAAGTAATCAGAGATGACTTAGTCGCAATCCAACTTGCCGGCAAGACCCTATCCAATCGGCACGGTCTAATTCCTATTTAGCATCCGCAGAAACGAAAAAAGTTGATGGTAGATGCAGCCTTGCTAGAATGTCAGATGATGCCAATCCTTCTCAGCGCAGCCGGGGCGCCTGGAGACCATTGGACCGAACGGCTCGGTCATCACACGATTCCACCGTCAAGCGTAAAATGGCACGGATCAGACTGTGCGATGCGAATCTTCGGGACAAACTCGAGCAGAATCGGATGGCGTGTTGGTCTTGCTTCTGAAGGCATTGTGCCAAGTTTGCCCGTAGGGCTCCTGCCCCATAGGCGGCTTGAGTGATAGAACCGGATGTCAACAAGGAATGCCCGGCCAGCAAGTCCCACGTTGATGCAAACTCCTGTCACCTGTCTGACGGTGTCTGCCCGGGACGCCCAGCATTGGCGCCGCCAGCTGCGAGTTTCGCGAGTGCCGTGGCGTCCATGCGACAGCCGTTACAGTTTTTCACGCAAAATGTTGTCCGTTACCCCGATATTTTCCGGTCCGGATTGTTGGGTTTTTCCGCATTTGTTATCCATCATCCAGAATTCATACGGCATGTGCTTTCGACCAATAGTCGCAACTACGTAAAGTTCGAAAAATATCGTTACCTAAAATTGATCGGCGGAAATGGTCTGGTCACGAATGAATGCGAATCGTGGGTTCGACAGCGGCGGTTGGTGCAGCCGGCATTCAATCAAACGGCAATCGCGGAAGCATGCAACATCGTGCTGGAAGAGACTCGGGGTGTAGTAGCTGAGTTGGCCAAGAGCGGGCCGGCTGTGGTGGATGTCTGCGCAACGATGGGGAAGTTGGCCCTTGGAATCGTCGCCCGCACGCTTTTCGGCAGTGATGTGAGCCGCGACGCACCACAGATTCGCCGGGAACTTGATCTTGCGCAGCGGCTTGGCACTGTACTGTTGCGAATACCGCTGCCTTTATACTCGGCAGTCCCGTATCTGCCGGTGTTCAATGAAATCGTGAAGGCGGGGAATCGATTGCGGACCATCGTCGCGCAGCTCATCATGCGGAGACGATGCAGTGGAAAGAAGCCGGGCGATCTGCTCGATCGGCTGATGGCTGCGCGCGACGAGCAAAGCGATGAAGGAATGGCCGAAGACCAACTGGTGGATGAGGTCGTAACTCTACTGGTTGCCGGGCATGAAACTCTGCTCGTTTCGTTGAGCTGGTCTTTGTATATGATCTCACGACACCCTGAGATCTATGATCGCCTGCACGATGAGTCTTCTAACAGCCCCAGTTCCGTCGGAACGGATCTGGCTGAACTGAAACCGCTCGCATGGGCGCGGGCGATTGCACGCGAGGTCATGCGTCTGTATCCTCCAGCATATTTGATTGGCCGGTGTGCCCTGAAAGACGATGCACTTGGCGGCTACAAGGTTCCCGCAGGCACGAACGTGGTTATCAATACGTACGGAATGCATCGTCATCCAAAATATTGGGAGGATCCAGATGCATTTCGACCGGAAAGAATGTTGCGCGATGAAGCATGGGATCCATGCCGGTTCACCTATCTTCCGTTCGGTGCTGGGCCGCGAAGCTGCATTGGAGCCCGTTTCGCCATCAACGAGATGCAGCTAGTGCTTTCGCAACTCGCGCGCGCATTCGCCATTAAGCCAGCGTCAAACGCTGAGGTGAGACCAGCACCGCGGCTGAATCTGGAGCCGGTTCGGCCGATTCGTCTCCAGTTCATTCCACTCGCGGCATGATCCGAGCAGTCCGGAGTTGAGGCACTTGGGGGGGGAAATGAAGGCGCTTTTCTACTATTTTTTCCGGACCTTTGGCATCATCTTTCTCACCTGCATTTTCCTGCTTCGTTTCGGCTTTGGCTGGATGGTGCGCTCTTCTTCGCGTCCGCGCATACTGCGGCAATATTTCGAAGCGGGAGGAGCGACTTTGGTCAAGTTTGGCCAGGTGCTGGCCATGCGCTATGACCTGTTGCCTCCCGCCTACTGCCAGGAACTAGCGGGCCTCCTGGATCGTTTGCCAGCTTCACCCGCCTCCCAAATCATCGCAGCCGTCGAGACTGATTTAGGCAAGCCGATTGGCGAATTATTCGGCTCGTTCGATCCCGTTCCCTTAAGTTCGGCCTCCGTGGCCCAGGTACATGCCGCATCCACGCAAGATGGCCGGGAGGTCGTGGTAAAAGTGAAGCATCCCGGGATTGGGCTGCGCTATTGGGTCGATCTCACTAATCTGCACATATTGGCACGAATCGCAGCTTTTCTGGGCCTGTTTCGTGATTTCGACATTCAGGCCATGGTGAGAGAGTTTACGCGCTTGGCGAAGGAGGAGCTTGACTTCCGCCACGAAGCCCGCAATATTCATGTCCTGCACGGCCTGATGGCCAATGACGAAATTGACCATTGCGCTCCCGCAGTGTACATGGGTCTCTGTGGCCATTCCGTCATCACCATGGAGAGGTTGAAAGGCGTATGGATGACGGAACTTCTCAGTGCGGTGGACAGGCAGGACT
>Ga0209420_1001385_pt1 | contig 11575 bp, 12 predicted proteins | sample BlaSpr_A8_OM1_O1_FD_187972 | JGI IMG/M metagenome (GOLD analysis project Ga0209420, IMG submission 187972) | Forest soil microbial communities from Thunder Bay, Ontario, Canada - Black Spruce, Ontario site 2_A8_OM1_O1 (SPAdes) (version 2) | ecosystem: Environmental > Terrestrial > Soil > Boreal...
CCCGCTGACTCAGGTGGTCGCGGCGGCCTGCTGGAGCAGGTGCCATAGTTCCTCGACGTCGGGGCGTTCGGTGCGTTCGGCTCCGATCGAGACCCGGACCGACCAGGTGCCGTCGAGCAGCGACGGGGTGACCAGGGCCGCGCCGGAGCGATTGATGGAGTCCGCCCAGGCGAGCGTGTGCGCGTTCAGCGCGTCGGCGTCCAGCACGGTGCCGTCGTCGCCGACCAGGCCCGCGGGTTCGTGCCGGAGCACGACGGTCTGCAGGGTGACCGGGGCCAGGACCCGCCAGCCGGGCGTGGCTGCGACCTGCCCGGCGAGCCAGCGGGCGTGCTCCAGGTCCCGGCGCAGCCGGGCCCGGATGGCTTCGGCTCCGTCCAGGCGCAGGTGAAACCACAGCTTGAGGGCACGGAAGCGCCGGCCGAGCGGGATGCCCCAGTCCTTGTACTGGGTCACCTCGCCGTCGACGGCCGAACGCAGGTAGGAAGGGTTCGTCGACATGACCCGGATCAGATGGCCCGGGTCGGCGACGTACAGCAGCGAGCAGTCAAGCACGGTGCCCAGCCACTTGTGCGGGTTCCAGGCCAGTGAGTCCGCGTCTTCCACCCCGGCGACGAGCCAGCGCATCTCCGGCAGCAGCAGCGCCGAGCCCGCCATCGCCGCGTCGACGTGCACCCACATCCCGTATTCGCGGGCGAGCGGGACGATCTGGGCGAGCGGGTCGATGCCGGCGCGGTCACGACCGCTTGCCGCGCGGCGCTCGAGCAGGTGCAGCTGCGCGAGCCGGTCGTTCCGGTCATCTGCGGCTGGAGCGCCAGGCCCTTTGACGACGTGCGCGAGGAGCTGGCGGCGGCGATCGTCCAGCCGGTGCGCTGGCGTTCGACGATGCTGGCCCTGGCGACATTGGGCGCGGATGAGTTCGTGGACTTCGGCCCGGGCAGCGTGCTGGCCAAGCTCGTGCGCCGCAACCTGCCCGCCGCCCGCGCGATCGATCCAGACGAGCTGGCGGCCCCGGTCGCGGTGGGAGCGGGCGATGGCGCCTGACACGGCAACCTCGCTGCTGCACGCCCCGCCGGCGCGCGAGCGAACATTGCGCACGGCGGGCATCGTCGGCCTGGGAGCCGCGCTGCCCCGGCGCAGGGTCGCCAGCGCCGAGATCGCGGCCCGCGTAGGGGTGGACCTCGACTGGATCACGCGGCGCACCGGCATCGCCGAGCGCCGCTACGCCGCGCCGGGCGAGCGCGTCAGCGACCTGGCCGCTGCAGCCGGGCGGGCGGCGCTGGTGGACGCGGGGATCGACGCGAGCGAGGTCGACATGGTGCTCGTGGCCACGCTGGCGGCCGACGAGATCACCCCGTCGACCGCGCCGCTGGTGGCGCACGAGCTCGGCACGATCAACGCTGCGGCGATCGACGTGGGCGCTGCGTGCGCGGGCGCGATCGCGGCGCTGGCCCACGCGACCGCATGGATCGAGGCGGGCCGCGCGCGCAATGTATTGGTGATCGGCGCGGAGATCCTCACGCGCTTCGTCGACTTCGACGACCGTCGCACGGCGCCGCTGTTCGGCGACGGCGCAGGTGCGCTGGTGGTCAGCGGCGACGCCGACGGGCAGATCGGGCCGTTCGTGCTCGCCAGCGACGGCGCCGCCGCGTCTGCCATCCGGGCCACGCGCGAGCGCGGCGTGCTGGAGATGGAAGGGCACGAGACGTTCCTGATGGCGGTGCACCGCCTGGCCAGCTCCACCGAGCAGGTGCTCGAACAGGCCGGGCTGTCGCTTGGCGACGTCGACCTGTTCGTCTACCACCAAGCCAACGGGCGCATCCTGTCGGCGGTCGCAGAGCGGCTGGGCGTGGCCGACGAGCGGGTGTTCGACTGCATCGCGCAGCTCGGCAACACCAGCGCGGCGAGCGTGCCGCTGGCGCTCGCCGAGGCGCAGCGCGCCGGTGCGCTGACGCCGGGCGCGCGGGTCGTGCTCGGCGCGGTCGGCGCCGGCCTCGTGTGGGGCGCAACCGTGATCACGTGGGGTGGCCCGTGAGCGTCGCGCAGAGCACGAGCGCGGGCCCGGTCGCCGGCGAGATCGGCACGCCTCGGGTGCGCGAGGGCTGCGCGCTGGTGACGGGCGCCTCGCGCGGCATCGGCGCAGCGATCGCATGCGCGCTGGCGGCGGACGGCTGGCCGGTGGCGGTCAACTACCGCGCCGACGAGCAGGCCGCCGGCGAGATCGTGCAGCGCATCGCAGCGCGCGACGGCCGGGCGCTGGCGGTGTGCGCCGACGTGACCGAGCCCGAGCAGATCGGGCGACTGTTCGAGACGAGCGAGCGCGAGCTCGGGCGCGTGCTCGTGCTCGTCAACAACGCCGGCGTGCGCCGCGACGATCTGTCGCTGTCGCTCAGCGACGCCGACTGGGATCAGGTCATCGACACCAATCTGAGCGCGGCCTTCCGCGCGACCAGGCATGCGCTGCGGGGAATGATCCGCGAGCGCTTCGGGCGCGTGATCAACATCGCCTCGGTGGTTGGGCCGCGGGCCAACGCCGGGCAGGCCAATTATGCGGCTGCCAAGGCCGGTCTGATCGCGATGACCAAGACGGTCGCCGTGGAGGTGGCCCGCCGCGGTGTGACCGTCAACGCGATCGCCCCGGGGCTGATCGAGACCGACATGACCGCAGACCTCGACGGAGAGCTGCTGGGCGCCGTGCCCGCTCGCCGGGCGGGCAGTCCGCAGGACGTGGCCGCGTGCGCGCGCTTTTTGGCGTCCGAGCAGGCGGGCTACGTGACCGGGACGACTCTCTACGTGGACGGGGGACTGTCCGCGTGAGCGAAGGACACAAAGCATCAATGGAAAGCGACAGGAGAGGAGTGCGATGAGCACCACCGTGACCGAAGACCAGATCGAGCAGCTCGTGATCGAATCGCTGCAGACGTTTGGCGCAGACCCCGACGAGATCAGCCGCGACGCCACCTTCGAGGCGCTCGACATCGACTCGCTGGACCTCGCCGAGCTCTCCCAGATCGTGCACGAGTCCTACGGCGTGGAGCTCAAGGGCTCAGATGTGGCCGACGTCAAGACGGTCGACGACGCGATCAGGCTGATCGCCGAGCGGGTGTAGGCGTGGGGCAGATCCTCTCTACCCGCGCGCGCCAGCTTGGCGCCTCCAGCCGGGCCGAGCCGGTGCTCGTCACGGGCGTGGGCGCGGTCACGCCGTTGGGCGTCGGCGCGCGCGCTCTGCACGAGCGCTGGAGCGCGGGCATGGTCGGGATCCACGACGGCGAGGGGTCCTGTGCGGACTTCGACCCGCGCGACTTCCTCACCGCCAAGGAGGCGCGCCGCGCCGACCGCTTCACCCAGCTGGCGATCGCAGCGTGCGCGGAGGCGCTGTCGGATGCCGGCTGGGAAGAAGAGTCCGGCGGCGGGCTGCCGTACCCCTCTGAGCGCATCGGCTGCGTGCTGGGCACGGGCATCGGCGGCATCGGCACGCTCGTGCAAGGCCAGGAAGCGCTGCGCGACCGCGGCCCCGAGGGAGTCTCGCCGCTGGCGATCCCGCTGATGATGAGCAACGCGGGCGCTGCCGCGCTGTCGTTGCGCCACGGCCTGCGGGGGCCGTCGTTCGCGGTCAGCACCGCGTGCGCGTCGGGCGCGAACGCGCTCGGCTGCGCGTTGCGCATGCTCCAGAGCGGAGAAGCCGACGCGGTCGTGGCGGGCGGCTCGGAGGCGGGGCTGCTGCCGCTTGCGCGCGCAGCCTTCGCGGCGCTCGACGCGCTGTCGCCGAGCGGTGTGTCGCGTCCGTTTGACGCTCTGCGCGACGGCTTCGTGATGGGCGAGGGAGCGGCCGTGCTGGTGCTCGAGCGCGCCGGCGAGGCGCATGGGCGCGGCGCGCGCGCGCTGGGCACGCTCAAGGGCTTTGGCGCGAGCTCGGACGCGCACCATCTGACCGCGCCGCTGGCCGACGGCGCGGGCCAGGCCGCGGCGATGGTCGCGGCGATGGACGACGCGGGCGTGGGCGCGCAGGAGATCGACTATGTCAACGCCCACGGCACATCTACGCCGCTGAACGACCGCGCGGAGACGAATGCGATCAAGCTTGCGCTGGGCGAGCGCGCGGGCGAGATTCCCGTGTCCTCGACCAAGTCCGCGATCGGCCATCTGCTGGGCGCGGCCGGCGCTGTGGAGGCGGTGGCCACGCTGCTGGCGCTGCGCGACCGCATCGCTCCGCCCACGCTCGGGCTGGTGCAGGCCGAGGACGAGCTGGACCTCGACTACGTGCCCGGCGCCGCTCGCCCGCTGCAAGTCGAGGCGGGGCGCGCGGCGCTCGCGCTGTCCAACTCCTTCGGCTTTGGCGGCCACAACGCGGTGCTGTGCCTGGAGGCGGCATGACGCTCGCCCTGCTCGAGCGCCAAGATGAGCGGTTGACGCCGCTGGAGCGCCTGGAGGCCCTCACCGACCCCGGATCGCTGCACCTGCTGCGCACCCGCGTGCGCTCGCGGCGGATGGGCGAGCGCGCGCAGGCGGGCGACGGCGTGCTGGGCGCGCACGCGCGCGTGGACGGGCGCCAGGTCTACTGCTACGCGCAGGACGCGTCGTTCGCGGGCGGCTCGCTGGGGGAGGCGCACGCGCAGACGCTCGTGGAGGTGCTGCGCCTGGCCGGTCGCGCGCGCGTGCCGGTGATCGGCTTCATCGAGTCGGCGGGCGCGCGCATGCAGGAGGGCCTGGCCGCGCTGTCGGGCTATGGCTCGATCTTTCGCGAGCACGTGCGCCTGTCGGGCCTGGTGCCGCAGATCTCGATCGTGTGCGGACCGGCCGCGGGCGGCTCCTCCTATGGCCCCGCGCTGAACGACTTCGTGATCATGACGGGCCGCGCGGCGATGTTCCTGACCGGCCCGGGCGTCGTCGCGGAGGTGACCGGCGAGGACGTCGACATGGCGGGGCTGGGGGGATCGCGCGTGCACGAGCGCAACGGCGTGTGCCACTTCACCGCCGCGACCGAGGTCGACGGCGCGCTGATGGCCCGCGACCTGCTCGACTACCTGCCCCAGCACGCCGGCGAGCCGCCGCAGTTGTGGCCGAGCGTGGCCGCGCCCGAGGTCGCCCCCGACCTGGCGGTGCCGGCGCAGGCGCGCAAGGTCTATGACGTACGCCACGTGGCCGGCGCGCTGGTGGACGGCGGGCGGCTGATGGAGGTCAGCCCGCGCTGGTCGCGCAACGTGGTGTGCGCGTTCGCGCGCCTGGAGGGCCGCTCGATCGGCATCGTGGCCAACCAGCCCAGGCACCTGGGCGGGGTGCTCGACACCGATGCGGCACAGAAGGCGGCGCGCTTCGTGCGCATGTGCAACTCGTTCGGGCTGCCGCTGCTGGTGCTGGTGGACACGCCCGGCTTCCTGCCGGGCTCCAAGCAGGAGTCGGACGGCGTGATCCGCCACGGCGCGAAGCTCGTGCACGCGTTCGCCGAGGCGACCGTGCCGAGCGTGACGGTGATCCTGCGCAAGGCCTTCGGGGGCGCGTTCATCGCGATGAACTCCAAGGCGCTGGGGGCCGACTACGTGTTCGCGTGGCCGGACGTGGAGGTGGGCGTGATGGGCGCGGAGCAGGCCGTCGGCATCCTCAACCGCCGCGAGATCGCCCAGGCCGAGGACCCCTCCGCACAGAGGCGTCGGCTGGCCGGTGTGTACTCGCGCGAGCACCTCGGCGTGGACGGCGCGAGCGCGGACGGGTTCGTCGACGAGGTGATCGCGCCGGACAGCACGCGCGCACGTGTGGCCTCCTGCCTGGAGGCGCTGGCCGGCGCGCAGCGCCCGCAATCGCGCGCGACCAACATCCCGCTGTGAGGAGGCCGCAGACGATGATCGAGCACGAGCCGCTGCACAGCCGCCCCGCGGGCAGCCCCACCGCCGAGCAGTCTTCGATGCGCTGGTCTGACCCGTTTGACCACCTGTCGGTCGGTTGTCGGTTTCGCTCGGGAACGCGCACGGTGCGCGACACCGACGTGATCGTCTTCAGCGCGCTCACCGGCGACTGGCATCCCCAGCACTGCGACCCCGAGTGGGCCGCGTCGAGCCCCTTTGGCGAGCGCATCGCGCACGGGATGCTCGTGCTGTCGCTGGCTGTGGGCCTCGTCCCCCTGGACCCCGAGCGCGTGCTCGCGCTGCGCCGCGTGGGCGACGTGGTGTTCAAGCGGCCGGTGCGCCTCGACGACGTCATCTGGGTCGCCGGCGAGCTGACCGCTCTGCGCCCGATCGACGACGCGACCGGGCTGGTCGACTTCGCCTGGCAGGTCCGGCGCACCGCCGACGGAGTCGGTGGTCAGGACGACGCGCTGGTCGCCCGCGCGAACGTCCAGGTGGTGTGGCGCAGGTGATCCTGAAGGGACGGCGCGTCCTCGTCACGGGCGTGCTGGACAGGCACTCGATCGCCTTCGCCACGGCCGCCCGCGCGCAGGAGCTCGGCGCAGAGGTGATCGTGACGGGCTTCGGGCGCAGCAAACGGATGACCGAGCGGGCGGCCCGGCAGCTGCCTCAGGCGGCGGAGGTGCTCGAGCTGGACGTCAACAGCGACACCGACATAGCGCTGCTGCGCGCGGACCTGCAGGAACGCTGGGGGGCCGTGGACGGGCTGCTGCACGCGATCGCCTACGCCCCGCCCGACGCGCTGGGCGGCGACTTCCTGGCGACGCCGCTGGCGAGCGCGGCAACGGCCTACCAGACGAGCGCGTTTTCGCTGAAGGCGATCGTGGCGGGGCTGCTCGGGCTGCTGGAGGCGGCGCCCGACGGGGCGGGCGTGGTCGGCCTGGACTTCGACGCGAGCGTGGCCTGGCCGGCGTATGACTGGATGGGCGTGGCCAAGGCGTCGCTGGAGGCGATCGCGCGCTACCTGGCGCGCGAGCTGGGCCCGCGCGCGATCCGCGTGAACCTCGTGTCGGCCGGGCCGATCGAAACGCTCGCCGCGGGCGGCATCCCCGGTTTCTCACAGCTCGCCGACGTGTGGTCCGCGACCGCCCCGCTGGCCTGGGACGCCGAGGATGCCGGGCCGGTGGCCGACGCGGCCTGCTTCCTGTTGTCGCCGCTCGCACGCGGGATCACCGCGGAGATCGTGCACGTGGATGGCGGCTATCACGCGATGGGCTGCCCGCCGCCGGAGGCGATCGCGCAGGCGCCGGCCGAGCCGGTGGCGCCGGCCTCGGCCGAGCCCAGTCCGGCAGGCGACTCCGCGGGCGCTCCCGTGCCCGCCGTGGAGCGCGGATGAGCGGCTCGATCCTGCTGACCGGGGCGACGGGTTTCCTCGGCATGGACGCGCTCGCGCGCTTGATCGAGCGCGAGGAGGAGCAGGTTGTGGTGCTCGTACGCGCGCGCGATGACGCGGGCGCAGGCGAGCGGTTGCGGGAGGTGCTGGCGCGTCTGTATGACCGCGTGCCGGATGCCGCGGACAACGTGCGCCCGGTGCGCGGCGACCTGCTGGAGCCCGGTCTCGGCCTGTCTGCGCGCGACCGCGCGCGGCTGATCGGATCGGTCGATCGGATCGTCCACTGCGCGGCGTCGATCTCCTTCGATCTGCCGCTCGAGCAGGCCCGCGAGATCAACGTGCAGGGCGTGGCGCGAGTGCTCGAGCTCGCACGCGAGATCGCTGCGGCCGGGTCGTTGCGCCGGCTGGTGCACGTATCGACCGCATACGTAAGCGGACGCCACGCGGGTGAGTTCGGCGAGCAGGACCTCGACGTGGGTCAGGAGTTCCGCAACACCTACGAGCGCTCCAAGCACGAGGCCGAGCTGCTGCTTCGGGCACAGGCGAGCGACCTGCCGCTGGCGGTGGCGCGGCCGAGCATCGTGGTCGGGCATCGGGCCAGCGGCTGGACGTCTGCGTTCAACGTCCTGTACTGGCCGATGCGCGCGTTCGAACGCGGCCTCTTGCAGGAGGTTCCCGCACGCGAGGACTCGATCGTGGACTTCGTGCCGGTCGACTACGTGACCGACGGCGTGCTCGCGCTGCTCGACGACGAGGGTGCGCACGGGACCTACAACTTGGTGGCGGGCGAGCACGCGCTGACCGCAGGCGAGCTGGTGGCGCTGCACTCCTCGATCACCGGGCGTCCGCCCGTGCGTTTCGTGGCGTCGCGCGGCGACTCGGGGCTGCCGGCGGGGGCGGAGACGTTCGCGCCGTACTTCGACGTGAGCTGTCGCTTCACCGATGATCGCGCCCGCGGCGTGCTGGAGCGGGCGGGCGTCGAGAAGCCCGATCCGCGCGACTATCTGGACCGGCTGATCTCCTACGCGCGCGCTACCGCTTGGGGCAAGCGGGCGACCTCGCGACAGGCGTCGTTCCGACATGCCCCCGCGCAGAAGACAGGCGTCTTTACATAGACGCCTGATAGCAGTAACAGTTCACAAACCCGCAACTCTGGCGCCTGGGCGTTGTCCTAACGCGCATGTCCCGAGTGTCAGTCGTGCAGGAGAGCTCGTGGCGCGCTTCCAGGAATGGCTGGATGACAGCATCCTCGTGGCTGGCGCGATGCCGAGGCTCCAATCCGGCCTGGGTGCTGGTCATACTCGAGATAACCGCGATACTGGTCCTGGGCGTGGCGACGGTCTCCCGCTTTCACATCTTTGCCGAGGTTGATGAACGAGCTCACCTCGCCTACGTGCAGGAAGTGGCCGAACGCGGCCACATACCATGGGTGGGTCGCGATCGCATCCCTTGGCAGGAGGTCGCCTTCGAAGCGGGCACGTATCCTCGTCCCAGCTCGCTGAGCCTCTCGCCGCTCAGCCTTGGGGGGAGCAGCTATGAGGGATGGCAGCCACCCCTCTACTACATGCTGGCGGCGCCGGCTTTCCTGATCCCGAACGACTATCGCGACAAGGTCTATGCGGTGCGCTCCTTCGATTTTCTCCTTCTGCTGGTCGCAGTGGCCATCTTGGCCATGCTCGCTCGAGCCGTGTTCGCCGAGCGCTGGCTGGTCGCTTATTGCATGGCGCTCGTGCCGATCCTGTGGCCGGGCGTGATCGTACGCGCGATCACCGTCTCAAACGCCGCCCTGGAGCTGCCCCTGGTAGCCCTCTACGTGCTCGTTCTCTGGAATGCAAGCGTGAAACCGCGTGCAAGCTCACTGTTCGTCGCCGGGGGATTGTTGGGACTGTGCATCCTTACTCAGCTCACTCTCGTGTGCCTGGCGCCCTTGCTTGTGGTCCCGCTCGCTGCGCTGTTGCGCCAACGGCGCGACAGGCGGGCCATCGTTGCAGCCACGCTCGCGCCGCTCCTGCCGCTGGCGCTGGCAGCACCGTGGCTGGCGTTGAACGAGAGCCGCTATGGGGCGCTCACCGCCAGCTCTCTCGTCGAGCGCTTGACGGCAGCAAATGCTCCCACAGGATCCGGGGTCGGTGCCGTCGCGTCCGGTTTGGCGCGTCTCGCCCATGTCGCCTTGCCCCAGGAGTGGTGGCTCGAGTACCGAGGAGCGTTGGGGTCGATTCTCGTCGCGCTCCCTGCGCTGCTGGTAATGATCTGTGTGCTGCCCATCGTGCGCAGGCCGGGCCTGGTGCGCTCTCGGGCCGCCGGACTTCTCGGCGCCGCCCTGCCCCTGGGCATCGCCACACTGGCTGGCATCGTCCTGCTCGCCGCGTGGCCTGCGGCACTGTTCCCGCGCTATCTCAACCCGATGCTCCCACTGTTCGCCCTGTTCGCGGCTTGGGCATGGCTGCAGGCAAGGATGGGTGAAAGATCGCTCCTCGGGCTGGCTGCCCTATCGGGCCTCATCGTGTGCCCGATCTGGATCTACATGGCGTGCGCCTATTACTTCACGAACGTCGGCGCCACGCTGGGAATTCATGCGGCCAGCTGACCGCAAGCGGCGCGGCAAATTAACCGATACCCGGAATCATGCGAGTGGTGCAACCATCAGGTTGCAGTCGGGCTCGGTATTACCGGCGAGCATCGTCATCCGCGGTTGCAATCGGCCAAGCGACGGCTGTATGCTCCGAAGTCCATGAGCAGGATCGAGTCCGTTAGAGGGGAGTCTCGAATGGGTTGGCTGTTGCGGGCGCGTCGCGCTCCTGTCGCCGCGTCGATTGTGGCAACGGCGCTGCTGCTGCTGCTGCTGGTGGTGCCCGCGGGCGCGAGCGCGGCCTCGCCGGTGCTCGAATTCGTGGTTCCCGGCAATCATCTGCCGGTCGGCTTCACAACCGAAAGCGGGACGGTGACTGCCGAAATGGCCAACTTCGCAAACCTCGTGCACTGCGAAACCTCTCACGGCGTAGGCGAAATTACCGGGCCTCGCTCGACCGTTTCGAAATACACGTTCACAGGGTGCGTAACGGAAGGAGCCTCAAATAAGAAATGCCATTCTAAAGGCACGACGAACGAAGAAGAAATCGTAACCGGCCCCATAGAAGCGGAGCTGGTGTACACCGATCAGGCCAAACACGAAGTCGCCATGCTCCTAAATCCAGGCGGGGGCACCTACATCGCCTTTGAATGCGGAAGCGAATCCGCCGAAGGACGTGGCCCCTTCCTGGCTCCCGGCAGCCCGGTCAACGAAGAAGCGAGCGTCTTCACGGTCACGCTCAGTCAGTCGGGCAGCATGCAGACGCCCGACGAATACGAAGGCGCCGGCGGCGAAAAGCTCACAGCGATCCCCACGGGCGAGCACGGTGGCGGAGAATTTGTCACAACCGGCGTGGAAGCCGCGTTCACCGTCCACACGAGCGTGCCCGTTGACGTAAGGGCCATCTCCCGCGAAGAAGTCGAAGCCAAGCAGCGCGCAGAAGAAGCCGCGACGAAGAAACGCCAAGAAGAAGCGGAAGTCGCGGCGAAGAAGCGACAAGAAGAAGAAGCTGCCGCGGCGAAGAAGCATCAAGAAGAAGAAGCCGCCGCGTCGCACAAGCGAGAAGAAGAAGCAGCTGCCCCCGATCGCCTGGAAACAGACACGCTTGCGGCGCTGCGCAGCGCGATCAGACGCGCGCTGGCGCCCAGCGGCGCGCACGCCAAGATCGAGGCGCTGCTCCAGCACGGCGGGCTGACCGAGACGTTCGCCGCTCCAGAGCCGGGCGTCCTGGTCATCCAGTGGTGGTGGCTGGCACCGGGAGCCCATCTTGCCAAGCAGGGCAAGCGCGACCCCGTGCTGGTCGCCCACGGACGCGCTGCGTTCTCAGTCGCCGGCGCCGGCAAGATCAAGGTCAGCCTGACGCGCGCCGGCCGGCGACTGCTCGCGTCTGCCAAGGAGCTGAAGCTGACCGCCGGCGTTCAGTTCACGCCGACCGCGCATCCCCCGATCAGAACAACCACAACGGTGAGCCTCAAGCGGTAGGCCGGGCGCGCCTGCGGACCCGGCGCGTCACGTCCCTTTTCTGGCCGCGGAGTACTTCTTCCTGGCTCGCCTCTCGCACGCCTCTCGTCTGCTCCTACGCCTCTTGCGCCTACATGCCTTGAGCGCATGCGCGAGCTTCTGAGCTCGCGTCAGCACCTTGGGTGCGCGTGTCTGCGCCGGGGTAGGGACGAGCGGCCCTACCCCGGGAGCCGGGGAAGGTCCACCCGACTCGCCGTCGATCGTGGGCGCGGCGAAGGTGAACTCGTTGGCGGGGCTGCTGGGAGTGGCGCCCTC
>Ga0209420_1001386_pt1 | contig 11574 bp, 11 predicted proteins | sample BlaSpr_A8_OM1_O1_FD_187972 | JGI IMG/M metagenome (GOLD analysis project Ga0209420, IMG submission 187972) | Forest soil microbial communities from Thunder Bay, Ontario, Canada - Black Spruce, Ontario site 2_A8_OM1_O1 (SPAdes) (version 2) | ecosystem: Environmental > Terrestrial > Soil > Boreal...
GCCGGGCCAGCAGCCCCTGCACGGCGAACGGGTCCAGCCCGAGCAGCCGCACCGCCGCGCTGGCTGGGCCGGCGCAGGCGGCCAGGGCCGCGGCCCGCGCGGCCAGTTCCGGCGTCCCGCCTGCCTGGGCCACGCCGGCGCCCAGGACCAGCGGGTGATGGGGCGCAGGGCCCGCGCACCGGCTGAACGGCGTCACCAGATCCGCCTCAGGTAGCACCGAACGAACCAGGCGCAGCAGCCCCCGGCCCAGCTGACGCGACGCGGTGCGCATCGCTTCCGACGGCGTGCGCGCCTCGAACTCGGCGTCCAGCGCGGCCCACTGGTGCTGAGCGTGGGCGAGGGCCACGGACCGTTCGGCCGCATCCGATTGAAGCCGGGCCGAGGCGGCGGCGAAGGCGGCGCAGACCCGAGCCGAAGTGCGGAGCCTAGTCCGGCAGAAGTCCTCCAGGCTGGCCAGGCCGGTGACCAGGCCGGTCCCGACCGCCGCCTCCATCCCGCCGGAGTGATGGTGCGCACCCGCCGGGGCCCGGGAGTCGAGCAGGAGCAGCAGCAGCGCGTTCATCGGCGTCAGAACAGGAAGTAGCGCTGGGCCATGGGCAGCTCGGTGGCAGGCTGGGGTTCGATGAGCTCGCCGTCGACGCGGACGGCGAACGTCTCGGGATCCACGTCGATGGCCGGCAGCGCGTCGTTCTCCGGCAGGCTGGCCTTGGACAGGCCGGACACGTCCGCGGTCGGGATCAGCGGCCGGTCGCTGGCCCAGCGCCCGGCCAGCCCCGCCTCGAGTGCGGCGGGCGAGACGAAGTGCAGGCCGAGCCGGGCCGGCATGGCGCCGAACGCGCCGAACATGGGCCGCGGCAGCTGCGGCTGCGGCGTCGGGATCGACGCGTTGGCGTCGCCCATGTTGGCCCATGCGATGACGCCGGCCTTGAGCACCACGTGCGGCCGGACGCCGAAGAAGGCCGGCTCCCACAGGACCAGGTCGGCCAGCTTGCCCGGCTGCACCGAGCCGATCTGCTGGTCGAGCCCGTGGGTGACGGCCGGGCCGATGGTGTACTTGGCCACATAGCGGCGCGCGCGCAGGTTGTCGCCCCCGTTGTCCGCTCCGCCGTCGCCGGGCAGCGCGCCGCGGCGCTGCTTCATCACGTGCGCGGTCTGCCAGGTCCTGATGATCGTCTCGCCGATCCGGCCCATGGCCTGGGAGTCCGAGCCGATCATCGAGATCGCGCCCAGGTCGTGCAGCACGTCCTCAGCGGCCATGGTGGTGGGCCGGATCCGGGACTCGGCGAAGGCCAGGTCCTCGGGGATCGAGGAGTTCAGGTGGTGGCAGACCATGAGCATGTCGAGGTGCTCGTCGAGCGTGTTGCGGGTGTACGGGCGGGTCGGGTTGGTGGAGGAAGGCAGGACGTTCGGGTGCGCGGCCACCTTGATGATGTCCGGGGCGTGGCCGCCGCCGGCGCCCTCGGTGTGGTAGGTGTGGATCGGCCTATTGGCGATCGCCTGCAGGGTGGACTCCAGGTAGCCGGCCTCGTTGAGGGTGTCGGTGTGGATGGCGACCTGGACGCCGGCCGCCCGGGCCACGGTCAGGCAGGCGTCGATGGCCGCGGGCGTGGAACCCCAGTCCTCGTGCAGCTTGAAGCCGGATGCGCCGGCCCGCAGCTGTTCCCAGAGGCCTTCGGCGCTGACCGTGTTGCCCTTGCCGAGCAGCGCGATGTTGACCGGCCACTGCGTGGTGGCGGCCAGCATCATGTCCAGCCAGAACTTCCCTGGCGTGATCGTGGTGGCCTTGGTGCCCTCGGCCGGGCCGGTGCCGCCGCCGATCAGCGTGGTCATCCCGGCCGCGAGGGCGACCGGGATCTGCTGTGGAGCGATCAGGTGTACGTGGCTGTCGATGCCGCCCGCGGTCAGGATCATTCCGTTGCCCGCCAGGATCTCCGTGGACGGGCCGATGATCAGTTCCGGGGTGACCCCGTCCATGGTGTCGGGGTTGCCGGCCTTGCCCAGGGCGACGATCCGCCCGTCGCGCACGCCCACGTCGGCCTTGATCACGCCCCAGTGGTCCAGGATCACCGCGCCGGTGATGACCAGGTCGGGGGTGCCCTCCGCGCGGGTGGCGACGGACTGGCCCATCGACTCGCGGATCACCTTGCCGCCGCCGAAGATGGCCTCGTCGCCGGCCAGTTCGCCGGGCCCGCCGCAGCGGTCCTCGGTGACCTCGATCAGCAGGTCGGTGTCGGCCAGCCGCATCCGGTCCCCGGTGGTCGGGCCATACAGGGCGGCGTACCTGGCCCTTGATATATCAGCCATCGAGCGGGCCCTTTGATTCGATGCGCAGGCCGGGGACGACGCGGGCTCCGGCCAGCGCGACCAGGGTGACCGGCCGGGACACGCCCGGCTCGAACCGGACCGAGGTCCCGGCCGGGATGTCGAGCCGGTAGCCGCGGGCCGCGGCCCGGTCGAAGGACAGGGCCGGGTTGGCCGCGGCGAAGTGGTAGTGCGAGCCGACCTGGATGGGCCGGTCGCCGGCGTTCTCGACGATCAGCTCGACCCGGTCCCGGCCGGGCGCGAGCTCGATCGTGCCGTCCGGGGTGAGGATCTCACCGGGAATCACGCTTGTCGGTCCCTTCAGCGGATCGGCCCCTTACCTGATCGGATGGTGCAACGTGACCAGCTTGGTCCCGTCCGGGAAGGTGGCCTCGACCTGCACCGAGTCCAGCATCTCCGGCACGCCCGCCATGACGTCATCGCGGCGCAGCACCTCGCGGCCCGCTGACATCAGCTCGGCCACCGTGCGCCCGTCCCGCGCACCCTCCAGCACGAACGAGGTCAGGATGGCGACCGCCTCCGGGTGGTTCAGCTTCAGCCCCCGGCCCCGACGGCGTTCGGCCACGTCCGCGGCCAGCGTGATGAGCAGGCGTTCCTGCTCATGTTCGGTCAACCGCATGCCCGCACCCTAGGCCGCGCGTGTTTCCGCCAGATGAACTGACCGTGCGTTCCGGGACGAACCGGCCGGTGTGCGCTCCCTCGGTCGCTCAGCCACGTGGTGCGGTCGCTCGGCCGCGTGGTCGCGAGGCTCATGGCGCGGTAGCTCAGCCGCGCGGTGCCTCGCCTCGCCGCTTCTGCAGCGTCCCGTCCGCGGCTCTGCCTCGCGCGTCCCTCCGCCCGGACCCTCTGCGCACCCGTCCCGCGCGTCTCGGCTGTACCTGCCGTCACCGGACGTTTTCATGATCAACTCATTGTGGGCCGTTACCCCGGTCAGACGACGGTAACGGTCCACGTTGATGCGTGATCCCCTGACTCTCGTCGTTGCTGTTTGGTAGTCCTCGGTCGCTCGTCAGCCAGGTGGATGCGCCAGCCCGGCTACCTTGCTCGCCTGCCTCGTGCGCCCCACGGTTATCAAGATCAAGTTAACGTGGACCGCTAGCCCCCTCCTGGGGGGAGTAACGGTCCACGTTGATGCCCGTGCAGGTGATCCCGCAACAGTTCGCCGAACTGGCCGGGCACCTCAAGCCAGGGAATGTGACCAGCGGGCAGGATGTGGCGGGTGACATCGGGCAGGGCGTGCTCCAGGGAGTCGACTGCCCAGCGAGGGCGCAGGTCGTCGGCGCCGTCGATGATCAGGACCGGAATGTCGAGGGCTTGGCAGGCGGGGATCAGGGCGGACTCGTGCCAGGTCTGGCGTAGCTCGGCCCAGATGGCGTCGTAGCAGTCCTGGTTGATGCCGAACCAGGGGGTGGCCATGTCCTCGGCGTGGCGCATAGCGTCGGGGCCGGTGAACTCGGCGGACCACTGCAGGATGGCCAGTTCCCGGTTCGCGGCGCCGGTGCGGTCCTTGGTCCGCAACTCGGACAGCCGCGGGCTGCGGCGGGCTAGGCGCTCGGCGGCGGCTTGCTGAAACGGCTCGCGCCAGGCCCAGCCCAGGCCGGTACCCGAGACGTAGATCAGGGCAGTGACCCGATCCGGGTGATCCAGCGCGTACCGCAACGCCAGCGTGGCTCCCCACGAGTGGCCGAGCACCGCGACCCGGTCCGCGCCGCAATGGGCCTGCACCGCATCAAGGTCGGCGACCGAACGAGCCAGGGTGTACGGTCCGCGCCGTTCCGACCGGCCGCAGCCGCGCTGGTCCCAGCGGATCACCCGGACCTGACCACCGAGCAGCCCGGCGAACGAGCCGAACATGTCCCATAGCCCCGGGCCGCCATGGCAGCAGATCAGCGGCCTGCCCCGGCCCTCTTCGGCCACCCACAGCCGGCACCCGTCGTCGGCGTACACGGCGTCATCGGGCCGGGTCATGCTCCCAGTATCCCGTGGGCCGGAATGGCCACTACGGACGTCCTGTCACAAACGAGACCAGAAGGGCAGTTGGCTACTTATTTAGCGCAGCGTTAACTATTATTCGTAGACGGTCTCAACGGACGATAAATACGGCGATTGACGGGGCCGCTTAGGAGCCCAGATGATCCAGTTCGCCGGCCTTAACGCGGCGGAGGAGCGACTGCCAATGCTGGGCCGGGGACTGCAACACAACACCGTGCGGCTGAACGGAATCCCGGATGAAGACGGCCCCGTCCTGCTGCGCTACTTCGATGCACTCCCGGGACGCGCAGAAGCTGGCCTTGCGCCAGGCAGACTGCATTGGCCACCCGGCCGCGAATGATGGCATGGCTCACTACTTTCTGCGGGAAAGTGTGTTTGAGTGCGGTTACCGAGTAGTAGGCTAGCCGGGCCGCTGACGATAAGTTGGGATCATAGCGGTGATGATTTCGCGTGTCGATTCGGGGTCCGCCGCCATTTGGGCCAGCGCCCGGAATGTGATGTTGTAGGTCTCCACGTCGCGTGGATCGTCGAGGTACGAATCGTCGGTTAGGCCCTCGACGAAGACCACATCGGCGACCGCTGGCTGGGCGAAGCCGAGGATAATGAACTTATTGTTTCCGGCAGGTAGCGCTCCGGCGTCGTAGGGGATCACCCGCAACTGGACATTGGGTAGCTCCGACAGCTCTAGCAGCCGCTCGAGTTGCGCTCGCATGACGGCCGGGCTTCCGACCACCCGATGCAGCACGGACTCGTCTACGACGGCCTCGAAGTGCGGCGGATTATCCCGGACCAGGATTCCCTGCCTGATCATCCGCGCTTCGACGCGCTGTTCCACCTCCTCAGGCACCCACTTGGGCACCGCGGCCTGGATTATGGCGCGGGCGTAGTCAGGAGTCTGGAGCAGGCCGGGCATTATGCCCAGCCCGTAGTCGCTGATCGAGATAGCCGCATCTTCCAGCCCCAGGTAGGTCAGATCGTTCAGCGCACTACGCTGCCACCAGGTCTTCTCCTTAGTCTCACGGGCGAGCTGCAGCAGCTGCTGGCGCTGGTCACCGTCGATGCCGTACAGCTTGCACAGGTCGCTGACGTCCCGTGCGCTTGCTCCGCGCTGGCCGGTCTCCAGGCGGCTGATCTTGGACGGGCTGACCATGAGCCGTTGGGCTACCTGCTCAGCGGTCCAGCCCTTCTCGGTCCTGAGCGCCTTGAGCATCGCTCCGAGCTCGCGGCGGCGTACGGTCGGGCTACTTTGGGCCTGCACTCCAGTCACGCCTCTTCCCCTGGGCGTCAGATGCAACACACCAAAGCCACGTCAAGGGCAGGCAACCGTTCAGCAGGAAAATGGCACTTGCCAATTTTCGTGGGTCAAAGTCATCATTGAAGCAGAGATAGACAGCATCCTCAAGCCGCTTCGGCAAGCGGTCAGAAGGTGGCACGAGGCCGCCGGATAGTCGCAGGTCAATCCGGTGTGGCCGATTCCGGCCTGACCCACCTGGGTGGCAGCACAGCCAGTCAGGAGGGTAAAACATGCTCTCTTTCCAGCCCTCGGCCCAGGACGTCGACAGCGCCCGGGGCTGCTCTTGTACTCATCATGGCGGGCGTCGCGATCTTCTGGCGCCTCGTTCTCCGGGTCCTGCTCGCGATCGTCGTCCTCGCGGCCTTGGTCGCAGTACTCGTGCTCCTGCAGGGGACGCGCGGGTAACCCGCAGCAGGTCGGCCGGCGGTCCAGTTGAGGTACTTGGACCCCGGCCGGCCGCATACTCGCCGTCAGGCCGGAAATCTGCAGTAGCGATATGACGTTTGGTAATGCAAATGATCAAAGCCGGTGAGCCAGATGAGCCGAGCCAGGCCGTCAACGCGGCGCAGGCGAAGCGCTGGAACGGCGCGAGCGGCCAGTACTGGGTCGCCCACCGCGAGCGGCACCTGGCCGAACACCAGCACCTAACGCCGCACTTGTTCCGAGCAGTCGGAATCTCACCCGGAGAACGGGTCATCGACGTTGGGTGCGGATGCGGCGACCTGACGATCGTGGCGGCGCGCGCGGCTGCTGGCCATGGCGCGGGGTCTGGGTGGGCCGTCGGCCTGGATCTGTCCGCGCCGATGCTGGAGGTGGCCGGCCAGCTTGCGGCGCAGGCTGGGGTGACGAACGTCGGATTCGTGCGGGGGGATGCGCAGGCGGGTCCGCTGCGGGGGGATTCGTTTGACGTGGTGATCAGCAAGTTCGGCGTGATGTTCTTCGACAACCCGCACGCCGCCTTCGCGAGCCTGGCCGCAAGGCTCCGGCCGGGTGGCCGCCTGGCCTTCTTGTGCTGGCAGGACGATGAGCTCAACGAGGTATTCGCTATCCCGCTGCGCGCCGCGACGGACTGTACCAAGCCACCGGCACCGGGTGCCAGCACCCTGTTCACCGACCCAGATCAGATCGCAGCGTTGCTGTCCAGCTCCGGGTGGGCCGACGTCCAGGTCATTCCGGTCGTCGAGCCTGCCTGGGTGGGGTCAGATGTCGATGACGTGATTAAGTACATCCGCGGTGTGGCCGAGATTCTCGGGGACGACAGGGACATTGAGCGGACGCTGGCTCGCATCGCCGACGACTACGCTGCGCGGCAGCGCCCGGACGGGGTCTGGGTCCGCGCCGCCGCGTGGCTGGTGACCGCTCACCGGGCCTGATCGGCCCCGCGCCTCCGTACTAGGGTGGGCACGGATGGGATCCGAACCGGATGAGGAGAAACGATGCCAACTCGTACTGCACGCACCGCCTGGACCGGGACGCTGGAGCAGGGCAAGGGCCAGGTCGAGCTGACCAGCTCCGGGCTCGCCACTTACGAGGTGTCGTTCCCCCGGCGGGCCGCCGATGAGGCCGGCGGGTACACCAGCCCCGAGGAGCTCATCGCGGCGGCTCACTCGGCGTGCTACGCGATGCAGCTCTCGGCTCTGATCGGCCAGGCGGGCGGTACGCCGCAGGCCCTTGACGTGCAGGCCGACGTGTCGCTCGGGCCCGACCCGGCCGGCGGTTTCCGGCTGACCGGCATCAAGCTCACCGTCCGCGGCGAGGTTGACGGCCTGGACGACGCCCAGTTCGCCAAGGCGGCTCAGGACGCGAAGGCGGGGTGCCCGGTCAGCAAGGCGCTTACCGGAGTGGACATCAGCCTGGACGCGGCCCTGGAGCACTGATCCCGGGCCCACCGAACCAACGGGCGTGGCACCCTAGCGGATCTTGCCGGCAGGGCGCCACGCTCATGCAATCGGCGGCGTCACCGGTCAGGCGGCGTGCCGGGTGGCCCGGTCCAGTCGGCTGAGCGCCTCGGCTGAGGTGCGGAACGACAGCTCGAGTACGGCCTCCCGGCGCCGGGGATCCATCAGGTTGATCCCCATCGCGGCCAGGTCCTGCGGGCCTGGTGTCAGCACGGTTACGCGCTTGCCCCGGGCGGCCAGTGCTTTGGCCTGCCGGAGCACGGCGTGAGTAAGGACCTGCCGCACCCGGCGCTCCATCCGCAGGTGCGGCTGGAGCGGGTGGTCGGGCTCGGTGCTGGCCAGCGGCGCGAGCACGTAGACGTCCTGCACGTCGGTGGCGCCGAGGACGTCAAGCGAGGTCGCGGAGCGGACGCCGCCGTCGACGTAGCGGCGGCCGCCGATGATCGCCGGCTCGTACCAGCCGGGAATGGAACACGAAGCCACCACGGCTTCGGGCAGCGTGGCGCGCGGGGCCCCCGGCTGCCCGAACAGCACGCGCTGCCCGGTGTCGTAGTCCACGGCCGCGATCCAGGTGTGCGCACCCGGCCAGCCCGAGGGGCCGTCACCCGGGCGCTGCAGCGCGGCGAGCAGGGACCGCAGCGCGGTGTGCTGGCCGCGGCCTTGCGGCAGCCAGGCGCTGGCCGCCACCCAGGGCGGCACCCGGAGCGGAGCCAGCAGCGCTGCGCAGGCCAGCGGCACCGAGCCGAAACGCCAGTGCGGCAGGGGCGGCAGCGGGCCGTCCTGCGCGGCCAGCGCGACGGATTCGCTCAGCAGCCCGGTCGCCTGTCCGCGCTGCCAGGCCACCATGTCCTCGAACGGGGCGCGGCAGCGCAACGCGGCGGCCAGCACGCTGCCCGCGCTGGTGCCGACGATCACGTCGACGTCGGCGGCGGGATACGGCAGCCGGTCCTGCAGGCTAGCCAGCGCGCCCGTCATCCAGGCCGCGCCCAGCACGCCGCCCGCCCCGAGCACCAGGCCTGTCCGGCGGCGGAAGCCGTGACCCGTCCACTCCGGACCGAACACCACAGCAGCCACAGCCACCTCCGCAACCCATCACCGTCGCAGCCAGCACTACCCCGGCTGCTGGTGATGATGCCACTCACATAACTGTACGCGCAGTTAATCCTTGCCGGTCAGAGCCCGACTTTGACGGCCGGCCGGCACCGAACTCCCATCCGCAGGTCAGCCACGCCACAGGAAAGCTGGTGTTCAATGGGAACATGACTAGTCAGTCCGGCTCTGGTGGCCTGGGAACGACGGCTGGGCGGCCCGTCAAGAGCGGCCCGCGCCGCCGGGCGGCCGAGATCGACGTGGACGAGGCCAGGAAAGCGTTCTTCGTGATGGTCGGGTTCATCGCGCTGATCTGGATCCTCCAGCTGTTCAACTGGGCCGACCACTACCAGCTCGACCAGAGCTACGGCATCGTGCCGCGGAGCATCGGGCACCTGGGCGACATCTTCACCGCGCCGTTCCTGCACTTCTCCTGGGATCACATCGAGGGCAACTCCGGGCCGCTGTTCGTCTTCGGCCTGCTTGCCGCCTACCGCGGCGTGGTGAAGTTCCTCGGCGTGACGCTGGTGGTCGTGGTGACCAGCGGGCTGGCGGTCTGGCTGTTCCAGAGCAATAAAGAGCTCACCGTGGGGGCCAGCGGCCTCATCTTCGGCTACTTCGGCTACGTCCTGGCCCGCGGCCTGATCGACCGGAACCTGATCGACGCGCTCGCCGCGGTCGTCATGGCACTGTCGTACGCCTACATCCTCACCGTGGCCATACCGGGCACCCCCGGCGTGAGCTGGATCGGGCACCTGGGCGGGCTGGCCGGCGGGCTGGCCTCGGGCTGGGTCTTCCGTACCAAGCGCAGCCTGCCCCGGGGCGGGCGCACGAAGCCGCCGCCCGGCAATTCCGGTCCCGGCTCGCCGGGCACCGCCCTGCAGGTGAGCCAGGGTCATCCGCGCGCGGACCTGTACAAGGAACTGGGTGACCTGGGCCTGTAGGCCCCGCCCCTGGCCGCAACCGTAAAATCGCCCGGCCGGGTATATGCATGTTGACTTAGTGGAGGAAGCCGTGCCCGACGATCAGTGGCGGCGCTGGGTGGTCTACCAGATCTACCCGAGGAGTTTCGCCGACTCCAACGGGGACGGCGTCGGGGACCTGCGCGGCGTGCTGAGCCACCTGGATCACCTGCAGCGCCTGGGCGTGGACGTGATCTGGCTCTCCCCGGTCTACCGGTCGCCCATGGACGACAACGGCTACGACATCAGCGACTACCAGGACGTCGACCCGCTGTTCGGGACCCTCGCCGACCTGGACGAGCTGATCAAGGAACTGCACGCTCGCGGCATGCGGCTGGTCATGGACCTGGTGGTGAACCACACCTCCGACGAACACCCCTGGTTCCTCGAGTCCCGCTCCAGCCGGGACAACCCCAAGCGGGACTGGTACTGGTGGCGGGACCCGCGCCCCGGCACCGTGCCGGGGACGCCGGGCGCGGAGCCGACCAACTGGGAGTCGCACTTCTCCGGCCCGACCTGGACCTGGGATGAGCACACCGGCCAGTACTACCTGCACATCTTCTCCCGCAAGCAGCCCGACCTGAACTGGGAGAACCCCGAGGTCCGCCAGGCCGTCTACGCCATGATGCGGTGGTGGCTGGACCGGGGCGTGGACGGGTTCCGGATGGACGTGATCGACATGATCAGCAAGGACACGTCCCTGCCGGACACCCAGCCCCGGCCCGGATCGCTCTACGGGCCGGGCGACCAGTTCTTCACCTGCGGCCCGCGCAACCACGAGTTCCTCCAGGAGATGTACCGCGAGGTCTTCGCCGGCCGCGACGCGCACGTGCTCACCGTCGGTGAGATGCCGGGGGTCACGATCCCGCAGGCGGTGCTGTTCACCGAGCCGGAACGGCACGAGCTGGACATGGTCTTCCAGTTCGAGCACGTCCAGCTGGACGTCGGCCGGGACAAGTACGACCTGCGGCCGCTGCACCTGCCCGACCTGAAGGCGTCCATGGCGGCCTGGCAGGCCGGGCTGGCCGGGCGCGGCTGGAACTCGCTGTACTGGAGCAACCACGACCAGCCCCGCTCGGTGTCGCGGTTCGGCGACGACGGCGTGTACCGGGTCGACTCGGCCAAGACGCTGGCCACCGTGCTGCACCTGCACCAGGGCACTCCGTACGTATACCAGGGTGACGAACTGGGCATGGTCAACTCCCCGTTCGCCGTCATCGGCGACTACCGGGATATCCAGGCGCTCAATTACTACGCCGCGGCCGCCGCGGCCGGCGGCGTAGACCTGGCCGCGCTGCTGGTGGCCATGAGGAAGATGAGCCGGGATCAGGCGCGGACCCCGGTCCAGTGGGACGCCTCGCCGCAGGCCGGGTTCACCACGGGCACGCCCTGGATCGCCGTCAACCCCGACTACCCCGAGGTCAATGCGGCCGCCGAGGTGGGCCAGCCGGATTCGGTGTTCGAGCATTACCGGAAGCTCATCGAGCTCCGGCACAACGATCCGGTGGTAATCGACGGCGTCTTCGAGCTGCTGCTGCCCGAGCACCCGGCGATCTGGGCCTTCCTGCGCCGCGGCCACGACGCCGAGCTGCTGGTCGCGGCTAACTTCTCCGCGGACGTGGTCAGCGCCGCGCTCCCGCTAGAGGCCGACTGGGCCGGAGCGGCCGTCGTCCTGACCAACCTGGCCGAACCCCAACCGAACCCGCTCCAGCCGCCGCCCGACCTGAAGCTCAGGCCCTGGGAGTCCGTCATCTGGCGCCGCACCCGCTGACCGGCCGCACCCAAAGGCTGGCGCCGCACCTGCTGACCGGGCCGGACCAGGCGGCCCCGCACTGGCTGACCGGCCGCCCCAGGCGGCCCCGCACCGGCTGACCGGCCGCGCCGGGCCACGCAGGCTCAGGCCGCAGGCTCAGCCGATGGCGGCCGCGATGATCTCCCGGGCCTGATCCTGGATGGCGGCCAGCTGCTCCGGACCGCGGAACGACTCGGCGTACAGCTTGTACACATCCTCGGTGCC
>Ga0209420_1001387_pt1 | contig 11561 bp, 11 predicted proteins | sample BlaSpr_A8_OM1_O1_FD_187972 | JGI IMG/M metagenome (GOLD analysis project Ga0209420, IMG submission 187972) | Forest soil microbial communities from Thunder Bay, Ontario, Canada - Black Spruce, Ontario site 2_A8_OM1_O1 (SPAdes) (version 2) | ecosystem: Environmental > Terrestrial > Soil > Boreal...
GCATGGTCTTCACCTGATGTTTTACGCGACAGACACACCGCTGCACGCGCACTGCCTGGCGCGTAAGCTAATGAGGTGCGCAGAGCAAGGTGCAGATTTCGTGCCATCGCCGGTGGCGGCGCGGATTGCGCAGCTTGTGTGCGCAGCCGTGGCAAGGCTGCACCATTTTAGAGCTGATATTTCGGTCGCTGCCTCAAATCGGGGCGGTGGTGAGACGAGGACACATGGACACATTTCGCATCGATGAGATCGCCCGCCGGTTGCTGGAGCGCGTGCCACCGGCGCTTCGCAGCGTGCAGGCGGACCTGGAGAGCAACTTCCGCGCGGTGCTGCGCGAGCGCCTCAGCAAACTGGATCTGGTGAGCCGGGATGAGTTCGATGCGCAGGCACGCGTGCTCGAGCGCACCCGCGCTCGCCTGGAGGCACTCGAAGCAAGACTGTCGGCGCTGGAAGGTGACGGCCCCGGCACGGGCGCGCCAGCTGGCAGTCAGCCGTAGCGCAGGGGCCCCGGGCGCTACTGCGCCATCTGCACCATGTGATCAACGGCTTCTTTGACGATCGCGTCCGGCACATCCGTGCGCCCCCCCTTGGGCGGCATCACTCCGGCGCTGCCCTGAAAGCCATTCAGCGCATGCTGATAGAGCGTCGCCTTGCCCTCGGCAATACGCGGTGCCCAGGCTGCCTTGTCGCCCGCCTTGGGCGCACCGGCAATGCCCTGTCCGTGACAGGCGCTGCAGGTCTGGTCGAACAGCTGAGTGCCGTTCTGCGGCATCGCCGCAGCCGGGGCCGCCGTGCCGGACGGGCTCTCAGTCTTGATGGCCATTGCCGAGTTGTCCTGGCCGGCGACGGCCTCCTGGCTCGGTGACTGCAGACGTGCCGCGACGGCCTTGCCGTAGTCGACTTCGCTCAGCACCTGCAGATCCTGCGTGTGGCTCGCCACGACGCGGGCGAGCGCAAACAAAGAGACCGTGATCGCAACCAGAAGCCCGATTACAAGGCTGAACATATTGAAGAAATGGGTATCCTGTTTGCTCACGATCTGACCCGCTGCGAGAGCGCCGATTGGCGCGGTAGTATAGCCGTCAGCCGCCCCGGCTCGTAAATAGACGCTCCCGCCGGCGGCGCGTATTATCGCCCGCCCCAACGCGCCCGTAGCTCAGTTGGATAGAGTGGCAGCCTCCGAAGCTGCAGGTCGCTGGTTCGAATCCAGTCGGGCGCGCCAATCTGCCCTTGGTCTATCCCGGTTACACAGGTAACGTTTTATACCGGCGGTGGGTGTCAAGATAGTTGTCGCCTAATCAGGTGTTCACCACTTCGGATATGCCCGCCGGATTGAGCGTCACCAAGTGCACGGGCGCCCAGTTTCGAGTGGCACCGGTCCATCGGCCAGGATAGGTCTGTCGGGCCCGCTCATACAGACGCTGGCGCCGAGCCAAGATCTCTTTTTCTCGACCGTAGTGACGCTCATTCGGGGTCACGTACCGGATAGCACTGTGCCGATGCTCCCCGTTGTACCAAGCGGCAAAGTTCGTCATCCAACGCTGCGCGCCGGCGAGGCTCTCAAAGGGCTGCCGCGGATAGGCGGGCGTGTGTTTGAGCGTGCGGAACAGCGCCTCGGAGTACGGATTGTCATCCGAGACATGTGGTCGACTGAAGGACGGTACGACCCCAAGCCATTGCAGCGTAGCGATGAGAGTACTGGCGCGCATTGGTTTGCCGTTGTCGGAGTGCAGCACGAGGCCCTTGGGATCGAAGTTGCCCTCTCGGCAGGCGTGTGTGATGAGCTCGGCGGCGATCTCTGCCGAGCCTCTCTCGGCGATGCACCAGCCGACGATGCGGCGGCTCCAGACATCCAGCACCAGATAAAGGTGTAGGTAAAGTCCCCTAACGGTCGTTGCCAGCCAGGTAATGTCCCAGCTCCAGACCTGATTGGGGCCGCGGACCAGCGGACCGTCGCCGGAGATGAGTGTCTTGAAGCCGACCTCCACACCTGAGACATCGGTAATCGCGTTGTTCGGTCCTGGGGTTCCATCGAATGGCACGCCCAGATCACGCGCTCGCGGTGCCGGTGCCTCTGGCGGAGCAGCGGACGCTGCGCCGAGCCAAACAAGACCCGCGAGAACTGTACAACGATTCATTATCGATCTCCGCGCTGCTCGGCCTTGACGGGTAGCACCCGTGCTTCACACAGATGTACTGTTCGGCCGTATTCGTCGATCCAAGATAACATAGGTCTTCGCGATGCGACGTGTCGGAGCCGATGCGCTTTCAATGTCCTGGGCCGAAGGCGATTCAAAAAACAACACCAACCTTGTCGCATTACCCCACAGACAACAGGCACGTCCAAATGAGCCCCTCTGAATTGCATTTGCAGAATTTCCCCGGGGGTGTCGGCCGACCGTTGAACTTGCACTACCGGCGCGCAGATCACAAACTCACACCTAACACGAGGTGAAAGTAAACACCATGGCGATCAAGGTTCTCTACACGGCTCATGCGACCGCGGTCGGCGGACGCAACGGGCACACGCAGTCTTCCGACGGGCTCGTCAGCGTCGACCTGTCCATCCCGAAATCGATGGGCGGCCCCGGGCGCCCGAACGCCAGCACCCCGGAGGATCTGTTCGCGGCCGGCTACGCGGCCTGCTTCGGCAGCGCCATCGAGTTCGTCTCGCGCCAGCAGAAGCTTCATCCGGGCTCGATCACGGTGCGTTCGGCGGTGGGAATCGGGGAGGCGAGCGGCGGGGGTTTCGGGCTCACCGTGGAGCTTGTCGCCAGCATCGCCGGCGTTTCGCAGCAGGACGCGGAGCGTCTGGTCAGCGCAGCACACGAGGTGTGCCCTTACTCGCGCGCGATCCGCGGCAACGTGGACGTGACGGTCAAGGCACAGGCGGTCTAAGGGGCGAGGGTCGCCTACAGCCAGCCCTTGCGCTTGAAGTAGACGTACGGGATCAGCGCCGACACCACCATCATCGCGAGCGCCGCCCACACTCCCCAGCGCTCGTGCAGCCAGGGGATGTAGGCGAAGTTCATGCCATAGAAGGCGCCGATCACCGAGGGCGGCAGCATGAACACGGCCACCACCGAGAAAATCTTGAGGATGTTGTTCTGATCGATCGTGACCATGCCGAGGGTCGCGTCGAGCAGGAACTGCACCTTGTCGCCGAGGAAGGTGGCATGGTCGCTGAGCGCAACGACATCGCGTGACACGGTGCGCAGGCTCGCGCGCGCCTCCTTGCTGATCTGCTCGTTGGTGCTTTGCTCGAGAAAGGCCAGCAGCCGCGCAAGGCTCACCAGGCTCTCGCGCGCCTTCGACACCAGCTCCCCACCCGCACCGGTGCGCTCGAGCTCCTCGCGGAAGTCGTGCGGGTGCGAGCGGCGGCGCGAAAAGACGCGCGACGAGATCGACTCCGCGTCGCTGCCGACCTTTTCCAGCACGTCCGCGATGCGGTTGACGATCGCCTCCAGCAGTCCGGCCAGCAGCAGCGAGGCCGAGCTGCATGCCGCCGGATGCGTCTGTACGAAGGCGATGAAGCGCGTGAACGGCAGCGCATCCACGTAGCGATTGGTGACCAGGCGCGTGCCGGCCAGGATGAAGGTGACCTGCGTGCTTTCGCCCTGATCCGAGTCGAGCTTGGTGACCAGGGTTGCCGTCAGGTACAGCGCGCCATTTTGCTCGTACAGCCGGTTGGAGGACTCGATCTCGCGCATCTCCTCGCGCGAGGGAACCTCGATGCCGAGCGAGTGCTCGACGTGCTGCTCCTCCTCTACCGTAGGCTGGTACAGATCGAGCCACAGAGCATTCTGCGGCACGGGCGCGCCGTCCGCCGGCGCGCTGCGCACCAGGCCATTCGGACCGGGGACGAACACGTTCAGCACGGCAGGATCTTTAAGGCAACGCCCGGCTGCGCCCTAAAAGGTCAGTGACCGTGCTCGGCCGCGGCCAGATCGTTGATGAGGTCGATGAGCTTCGCTTCACTTCCGGCCTTGCCGACGTCGGTGGTGTACTTGCCGTTCACGACCAGCAGCGGCACGCCTTCCACGCGATAACGCTGCGTGATCTCTTCGGCACGCGAGAGGTTCGAGTTCACGGTGAAGGAGTTGTAGGCCTTGGCGAAGTCATCGGCGCTGACGCCGTTCTGCGTGGCGAACTGCTGCTGCAGCTTGTAGCTCGCCTCATCGTTGTCGGCGAACAGCGGCGCGGTGTGGTTCTCGAGGTCCTGGTGGATGGTATCGAACGCCTTGGAGATGAGGTCCGGCCGACCGAGCGCATCGAGCGTGTAATAAAGGTGCGCGTGTGCACGGTGGATCGGCTGCCAGTACACCGGCACCCGCACGAATTCGACGTAGGCAGGCTTGCTCTTGAGCCAGCTGCGCAGGTAGGGCTCGAGTGCATAGCAGTGCGGGCAGGCGAGCCAGAAAATCTCCAGCACCTCGACCTTGCCCGGGGCGACGCTGGTCGGCTGCGCCGGCACCAGCGGATCGTAGTTCAGGCCCGCTTGCCACTTGCCGGCCGGAAGCGGCGCGCCCGAGCTCGCTCCTGCGATCTTCTCCAGCGACGCATCGCTTTTCGCCTGGTGCTCGTCGGCGTCGCCGGATTCCTGCGAGGCGGTCGCCTGCTCGGTCTCACTCTGGGCAGTCGCGGCCGGGGTTGCCGGCGGGGCAGCCGGGGGCACCGCCGCTTGCGGGCTGGCCGCAACCGGAGCCGGTGCGGGAGGCGGGGACGACTGTGAGCACCCCGCCAGCAGCAGGGCCACAACAACGCCAGATCGGATCATGTGCATACGGAGGATCAGCGCATCCCCTGCGCGTAGGAAGCGACGTCGCGGATCTGCTCAGGTGAGAGTCGTTTGGCGATCGTGAACATCATGACGCCGTTGCGACTGGCGGCCGCGGGGTTCGCGCCCGTGTAACGGGCGCCGCTCGCGTAATCGTTGAGCTGCTTCACCAGGTAGACCGCTTGCTGTGCGCGCAGCGCCGGGTAGCCGGCGGCAAGATTGCCGCGCCCCACCGGTCCATGGCAGGCGACGCACGCCGGCACCTCGTGAGCGCGGTCCCCGCGCAGGTAAAGCGCCTGACCGCTCTTCCAATACGAGGGATCGGCTTCCAGCCCCTGCGGGGTCTGCGCCTCGTAGTACACCGCCAGATCGTCGATATCCTGATCGCTCAGGTTGGCCGCCAGCGGTTTCATCACCGGGTTGTTGCGCACGCCCGAGCGGAACAGCCGCAGCTGCTCGACGATATAGACCGCGCTTTGACCGGCAAGCCGCGGCCAGTCGGGATTCACGCTGTTGCCGTTCGGGCCATGACACGCCGAGCACACCGCAGCCTTGGCGGCGCCGTCGGCCGCCTTGCCGTGGGCGAACGGGGCATCCGGCGCTGCGGCCGGCGCAGCGGTGCTCGCAGCCGCAGTGGCTGCCGTCGCGCCCGGGGGCGCGGCAGGCGTTGCCGCCGGGGCCTGGGCGGGGGCAAGCGAAGGCGCCACGGCGCACCACAGCGCGAGCGCCAGGGTGACCCGCCCGATCCGACCCACTCTCGGGATCTCTCGCATTGTTCTGGTCTCTGTTCCGGCTTGGCCCGCGATCCGAGGGCGCCGAATTGTACACTACGAGCGTGCCGAGGCTTCCTTACCCCTTGAAATCATGAGCCGCTTTAGCGATGTCCGCTTCCTCATCAGCGCGGCGGTGCCGGCACAGTTTCCCGCCGACGTCGGCGCCGAGGTCGCCTTCGCCGGCCGCTCGAATGCCGGCAAGTCGAGCGCCATCAATGCCATCACGCAGCGCCAGGGCCTGGCCCGAACCAGCAAGGAGCCGGGCCGCACGCGGTTGCTGAACTTCTTCGAGCTGATGCCCTCGAAGCGCCTCGTGGATCTGCCCGGCTACGGCTACGCGAATGTTTCGGCCGCCGAGCGCAGCGGGTGGCTGCCGATGATCGAGGCCCTGCGTACGCGGGCCTCCCTCAGGGGTTTATTCGTCATCGTGGATGCCCGCCGCGGGTTCACGACCGGCGATGAGGCGCTGCTCCAGTGGGCGCAGCCGCAGCTTCGGGTGCATGTGCTCCTGTCCAAGGCCGACAAGCTCAATCGAAGCGAGGCCGCCGCCGTTTTGCGGTCGGCGGCGGCCGAGCTGGCGGGTCGGGCGACGGCCCAATTGTTCTCGGCCATGAAGGGTAGCGGGGTCAGCGAGGCCCAGGACACGCTCGCGGCCTGGCTCAAGCATTGAGGCAAATAAAAAGCCCCGGCGGTTTCGTTAGAAGCCGCCGGGGCCAGACTAACCCGGTACAGGTCTCATGAACCGGGTTGACCCGCTCAGGGAGGGAAGCGGGGAGCGCTATTGCACTCACTATGTTTGACGAGGGTGCCGCCCCCAAGTTCCACGTCCCTTGAGAAAAAATATCTTTTCAAATCATAAGTTTGCTTAACAAGTTGTATCATCTGCGCCACAGGCCCGCGCAGGCTTTGACGAAGGCTGATTCGAAGCGCCGGAGGGAGCGGGCTGCACCCTGGGGGCGGTCACGGGAGGCTGAAGCGCTCCGGTTTCCAGGAGCTTGCAGCTGTGGTGGATTTGCGCCAGCGCGCGGCGCTCACGGCAGGAGCAACACCGCGTCCAGCGAAACGATACCCGCGCCACCGGTGTTGGTGACGTTGAATTTCTCGTACTCGAGCCGTGCGCCGATCATGCCCAAGTGCACCTGGCCGCCGGCGCCCCAGGCGAAGGAGGTGCCGTTGGTGGAGAAGTAGAACAACGAGGAGTTCGGATAGCTGCTGTTACCCTGAAGCTGCCAGCGCGCAATCCCCGCTTTTACGAACAGGTCGAAGTAGGGCACCGGCACCGGCAGGAAGCCGACTCCATAGGCGGCGAAGGCCTTGGAGTCGGAGTGCGCGTAGCGATCGCCGAAGAAGGTGCTGCTTTCTCCGCCGAGGTTCATGTAGTCCGCCTCGGCGCCTACGAAGCTGATCGGCCGGATTCCGCCCAGCACCTTCCACGAGGTCTTGTCGATGTTCGAGTAGTACAGAGTGTTATTGGTGATGTCGCTGATCTGATTGCGCGAGACGCCGGCGCCGACATAAAAGAGGTCGTCATCGGAGTGCGCGGCGCTCGCGCCAAGCCCGAGCACGACCATCAGCAGCAGTCTTCGCATGAGTTGAATCTCCGAAAAGTTCCCCGCAGCCTCGTCGTAACGCACGCCGGGCATTGAAGTTGACGGAAAGCTTAGTGGGCTTCGTCCCAGTTTGCACCTGCGCCGATATCCACACGCAGCGGCACGCTGAGCGATGCGGCATCGGCCATGTGAGCGCGCACCACCGCGCTCACCTCAGCCACCGCTTGCGCCTGCACCTCGAACACCAGCTCGTCGTGCACCTGCATGATCAGCCGCGCCGGTGAGCCCTCGCGCCGGCACCACGCATCGACACTGATCATGGCGCGCTTGATGATGTCGGCGGCGCTGCCCTGCATCGGCGCGTTGATGGCGCTGCGCTCGGCGGATTGGCGCAGCTGTGCGTTGCCCGAGCGGATGTCGGGCAGGTACAGGCGCCGACCGAATACCGTCTCGACGTAGCCGAGCTCGCGCGCCTGGGCGCGGGTGTGGTCCATGAAACGCCGCACGCCCGGGTAGCGTTGGAAGTAGCGCTCGACGTACTGCTGCGCGGCGCCGCGCTCGATGCCGAGGTTGCGCGCCAGCCCGAACGGCGACATGCCGTAGATGAGACCGAAGTTGATGACCTTCGCGGTGCGGCGCTGATCGGGCGTCACCGCGACGAGCTCGACCGAGAACACCTCGGCCGCGGTGGCCTGGTGCACGTCGCGGTCCTCGGCGAAGGCGGCGCGCAGGGTCTCATCCCCCGACAGGTGCGCCATGATGCGCAGCTCGATCTGCGAGTAGTCGGCGGCGAGCAGCACGCAGCCGGGCGGCGCGATGAAAGCCTGGCGGATGCGGCGGCCTTCGGGGCGCCGTATGGGAATGTTCTGCAGGTTCGGGTCGACCGAGGAGAGCCGGCCGGTGGCCGCCACCGCCTGCGAGTAGTTGGTGTGGATGCGCCCGGTGCGCTCGTTGACGAGCTCCGGAAGCTTGTCGGTGTAGGTGGACTTGAGCTTGGCGAGCCCGCGGTACTCAAGCACCAGCCGCGGCAGCGCATAGCTCTCGGCGAGTTCCTCCAGCACATCCTCGGCGGTCGAGGGCTGGCCGGTCGGGGTGCGCCGGCGCACCGGCAGCTGCAGTCTCTCGAACAGGATCTGCTGCAGCTGCTTGGGCGACTCGATGTTGAACTCGTGGCCGGCTTCGCGGTGCGCCTGCAGCAGCAGCTCCTGCAGCTGGCGCGCAAACTCGCGGCTCTGCGTGCGCAGTCGCTCGCGGTCGACCAGCACGCCGTAATGCTCCATCGCGAACAGCACCGGCACCAGCGGCTGCTCGCACTGCTCATACAGGCTCGCCAGCGCCGGCACGCCGGTGAGCTTCGGCCACAGCGCCTGGTGCAGGCGCAGCGTCACATCCGCATCCTCGGCGGCATATTCGGCGGCCTTGTCGATTGCCACCTGGTCGAAGCAGATCTGTTTCGCGCCGCGCCCGGTGATCTCTTCATACGTGATGGTGCGCAAACCCAGGTAGCGCTGCGCGTCGGACTCCATGTCGTGGTTGGTGGCGACGCTGTTCCACACGTAGGACTCGAGCATGGTGTCGAAGCGCATGCCGGCGAGCGCGATGCCGGCGTTTGCCAGCACGTGTGCGTCGTACTTGAGGTTGTGGCCGAGTTTGCCGCGGGCGGGGTCTTCCAGCAGAGGCTGCAGCGCCGCCAGCACCTGCTCGCGGCTGAGCTGCTCCGGGGCGCCGGGGTAAACGTGGCGCAGCGGCACGTAGGCGGCGCTGCCCGCTTCAACGCAGAACGACACGCCGACGATCTCGGCCTTCATGTAGTCAAGACTGGTCGTCTCGGTGTCGAAGGCGAACAGCGGCGCGGCACGCAGCACCTCGAGCCAGCGCTCGAAGTCTTCCCAGCGGGTGATGGTCTGGTAGTGGCGCTCGATCTGTGCGCCTGCCGCGTCGCCCTGCGCAGCCGGCGCGCCCGCTGTTGCCAGAGGCGCCGGCGCCGTTGAGCTCTGCGCGCTCACCGCCGCATCCCCGCCTTCCAGTTGACGCAGCAGCGCGCGCAGTTCGTAGCGCGTGTACAGCTCGCGCAGCGCCTGCGTGTCCGGCGGCGAAGGTTCGAGCTCCTCGATCGACAGCGGCAACTCCAGATCGGTCCTGATGGTGGCGAGACGACGCGAAAGTTCGAGCGTGGCAAGTCCGGCGCGCAGGTTTTCGCCCACCTTGCCGGGCACTTCCGCGACACGGGCGATGAGGCCATCCAGCCCGCCGAACTGCTGCAGCAGCTTCGCGCCGGTCTTCGGTCCCACCTTGTCGATGCCGGGGATGTTGTCGGAGGTGTCGCCGACCAGTGCGAGGTAATCGATGATCTGTTCCGGGTAGACGTCGAACTTCGCTTTGACGCCGTCGCGGTCGAGCAGCGCGTTGTTCATGGTGTTGATGAGCGTGATCGATCCGTCCACCAGCTGCGCCATGTCCTTGTCGCCGGTCGAGATGAGCACGCTGTGGCCGGCCTGCGCGGCGCGTCGCGCGAGCGTGCCGATGACATCGTCCGCCTCTACGCCCGGAACGCGCAGCAGCGGCAGTCCCTGCGCCCTGATGATCTGCAGCAGCGGCTCGATCTGCGCGCGCAGGTCATCGGGCATGGTGGGACGGTGTGCCTTGTAGGCGGTGAAGATCTCGTCGCGGAAGGTCTTGCCCGGCGCATCCACCACCACCGCGATGCGGCGCGGCTGATAGTCCTTGAGGAACTTCAGCAGCATGTTCAGCACGCCGAGCAGCGCCCCGGTCGGCTCGCCGCGCGAGTTGCTCAGCGGCGGCAGGGCGTGGAATGCCCTGTAGACATAAGAGGAGCCGTCGACGAGAACCAGGTCCGGATTGGGCGCCATGGAGAGTGAAAGGTGAAGCGGGTCGCGAGTATAACGGACCCAGGCGCCCCCACAGCCGGCCGCGGCGGTCAACCTGCATGACGCCGGCGCGCTTATAGGCACAGGTGTGTTCATGCAGCAAGCCCTTACCTCCGCCATTGCCGCCAATCGCTTCGGGCTCGGCGCCCGACCCGGTGAGCTTGCCTCCATCGGCGGCGATGCGCGCGACTGGCTGCTGGCGCAGCTGAAGGGCGGCCCGCCGGCGCTCGCCGACACCTCGCTGCGATCCTCGCAGCAGATCCTGGCGAGTGCGCTCGACCTGCGGCGCGAGATCCAGGCGGCGAAAAAGGCGGCCGATGAAGGCGCGCAGAACGGCGTGCTGCAGAAGATTCCGCAGTTGCTCAAGCCCATCTACGTCTCGGAAGTGACCGCGCGCCTGTCCGCCGCCGTCGCCAGCGAGCGGCCCTTCGTCGAACGGCTGACGCAGTTCTGGGCCAATCACTTCGCGGTATCGATCGACAAGCAGTTTCTGGCAGGTCTTGCCGGCAGCTTCGAGCGCGAGGCCATAAGGCCGCACGTGCTCGGCAACTTCACCGACCTGCTGCTCGCCGTCGAATCCCATCCGGCGATGCTCCTTTATCTGGACAACCACTTGTCGGTGGGCCCGCATTCGCAGCTCGCCGAGCGCGTGGAGCGCTTTCAGACCGAGCGCAAGATCGGCATCAACGAGAACCTCGCCCGCGAGATCCTCGAGCTGCATACGCTCGGCGTCGGCGGCGGTTACACGCAGACCGACGTCACCACGTTCGCGGAGGTGATCACCGGCTGGTCGATCGGCGGGGAGGGCGGCAGGTTTGCGAGCGGCGAGCCCGGCAGCTTCGTGTTTCGCCCGGAGCTGCACGAACCGGGCACCAAGGTGGTGCTCGGCCGCAGCTACGCGGACGAGGGCTTCGGCCAGGGTGTCGCCGTGCTGCGCGACCTCGCGCGCCAGCGCTCCACCGCGCATTTCATCGCGACCAAGCTTGCGCGCCATTTCATCGCCGACGAGCCGCCGCCCGCGCTGGTGGAGCATGTCGCGGACGTCTTTGCCCACAGCGGCGGGGACCTGCCGAGGGTCTATCGTGCGCTGATCGAGTCGCGCGAGGCCTGGGCGCAGCCGCTGGCGAAGTACAAGACGCCGTCCGATTACATCATCTCGAGCTTTCGCGGGCTTGCCGTCGAGCCGGAAGGGCACGCACCGCTGCTGCCCTTCGAGCTGCTCGGGCAGAGGACCTGGCAACCCGGCTCGCCGGCGGGCTGGCCGGATCGCAGCGCAGACTGGGACGGCGCATCGGCGCTCATCAAGCGTATCCAGTGGGCCGACGCGGTCGGTGAGCGGCTCGGCAGCCAGCGCGATGCGGCCGAGCTGGCACCGCAGCTGCTGGGTGCGAATCTCAGCGATGCCACGCGCACCGCGGTGTCGCGCGCGGCCAGCGCCGCGCAGGCACTGACGCTTTTGCTCGCCGCGCCCGAGTTCATGCGGCGCTGAAGGACCTGAGGAGCAGCACATGTCACGCATGCAGCGACGCGAATTCCTCAATCTGACGGCGCTCGCCGCGGGCGGTGCCGTCGA
>Ga0209420_1001388_pt1 | contig 11560 bp, 10 predicted proteins | sample BlaSpr_A8_OM1_O1_FD_187972 | JGI IMG/M metagenome (GOLD analysis project Ga0209420, IMG submission 187972) | Forest soil microbial communities from Thunder Bay, Ontario, Canada - Black Spruce, Ontario site 2_A8_OM1_O1 (SPAdes) (version 2) | ecosystem: Environmental > Terrestrial > Soil > Boreal...
TCCTGCCGCTGTCGGCGCTGGTCACGCAGCTCTCGATCCGCGAGCAGCTGCCGCAGATCGAGGTCGCGATCGGCGATGATGCCGTGGCGCTGGTGCTGCGCGTGCTGGCCGCGCCGTCGCGAGAGGATCTGGCCAGCCTGCGCGAGTTCGAGCTGCTGCACGCGGTGCGCTTCTACCTGCAGCCGGGCGGCATCGACAGCGTGCAGGTGCTGACCGAGCCGGCGCAGCGCCTGTACTACGCGCTGCCGGAGGCGCAGCTGCAAATTGAATTCCTGCCGACCGATTTCATTCAGGTCAATGCTGCGGTCAATCGCTCGCTGGTGACGGCGACGGCACAGCTGCTGGAGCTCAGCTGCGATTCCAGCGTGCTCGATCTGTACTGCGGTTTGGGCAATTTCTCACTGGCTCTGGCGCGCCGCGCGCACAGCGTCGTCGGGGTCGAGGGCGATGCCGACCTGGTGGCGCGTGCCTGCGGCAATGCGCGCCGCAACGGCATCGGCAACACCCAGTTCCATGTCGCTGACCTCGCCCAGGTGCCCGATGCGCAGGCGCCGTGGATGCGCTCACGCTACACGCACGTGTTGCTCGACCCGCCGCGCACCGGCGCGCGTGAGGTGCTCGCGGCGCTGGCGCAGCTCTCGCCGCAACGGGTGTTGTATATTTCCTGCCATCCGGGAAGCCTGGCGCGCGATCTTGGCGTGTTGGTGCACGAGCACGGCTTTACGCTGGAAGCTGCAGGCGTGGTCGACATGTTTCCACACACCGCGCACGTTGAGTCCCTCGCGCTGCTTAGGGCGGCCGCGTGAGTCTCGGTCCGCTGATGATCGATCTGATCGGCACCGAGCTCAGCGCCGAGGAGCGCGAGCTGTTGCATCACCGGCTCATCGGCGGGGTGATCCTGTTCACGCGCAATTACCTCGACCCGGCGCAGCTCTCGGCACTGGTCGGCGCGATTCACGCCGAGCGCTCGCCGCCGCTCATCGTGGCGGTGGACCAGGAGGGCGGCCGGGTGCAGCGCTTTCGTCACGGCTTCTCGCAGTTGCCTCCGGTGCGGCGCATCGGCCACGAGTACGACTTAAACCCGCGCCAGGGCGTCGCGCTGGCGCGCTCGCTCGGGTGGCTGATGGCGGCGGAGCTGCGCGCGCACGGAGTCGACATCTCCTTCGCCCCGTGCGTGGATCTGGATCATGGCGTGAGCTTCATCGGCGATCGCGCCTTCCATGGCTCCGCACAGGCGGTCGCGCAGCTCGCGCTGGGCTTCATGCAGGGCATGCGCGAGGCGGGCATGGCGGCCACCGCCAAGCACTTCCCCGGGCATGGCGCGGTGGTGGCCGATTCCCACCTGACGCTGCCGGTGGACCGGCGTCCCCTCACCGACCTTAGCGCTGACCTTGCCCCCTACCGGCGGCTCATCGCCAACGGCCTGCCGGCCGTTATGGTGGCCCATGTGCTGTTCTCGGCGGTCGATCCGGCCCCGGCCAGCCTGTCGGCGCGCTGGATTCGCGACGTGCTGCGCGGAGAGCTGAGGTTTCAGGGGGTAGTGTTTGCGGATGATCTGTCAATGGGAGGCGCTGCCGCCGCCTACGGAGACATCGTGACCCGGGCCCGGCAGGCACTGTCGGCAGGTTGCGACATGCTGCCCGTCTGTAACAGCCGCGCGGGCGTGATTGAGCTTCTCGACAAGCTCGACGTGGAGCCGCAGCCGGCCTCGAGCCTGCGCCTGGTCCGGCTGCATGGACGCGGGGCTGCCCCCGCGCGCGCGGCCCTGGAAGCCTCCCCGCAATGGCTCAACGCGCGCGAGCTGCTGGCGCGCGCCGCGGCGGCTCCGGAGCTGAAGCTGGACGCGGGAAGCAAGCTATGAACAACTGGTCGGGGCAGGAGTGGCGCCACCTCGTCGAGAACGCCCCCGAGGGCATCGTTATCTGCGATGCCACGGCCAGCGATTTCCCGGTGGTATTCGTCAACAGCGCCTTCGCGCAGCTGTGCGGTTATCCGGCGGCGGCGCTGCTCGGCAACAACCTGCGCATTCTGCAGGGCACCGACCGCGACCAGGAAGCCCGCACGCGGTTTGCCGACGCGGTAGGCGCCGGCGAGGCCGCCCGCGTGCTGGTGCGCAACTACCGTCCCGACGGGTCGCTGTTCTGGAACGAGACGGTCATCCAGCCGGTGCGCACCAAGGGCAAGCTCACTCATTACATCGGCTATCACCGCGATGCCAGCGAGCGGCTGAAGAACGCGGACCGTTCACCGCCCGGATTGCCGTCCTGGCTGCGCGAGGACCGCCTGACGGGTCTGCATTCGCGCGCCTACTTTGAAGAGCTGCTGCGGCGCGACTGGCAACTGGCGCAGCGCGACTCGCACGAGATCGGGCTGACGCTGTTCGATATCGACGATCTGGCCGCCTACAACGAGAAGTTCGATCGCGCGGCCGGCGATGCCTGCATCCGGCGGGTCGCACGCGTCATCGGCGCCTCCTACCGCCGCGGCGCGGACCTGGTGGGTCGCTGGCAGGGCGGCACCTTCGCGGTTCTGACGCAGGGGGAGGCGGCGGAGAAGGCCTCCCAGTACGCCCAGGTGGTGGCCCAGCGGGTGCGCGACCTGCTCATTCACCACCCGACCGCAGGGGGGGCGGGCCGCTACGTTTCGCTTAGCGCCGGCATTGCCAGCCTCGTGCCCCCGCGCACCCTCGAGGTGCAGGGCCTGCTCAAGGCCTGTACCGCCGCCTTGCAGCGCGCCAAGAAGGATGGCAAGGCGGGCGTCGTGACCGCAGAGGCCGCGGACTTCCAGTAACGGCCGGCGCGCGCCCGCGGGCGCATCGAGCCCGGGGGTCGTTTTGCTATAGAAACTTAATAATGATAATATTTCCTTGGAAATGAAGCCTCAAGACCGCACCCGCAGCCGGCCCGCGGCGGACGCCGCGCTGGTCCTGTCGCGCGCCACGGTGCGCGCGGCGCGCTTTCTGGAAGTGGCGCAGGCGGATCTTGCCGAGATCATCGGGGTGAGCGCGGCGACGCTGTCGCGGCTCGCCCACGGCCGCAAGGCGCTCGAACCGAATTCCAAGCCCTGGCAGCTCGCCGCCCTGTTCGTGCGGCTGTTCCGCTCGCTGGATGCGATCGTGGGTTCGGACGACGTTGCCGCACGCAGCTGGCTGCGCAGCTCCAACAGTGCCCTCGGCGGGGTGCCGCTTGCGCTCATCCGCGAGCCGGCAGGATTGGTGCGCACCGTTGACTACCTGGACGCGGCGCGCGCTCGAATCTGAGGCGCGCGCCTACGCCTTCGAGCTGTGGCGCGTGGTCGAGGCACAGCACACCGCCTCGACCATGCGGCTGTCCGACTCACTCGAAGAGCAGGCGCTGCTCGAGGCAATCCTCGAGGAAAGCAAACCGGCGCTTCCGCCCGAGGCGAACAGGCTCCACTATCTTCTTGCCACCCCGTTTCGCTATCGCCCGCACGCCGGCTCGCGCTTTCGCGCGCCGTTCGAGGCTGGTGTCTGGTATGGCGCGGAGGCGCTGCGCACGGGCCTGGCCGAGAAGAGCTACTGGCGGCTGCGCTTTCTGATGGATTCCCCCGGCACGCCGGACCTGAAGCCGGTGCCGCACACGGCGTTTCGCGCCGCGGCGCGCTCAAGCGCGGCACTCGATCTGACCGCCGCGCCGTTCGCGCGCGAGCGTGCGCTCTGGGTGGCGCGCAACAGCTACCAGCGCACGCAGGCGTTCGGCTCGCTCGCCCGCGAAGCGCGCATCGAGATCATCCGCTATGAATCGGTGCGTGACCCCGAGCACGCGGCCTGCGCGGCGGTGCTCAGCCCGAAGGCCCTGCGCGGCGGCCGGCCGCACACGCTTGAGAGCTGGTTCATTGCCGCCGCACGCGATCGGGTGCGCTGCGCCCGCGATGAGCGCGGCGGGGGCAGCTTCGAGTTCACCCGCGAGCAGCTGCTCGGGGCAGAGTAAGTTCAGCGTCCCGGCGGACGGGCGCCCTGCGCCGGCGTGACCAGCGCGATCACGCCGAAGGCCGGGTGATCGAAGTAGTTGCGCTCGAAGAAGCGCACGCGGCGGCTCTCGTTGAGCGTGAAGGGCGTGTCGGGAGCGGCGGCAAGGCCGGGCGGCGGCGAGGACATGGCGTAGGTCAGCGTCATGCCGAGGTGCAGAAACTGGCCGTGCTCGAGAAACACGCTGCCGTTCAGGCCCGGCACGTCCATGCCGAGTTTTTGCACGGAAAACCCCGCACGCGTGCCCCAGGCACTGGCCGTCTGCGACCAGGCAACGTGCGCCACCGGCACGTAGGCGCCGCTGGCGCGCAGGCGGCTCTCAAGCTCGGTGAGCTGCCAGGCTGAATTGGGCAATGCAGCGACGAAATGCCCGATCTGCGCGGTGCCGGTGGCGGTGGGTGACTCATCCCCGGCGATGATGCGCGGGGCCGCGCCGGTCTCGGCGCTCCAGTCCTCGGCGCCGCCGAGGGTGCCGTTGGCGCGAAACACGATGATCTCGATGTTGTAGACGGTGGCGGCAGGGACTGCCGCTGCAGTCGCCTCCTGCGCCTCGCTCGGCGCCGCAGCGCCGAGCGAGGCGCAGGAGGCGAGGGTGAGCGCGAGGGTGCGCAATCGCGTGAGCTGAAGGTGCATGGCCGTCATTCTAATGGACTCGTGGCGGTTCGCCGAGCCGCTGCAGCAGTTGCGCGGCGAATTCGAAGCGGGCGGTCTCGGCCGGCAGCTGCCGCGACACGCGCAGTTTCAGCGGTCCCTCGAGGCGGTAGTCGCGCGCGCTCTTCTGCACCATGCGCACGACGGTAGCCGGGTCAATGGCTGAGTGCTCCTCGAACAGCACCGAGCCGCCCTGCGGACCTAAGTCGAGCCGTCGCACGCCGATGGCGCGCGCCACGAGTTTTAGCTTGGCGATGCGCAGCAGGTTCTGCGCCGGCGGCGGTAGCGGGCCGAAGCGATCGTGCAGCTCAGCGTTCAGGTCATCGAGCGCGCTGGCGCTTGCGGCAGCGGCGATACGCTTGTAGAGCGACAGCCGCACGTGTACGTCGCCCACGTACACGTCCGGCAGGAAGGCCGGCAGGCGCAGCTCCACCTCCGTGGCCGCGGCCAGCGGCCGCTCGAGCTGCGGTTCGCGGCCCTCCTTGAGCGCGTTGATGGCATGTTCGAGCATGTCCAGGTACAAGGACAGGCCGACTTCGGTCATCTGGCCGCTCTGCTGCTCGCCGAGCAGCTCGCCCGCACCGCGGATCTCCAGATCGTGGATCGCGAGCACGAAGCCTGCGCCCAGTTCCTCCATGGACTCGATGGCCTCCAGGCGCTTGGCGGCATCGCGCGCCAGTGCCTGGCGGGGCGGGGCGATGAGATAGGCATAGGCGCGATGGTGCGAGCGCCCGACGCGGCCGCGCAGCTGGTGCAGCTGGGCGAGCCCCATGTGGTCGGCGCGATTGATGATGATGGTGTTGGCGGTGGGCACATCGATGCCGCTCTCGATGATGGTGGTGCACACCAGCAGGTTGAAGCGCCGGTGGTAGAAATCGACCATCAGCTGCTCGAGCTCGCGCTCGCGCATCTGCCCGTGCCCGATGCGCACCACCGCCTCGGGCACCAGCGTCTGCATCTCGGCGGCCATCTTATCGATGCTGCGCACCTCGTTGTGCACGAAATAAATCTGCCCGCCGCGGCGCAGCTCGCGCAGCGCCGCCTCGCGCAGCGTCGGCGCATGCCACTCGATGAGGAAGGTCTTGATGGCCAGCCGCGCCGCAGGAGCCGTGGTGATGAGCGACAGGTCACGTAGACCGCCGAGGGCCATGTTGAGCGTGCGCGGTATCGGGGTCGCGGTCAGGGTGAGCACGTGCACGTTGGCACGCAGCGCCTGCAGGCGCTGCTTGTCGCGCACGCCGAAGCGGTGCTCCTCGTCGATGATGAGGAGCCCTAAATCCTTGAAGCGCGCGTGTGCGTGCAGCAGCCGGTGCGTCGCGATGACGATGTCGACCGTGCCCTGCTCAAGGCCGCCAAGCACTGACTGCGTCTCCTTCGACGTGCCGAAGCGCGACAGGCCCTCCACGCGCACCGGCCAGTCGGCGAAGCGGTCGCGGAAGTTGGCCAGGTGCTGTTGCACGAGCAGCGTCGTGGGCGCGAGCACGGCGACCTGCTTGCCGGCCTGGGTGGCGGCGAACGCGGCCCGCATTGCCACTTCCGTCTTGCCGAAGCCGACATCACCGCACACGATACGGTCCATCGGGCGCTCGCCGTTCAGATCGGCGAGCACCTGGTCGATCGCCTGGGCCTGGTCGGCCGTTTCCTCGAACGGGAAGGCGTTCGCGAACGCCTGATAGTCGAGCTCGTTCACCGGCAGCGACAGGCCCGCCTGGGCCTTGCGCCGCGCGTACAGATCGAGCAGTTCGGCCGCCACGTCGCGTATCTGCTGCGCCGCGCGCCGGCGCGCGCGTGCCCACTGATCGGTGCCGAGCTTGTGCAGCGGCGCGTGCTCGGGCGCAGCTCCTGTGTAGCGGCTGACCAGATGCAGCGCCTGCACCGGCACGTAGATGCGGTCCCCGTCCTGGTACTCGAGCACCAGGAACTCGCCCGGCTGGCCGGCGATCTCCATGGGCATGAGGCCAAGGTAACGTCCGACGCCGTACTGCTCGTGCACCACCGGTGCACCGGGGTTCAGGTCCTGCAGGTCGCGCAGGATCGCTTCCGGGTCCACCACGCGCTTGCGCCGGCGCTCCTGGCGCGCGCGCGCGCCGAACAGCTGCGCCTCGGAGATCACCGCGACCGGCGGCACGGTGAGAGTCAGGCCCTCCAGGTCGGGCGCCACCGTCAGCGCCAGCCGCGCCGCGCCACCCGCAAAGGCATCCCAGGACTCGACCAGGCTGACCTCGTGGGCCTGCGCGCGCAGCATCTCGTGCAGCACTTCGCGCCGGCCGGCCGAGTCGGCCGCGAGCAGCACGCGCCCCTCGAAGGCGCGCAGGAAGCCATCGAGCGGCGCAAACGGCTGCTCGGCGCGCACGTCGACACGCAGCTCGCGCGGCGCGGTGGTGGGGAAGTTGTGCAGATCGGGAGACTCGCCCTTAAGCTCGGTGTCGGCCTTGAAGGCATCGAGAGTAATCGATGAAAACCGCTCGAGACTTTCGCTGAGCTGCGCGGGCTCGAGAAACAATTCCGCGGGCTTGAGCACCGGACGCTCGATGTCGTGGCGGCGATCCTCGTAGCGCGCGCCGATGTCTTGCCAGGCCCTGATGAGTGCACCCGGCAGCGCCGCATCGTGAACGATCACCGCATCAGCGGGCAGGTAGTCGAAAAGCGTCGCGGTGGTCTCGAAGAAGAGCGGCTGGTAGAACTCCACCCCGGCGGGGGCCAGCCCCTCGCTCACGCCGCGGTAAATCGCCGCCCGGGTCGGATCGCCCTCGAAACGCGTGCGGAAGCGGCGGCGAAACTCCTTCACCGCCGGCGCATCGAGCGGTACCTCGCGCGCCGGCAACAGCTGCACGCGCTCGAGCGCATCGAGCGAGCGCTGCGTGTCCGGATCGAAGCGGCGGATCGCCTCGATCTCATCATCGAACAGATCGATGCGCAGCGGAGCGTTCGCCCCCATCGGGAACACGTCGAGGAGCGAGCCGCGCACCGCGAATTCTCCCGGACTCACCACCTGGCTGACGCTCGCGTAGCCGGCTTCGCTCAGGCGCTGCCGGAACGGCTCGAGCGCCAGCGTTTCGCCCTTGGCGAGCTCGAACGCACGGCCCTGCACGTAGCTGTTCGGCGGCAGGCGCTGCATGAGCGTGTCGGCCGCTACGATCAGGCAGCCCGCTCGCGCCTGCGGCAGTTCGAACAGTGTCTTCAGCCGCTCGGAGATGATGTCCGGATGGGGCGAGAACAGGTCGTACGGCAGCACTTCCCAGTCCGGCAGACGCAGCAGCGGCAGCTGGTCCGAGGAAAAGAAGCGCACTTCCGCGGTGAGTCGTTCCAGTTCACGGGCGCCATCGGCGATCAGCACGTACAGGCGGGCATCGGCGCGCGCAGCTTCGCTGAGCGCCAGCGCCGCAGCGCTGCCGTAGAGCTGGTGCCAGCGCAGACGCGGACGCGCCGCGCTCGGCAGCGGAGGGTGCAGCAGAGAGGTCATGGGTTCAGGCGCTGAGCTTAACTGAAGCTCACTCAGTACAGCTTCTTGAAAAGAGCGCTGATGGTTGTGAGTTCAGTTTCGGCAGATTTCAAGTGCGGTTGCGCATCGGCGAGCTCGCGTGAATCGCTGCTCTGCGCGCCGTCGGCCAAAAGCTCGAGCCTCTCACCGCGCTCCTCGGCGTAGCTCGCAAGCGCGGCTTGCAGCGGCACGAACTTCGAGGTGGGCGGCAGCTGCACGGCCCCGGCGGCCGCTTGCCACGGCGGCAGCAGCTCGAATCTGTCCAGGCGGTGGCCGGACGCTGGATGAAACGGATCGGAAACGGGCCTCTCAGGAGGCGAGCGGTCCGGTATTGACCTGAAGCCGCGCGGGCAGCGGCACGCAGTAGATGTCGATCGGGTGGGTGCGGCCCCGCAGCTGCAGCGGCGGCAGAGCGGTCGCGCCCACGTCCATGCCGTGGGCATCGAGGGACTGCTTGAGCGCGCTCGAGAACAGCATCTCCCCGGCGCGGGCCCGCTGGCACAAGCGGGCGGCGATGTTCACCGTGTCGCCGATGATGGTGTAGTTCATGTAGGACGAGGAGCCGATGTTGCCGGCCACCACGTCGCCTTCGTTGATGCCGATGCCCAAGCCCGCATCGATGTGGTAGCGCTCCTTCCAGGCGCGCGCCAACTCACCGAAGCCGGCGAGCATCTCGCGCGCGGCACGCACCGCGCGCTGCGCGCTGTCGGCCTGCTCGAGCGGCACGCCGAAGGCGAGCATCAGGCAGTCACCGGCCATGTGAAACACGGTGCCCTCGTGACGGAAGGTGATCTCGGTGAGCAGCGAGAAGTACTCATTGAGAAGCGGCACGACGCTGCGCGCATCCAGCTGCTCGGCAAGACTGGTGAAGCCGCGCAGATCGGCGAACACCACCACCACATGCGCCCGCGCATCCGCGGTCGACAGCAAGGTGTCGCGCAGCTGCGCATCCTCGAGGATCTTGTCGGCCACCCGCGGCGACACGTAGCGACGGAAGGTCTGCCGCAAGACCTCCTCGCGTCGCCTGAATTCCGCCTCGAGACGGGCCGCGGCCGTCTTGCGCCGCACCGCTCCGGCGCGCGCCAGGGCCTCTATATGAGCTCCGAGAAGCTCGTCTTTCGCCACCGGATCCCCAATGAAATTATTCTGTTAAGCGCGAGACTACCATATCTGCATGAGGTGTTAAGACAGGGGCACAGCGCCCTGCCGTTCGAGGGGGAGCCGGCAAGGAGCGACCGGCGGAAGGGGATTACTGCTGCGGGGCGGGGGCGGCGCTGGCGGGCGCAGCGTCACTCGCCGCAGGGGCGTCACTGGCTGCGGCCGGGGCGGCCGCCATGGCATCACCCGAGGTGACCACCGCATCGATGACCCGGTCACGCTCGAAGACCACCGAGAAGCCGCTGTAGTCCCAGCGCGTGATCGGTGGCTTCCCGACGGTCGGGTGACGGCTCACCGGCGCACCGAACTGCTTTTCCACCTGGCCCATGGTGCTGCCGCGCTTGGGGCGATTCATCTGCGAGTCGGCTACCTGCACCTGGTCGTTGACCACGACGGTCTCGGCGACCGCGGCGCTGATGGCCGCGCCACCGCACAAAAGTGCAACGAGAATGCGGGTGTGCATGGGGCTCTCCTGGAAGGCTGCGCCGACTATAACACCGCCGGGAATCTGTCAAAGACGGCCACGGCCGCCGCGCCCGCGGAATTGTGACGCAGGTCTGATAAGCGCTCCAACTGTGGTTAAATCGCGACGATGTTTCACCCCCTGTCGGTCTACGTGGGCCTGCGCTACGTGCGCGCCCGCTCGACGAAGTTTTTTGTCTCTTTCATCACCTGGGCCTCGCTGGTCGGTGTGTGCGTGGGGGTGGCCGCGCTCATTGTCATTCTGTCGGTGATGAATGGCTTCGAGGGCGAACTGCGCGATCGGCTGCTGGCCCTGAGTGCACAGGTGCGCATCAATGCGACGCCGCCGGCTGCGAACGCGCAGCCAGTGCTGCCCTCGGCCGAGCAGTGGGCACGCCTCGCGCGCCTCGCGCAGGCCACCCCGGGGGTCGCCGACGTGGCCCCCTATGCCGAGCTTCAGGCGCTGGCGGTACGCCAGCCGGAAATGCTGCCGGTGCTGCTGCGCGGCATTGATCCGGCCTCCAGCGCAAGCGTGACGGAACTCGGTCAGGCCATCACGCGCGGGCGGCTGAAGGATCTCACGCCCGGCTCCTCACGCGTCATCGTGGGCGAGGTGATCGCCGAGCGACTCGGGCTCTCGCCGGGGGACTCGCTCACGGTGCTGGTGCCGACCGTTTCGGCCGCCGGCGCCCCCGAGCCGAAGCTGCGCGACTTCACGGTCGCCGGGGTGTTTGAAGCGGGCCTGCCGGACCATGACTCGACGCTGGTGTTCGCCTCTTTGGCCGACGTACGGGCACTGGGGCCGGCCGGCGCGGACAGCGAGGGGCTGCGCGTTCGCCTGCACGATGTGCTGACAGCGCCCGCGGTGGCGCAACGGCTGCGTGCGCAGATGCCGCAAGGCTTCGAGGTGACCGACTGGACGCAGGACAACGCCAACTACTTTCGGGCCATCCGCATCGAGAAGACGATGATGTCGCTGATCCTGCTGCTGATCGTCGCGGTGGCCGCGTTCAACATTGTCGCCATGCTCGTCATGGTGGTCACCGACAAGCGCACCGACATCGCCATCGTGCGCACCTTCGGCGCATCGCCGCGCCGGGTGATGGGCATTTTCCTGACCCAGGGGCTGGTGATCGGCTGGCTCGGGGTGGCGCTCGGCATCGTTCTGGGACTGCTGCTGGCGCTGCACGTCGATACCATCGTGCCCTTCCTGCAGCGCACTTTCGGCTTCCACATCCTGGACGCGGACGTCTTCTACAACACGACGATCCCCTCCGAGGTGCGCTGGAACAACATTGTCACCATCGCCGTTGCCGCCCTGACGCTGACCGGACTTGCCACCGTGTATCCGGCCATCCGTGCCGCGCGCACCGCGCCCGCCGAAGCGCTGCGCTACGAGTAGGCCATGAACGCTTACGAATGGCTCATCGGCACGCGCTACCTGCGCTCGACGCACCGCCGCGGCTTCGTGTCGTTCGTCGCGCTGATGTCGGTATGCGGACTGATGCTCGGGGTAGCGACTCTGGTGGTGGTGCTGTCGGTCATGAACGGCTTCGAGCGCGAGCTGCGCAGCCGCATCCTCGGCGCCTTCGTCGCCGAATTCGATCCCGCCCGCGAGGACGGCTGGGTCGCCGAGCGACCGAGCAACGGCGACGTCCAAGACGGCTACCTGTTCGTCTACGGCAACGACTACACCCAGGCGCTGGAGGACCTGAACAAGCTCACCGGCCCGTCGCCGCTCCTCGACGAGTCCAACTTCGGCGTGTGGTACTCCGATTACTACCCGTATACCACGTCCGATTACGAGAACACTCTCATCC
>Ga0209420_1001389_pt1 | contig 11535 bp, 8 predicted proteins | sample BlaSpr_A8_OM1_O1_FD_187972 | JGI IMG/M metagenome (GOLD analysis project Ga0209420, IMG submission 187972) | Forest soil microbial communities from Thunder Bay, Ontario, Canada - Black Spruce, Ontario site 2_A8_OM1_O1 (SPAdes) (version 2) | ecosystem: Environmental > Terrestrial > Soil > Boreal...
GTTGAAGCATCGAATCGCGATTCGCGACCTCGCAAAACTTCCCGGCGCGGGTCCCGGCTTCTATCGCATCGGCCTTCGATCGGTGGCTGACAACAATCTTCTACTCGACGCTGCGGGTACCTGGCGATGACCGAGTGCTCTTGATCGCTGGCGGAACCGCGTGCTCCGATGGCGTCGCAAATGGGTCTCCTGGAACAAACTGTTGCTGCGATTCATCCGGTCGATATCGAAGCGGCCCGTATCGCAGATGCCCGTCTGAACTCGCTGACGAAACCGCGCGGCAGCCTGGGCTATCTCGAAGAATTAGTGCGACGTTACGCCGCAATTCGTCACGACGGTTCGGCAAGGAAAGGCCGCGGCGCGATCGCGGCCTTCGTGGCCGATCACGGAATCGCAGAAGAAGGCGTCAGCGCATTTCCGAAATCGGTTACGCTCGAGATGCTGCGCAACATCGCGGACGGCGGCGCGGCGATCAGCGTTCTCGCGAAGCGATTTGGTTACGACCTTCGCGTTTTCGACATGGGCGTCGAGACCGACAGCAGTATGAATCCTTTTTCGGGAGTGACGTATCGCCGCATCGGACCGGGGACGCGCAATTTTCTCAAAGGCGCGGCGATGACTCGCGACGAAGCTCGGCGCGCGGTCGAAACCGGAATCGAGGTCGCGCGCGATCTGTCATCGTCCGGCGCGACGCTCATCGGAATCGGCGAGATGGGAATTGCCAACAGCACTTCAGCCGCGGCGGTTCTCTCGGCAGCGACTGGAATTGTGCCGGTGCGGCTGGCGGGACATGGAACCGGCATCGATAACACGGGATTTAAACGTAAGGTTGATGTGATCGAAGGCGCGCTGCAGCGCCATTGCGATGCTCTCACCGATGGCCTCGGGATTCTCGCCACCGTCGGTGGTTTCGAGATCGCCGCGATGACTGGGGTGTGCCTCGGAGGCGCCGCTGAGAATGTCGCGGTGGTGGTCGACGGATTCATCGCTACGGCGGCCGCGGCGGCAGCGGAACGGATCTCGCCGGGAATTACAGAGCATCTGTTTTTCGGGCACCGCTCCGCAGAGGGAGGCCATCGCGAGGCGCTCGAGGTCCTTCACGCGCGGCCGATTCTCGATTTCGAAATGCGTCTAGGCGAAGGAACCGGCGCGGCGCTCGCGATGTCCGCGATTGAATCGGCGCTCGACCTGTTTCATCAGATGGCTACTTTTCAAAGCGCCGGAGTATCGGAAAAAATTCGATGAAGACTTCTGAACTGCACCAACCGGAATCGAATGCATTTACGATTGCGACAGCCCTCACACAGATTCGCCTCGCGACCAGCTTCCTCACAATTCTTCCTGTCTCGATTGAATCTGCGAGCGAGGCGGATGTCGCCGCTTCGATGGCGTGGTTTCCGCTGGTCGGCTTCGCGATGGGGATTGCATTCGCGATCGAGGATTACGCGCTGTCTTTTTTCCTCGGTACCGCGGTGCGGACCGCGATTACTGTGCTCTCGATGGCGGCGCTAAGCGGAGCGATTCACCTGGACGGGTTGGCTGATACGGCTGACGCGTTGGGTGCGGGTCGCGATCGGGTTCGCGCGCTGGAGATTCTTCGTGACAGCAGAATCGGAACCTACGGAGCGGTCGCGGTTTTGTTCGCCGTCGTACTCAAGATTATTGCGCTGGCGGGAGCGTCGGGGTGGCCGCGCGTCGCGGCGCTGGTTCTGGCACCCACTCTGTCGAGATGGTCGATGGTGGCGGTGAGTTACAAACTCAAGTACTTGCGCAAGGACGGCGCCGGTTCGGCGATGTTTGGGAGCGGGCGCGAACGTAACTTCACGATCGCAAGCGTGGTCGCGATCGTGGCGATGTTGCCTCTGATCTCGTTCAAGATCTTTGTCGCATATGCGGTGGCCAACGGCATCACACTTCTGTTGCGATCGTTTTACTCGCAATGGCTAGGAGGCGTTACCGGCGATTTGATTGGCGCGTGTGGCGAGATCGTCGAAGTATTCGCGATAGTAGTTTTGGCCTCGTAACGAATAGCTAGTCGAGTAGCTACTTGGCCAATAGCTACTTGGCGCGAACGGGGTATCCGGCCACCATCAAGATAACCTCAGTAGCTATTGCCGCGATTTTCTGGTTGGTCCATCCGAGCAAATCGCGAAAGCGGCGACCGGCCGGATTATCCGGGACAATTCCCGCGCCGACTTCATCAGTCACGACGATCGAAGAGAACGATGCCCGTGCAATCGCGTTGGCGAGCCGATCGGCCGACGCAAGAATCGAATCGTCCTGCGCACCAATCCCCATCAGGTTGGAAACCCACAGCGTCAGACAATCGAGAACAATCCCGTCGGCCTTTCCCTCCAGCGGCGCCATCGCGATCGTCGGATCGAGCGGCTCCTCGATCGTCACGAACTGCGTGGGGCGAGTCGCCTTGTGATGCGCGATGCGCGAGCCCATTTCGATATCGAGCGCCTGTCCGGTCGCGATGAAGTAGAGACGATTGCCCTTGATCGATTGCGCGAGCGAAATCGCGTGCGAACTCTTTCCGCTGCGCGCACCGCCGGTGATCAAGGAAATCTTTTTCATCGCAGTCGCAAGCGTACATGAAGCGCGCGCGATGTCGAGATTTGAAATTCCGCTTGACAGTAATATCGCGCGAGCATATTTAACTTTCGCACATCCGGTGCTCGGGAAGCCGGTTTAAATCCGGCGCTGCCCCGCAACTGTGAGGGAGGACGAAGGCCCAGCGATGCCACCGCGAACGCGGGAAGGCGGGCCGCAGGTTGAATCCCAAGCCAGGAGACCGGCCGGATGATTTGACTGTCTGCCTTCCGCGGGGAAGGCGGGGCATCGGAAAATCATTTCCGGCGCCCGATCCTTCGTGACGAGGGAGCGGGTTTTTGTTTGCCTCGCGCTTTTCCGCGGATGAGACATTCACGCGGAGGAGTGAATGAGGCCTAATCGATTTTTCATCGGAACATTGTCGTTGGCGATCCTGGTGGGCGCACGGATCTCGGTGGATGCTGCCGATCCGACGCCAGCCGCGTCGTCGACAAGCGCTGCAGGCGCCCTACCGTCGCCGGCAGCATCCCCGACCACCGCCGCTGCGCAACCCGCGCCAGCATCGGCGGCATCTAGCACGGCGCAACCATCGCAAGCACACAAGCTCGCGCCAGTAGTGGTTACCGCGACGCGCATCGAACAGCCGCTCAGTGAGATCGGCACCACCGTCACAGTGATCGATGACGATCAAATCAAGACGCAACAAATCCAATCGGTGAACGACGTCCTGCGCCAGGTTCCCGGAGTGACGGTGTCGCAGGCCGGTTCGCCGGGAACGATCACCGACGTTTCGATTCGCGGCGCCAGTTCCTCGCAAACGCTGATCCTGATCGATGGCGTCGAGGTGAACAGCGGATCGAGTGGCGCCTTCGACATTTCCAATCTCACCACCGACGCTCTGGATCGCGTCGAAGTACTGCGCGGTGCCGGCGGATCGCTATACGGGTCGCAGGCGATTGGAGGCGTGGTAAATCTGATCACGAGCGAGGGCGCGGGCGCGCCGAAAGCCAGCATCCTTTCGGAGGGCGGCAATCGCGCGAGCCAGCGCCAAGTCTTCACACTCAATGGCGCGGACGGAAAATTGAGCTACTCGGGAGCGCTCTCGTATTTTTCTACCGAGGGATTTCAGCGCATCAACGACAACAGCGACAACCTGGCGGGCGCGCTGAGACTGGATTATCACCTCGACGATAAAACTACGCTTCGCGGTTTCGCGCGCTACACTCGCTCCAACGTGAGCCTGGTTGATTTCACGGTTGCCGACGGCGCTGCGATAAATCCCGTCGCGCATCAACGCGGCGAGTTCATGCTATTCAAGGGCGAGATCGAGCGGCGCGTGACCGATCATCTGACCGCGAAGCTGAGCGGGTCGTTCGTGCGCAACGATCTGCGGCTGAACTTTCCGCCCTATCCCGGCAACACCGCTTTTGAAAGTTCGGAGCGCGATCGGATTCCCGAAGAAACTCGCGGTGCGATTGCGGAAGCGGTCTACACCTGGACCGAGGGCTGGCGCTCGCTGGCAGGTTTCGATTTTAAAGATCGATGGATCCGGTCCGATAGCGAAACCACCTTTCCACCCGCACCCGAAAGCACTTCGTTATTTCGCGCGCGCCGTCAGGAATACGCCGGTTACCTGGAGCAGGAGGGCAGCGCATTCAACGGACGCATCTTCGGCACCGCGGGAGTGCGAGTCGATGGCAATAGTCAATTCGGCAAAGAAGTCAGTTCATCGTGGTCGGTAGCGGCGCCGATCAAGGGGATCGGTCTCACGCTTCGCGGGAGTTACAGCGAAGGATTTCGCGCGCCGGCATTCGACGAGCTATATTTCCCGTTTTTTGGGAATCCGAAACTGGTGCCCGAAATTTCCAGTGAGTACGACGGCGGCTTCACCCAGACTTTCGGCGAGTGGGCATCTTTCACGGCGACTTATTTCACCCGGCGCGTTCACGACCTGATCGTAACGGTGCCAACACCGATAACACCTGCCACTCCGTTCGGATCGACCGCGGGAAACGCAGGCCGCGTCGATGTCCAAGGGGTTGAGTTGGCGCCCTCGCTCGGTCCCTTTTACGGATTCTCGCTGACCGGAGGATTCACCGTGCTCGATGAAACTCACGTATCGCCAAATGGCGACGCACCGACACGGGTACCGAAACGAACGGCTTTCGGGGTCGCGCAATACATCAACCAGGAACTCCTGCTTCCGCGCGACAAGCTCGCGCTGACCTTGGCATACACTTTTGTCGGCGATCGCACTGACATCACGTCCGCAGGCACCATCGCGAATCACGTCGGATACCATCGCTTCGATGCCGCCGCGACTTACGATGCGCGGCTGGCGTGGAAATTTGTCGCCAATGAAGAAGTATTCGGCCGCGTTTCGAATCTCTTCGATCGGCATTACTCGGAGGAGTTTGGATTTCCGGCGCCGCCGATCAATTTTCTGGCTGGTATTAAGCTGGAGTTCGAATAGCCGCCGCGAAGCAATTTTCGAAAGCCGCGCGGATCGCCTCGCGTCGGCTGCGCAAATCCTTCAGCAGGAGATCGGCGCCGTGAGTGCCGCTGTATCCCATTTTGCGCGCGAGCGGTCGTAGCGCCACGGGATCGGTCGGGAGCGCCCACGCGGGTTGATCGCTTTCCAGCCGCAACCGGTTTTCGAGACGAGAAATAAACTCGTAACCGTCTTTGAGATCGCGCGCTTGCTCGATCGTGATAAGCCGCAGCTCCTCGAGCTGGTTCAGCAGTTCGCGAGTCGCGCGTTTTCGCAGTGCGAGATGCCGATATCCATGTGCGAGCGCCATCATTTGCGCGACGAATTCCACGTCAACCAAACCGCCGCGCCCCTGTTTCAGATTCAGCCGCGCATTGCTCTCGACGCCGATCTCGCGCTCCATGCGGGTCCGCATCGAGGCGATTTCCTTCACTTCCGCCGTCGAGAGGCCGCGCCCGAAGACGAATTCCTGCCGCGCAGTTTCGACCGTTTCCCCGAGTTTCCGATCGCCGGCTACAGCGCGCGCTCGCACCAGCGCCTGACGTTCCCAGGCCGCCGAACTCTGCCGATGATACTCGCGGAAGCCTTCCAATGAGGTGACCAGCGGGCCCTGATTACCCGAAGGGCGTAGGCGCAAATCGAGCTTGTACGCATAGCCCTCGCGGGTCCGCGACTCGAGGATCGCGATCAACTTCTGAACCGTGCGCGCGGCAATCTCGCGGCCAGCCATCGCCTCCCCCTCGATGTCATAGACGAAAATGAGATCGAGATCCGAGTTATATGACATCTCACCCGCACCGAGCCGGCCCATCGCGATGCAGCAAAGTGTCAGGGTCTTAGGAATTTCGAAACGAGCACCGACTTCCGAAAGCGCGAGATCCAGAGCATTGCTCAACACGGTTTCGGCTAGCAGGGTCAGCTCGGACTCGACCTCGCTCAACTGCAAATCGCCGGCGACATCGGCGATGGCGATGCGCAAAAATTCCTGATGCCGAAAGGTGCGAATCGTATCCAGCTTGGCCTCGAAGTCGGCTGACGCGCTGATCAAACCTGCGAGGTCCTGTTCCAAGTCTTCACGGCTGCGGCGAAGGTGCGCGAGATCAGAGCGCACCAGCGTATCGAGCATGTCGGGGTGGCGGATGAAGAGACTCGATAGGTAGTTGCTCGAGGCGAACAGGCGCAGCAATACGCGGCGGATCGCTGGATGCTGTTCGAGCAATGCGAGAAAAGAGGTTCGCGCGCCAACCGCCGAAATGAAATCGGCGAGATTTCGCAGCGCGAGATCCGGGTCGGGCAGGCGGCTGATCTCATCGAGTAAAGTCGGGCCGAGGGTTTCGAGGAGTTCAGCGCGGCGCGGACTCGCGGGCGCATGCGGGCTGCCGCGAGTCAGCATTTCAAGATTACGGGAACTTTCCTTCGGAAGCTGGAAGCCGAGCGCCGAGAGGCCTCGCTCCGCTGACGCAGGATCGGGCGCGGCGCGCCACGCCGCCCGCGCCTCCTCCGAAACCCTGCTGACGCTTTCTTCTTCGCCACCCGCAAGGGTCTCGCGAAACTGGTTAGCTACAAGTTTGCGATGGCGATCGAGCGTGGCACGCAAACGCTGAAAGGCGTGCGCACCCTTGCCCATCCCTAAACGCACGGCGAGCGCGCGCATCCCCTCGTCGTCGGCGGGCAGCGTATGAGTTTGGCGGCCCGCGACGATTTGGAGTTTGTGTTCGACGTTGCGCAGAAAGAGATAGGCCTCGGCCAGATGACGCGCGCGCGAGGATGGCAGGTAGCCGTGTTCCGCCAGCCGATTGAGGGCCTCGATAGTTTTCTCGGTGCGGATGCGCGGGTCTCGGCCGCCGTAGATCAGCGTGAGCGACTGCACGATAAACTCTAGTTCGCGAATGCCGCCGTAGCCGAGTTTGAGGTTGCGCTCGATCATCGCGGGCGAACGGAGTTCCGCTTCCACCTGATGCTTCATCGCGCGCAACTGGCGCAGCGTGTCAAAATCGAGATAGCTGCGATAGACGAAGCGGCTGAGTTCGTCGAGCAGTTGCCGCCCAAGCTGAATCGATCCAGCGACCGGTCGCGCACGCAGCAGCGCCGCACGTTCCCAAGTCTGTCCGAAATTCTGATAGAAGCCCAACGCGCCATCGAACGGAACCGCCAGCGGCGAATTCCGTCCGCCGGGGCGAAGCCGCATGTCGATGCGAAAGCATCCGGTGGAAAGCATCTCGGTAATGATTTCGCCGATCCGCGCGGCCGCGATACTTCCGTGTCCGGGCTCTGCCGGATTGAAAATGTAAACCAGGTCCACGTCGGAACTTAGATTGAGTTCGTTCGCGCCGAGCTTGCCCATCGCGAGCACGCAGAAATCGCCGGCTTCGTGGGCGCCCTCACCGGCAAGACGCAGCGCCGATCCAAAGGCGGCACGAATGCATTCATCCGCCAGACGCGACATCAGCAGCATCGTGAGACTGACGTCGATGTGGCGGGTCAGATCGGCGATCGAGATCCGGAAAAAGTTACGACGCTTGAATTGCGCGAGTTCACGAGCCGCGGCGGCGCGGGTATCAGCGGCGCTTAAATCGCAGCGCATTGGACTCAACATCGAATCGGCGGTTTCAGTTCGCGCGGACTCGAAAATTTCGAGCCACTGCGGGCCCGCGTTGGAAATTTCTGCGGCGACGGTTTCCGAGGCGCCGACGCAAAATATCAGGTCGCGCGCTTTCGCCGCATCGGACAGCGCAGTTTGTATCGCGGGCGCGGACTCTTCGGCGAGTTTCGAGATGGTCGCGAGCGCCAGTTGTTGATCCGCGGCATGCGTCTCAATCAGCCGCAGCGTCCGCCGCGCTAGCCGCGGATCGCCGATCTTGGCCTCGAACTGTCTGGCCAGTCGGTTTAGCGAGGCGGGCAAGCGCTGGACGATCGCCATGAAAATGAGGATATAACAAACTTGGCCCCTAGCCCCTTCTCGAGTGGAAGAGGAAGAAATTAAAAGAGTCCAATGATCATTTTATTCACGACGGAACGCGACTATCCGTGGGGTACGCTGCGCTCGACTCACGCATCGAAGACGAAAATCGTGCTTGAGGAAAAAGGGCTGCCCTATCGCATCGAAAATCTTCCTCCGGGGCATCTGTGGAAGAAACCGCCCGAGATGCTCGCGCGGCATCCGCTCGGCAAGGTCCCCTATCTGGAGGAAGGTGGGCAAACGTTTTTCGACTCGACGGTGATCTCCGAGTATTTGGAAGACCGTTATCCGTCGCCCTCGCTGATGCCGTCGGATCCGATCGCGCGGGCTCGCGTTCGTGAGGCCGAACAATTCGGCGACGAGGCGATGCTGAGTGGAAGTATCCCGCTCATTTGGATGCCGTACTGGAGCAGTCCAGAGAAACGCGACGCGGCGGCGATGGAGCAAGGGCGCGAGATGTTGCGCAAACGCGATCTGCCATTTATCGATAAGATACTTGCGGTAGCTGGCCGAGGTGGTTTTCTGTGCGGAGAGTTTTCACTCGCCGATACACCGCTGATGGCGGTAGCGATGGTGTTGCAAGTCGATCAGATGGCGTTAGCGGATTTTCCTCGAGTCGAGAAATATCTGGAGCGACTGCGGCATCGGCCGAGTTATCGCGCGATCAATCCTGCGACCAAGGTGGCCGAGTCGGCGGTGAAGTGATCCGAAAACGGATTAAGTGGCTTGGACGGAATGATGATGGCGCGAGTGGGCGTGTAGGCCACGATGCTTGCTGTGATGCTTCGGATGCGAGCTCACTTTAATCAGATGCGCCGTTTGATGCGCGGTTTGGATCGGCAACGGCGCGGGCACCATCGGCGCCTCGTACTGGATTCCCGGAAAATACTTAGCTTCGTACTGATGAACCTGTAGCGCCGCGAGGAATTCCGCGTAGTAATTCTTCACCGCGAAGCCGAAGTGCGGTCCATTGTATGTACGTAGCATCGTGGAGTAGTCGCTCCCCGATGCCTCCGCCGCGCGAGCGGTGCCGCCAGTTCCATAGTTATAGGCGGTGATGGCGAGCGGCCAGTCGCCAAGCGTTTCGTAGTTCGCCCCGAGCAACTTCGCCGCGGCCTCGGTCTCGCGGGTGGGATTCATGCGATCATCGTGGCGTCCGCGGACCAGCGAATACTGACGACCGGTCGAGCGGGTGAACTGCCAGATGCCGAGTGCGCCCGCGCTGGAATGAGCGCCGCGTTGGAATCCTGATTCGACCTGCGCAAGCGTAATCAGCTCAACCGGCAGCCCAGCGCGCTGGAAAATCTTTTCCATCGTGGGGCGATAGTATTTGCTTCGCAGCAGGCCCTCGCGAAAACGTTCCTTCAAGCCTTCCTGCACGCGAAGATTGTCGGCCGCGAGCCGAAGCGCATATGGCGACCGACCCTCGAACATTTCGGCGACGTGACGCTCGTCGGTGCCCTGTGGTTCATGGCCGGCCGCAAGGCGCTCGAGGATATCGCCGTACTTCTTCTTCAGATACTTGTTGGCCCAATCGATTTCGTCGCGGCTCGGACATCCGTCGCCGGGCAGGTGATAAACTTGGTAGATTTTGTACGCATCGTCGCGGTCAGTAATAACGAAATCGCGATACGAGTAGGCAGTGAATACATCAACCCAAAAATTGATTTGCGGTTCCAAACTTTCGGGACGAGGAAAAGTGGTTTTAGCTTCCGCGCGAGCACTGCTCTGACCCAGCGCCACGGCAAACAGGCAGGCAACTACGCTGGCGACGGCGACGCGGAAATGACCTCTAATCGCGAGCAAGTTCTTTCGGTGCTCCCCTTCTTTTTATATGAAATCCGGAAACCAGATGTCCCGTTCCGGACAGCATCATCGAATACAACTATAAGTTCGAATAGTCAACGAAAAAGGAATGGCAGCAATGGTGTCCCCAATGCTCGTAGGCCGGTCTGAATCTATCGGCTTTAGCAAACGACTCGGCTCCTTTTGCTTACTGGTCATACTTTCGAGTTTAGCACAGATCGCCACGGGATGTGACGGCAAAAGCGCATCGGTGAACCGCGATAGCTTTAGCGTTGCATTGCTCACCCCTGGACCAGTTAGCGACGCTGGTTGGAATGCTTCGGCTTTCGATGGGCTGCAGCTCATCAAGAAGAACCTCGGCGCGGAAGTCGCCATGGTGCAAACGACTTCGCCCGCGGATTTCGAGGACGCGATGCGCGACTTCGCCTCGCGCGGATTCAACGTCGTTTTCGCGCACGGATTCGAATACACGGACGCCGCTCTGAAAGTAGGGAAATCCTTCCCCAAGACATTCTTCATCGTGACCTCGGGAAGCGGCTCATCGGAGAACGTCGCCTCGCTCACGTTCAAAATCGAGGAGGCCGCGTATGTCGAAGGCGCGCTGGCCGGCAAGTTGACCCGAACCGGCGTCGTAGGATGCGTTGGCGGCATCGAGCTTCCCGCGATTCATCTCACCTTCAATGGATTCAAAAAAGGATTTCTCTCTACGCGTGCCGATGGACGCGTGCTGGTCAGTTTTACCGGCAGTTTCGATGATGTGGGCGCGGCGAAAGAAGCTGCCCTCGCGCAAATCAGCCAGCGCGCGGACTTGGTGTTTCACAATGCTGACGCAGCGGGTCTCGGGGTTTTTCAGGCGGCCCACGAAAAAGGCATCTACGCATTCGGCGCGAATCGCAATCAGAACGACATTATTCCCGACACGGTGATCGCGAGCGCGGTGACGGATATTCCCAAAGCCTTTCTCAGCATCGCGACCGCGGTCAAAGCGGGATCGTTTCATCCCGCAATGATCGAATTGGGAATGAAAGATGGCGAGGTAAACGTAGTTTTCAATCCCGCGGTGATCGCGAAAATTCCACCCGACGCGATGGAAGCTGCGAAGGATGCGGAGCAGGAGATAGTCGCGGGTAAGATCGACGTGACCAAAGTCGCAGGCGGCACCTGATCGGAAGACGGTCGGATGAATGCGATTCAGCGGACATAGCTACCGCCATTGATATCGAGGGTCGCGCCGTTGAGTGAGCGCTGCGAGGGTTGCAGGACGAAGGTCACCAGTTCCGCGACCTCCTCGGGCTCCGCCATTTGCTTGAGAGGTATGTCGCCGATGACGGCGTCCTCGCCGTATTTGTCGGCGTAGTCTTGCGCCATTTCGGTGCGCACGAATCCGGGCGCGACCGCCACCGCGATAATACCCTCGTGCGCAAAATCACGCGCGATCGATTTGGTCAGGTTAATAAGCGCCGCCTTCGATGCGCCATAACACATGAATTCCGGCACGTGACCGCGCTGGCCCGCGCGGCTCGAAATGTTGACGATCTTTCCGCCGCCATGTTTGCGGAAGTGCGCGACGGCGAAGCGGCATAGATCGACGGGAGCAAAAAGATTGACCTGGAAATCTCGACGCCACGCGTTCTGCCAGGTTTCGAGGTCGTCCTCGAGCCGGGCGGGCAACCGAATGCCGGCGTTGTTGATCAGCGCATCGATGCGTCCGCCGCCAACCGCG
>Ga0209420_1001390_pt1 | contig 11531 bp, 7 predicted proteins | sample BlaSpr_A8_OM1_O1_FD_187972 | JGI IMG/M metagenome (GOLD analysis project Ga0209420, IMG submission 187972) | Forest soil microbial communities from Thunder Bay, Ontario, Canada - Black Spruce, Ontario site 2_A8_OM1_O1 (SPAdes) (version 2) | ecosystem: Environmental > Terrestrial > Soil > Boreal...
CGGCGATGCCCTGGCCGCCGCCGATGCACATCGTGACCAGCGCGTACCTGCCGCCGGTCCGGCGCAGCTCGTAGAGGGCCTTGACGACCAGGATGGCGCCGGTGGCGCCGAGCGGGTGCCCCAGGGAGATGCCGCTGCCGTTCGGGTTGGTCCGTTCCGGCGGCAGGCCGAGCTCGGCGGCGACGGCGAGGGCCTGCGCGGCGAACGCCTCGTTCACCTCGAACACGTCGATGTCATCCACCTTCAGGTCGGCGCGCTCAAGGACCTTGCGCACCGCGGGTACCGGCCCGATGCCCATCACGCGCGGCTCGACGCCGGCGTGACTGTAGGCGACGAGCCTGCCCAGCGGCTGGCAGCCGTGCTGCCCGGCATAGTTCTCATCGGCCAGGATCACGGCCGCTGCGGCGTCGTTGACGCCCGAAGCGTTGCCCGCGGTGACCGTGCCTTCCTTGGCGAAGGCCGGCTTGAGCCTGGCCAGGTCAGCTAGGCTCACGCCGGGCCTGATGTGCTCGTCGGCATCGACGGTCGTGGTGCCCTTCCGGCCGGGCACCTGGACCGGCGTGATCTGCTCGGCGAAGTATCCCGCCGCGGCCGCGGCGGCCGCGCGCCGGTGGCTCTCGACAGCCAGCGCATCCTGCGCTTCCCGCGAGACGTGATAATCCTCCGCCACGTTCTCCGCGGTAATAGCCATGTGACAGCCGTCGAACGGGTCGGTCAGCGCGCCGACCATGGCGTCGATGACGGCGCCGTCTCCCATCCGCTGGCCCCAGCGCATGCCAGGCAGCCAGTACTGCGCGCGGCTCATGGACTCGACGCCGCCGGCCACGGCGACGTCGCAGTCGCCGAGCTTGATCGCCTGGGCCGCGGACACGATCGCCTGCAGCCCGCTGCCGCACAGCCGGTTAACGGTGAAGGCCGGGGTCTCGACGGGGAGGCCGCCGTTGACCGCCGCGACCCGGCTGAGGTACATGTCGCGGGGCTCGGTGTGGATCACGTGCCCGAAGACCGCGTGACCGACATCATCGGGCTGTACGCCTGCTCGCTTAACCGCCTCACGCACCACGGTCGCCGCGAGGTCGCAGGGCGGGACGGCCGCGAGGCCGCCGCCGTATTTGCCGATCGCGGTCCGGGTGGCGGACAGCACCAGTACATTCCTGTCTTGTTCCATGATCGTTTTCCTCACATGTCCAGTCCGCCGTTGACGGCCCAGATCTGCCCGGTGATGTAGGCGGACGCGTCGGCCGCCAGGAAGGCGACCACCCGCGCGATCTCTTCAGGCGCGCCGAGGCGGCCGACCGGGATCTGGGCCCGGATCCGGTCCAGCACCTTGTCCGGGATGGTGGCCATCATGTCGGTGGCGACATAGCCGGGCGTGACCGCGTTGACGGTCAGTCCGATCCCGTCCCCGACCGGGCGCCCCGCCCGGCTGAGCTGGAAGAGGGTCTCCCTGGCCAGCGACTTGGTCAGGCCGAACAGGCCGGATTTGGAGGCGGCGTAGTTGACCTGGCCGATGTTGCCGGTCTCGCCGATGACCGAGGACACGTTGATGATCCGGCCGGTGCCGCGCTGGAGCATGTGCTCGACCGCGGCCTGGGCCATGAAGAAGGCGCCGGACAAGTTGACCGCGATGACCTTCTGCCAGTCCTCGTCGGTCATCTTGGCCACGGTCCGGTCGATGGTGATGCCGGCGTTGTTCACCAGGATGTCGACCCGGCCGTGCTGGTCTTCCACCTCGCGCAGCACCCGGCGGCAGTCATCGGCATTGCCGATGTTGCCCTCGTGAATGGTGACCCGCAGGTCTGGATGCCCCGCGCTAACATCGGCCAGGAACTTCTCCGCGGCCTCGTGGTCGTGCCAGAAACCGGCCGCGACGTGCGCACCCTGGTCGGCCAGCTCGTGGCAGATGGCGGCGCCGATGCCGCGGGTGCCGCCGGTGACAAACGCCACCCGTCCCTCGACTAGGCCTGGCCGGGTTCCTCGTGGTTGCTCGCGGGCGTCCAGTGAGGTTGTCATCGCGTGTTTCCTGTCTCCGGCGCGCCTGCGGATTCTGAGTCGTCCTGCGTGGTGGCCTGCTGTAGCTTGGCCAGCACGGACGGGTCGCGAAGGGTGGTGGCGTCGCCGGGATTACGGCCCTCCGCGATATCGCGCAGCAGCCTGCGCATGATCTTGCCGGACCTGGTCTTGGGCACGTCGTCGGCCCAGATGATCCGCTTGGGCCGGGCGAGCTTGCCGATCCGCTCGGCCACGTGCTGACGCAGCGCGTCCTTGAGCGCGGGCTCGGCGGACACGCCGGCCCGCAGCGTGACGTAGGCCACGATGGACTGGCCGGTGAGCTCGTCGCTGACCGCGATGACCGCGGCTTCGACGACCAGCGGGTGCGCCACCAGCGCCGACTCGACCTCGGCGGTGGACAGCCGGTGGCCGGAGACGTTGATGACATCGTCGATCCGGCCGGTGATCCAGTAGTAACCGTCCTCGTCGCGCCGGGCGCCGTCGCCGACGAAGTAGTTCCGGGGACCGAACCGGCTGAAGTAGGTCTGGACGAACCGGTCCGGATCCTTATAGAGGGTGCGGAGCATGCTGGGCCAGGGCTGAGTCAGCACCAGCACACCGCTGCCCTGTTCGATCTCCTCGCCCGCCTCGCCGAACAGGGCGGCGGACACCCCGGGCAGCGGACGGGTGGCCGAGCCTGGCTTGGTGGCGGTCAGGCCGGGCAGCGGCGAGATCATGATGCAACCGGTCTCGGTCTGCCACCAGGTGTCGACGATCGGGCAGCGCTCGGCGCCGATGACCGTGTGGTACCACAGCCACGCCTTGGGGTTGATCGGCTCGCCCACGGACCCGAGCAGCCGCAGCGAGGAAAGGTCATGCTTGGCGGGGTACTCGGCGCCCCATTTCATGCAGGCGCGGATGGCGGTCGGCGCGGTGTAGAAGACTGAGACGCGGTACCGCTCGATGATGTCCCACCAGATGTCCTTGTCCGGGTAGTCGGGCGCGCCTTCGAACATCACCGACGTGCAGCCATTGGCCATCGGGCCGTACACGACGTAAGAGTGGCCGGTGATCCAGCCGACGTCAGCCGTGCACCAGAAGACGTCACGCTCCGGATCCAGGTCGAACACCATGGCGGTGGTGGCGGCGACACCGGTCAGGTACCCGCCGGTAGTGTGCACGATGCCCTTCGGCTTGGCCGTGGAGCCGGATGAGTACAGCAGGAACAGGGGGTGCTCGGCCTCCATCGGCTCCGCCTCGCAGTGGGGGTCAGCGCCGGCCAGCAGCTCGTGGTACCACACGTCACGGCCGGGCCGCATGGGGCACGGCGAGCCCGCGGAGCGGACGACGACGATGGTCTCCAGCGTGGCCAGGTCGTTCACGGCAGCGTCGACGGCCGTCTTGACCGGGGCGGTCTTGCCCTTGCGGCGGGCTCCGTCGGCGGTGATCAGCGCCTTCGCGGACGACACCTCGAGCCGCTCCCGCACCGCGGACGGGGCGAAGCCGCCGAAGACCACGTTGTGCGGGGCGCCGATCCTGGCGCACGCCAGCATCGCAACCACGACCTCGGGGATCATCGGGAGGTAGATCCCGACCACGTCTCCCTTGCTGACGCCGCGGGCCTTCAGCCCGTTCGCCAGGCGCTGCACGTCGGCGAGCAACTCCGCATAGGTCAGGTCGCGCTGCTCACCCTCCTCACCGTGCCAGTGGAAGGCCACCCGGTCGCCATGGCCGGCCTGAACGTGCCGGTCAAGGCAGTTGTAGGACACGTTGAGCGTGCCGTCGGCGAACCACCGGTAGAACGGCGGGTTGCTGTCGTCGAGCACCTCGGTGAACGGGGTGGCCCAGTCCAGCCGCTGCCGGGCCTGGCCTGCCCACCAGGCTTGCGGGTCGGCCGCTGCCTGTTCGTACACGGCGGGGTCCATGACCTCGGCCTGGGCTGCGAACTCGGCCGACGGCGGGAAGTCCCTGGTCTGGAGCAGCAGTTCAAGACGCTCTTCGGCCTGGGCTGGTTTGGGCATGGCGGCCTCCTGGTCGCTAGGTCCTTGACGTTAGATCACGATTTGTTAACGGGGCATCTGCTGTTGGTCCCGGGCTTCAGGGTCTTACGTCCCTTGCCGGACGGAGCGTATGGTTGGGCATGAGCCGCCCCTGATCGCTGGGCGCGGCTATTTCAGGGCAGTCCCGCTGCATGTCGCTCCGGACCTTGGTGACACCGTCGAGTCACGCGAGGAACCATCTGATGAGCGCCTGTGGGCTTCCACGACCGGCCCAGCCACCGTGTCCCCGGCCACTCAGGGGATACCGATGACCGTACTTGAGCTGTCCCGATGGCAATTCGGGATTACCACCGTGTATCACTTCATCTTCGTCCCGCTGACGATCGGCCTGTCGATCCTGGTCGCTTGCATGCAGACGGCATGGCTGGTGAAAAAGGACCCGGTATACCTGAGGATGACGAAGTTCTTCGGCACGCTCTTCCTGATCAACTTCGCGGTCGGCGTGGTCACGGGAATCGTCGAGGAATTCCAGTTCGGCATGAACTGGTCGGCCTACTCGGCCTTCGTGGGAAACGTCTTCGGTGCGCCGCTGGCGATGGAGGCACTGCTTGCTTTCTTCCTGGAGTCGACCTTTATCGGCCTGTGGATCTTCGGCTGGAACAAGCTGCCGCCGCGGCTGCACCTGGCGACCATCTGGGTGGCCGCCGTCGCCACGAACCTGTCGGCCTACTTCATCCTGGCCGCCAACTCGTGGATGCAGCACCCGGTCGGCTACCGCGTCGACCCCGGCACCCATCGCGTGGTACTGACCAGCATCGTGGCCCTGCTGACCAACTCCACGCTGCTCGCCGCCTGGCCGCATGTGATCTTCGCGTCGTTCGTGATCGCCGGCATGGTGGTGATCGCCACCAGCGCCTGGCATCTGGCCCGCAACTCCCAGACCGACGTCTTCCGCCGGGCGATGCGGATCGGCCTGGCGGTCACCCTGGCCGCCGGGATCGCGACCGCGGTGACCGGAGATATCCAGGCCCGGCTGATGGACTCCCAGCAGCCGATGAAGATGGCGGCCGCCGAGGCGCTCTACAACACCTCCGATAGCGCGTCCTTCTCACTGTTCACCATCGGCTCGCTGAACGGCGGCCAGGAACTGTGGAGCCTCCGGGTGCCTTACCTCCTGTCGCTGATCGCCACCTTGAACCCGCACGGCACCGTGCAGGGCATCAACAACGTCGAGCGCGCCTACGACAAGAAATACGGGCCGGGCAGCTACAAGCCGGTCATCCCGGTGACCTACTGGTCGTTCCGCCTCATGATCGGTTTCGGGACGCTGGCCGCGCTGCTCGCCTTCGCCGGCCTGTGGCTGACCAGGCGCCGCCGGATTCCCCGGGCCCGCTGGTTCTACCGGGCCGCGATCTGGGGCGTCGCGCTGCCTTACCTGGCCACCACGATGGGCTGGATCTTCACCGAGATGGGCCGGCAGCCGTGGACGGTGTTCGGCCTGATGACCACCGCACAGAGCGTTTCGCCGGGCGTCACCGTGTCCTCAGTGATCATCTCGATGACCGTCTTCACTCTCCTCTACGGCGGGCTGGCGGCCATCGCATGGTGGCTGATCGTAAAGCACGTCAAGGCGGGTGCTCCGGTGCAGGCCGAGCATCCTGACGGCGCGGAACCTCTCCCCGTCTTCTCCTACTGACTGGGGAGCTGTCATGAACCTCGCGACCTTCTGGTTCATCCTCATCGCGATCCTGTTTACGGGTTACTTCGTGCTGGAGGGGTTCGACTTCGGGGTCGGGATCCTGATGTCGCTGCTGAGCCGGGACGAGACCGACCGCCGGGTCATGATCAACACGATCGGCCCGGTCTGGGACGGTAACGAGGTGTGGCTGATCACCGCCGGGGGCGCGATGTTCGCCGCGTTCCCGCTCTGGTACGCCTCGCTGTTCAGCGGCTTCTATCTTCCGCTGCTGATCATCTTGGTGGCGCTGATCGTCCGCGGCGTCTGCTTCGAGTTCCGCGGCAAGGTGGATAGCGTCCGCTGGCGGGCCAACTGGGACCGGGCGATGTTCGCCGGGTCCGCGCTGCCGGCGTTGCTGTGGGGAGTAGCCTTCGCGAACATCGTGCGCGGGGTGCCGCTGAACGCCGCCCACGTCTACACCGGCAACCTGCTGACCCTGCTCAACTGGTACGGCCTGCTCGGCGGGCTGGTCACGCTCAGCCTGTTCACGCTGCACGGCGCGATCTTCCTCAGCCTACGGACCACCGGCGAGCTCAGGGCCCGGGCGCGGCGCGCGGCGCTGCGCATAGCGGTGGCCGCCGTCCCGCTGGCGGCCGCTTTCCTGCTGGCGACCCAGGTCAGCCACGGCAGGCCGGCCACCGACGTCACCGCCGCCCTAGCCGCGGTCGCCCTGCTCGGCGCGGTGGCGGCCGCGTTCCGCGGCCGGGAGGGCTGGGCGTTCGCGGGCACGGCGCTCACGCTCGCGCTGGCCGTGGCCACCCTGTTCGGCGATCTGTGGCCGAACGTGCTGCCCTCGAGCACCTCGGCGACGTTCAGCCTGACCGTGACCAACGCCTCGTCGGCGCACTACACGCTGGTGGTGATGAGCTGGGTTGCGCTGGTCTTCACCCCGCTCGTGCTGGCCTACCAGGGCTGGACCTACTGGGTGTTCCGCAAGCGGCTGACCAGCTCCGACATTCCTGCCGCCCAGCCGCAGGCACCCACACCGCCGCCCGTGACCGAGCTGGAACCCGCTGGGCCCGGTGGCGGGCGGCCGTGAAGCCGCTTGACCCGCGGCTGCTGCGTTACTCGGCCGCGGCGCGCGGCTACCTCGTGGTCACCGTCGGTCTCGGCCTCGCCGCCACCGGCCTGATCCTGATCCAGGCCGGCCTGCTGGCCCATGTCCTGGCCAGCGCGGCGACCGGAACCGGCGGCACCGTGCTGGCCAGCACGCTCGTCGCGCTGCTGGCCGTACTGCTGGCCCGGGCCGCGGCCAGCTACGGCGGCGAAGCCACCGCGCTGCGGGCCGCAGCCGTAGTGAAGTCCCAGTTGCGGCGCCGGCTCACCGAGCATGCGCTCCGGCTGGGGCCGTCCTGGCTGGCCCGGCACCGACCCCAGAACCCTCAGATGTCCGGCGAGGTCACCACGCTGGCCACCAGGGGCCTGGACGGGCTGGATGCCTACTTCGCTCGCTACCTGCCGCAGCTCGTGCTGGCCGGCCTGGTCCCGGTGGCCGTGCTGATCCGGGTAGGGTTCGCGGACTGGATCTCGTGTCTGGTCATCGGCGTCACCTTGCCGCTGATCCCGGTCTTCGCCATCCTGGTCGGACGGCATACTAAGGCGACCACCCAACGGCAGTGGCGACTGCTGGCCCGGCTCGGCGGCCACTTCCTCGACGTGGTGGAGGGCCTGCCCACGCTCAAGCTGTTCGGCCGCGCCAAGCCGCAGGCCGAGGTGATCGGAAAGGTCACCGAGGAGTACCGGGCCGCCACCATGTCCTCGCTGCGGGTCGCGTTCCTGTCCGGTTTCGTCCTGGAGCTAGCGGCAGCCCTGGCCACCGCGCTGGTCGCGGTCGAGGTAGGGCTGCGCCTGCTGGCCGGGCACATGAGCTACCAGACCGCGCTGCTCGTGCTGCTGCTCACGCCCGAGGCCTACCTGCCACTGCGCGCAGTCGGCGCCCAGTTCCACGCCAGCACCGAGGGCGCCGCCGCGGCCAGGGACGTCTTCGCGATCCTCGATACCCCGGTGCCCGCTGCGGCCACGGGGTCCGTACCCGGGCGGCCCCAGGCATCTGCGGCTGATCACTCGGTCTCCCTGCGGGAAGACGCCATCATGCTGAGCGGGGTCACGCTTACCTACCCGGGACGTGACGGCGATGCCCTGTCCGGAGTGAACCTAGTGATCCGGCCGGGAGACCAGATCACGCTGACCGGGCCAAGCGGGGCAGGCAAGAGTTCGCTGCTCGCGCTGCTGCTCCGCTTCGCCCAGCCCACCGGCGGGCGCATCGAGATCGGCGGCACTGACCTGGCATCCATTCCGGTCGGCGAATGGCGCCGCCAGATCAGCTGGGTTCCCCAGCAGCCCTACCTATTCACCGCGTCCGTGGCCGACAACATCGCGCTGGGCGACCCGGCGGCGAGCCGGGAGGCCATCGCGCGGGCCGCGCGGGCCGCGGGAGCGGCCGAGTTCATCGATAGCCTGCCCCGGGGCTACGCCACCGAGGTCGGGGAACGCGGGCTCCGGCTGTCCTCGGGACAACGCCAGCAGATCGCGCTCGCCCGCGCGTTCCTGCGCGACGCGCCGCTGCTGCTGCTCGACGAGCCCACTGCTCACCTGGATGCGGTTCGCGCTCGCCAGCTCGATATGGTCATCGCCGCGCTGATGGCTGACCGCACTGTGATCCAGGTAACGCACGGTCAGACCCAGGCGCGCGACGTCGGCCGGGTGTTCGCCCTCGAGGCGGGCCGGCTCCGGCAGACGCCGCGGCGGCCGCAGATGCCGCCCGCACCGGACCTGGTTGCGGTGAGGTCATGACCGCGACTGGGCTCACGACGGCAGCCCCAGCGGCGGCCGCAGGTCAGAACTCGCTGCTCCGACTGCTGCGGCTGGCCCTGGTGACTAGGTCGATGCGGGGCCGGCTGCTGCTCGCTGTGCTGGCCGGCGCGGCCGGCTGCGGCTGTGGGGTGGCGCTGCTGGCCGTCTCCGGCTTCCTGCTCGCCCGCGCCTCGCAGCACCCCAACATCGTGGCGATCTCGATGGCGGTGGTCGCGGTCCGCGCGCTCAGCGTCGGCCGCGGGCTGTTCCGCTATCTCGAGCGCCTCTGCTCGCACGACGTGGCCTTCCGCGTGCTCGCCGATGTCCAGGTGGCGATCTACCGGCGGCTGGAACGCCTCGCTCCGGCCGGGCTGGCCGCCTTCCGGTCCGGCGACATGCTCACCAGGCTGATCAGCGACGTTGACGCGACGCAGGATCTGTTCATCCGCGGCATCGTACCGCCGCTGGCAGCGGCGCTGGCCGGGGCCGGCGCGACCACCGCGGTCCTGCTGATCCTCGCGCCCGCCGCAGGCGTGCTCGCCGCCGGCCTGCTGGCCGCCGGGGTGCTGGTGCCCCTGGTCACCGCGGCATCGGCCCGCCGGGCCGCACGGCGGACCGCACCCGCCCGCGGCGAGCTCGGCGCCGCGGTCACCGAGCTGCTGAGCGGCGCGGCCGAACTGCACGCGTTCGGCGCGATCGAGGCCGGCCTGGCCCGGGCCCGGGCCGCGGATGCCGAGCTCACCCGGCTAGCCCGGCGCTCCGCGTCGGCTTCGGGCCTCGGCACCGGTCTGAGCGCCGCGACCTCCGGCCTGACCCTGTGGGGCGTGCTGCTGCTCGGCGTCGCGGCCACCGGGTCAGGGTCGCTGGGCCGGGTACCGCTGGCCGTGATCACGCTGACCGCGCTGGCCGCCTTCGAGGTGGTCATGGCGTTGCCCGCGGCCGCGCTGGCCCTCGGCAAGTCCCGGGCCGCGGCCGACCGGATCGCGGACGTGCTGGACGCGCCAGACCCTGTCCGCTACCCGGACCAGCCCTTCCCGGCGCCGAAGCGGCCCGTCGAGGTCTCCATCCGCGGCGGTACGGTTCGTTACTCGCCGGACGAACCCCCGGCCGTTCGGGATATCGATCTTGACCTTGGCCCCGGACGGCGGGTCGCGCTGGTCGGTGCGACCGGCGCGGGAAAATCGACGCTGGCTGCGGTGCTGTTCCGGTTCGTCGACCTCAGCTCGGGCACCGCCTGGCTGAACGACCGCGACCTGGCCGGGTACGACCCTGACGATGTCCGCGCGGTCATCAGCGGCTGCGCCCAGGACCCGCATATCTTCGACGCAACCATCCGGGACAACCTGCGGCTGGCCCGGCCGCAGGCCAGTGACGCCGAGCTCGCGCGGGCCGCATCCGATGCCCGGCTGCTTGACTGGATCACCTCGCTGCCCCGCGGCTGGGACACGCCGGCCGGAGCGCACGGCGCGGCTCTGTCCGGCGGCCAGCGGCAGCGGCTCGCGCTGGCCCGCGCGTTGCTGGCCGACCCGGCCCTGCTCATCCTGGACGAGCCCACCGCTCACCTCGACCCGGCCAACCGCCGCGCGCTGACCGCCGATCTGCTGGCGGCCACAGCCGGCCGGGCCACCTTGCTGATCACCCACGAGCTGGACGGCCTGGAGCACGTCGACGAGATCGTGGTGCTTGATCACGGCAGGGTGGCCGAGCGCGGCACCCACGCCGAGCTCATCCGGTCCGGCGGCGCCTACCACCGGCTGTGGGAGGCGGGACACCCCGGGACGCCGGCATGACCTGCACGCTGCCCGTGGCCTGGGACCGGTGTGGAGCGGTACACCCACGCGGCAGCCCAGGCCAGGACGAACAGGGCCAGGTGCGCGGCGGCCCATATGCCTCGGTGGGCTCAGCCGGATGTGCCGACGGCGGGGTCAGTGGCGCCGAATGCGTCCCCCAGGCCGGTGAGGTCAACGGAGAGCCGGGCCTGCCCGGGCACCTGGTCCAGGAACGGGCGCATCGCCTCGAGGGCGGCCAGGATCTCGCGGCCGACCTGATGCGCGGAACGCATCGCATCAACCGAGACCAGGATTCCGCGGTCGCGGTACCACGAGATGATGGGCGACGTCACCTCATGGTAGAGGGCCAGGCGCTGGGCAATGACCTCTGCCGTGTCGTCAGAGCGATGCTCGAGCGCGGCACGCGCGAGCAGCCGGCGCATGAGTTCCCCGTCGTCGGCCTGCAGGTGCAGCACCACATCCGCGGTCATCTCGAGCTCGCGGCCGATCAGGTAGGTCGCCCGGGCCTGGTACATGTTCCGCGGGATCCCGTCCAGGACAAACCCGCCTCCGGCCGCCTTCGCCGCGACCATCTCCTCCCGCACCATGTCAAGGACGACCTGGTCAGGCACCAGTTCGCCTCGGTCCAGATACGCCTGGACGGCCTGGCCGAGCGCGGTCCGCCGCGCGACGTGATCGCGCAGCAGGTCACCGGTCGCGATGTGCGCGATGTCGAAGTGCGCGGCGATCAGCGCGCCCTGAGTCCCCTTGCCCGCGCCCGGCGGCGCGATCATCAGTACTCGCATTACTCATCTCCCCATGCCATCATCCCGCCCGCCGGTCCCGGCCGATAGCTCGGCCCCCCAAGGCCATGCCCGGCGCCCCAACTCCGCTGGCCTCGGCGCGAGGTGGCGCCGGGCTTCTTAATCCGGTAGGAATTGTGCCGGGCGCGCTTGACGACGCGCGGGTAGCTGCGGTGCCGGCGCCGGCGGTCGGCCTCGTGGCGCGCCTCCGTTGTGGTTCGCCACGAAGCCGTCGTGTTTATAGTTCCTGGTGAACGCCCAGGTGGTTCTTGTGGTGCCTGCGCCGCCGGTAGGCCATGATGACCAGCGCGGCCAGGGCCGCTAGCAGCACGACCAGGATCGCGCTGATCAGGATCGTGTCGACGCCGAAACCGCCGCTGGCGGGGCGGGCGGCGGCCGCTGGCCCGGTCCCCGGGGCGAGCGGGAAGGTGATCTG
>Ga0209420_1001391_pt1 | contig 11527 bp, 13 predicted proteins | sample BlaSpr_A8_OM1_O1_FD_187972 | JGI IMG/M metagenome (GOLD analysis project Ga0209420, IMG submission 187972) | Forest soil microbial communities from Thunder Bay, Ontario, Canada - Black Spruce, Ontario site 2_A8_OM1_O1 (SPAdes) (version 2) | ecosystem: Environmental > Terrestrial > Soil > Boreal...
TCCACGCTGCCGGTGATACGGCGGCCACGGGGACCGCGGAACGCGCGGTCGACGCCGGACACGAACCCGAACGTCACCCGCAGTCCGCGCCCACCGGGGTTGGAGAGCGCGAACACGGGCGTCCCGATGCTGACAGCCGTCCCGTCGGCCCACGGCAGCACGGAGGCGCCGCTCGTGTCGGTGTCGATGACCGCGACGTCGGAGTCGATGTCGCGGGCGACCACGGTCCCCTGGGCGGTCCGCCCGCCGGCGAACGTGACCGTAACCTCGTCCCCGCGCACGTTGTGCGCGTTGGTCAGCACCCGGCCCTCGCCGAGCACGATGCCCGAGCCCGCGCCCCAGCGCTGCCCGATGCCCACGACCGACGAGCCGGCGCCGTCGGCCAGCCGCGCGATGTTTTCCTGGATCTCGTCGAGAATCGCCATTACTGTGCCCTTCCAGCTCTCCTGTAAGTAGTAACTTGCAATCTACTACTAACTACGAGGGTGTCAACGCGGCTACGATCACTCACATGAGCGAACCCGAGCCCGTCTCCTCGCCACTGGCCGAAGCGCTGGCCAGGGTCGGTGACCGCTGGACGCTGCTGATCGTGGATGCGCTGCTGCCGGGGCCGCGCCGGTTCAACGACCTCCTCGGGCAGATCCCGGGCATCGCGGCCAACATCCTGTCCGAGCGCCTCAAGCGGCTCGAACGGGAGGCGCTGCTGGTCGCCCGGCCTTACTCGGACCGGCCGCCGCGGGCCGCCTACGAGCTGACCGCGGAGGGCAAGGAACTCGCCGGGGCGCTCCGGCTGCTCGCGCACTGGGGAGCCAGGCGCACCGACCCGGCCGAGACCCCACGCCACGGCGAATGCGGCACCCCGGTCGAGGTCCGCTGGTACTGCCCCACCTGCGACCGCCTCGTCGACGGCGAGTCCCCCGAGTCCCCGCACCCGGAGTTGCACTACGTATAGCCGGTGCCACCCGCAAGGCTGATCGGCGCGGCGCTGTCCGGGTTCCCGAGCTAGCCGGGGTCGGGGCCGGTGGCAATGGGACGGCTGGGATCGGCGGTCCACGCGGACCAGGAGCCCACGTACAGGCTCGCCGGGACGCCCGCCAGCTCCAGCGCCAGCACCTCGTGAGCGGCGGTGACGCCGGACCCGCAGTACGCGCCGATGCCGAGATCCAGCACACCCGACTGCCCCGCCGTGACGCCGAGGCCCTCGAAGCGCCGCCGCAGCTCGCCGGGCGGCAGGAACCGGCCGTCCGGGCCGACGTTGGCCGCGGTCGGCGCGCTCACAGCGCCCGGGATGTGCCCGGCCGCCGGATCGACCGGCTCGACCTCGCCGCGGTAGCGCTCCCCCGCCCTCGCGTCGAGCAGCACGCCGGACCTGGCCAGGGCGGCTGCGCCGGCCGCGTCCAGCAGCGGAAGCTGGCCCGCGGTCGCGGTGAAATCGCCCGCCTCGGTCGCAGGCTCGTCCACGGTGACCGGCTGCCCGGCGTCTGCCCAGGCGCGGAAGCCGCCGTCGAGCACCCGCACCTGGTCGTGGCCGAAGTACCGCAGCGTCCACCAGGCGCGGGCGGCGATCGTCGAGTCGCCGTCGTCGTAGACCACGACCGGGTACCCGCTCCGGACGCCGAGCCTGTGCATCGCGGCCTCGAAGTCGGCGGCGGTCGGCAGCGGGTGCCTGCCGCCGGAGCCCGGCGATCCGGCCAGGTCGGTATCCAGGTTCACGAACGCGGCGCCGGGCAGGTGGCCCGCGCGGTAGCTGTCGATCCCGGGCGGCCCGCCCAGCCGCCAGCGCACGTCGAGCAGGACCGGCGGTGCGCCGCCGGCCAGCTCGCTGGCCAGCGACTCGACGTCGACCAGCGGATGGCCGGGGCGCCGCGATCCGGGTGTGGCGGCGGCCGAGGTGGGAGACCGGTCGGCGCTCATGCTTGGGGACAACCTCTCATTTCCTGTGGAAAACCCGGAGAGATCCGGTGGGTTTCCCCGGGCTGGCTGTGGACAAACCCGTTACTCGCCGCGGTCACGCCGCCTGCGCCTGCAGCCAGCCGAGAACCTCGGCGGCGTGCTGATTCGGCGGGAAGACCGGGTAGAAGACGCGGGAGATCGTGCCGTAGTCCAGCACCAGCGTGAGGCGCTTGTACCGCACCACGCCGTCGGCGGCCGTGAACGTCGGCAGCCGCAGCCGCTCGGCCAGCACCAGGCCGGAGTCGGACAGCAGCGGGAACGGCAGCGCCAGCCGCCCGGCCGCCTCCGCCTGCTCCGCCGTGGTCTGCACGGACAGGCCGAAGATCTGCGCCCCGAGCGCGGTCAGCTCGTCGTAATGGCTGCGGAACCCCATCGACTCGGGGGTGCAGCCACGGGCGCCGGGGACGTCGTCCCAGCCTTCGGGGAGCGCCACCCCCGGCGTCCCGGTCATCGGGTACACGTACACGATCGCGCGCGGGCCGAGCCGGGACAGGTCCACCGCCTCGCCGCTGGTCGCGGGCAGCGTGATCGACGGCATCACCGCACCGGTCAGGTGCGCGGCCGCGCCGTCATCCTCGGGGACCGGCAGATCCGCCGGTAGCTGCTCGTAGTTGCCTGCAGTCAAGGTAAACCCTTTCATCCGTCCAAGTCGCTAAGGGTACGTGGCAGTAGTGGGCGGGCCCACCTGGCGCCGGCGCCGCTGACTTGGTTATATCGGTTACCGCGGCCCCGGCAACAGGGTCAGCAGGGGCACCGCCTGCTCCGCGAGCGTCAGCGAGCCGTGCATGCCGATCAGCGCGGACTCCTGGGGCTCCGCCCGGGTGGCCACGATCGCCGACGTGGCGGTCGACGCGGCGACCACGTCACCGATCCGCGGCACGACCCGGGGATCGACCGGACCGAACCAGCCCTCGGCGATCGCCTCGTCCCTGGAGACCACCCAGGCCCGGTGCCCGAGCACCTCGCGCCAGGCCGCGAGCACGTCCGCGGCCGCACCGGGCTCGGCGTAGACGTGCCTGGACCGCGCGTCCCCGCCGAGCAGGGCCACGCCGTCGCGCAGCCCGGGCACCGCGTCCGCGTCGGTCCGGTCCTGGGGCGGCACGTCCACCATGCCGTGATCGGCCGTCACGTACAGCGCCGTTCCCGGCGGCAGCGCGCCCGCCAGCTGCTCGGCCAGCCTGTCGACCTGGCCCAGGTGATAGCGCCAGGCGTCCGATGAGCACCCGAACACGTGCCCGGTCGAGTCGAGCTGCCCGTGGTACACGAAGGCCAGCGCCCGGTCCGAGCGCCGCAGCACGGCGGCGGCCTGCGCCGCGAGCGCGCCGAGCGTGCCGGCGGCGACCCCCTCCGCACCGCGCAGCGCCGCGGCCGAAAGCCCGGTCCGCAGCACCGCGGGATGCGCAACGTGGAACCCTGCGATCCCGGCCGCCGCGGCGCGCTCGAAGATGGTCGGTCCCGGCTGCCAGCTGACCGGGTCCACCCGGGAATCCCAGCGCAGCGTGTTCAGCAGCCTGCCCTCTCCGGGCACCGCGACCAGGTAGCCGAGCACGCCGTGCTGTCCCGGCGGCGTGCCGGTCCCGAGCGAGGTCAGGCTCGTCGCCGTCATGGCCGGGAACCCGGCGGTCAGCGGCCAGCCGGACACCGCAAGCTCGGACAGGAACGGGGCGGCCGCCTGATGCCCGCGCAGCAGCTCCCAGCCGAGCCCGTCCACCACCAGCACGCATACCCGGTCCGCAGGACGCAGCCGCAGCGGATTCGCCTCCCGGACCAGGCCCAGCGCGGCCAGCAGCGACGCCCCCAGATCGGCCAGGCTGTTCTCGCCATAGCCCGGCAGCGCGGGCAGCGACGCCGGCAGGTCGGTCAGCATGCGCGGAACCGGTCGCGCAGCAGCCGGGCGGCGTTCTCCGGTGCCAGGTCCACGGCGCCCTCCCAGTGCAGTCGCTCCAGGAACGTGGAGTCCGAGCGGTAGAACGGCTTCAGATTCGACCGGCAGGCCAGCCGCAGGTTCAGCGGGTAGCCCGTGGTTCCAGGCGGCGCTCCATAAAGTGCGAAGTTGAAGCTCTCGAACCCCAGCTCCGCGTACCCGGCCAGGGCCAGCGCCAGCCCGTGCGCCAGTTCGTCGGTGAGCTCGCCGGTGAGCTGCGCGGGCGAGCAGATGCCCGGAACGAACGCGCGCAGTTCGGCCGGGGCGATCGGCGCGTAGCTGGCGACCCACTGGACGTTCCCGGTGTCCCCCAGCCAGCGTTCCCCGGCGCGCCGCTCGGCGTCCAGGTAGGCGTCAAACCGCTCCGGCGGCACGTCGGCGAGCAGCCGCTGCATAGTCGTCGGCTGGGAGTCGACGATCCCCTGCATATGCGGGTGAAACAGCGAGCTCCCCGACGGCAGCATGTGGTTGGCGTTGATCGACGCCCACTCCGAGCGCGGCTCCGCCGCCATCACCGCCCGAACGTAGGCGACCTGCGCCGCGAGGTTGTCCGAGAGCAGCCGCCGGGTCAGCCCGCCGACCGGCAGGTAGTGCAGCCGGGGTGAGTAGACCGACACCGCGCTGTGCGACGAGTACGCGTGCAGGTTCGGGAACAGCACCGCCTCGCCGCGGACGATCCGGCCCTCCGGGTGGATCCCGGGCGGCAGCTTCGGAGTCAGCCGGCCGATCCGGTCCGGGCAGAACGGGCAGCCCGGCCGCGTCTGCTCGGCGAACTCCGCCAGGTCGAAGTCGCTGGGCGGCATCAGGCCGCGGTCGGGCAGGATGCGCGAACTGTGGCCGGTGAGCGGGTCGGAGCGCACCTCCACCGTGGCACGGACCGGCTCGCCCGTACCGGGGTCGATCATCTCGGCGGTCAGCTGCTCACATCTGAAGTCCATCACCGGCCGGGCGCGGCGCTACATGGCCGACAGCGTCAGCAGCGGGACCAGCTGGTCCGCGGGGGTCAGCGAGCCGTGCATGCCGATCAGCGCGGCCTGCCGCGGGTCCGTCTTCGTGGCCACGACGGCGAACGGCCCGGCCGGGGCGGCGACCACGTCGCCGATCCGCGGCGCCAGCCGCGGGTCGACCGGCCCGAACCAGCCCTCGGTGATCGCCTCGTCCCTGGAGACCACCCAGGCCCGGTGGCCGAGCACCTCGCGCCAGGCGGCCAGCACGTCGGCGGCCGCGCCGGGCACGGTGTACACGTGCCTGGCCCGCGGCTCGCCGCCGAGCAGCGCCACGCCGTCGCGCAGCCCCGGCACCGTGTCCGCGTCGACCCGGTCCTGGGGCGCCACGTCCACCATGCCGTGATCGGCCGTCACGTACAGCGCCGTGCCCTGCGGCAGCGCGCCCGCCAGCTGCTCGGCCAGCTTGTCCACGTGCCCCAGGTGATACCGCCAGGCATCCGACGAGCACCCGAACTCGTGCCCGGTCGCGTCGAGCTCGCCGTGGTACACCATCGTCAGCGCCCGGTCCGACCGCCGCAGCACCGCCGCGGCCTCGGCGACCAGAGCGCCGAACGTGTTCGCGCTGACGTAGTCGGCGCCGCGCATCGTGGCGCGGAAGAGCCCGGTCTGCTGGGTTCCCGACTGGCCCACCCGGTACGCGGCGATCCCGGCGGCCGTGGCCCGCTCGAAGATGGTCGACCCCGGCTGCCAGGCCACCGGATCCACCCTCGTATCCCAGTGCAAGGCGTTCAGCAGCCTGCCTTCACCGGGCACCGCGACCTGGTAGCCGAGCACGCCGTGCTGTCCCGGCGGCCGGCCAGTCCCCAGCGAGGCCATGCTGGTCGCCGTCGTCGCCGGGAACCCGGCGGTCAGCGGCCGGCCGGACACCGCGAGCTCGGACAGGAACGGCGCCGCGGCCTGATGCCCGCGCAGCAGCTCCCAGCCGAGCCCGTCCACCACCAGCAGGCACACCCGGTCCGCCGGCGGCAGCCGCAGCACGTTCGGCTCCCTCGCCAGCCCCAGCGCCGCCAGCAGCGACGACGCCAGATCGGAAAGGCTGCTCTCGCCGTAGCCCGGCAGCGCGGGCAGCGACGCCGGCAGATCGGTGATCATGGCCGACGGGCCTTCGGATGTCATCGCGATCCCGTCACGTGCTGGTTGCCTCGGAGAGCGCCTGGGCGAACGCAAGGACCTGCCGCACCGCATCCTCCCCGTCCGCGCCTTCGCTGACCCGCATGGTCAGGTCGTCGGCGGTCATTGTCCCGGTGTACCCATGATCTGCCTCGCAGCTCTCATCCCCGCAGTGCGCGGGCTCGAGCTCGATGTGCGACAGCACGTTCCAGCCGATCGTCAGCACCACCTCGCTGGGCATCGTGCTGCCCGGGACGTACGATGCCGGGTCCGGGACCACCCGGGTCACCGCGACCGAGGAGATCTGGGAGAACCGAACCGCCTCGGTGCTGGTCTCGGCCATCGGCCGGGATTCGGCGTCGCCAAGCTCGGCGGGGCTCTCGTCGGTGTGCGAGTACACGAGACGGGTCGGCGTGAGCGCCAGCACGGTCATGTGCCGCCGCACTTCCATGCCCGGGTCGAACAGCGTGTCGTGGGTCACGACGTAAGAAACCACCGACTCGGCCCCGAGGGCGGATGACACCGCGTCGTAGACCAGGCCCGGGTAATAGCCACTTCGCTCGATCGCGGCGCGCATCCCGTCCTGAGCCGCGATTCTGGTATCCCTCATCCCCCCATCCTGCCCTGTCTCATGCATGCCGCTCACATCGTGGCGAGATCGTTGGCCGGGCCCGGGACATGGAAAACCTCGATCGGCCACCATTCCCCCATGAATGACATGATAGGCCGAATAGGCCCGTTTAGTGCTGGAACGGCACGCCCGAAACCGGACCGGGCAGGTACCGCATCAGCACCACGTCGCCGATCAGGCGGACCTCGGCCAGGTGCATGCGATGCCGCGGGTTGCCCGCTGGCAGGCCGGCGATGCGCGGCGCCGCGGGGTCGCCGACGAACAGCGGCGCCACCACCAGGTCAAGCTCGTCGGCGAGCCCTTCGGCGAGGAACTGCGCGAGCACGCTGCCGCCGCCCTCGACCATCAGCCGCTTCACTCCCCTGGCCGCCAGGTCGGCGAGGACCCCGGCCAGGCCGACGCGATCCTCCGGGCCACCCGGCGGATCACCCGGCACGCCGCCCACGCCGATGACCTCGACCCCGGCCACGCCGCCGATCCGGCCGGTGACCCGGTCCCGCTCCCCGGCCGGAACGTAGACCAGCCGGGCTCCCTCGCCAGCGGTGAAGAACCGCGCCGACGGGTCGAGGTCGCCGCTGACCGTGACCGTGACCCTGACCGGGCTCGCGGGCAGCCCGCCAGCAATGCGGCGGTTTCTGCGGAGTTTCGACCGCACCAGCAGCGCAGGATTGTCGCGGCGGATCGTGCCGGCGCCGACCAGGATCGCGTCGCTGCCCGCCCGCACCTCGTCGACCCGGTCGAGGTCCGCCTCGTTGGACAGGATCAGCCTGTCGCCGGTGGCGTCGTCGATGCAGCCGTCGACGGACATCGCGACCGACAGCAGCACATACGGACGTTGCGTCACGCGGGCCTCCGGCTGGCGCTCTCAGCCCGACCGTACCGGCCCTAGGCTCTGGTGCCATGCTCTGGGGCAGGCCGCGGGCGAGCGGGTTTCTACTGGCGATGACGCTGCTCACAGCTTTTCCCCTGGACGTGACGCAGCCGCGCGGGTCGGCGCCTCCCCTGAACGTGACGCCACCGGGCGGGTCGGCTCCGTCCCGGCGGGCCGCGGGCGCCGCGATGGCCTGGGCCCCGGTGATCGGGCTGCTGCTCGGCGCCCTGGCAGCCGCCGTTCTCGAGCTGGCCAGCCGGTTCGGCCACACCGGCCCGCTGCTCGCCGCCGCGCTCGCGGTCGCGACGCTCGCCGCCGGCAGCCGGGGCCTGCACCTGGACGGGCTCGCCGACCTGGCCGACGGACTGGGCAGCCGCCGCCCGGCCGACCAGGCGCTGGAGATCATGAAGCGCTCCGACATCGGGCCGTTCGGCGTGGTCACGCTCGTGTTCGCGCTGCTGATCCAAGTCGCCGCGCTGGCCCAGGCCCAGTCGCTCGGCCGCGGTGTGGCCGCGGTCGCTGCCGCCGCCGTGGCCGGGCGGCTGTCGCTCACCTGGGCCTGCCGCCGGGGCGTTCCGGCCGCACGCGGCAGCGGGCTCGGCGCCATGGTGGCCGGAACCGTGAATCCCCTGATCCCGATCGCGCTCACGGCCGCCATACTGGCCGGGACGGCTGCGTTCTGGCCGGTCATCGGGGTTGCGATCGCCGCCGGACTGGCTTCCTCGGTCGTGGTGACGATCTGGGCGGTGCGCCGGCTGGGCGGGATCACCGGCGACGTGCTGGGCGCGCTGGTCGAGATCACGGTCACGGTGTGCCTGGTCGTGACCGCGGTCCGGGTCTAGGCGGACAGCACCTCGCGCAGGCGGCGGGCGTAGTCGGCGGCCTCGGCCTCGTCGGCGTATTTGGTCCGCGGCCAGAAGAAGCCGCGCAGGCCGTCGCCCTTGGTCCGCGGCACGACGTGCACGTGCAGGTGCGGGACGCTCTGGCTGACCACGTTGTTCTCGCCGACGAAGCTGCCCTGGGCGCCGAGCGCGGGCGGCATCGCCGCGCTGACCCGCCGCACCCGGGTGAACAGCGGGCCGACCAGGTCCTCCGGCAGGTCGGCCAGGGTGACGTAGTGGGTCAGCGGCACCACGAGCACGTGGCCCTTGAACACCGGCCTGGCGTCGAGGAAGCCCATGGCGATGTCGTCGGAGAACACCACGTGAGCGGGGTGGGTCCCGGCGATGATGTCGCAGAACACGCAGTCGGTCACGCCGGAACCGTAGCGTGCCGGGTCACTTCGCGCTGACGTGGCGGGTGCTCCGGCCCTGCATCAGCGCCCAGGCGCGGGTGAGGGCCACGGCGAACGAGGCGATCAGCAGGTACGCGACGGTAAGGACCTGGTTGCTGTCGTTTGGGTTGATGATCAGGATCACGCCCACGGCGCCCTGGTAGAGGTACGTGGCCAGAAGAACCAGAAGAAGCTGTTGACCAGGCTGGTGAACGCCGAGCCCGCCTGCACCTGATGACCCGCCGACGCCTTCTCCCCGAACACGCACTCCAGGCGCAGCGATGCCGCGACGAACAGCAGCACGATCAGCACGCCAGCCGCGGCGGCCGCCGCGGTGAAATACCCCGTGAACTCGCCAGGTACCACTGACCCCCCTTCGGGCGCCATTGTCCACCCGGGTGGCCCAACCTAGGATGACGAGGGTTCCCATCGCCGTGAGCCAGGGGAGGATCCATGAAGACAAGGGCCGCGATTCTGCGCGGAACGGGCCAGGACTTCGAAATCACCGAACTCGACCTGGACGGCCCGAAGGCCGGCGAGGTCCTGATCCGCTACGTGGCCGCGGGCCTGTGTCACTCGGACGAGCACCTCAGGCACGGCGACATCGTGCCGCGGTTCCCCCTGGTAGGCGGGCACGAGGGCGCCGGGGTGATCGAGGAAGTCGGCGAGGGCGTCACCCGGCTGGCCCCCGGTGACCACGTGATCTGCTCGTTCCTGCCGGTCTGCGGGCACTGCCGGTGGTGCTCGACCGGCAAGTCGAACCTGTGCGACATGGGCGCCACGATCCTGGACGGTGTCCTGCCCGACGGCACGTACCGCTTCCACAAGGACGGCGAGGACCTCGGCGGCATGTGCATGCTCGGCACGTTCTCCGAGTACTCGGTGATCTCGGAGAACTCGGCGATCAAGGTCGACCCGGACCTGCCGCTCGACAAGGTCGTGCTGATCGGCTGCGGCGTGCCGACCGGCTTCGGCTCGGCGGTGCACGCCGCGGCCACCGAGCCCGGCGACACGATCGCGATCTACGGCATCGGCGGGATCGGCATCAACGCGGTGCAGGGCGCGGCGCTGGCTGGGGCCCGCAACGTGATCGCGATCGACCCGGTGGCGCTCAAGCGGGAGACGGCCGAGAAGCTCGGCGCCACGCATACCGCCGCCACCGCCGAGGAGGCGCAGCAGCTGATCACGGAGCTGACCCGCGGCGTCGGCGCCGACAAGGCGATCGTCACCGTCGGCGTGGTGGACTCCGAGGTGGTCACGAACGCGTTCAACGCGATCCGCAAGGGCGGCACCGTGGTCGTGACCGGCCTCGCGGACCCGTCCAAGACCACGATCGAGATTTCCGGCGCGATCCTGACCCTGTTCGAGAAGCGGATCCAGGGCAGCCTGTTCGGGTCCGGCGACCCGTTCCACGACATCCCGCGCATGGTCGAGCTGTACCAGTCCGGCGACCTCAAGCTCGACGAGCTGATCACCACCACGTACACGCTGGACCAGGTCAACCAGGGCTATGAGGACCTAATCGCCGGCAAGAACATCCGCGGGGTGATCAAGTACGCCGACGCCTGACCCCGGGATCGCGGTGACGCAGCAGGCCGGCGGCGGGTCACCGCCCGTCGTCGGCCTGCGCCGGGAGCGCGAGGTGCTCACGGTCGCGCTCGAGGCCGGCCGGCACGTGGTGATCGAGGGCCCGCCGGGCACCGGAAAGTCCACGCTGCTGCGCGCGATCGCCCGCGACTCGGGCCGTGACGTGATCTTCGTCGAGGGCAACGCTGAGCTCACCCCGGCCCGGCTGATCGGGCAGCACGACCCGTCGCAGGTGCTCTCGGCCGGGTACACGCCGGCCACGTTCGCCGACGGGCCGCTGCTCTCGGCGATGCGGCAGGGGGCGCTGCTGTACCTCGAGGAGTTCAACCGGGTGCCCGAGGAGACGCTCAACGTCCTGATCACGCTGCTGACCGAGGGCGAGATCGCGGTGCCGCGGCTCGGCACCGTGCGCGCCGGCCCGCAGTTCCGGCTGATCGCCGCCATGAACCCGTTCGACGCGATCGGCACGGCCCGGGTCAGCCACGCGATCGCGGACCGGATCTGCCGGGTCGTGCTCGGCTACCAGGACGCCGCGGCGGAGCGCGCCATCACCACGACCGTCACCGGACTCGACGGCCGGCCGGTCGAGCTTGCCGTCGAGCTCACCCGGGCCACCCGCGTCCACCGGGACGTCCGGATGGGCTCGTCGGTCCGCGGGTCGATCGACCTGGTGCTGCTGCTGACCGGCCTGCAGCGGCTGCGCGGCGAGCCCGGCTTGATCATCCAGACCGCCCGGGACGCGACGCACGCGGCCCTGTCTGGCCGGATCCGGATCGCCGACGGCTGCGAGCGGACCCCGGAGTCCGTGCTGGACGAGATCCTGGACGAGCTGTGGCCTGCCGACGACGCTGATGGCGCTGACGGCGCTGACGGCGCCGACGGCGCCGACGGCGCCGGCGAGGGGCCGCCCGAGGCGGATCCTGCGAGCCGGGGAAAAGCTGACGGCCAGCCGGGGGCGAGCGCCGACCGGCTGGCCGCCCCCGGACAGTCCCGCTCCAGCCTGCGCCGCGACCGCAGCGGCGGCGGCGCCGCCCGGCGCAGCATCGGCCGGGCCGAGCTCGCGCTGCGGCACCCGTCGTTCGAGGAGATCTCGCCGGGCGTCGGCGAGCTCGACGAGGACGCGCTGGCCGGGCTGCTTGCCGCAGATCCCGACGGCGCCGCGGCCCTGCTC
>Ga0209420_1001392_pt1 | contig 11523 bp, 13 predicted proteins | sample BlaSpr_A8_OM1_O1_FD_187972 | JGI IMG/M metagenome (GOLD analysis project Ga0209420, IMG submission 187972) | Forest soil microbial communities from Thunder Bay, Ontario, Canada - Black Spruce, Ontario site 2_A8_OM1_O1 (SPAdes) (version 2) | ecosystem: Environmental > Terrestrial > Soil > Boreal...
CCCGCCGCGCCTGCCAATTCGCTCTTGGGCGGGGCCAGTTCTCTTAATACGCACGAAAATAGGCGAATGGTTCAACGTGTCGCGTAATGTCGCTTGCGGCCAAGTCGGGGGCCTCTTAACTTGCCTGCGAGTCCTAAAACCGAAAGCTCAGAAGGAGACTCTCGATGTTCGCGCGCTTTCAACATCGCGGCTCGCGTGCCGCTGCCAGGGTGCTCGCGGCCGTTTTCGCCCTGCTGTTGTCCTGGCCGGTGAACGCCGCCGATTCCCCTATGTTTCGCGGCAATCCTCGACATACCGGTGTCTATGACGCCCCGGCGATCCCTGCATTTGCCCGGATCAAATGGCAATTTCATACCGCCGGGCGCATCTTTTCCTCTCCGGCCATTGCAAATGGGATGGCGTACATCGGCAGCACGGATCGAAACCTCTACGCGATCGACCTCGAAAGCGGCGAGCAGAAATGGAAGTTTGCTACCAAGTCCGCCATTACATCTTCGCCGGCTGTCGACGGCGGAACGGTTTTCTTCGGTAGTTACGACGGAAAGTTTTACGCGGTGGATGCCGCTACCGGCCAGTTGAAATGGAGTTTCGAGACCGCCGGGGAGCGGCGCTACGCCGGCAGCCACCTTCATGGCGCACAGCCCGTTGCGGAGGTAATGCCCGACCCTTTTGACTACTATCTCTCCTCGCCCGCTGTGGTAGCTGGTTCTGTGTATTTTGGCAGCGGTGACGGCAACGTTTATGCTCTCAAGGAGTCCACTGGAACGTTGCAATGGAAATTTCACACCGGCGACGTCGTGCACGCCTCACCGGCGGTCGCGGATGGCCTGGTTTTTATCGGTAGTTGGGATACCTACTTCTACGCGCTGGAAGCATCCAGCGGCAAACAGCGGTGGCGCTTCAAGACCGGCGAAGACCCCAATATTCACAACCAGATTGGAATTCAGTCCTCCGCTGCGGTCGCAGAAGGCGTCGTCTACTTCGGCTGCCGCGATTCCAATTTCTACGCGCTCGATGAACGTACCGGCCAGAAGAAATGGGCGTTCAACAACCAGGGATCGTGGGTGATCGCTTCGCCGGCCGTGCGTGATGGCAAGATCTACTTCTCCACTTCTGACTCTGGGATGTTCCACGTCCTCGACGCAAAGTCGGGCACCACGCTTTTTGAGCTAAAACTGAAATGGCCGATGTTTTCCTCGCCCGCCCTCGCCGGAGACATGCTCTATATCGGCTCGAACGAAGGCAAGCTCCTGGCGATTGATCTGACCGGGCAGAATATCGCGTGGATCTTCCAGACCGACGCGTCGAAGCAAAACGGACCCACCTACACAGACGCGCAAGGCGCGCCCAACTACCGTGCCGCCTTCGAATCCGATTTCTACGACGACATGGTGATTGGCGTACACAAAATGCTTACCGTGGGCACCATCGCGTCCTCGCCAGTTCCGGTCGGAAACGTAATTTACGTGGGAAGCACCGACGTCAACCTTTACGCCCTCATGTGAGTTACTCAGTGGTTCGGAGGCCTTTGTAGCCCAGGGCGAAGTCATAGCCCTGGGGCCTCTCTCGAAGCCGGGCATGCCGAGTCGTACAAACTCACATGAGGCAGGCACGTGCCGCGCTCGGCCCTAGGTTTCGCGTTATCGCATGGCCTTTTGCCGCGCTGCCAAAACGCGTTCCTGGCCATGAACCACCCTCGCTTACTTCAATTCCGCCAGAATGAGCGACATATCATCCGCCGCCGCGCCCACGCGCCACGAGCCCACGCAATCGAGAATGCGCTGCTTCATCTCCGCCAACGGAAAACTTGCCGATTCCGCCACGATCTCCTCCAGGCCCGCCACCCCGAGCATTCTATTTTCCGTGTTGAAATTATCGGTAAAACCGTCGGTATACATCACCAGCCGGTCTCCCGGCTTGAGAGACATACGCGACGCTCCGTCCTCCGCCACTGCCTGGTCGAAAAGCCCGATCGCCATGCTCTGCGATTCGATCAGCCGGACCGCTTCCCCGGGCCGCACCAGCATCACCGGCGGATGGCCTCCGCCCGCGAATTCCAGCAGCCGGCCATCCCGGCTCAACCGCGCCATCGCTAGCGTCAAATAAAACGCCGATCCGGCAAGGCTCTGAATCACAAAGCTGTTCAGGTGCCGCAACATCGGCACCAACTCCTTTCCGCTCTCCATCAGCGACAGGGTTTCGGTGTACAGCCGGTTTGCCACGAGCGCCGATCCGATGCCGTGCCCGGAAACGTCGCACACCAGCAACGTGAGCCAATCGTCTCCCGGAATCACCAGTCCGTAATCGCCGCCGATCGTGCGCGCCGGCTGGTAAAACGTTTCCACGTGAACGTTTCCCCACACGAGGTTCCTGGGCGCAAGACTTTCCTGCACGCGCGCCGCCAGGAGTAGCTCCTCATTGATTTCTGCCTGTCGCACTTCCAAGAGCGAATTGGCTTGCCGGAGATCGATTTCGGCGCGTTTCTGCTCGCTGATATCGGTGAAAGTAATCACGGCAAACGTGCGGCCATCCGGATCCTCAAATTGCTTGGCGCTGATCACCACCGGAAGGCGGCCACCCGAAGCCTTCGGAAGATAAAACTCGAATCGGCTGTGCCCTTCCTCTTGTCCGCGGCGCCGACGCTCCATGATTATGCTGGCGTCTTCCGGCGGAAAGAACGTTTCCGCCGCATGACCCAGCACGTCGTCCGCGCCCAATTCAATCATCTCCAGGAAAATCGCATTCGCGAAAATAATGCGCGGACAATCGTCTACGATGATCACGCCCTGATTGAGGGTTTCGAGGATGCCTCCTACCTGTTCGACCCATTCAGGCAGCAATTCGTCCATGGGGTGCCCTGAAGAAGAAACCTGCCGTTCGCGCGAGTTGCGGAAACGGATTGTGCAACAATGAATTCTACTCGATCGCCTGCGCTTTGCCGCTATGACGTGGGATGCGCCGCCAGATATTGATCGAGGCTCGCCAGCGCTTCCCGAATGCCTTCCTGCACGTTGCGATCGAGCGCGGAGACCACCGCCGCCACATCTTTGCCGTTCACAGGCTCATCGTGCGTGTAGTGGTGGGACCAAACGTCCGTGCCGCCCTTGGTGTCGCGCAGTTCGAGGTCCAGTGTGACGCGCGCCGAGAGGGGATTCCCGGAAACTTCCTTGAAGTCGTACAAATTGCCTCGCAGCACGTAATCGCCATGCGCGGCGCTGCCCAGCGTATACACTCCCCGGTAGCGCCCGGACATTCGGAGTTCGCGCAGTAACATTTCCTGAATCATCTCCACTGGCGGCTCGACCCAGCGTTCGTATTCGTAGGCGCCCAATTCCTCGGAGCCGTTCCCGTAGATCAGGCGGTCATCGCGATAGACATGCGAGCCGCCGATCGGTCCGACGAGCAGCGTCACGGCAATGCCGTTGCCTTGCCCGCCGGCACCCATATCACCCGGAACCGTCAACTGGTAGAACTTCGTCGCCGGCACAGCCGCGCATCCGCCCATCGCTACGGCGGCCAGCGCCAGGAAAATCACAGCGGTCTTCGCTCGCATTGACACGCCTCCCACTTCGCAGTTGCGCCGCTTCATGGCCGTAATGGTTTTCATCGCTGTTGCCCCGGTTTATGTTCTTTCGGATTTCCGGATCGGATCAGCAAATAGGGACGCGCCTTGATCGTGTCCGTGAACTCTTTCATGTTTTCAGACACCTGGCGCAAATTATTGAGCAGCTCGTCGATATTCTCAGCGTTCACGTCTAGCGTTTGATCGAGCTTGCCCGTCAGCTCCGTGGTATTGGCCAGCACTTGGCGCAACTGCTCCACGGCTTTGTGGATATCGGGCTGGTTTTCGCCGATCATGGCATCAATGTGATCGAGCGTTTGATTGGCCTGCTCTGAGGTCTTTTTGACGCTATCGAGCAGCGGCCCCAGCTTGATGGTTGCTTCATTTACGTGCTGCAGGGTGGCTCTCACCGCGGGCCGGTCTTCGTCAAGCATCGCCCGCGTGCTGGCCAGCGTGGCGCTCAGGTTGGCCTGGTTCTGCGGGCTTAGGAGGCCATTCACGCGATCGATGGTCACTTTGAGCTCGGTCACGCGATCATTCAGGCTCGCCAGCAATTGCTGCGCTTGCGGCGCCAGGTCGTTGATTTTCTCGGCGAGCGCGTTGAAATCGAGATAGGACTCGCCGGGCAGCAGCGATCCTGCCGGGGCGGGCGGCGCCTGAGGAGTACCTGGAAAAATTTCGATGTGATTGTCGCCAAGCGGGCTCATGCTCAGGATTTTCACGTGGCTATCGGTCTTCACCGGCAGGCTCGACTGCACGTCAAAGGTGATGTCGATCAGAGCAGGATTCTGCGGATCGATCTGTACGTGTTCCACGCGGCCCACCTTCGGCCCTCCGGCGTAACGAACGGTGGTTCCTTGCTCGATGCCGCCGGCGAAAGCGAACTCGGAGTGATACTTCTTCACGTCACCGTGAAACGCCCCTCCAATCGCAAAAACCATCGCGATCAACACGGCCGCCGCGACCAATACAAAAATTCCCACCATGGCACTTTGGCTTTTGCTCCCCACGGCTAACCTCTCTTCCGATCTGGCGAACGCCGCCCAGGGCGATCGCTCGCCGTGAGCATCTGCAAATAATCCATTTCCTGCTCGACCTCCGGCTCCGCAACGCGATCCAGAAACTGGCGAACGCGCGGCTGCCGGCTGGCTTGCATCTCTTCCTTCGTGCCGATCGCCACAATGTTTCCCTTATCGATCAGCACCATGCGATCGGCGATCAGAAATGCGCTGGCCAGTTCGTGGGTGACCACCATGATCGTCATACGGAACGCCTTCTTGAGCTGCAAAATCAGATGATCGATTCCGGCGGCGATGATCGGATCGAGACCGGCCGAAGGCTCGTCAAAAAATAGGATCTCCGGGTCCATCGCCAGCGCCCGGGCCACCGCCGCCCGCTTCTTCATGCCGCCGCTTAGTTCCGAAGGCATGTAGTATTCAAATCCCGCCAGACCCACCTGATCGAGCTTCAGCCGCAGAATAATCTCGATTGTTGAGTCCTCGAGTTGGGTGTGCTCGCGCAGAGGCAAGGCCACATTTTCGCCGACGGTCATCGAGCCAAAAAGCGCGCTCCCCTGAAACGACATACCAATCTTTTTGCGCACCTCATCCATTTCGCTTCGGGACAATACCGCGATATTTTTCCCGCGCAGCCAGATCTGGCCCGATGTGGGGCGTTCGAGGCCGACCATGGTGCGCAACAAAGTGCTCTTTCCCGAGCCGGACCCGCCTAAAATCGCAATCGTTTCTCCGCGCTGCACGTCGAAACTGATGCCGTGCAAAATTTCGCGCTCGCCATAGTTCACGCGCAGGTCGCGAACCGAGATCATTGGCTCGTTTTGCGTGGTATCCGGCGTGGTTTGTTCCACCAGGGCCATTTCTTCAGCTTCCGCCTAAAAAGAAAAACAGCGCGGTGAAGACCAGGTCCACCGCAATCACCAGAAAAATCGAAATCACCACGGCGCGCGTGGTGGAGCGCCCCACCTGCTCGGGTCCGGCCGTGGTGGCGAGTCCTTCATGGCAACCCACCGCCGTGATCGTGATGCCAAACATCACGCTCTTGATCAGGCCGGTGACGATGTCACGCATATAGAGCGCATCCATCGAAGCCTGCAGATAGCGCGGCCAGGTGAAATCCGCTTGCGCTACGCCAAATAATCCGCCGCCCACGATGCCCATGGCGTTGGCCCAGATCGTCAGGCACGGCATCATGATGATCATCGCCAAAAACTTAGGCGCTACCAGGAAGTGTACGGGATCGATCGCCATCGTCTCCATGGCGTCAATTTCTTCCGTCACGCGCATGGTGCCTAGCTCGGCGGCAAAGGCGGAACCCGACCGCCCGATCACCAAAATGGCCGTGATCAGCGGCCCCAACTCGCGCGTCATCGAAAGCGCCACCGCGCCCGCGACATAGCTCAATGCGCCAAACTTGCGCAACTCGTAGGCGCTTTGTAGCGCCAGGATCAGCCCTATAAAGAAAGTGATCAGCGAAAGAATAGGCAATGCGCCAACGCCCACGGCCATGGCCTGTGCGATCGCGCGCTGCAAACGAATCGGCCGGCCACGAAAAGGTCCTACCAGGGTTACGTAGACCGCGCGTCCACCAAGCGCCGCCAGCTCGCCTACATAGGCGAGTCCACCGGTAACCGTTCCCCCGACTTGTGACGTCAATTCCACTCTATTGCCGCTCCCGATATCCTGCCGCTTCAGCCCGCCAGGGCCTGCTCTTCGCTGTCATAAATTTCAAAAAACGAAAGTAACCGTGAAATTTGCAAAACCTCGCGCGCATTCGTGGTCAGCCCAAACAAAATAAAGCGAGAGCCTAGTTCGCGAGAGGCCTTTAGCCCTTCGACCAGCGAGGCGATACCGGAGCTATCGATATAGTTCACCTGCGTCAAATTCAACACCACGCGAGGCACCTTGTCGTCGCGCATCTCCTTGAGCAGCACTTTGCGCACCTCGGGCGATTGCGAAAGATCGATGCTCCCGGTGATATCAAAAATGGTGATCTTGTCCATGCGACGGGCCGATATTTTCACGTTCCGATTCTCCTTCAACGCGAAACTTCGTGTTTCATCGGCTGCAAATATTTCAGCAACCGAAGCCGGTTTGCACCGGCAATTCGCTTGTATTCCATCAGGTCCACGCTCTGCTGGATGAAGTGCAGACCCAAGCCACCGGGCCGAATGTCGTCCAGCGGGCGGCCGACCATTTTCTTAGGATCGGCGGCCGCGCCATGATCTTCCAGCACGATCTCAAGCGCTCCGCGGCGCCCCGCTTCGGAACTATCCTCGACGCGGCGGCAGGAAAGCTCGATGGGCTTCCCACGCTTGCCCTGATAGGCGTGGCGGATCACATTGGTTAGCGCTTCGTCTACGGCGCGTGTAACCGCGCGGCATTCCTCCGCGGAAAAGCCCATCTCTTCGGAAAGTTGTGCCACAGCGCTACGCACCACGCACAAGATCTCAGGATTGCTATTGAGTTGAAGTCTCAGGAGCAAGTCACGGCGATCCAAGGATCAGGCCTCCCTACAATCGATCCACACACCTACTGCCAATGCTTTCTATCACGAACGGCTCTCGAGCAATCGTCGGGAACGGAATTCCGCAAAATACCGATCACGCATACAACCACAGTCCCGGCGGCTCGCGCAAGCGGACAGTTGGGCAACCGTCCCAGGACTCCTAGGCCGCTGTAGGAGCTAAGAATTTGGAAGATTGGCCCAACGATGGGCGGAGAGCTAAACGGGATCGCAAAGGAATCCTATGGGCGGCGGGTCGGTTGGTTAGGCGCCTTTCACGTTTGCGCGGGCTATGATTTCACGAGTGGGAAGCCGCATGGCAAAAACCTCGTTTTGGGTGCATGCGGCGAGCTCCTCGACCTTCTTTTGCGCGGCTTCCAGGCCGTGAACGCAGCATCGCCAAACGGGCTTGTCGTCAGAGAGTTTCTCGAAAACGTCATAGTCGTAGATGGGCATCGCAAGCGCTCCCCACCGAACCGAGTGATATCCCCGTGGAACGCTGCTTCCATAGCACAACTCGCGCGCCGCGCGCTATTCACTACCGGACATACCCAGCACGCCTCTGAACTGCGTCCGAGTGGCCGGCGATAATCCAACGGCGATACAGCCACACTTCGTAGCTTGTCGGTGGATCGGGGTATTCAATGCGATTGACGACGTAGAGGATAGTTGTGACTGGTTCCTGCTGAAGACGTACCGCGGTGAAATTTGAATCGGAGGAAGATCGATATGGCACGATACGGAAAAGCAGCGGGCAAGAGCGTGAAGAGCGCGATGCACCGGGAGAAGAAAGGTACCTTGAAGAGCGGAAAAGGTGGCAAAGGCGGCACGGTGAAAAGCCGCAAGCAAGCCATCGCCATCGGACTCTCGGAAGCGCGTAAGAAGGGCGCCAAGGTCCCACGGAAGAAGTCGAGTTGAAATTTCCCCGCTAGAAGGCGCGAGCACCGCCGCGCCCGATCCATTCAATATAGGGCGCGACGCGAGACAAAACGTGCCGCGCCTATCTGGGCCCTGTTAACCGCAAAGTCATCTCCCCACCCCGGTTTTTGACGTAAATACGGCAGCGAATAGACTTACAGAATTCGATGTGCATAAGCGGCTGATACGAAACACGTTATTCGGGCATGGTTTTCGTGGATTTGATGCCGCATATTGCAAACAGAAGACTTAGGTCTGCATGTGCGTCGCGGATCTGAAGATTGGATTTCGAAAAACGCACGGCGTGCGCCTTGCCCGACCGGCGCGGGGGCAGTGAGTGTGTCGGCGGTTCCATGCCGGCCTCGGGCCCGATTTGTTCAAGCAACGGAGCAACAGTGGCGGCAGACGTACGAAAGCGTACGCATTTTTTTGCGATGCGACGCCTCTAGCCTTCACGCAAATTTGGCAGTCTCGCTATCCCCTAAAGAGATTACCGTATGTTTTATAGGAACTTTCTTGCCGGGCCGCTGTTAGTAGTCTATGTGAATTCCAGCCATCTTGCTCACAATCCCCCTTCCGGAGTTCCTGTTCATGTTCGCAAAGATCTGGACTGGTGTGGCTCTAGTAGTATTCGCGTGGTGGTGCAGCGGGTGTGCTTCTAACAGCGGTAGTGCCACTGAATCGATTTCGATCAGCCCACAAGCCGTGGCAATCGGGCCGGGAGCCAGCGAACGCTTTACCGTGGTGAGCGGAGCGTCGCCCGCGAGCGTGACGTGGTCCGTGAATGCGATTCTCGGCGGAAACTCGAACGTCGGGACAATCGATGCGCAGGGCAACTATACGGCTCCGAGCACCACGAACGGTCTGGCGGCGACCGTAACCGCTACCACGGCGGGAACGCCTTCAGAATCGAGCTCCGCAAGCGTGATTGTGGTCGCACCTGGACAGGTGGCGCCGACCATCAACCCGCAAGTGGCGCTCTATACCATCTCCCCACCAGCCGCCGCGAATGTGTCGGTGCAATTCGGCACGGACACAACCTATGGCCTGATGACGTGGCAGCAGCCAGCTGCGGGCGCAGGTCTCGCGAGCCTTTTCGTGGCGGGCATGCGGGCTTCGACGGCATATCACATGCGCGCCATCGTACAGTTCGCGAATGGGGCGCAATTTGCGGATGCCGATCACGTCTTTACGACGGGCGCACTGCCGGCGAACCAGTTACCGCAGTGGACGGTGACAACTACGGCGGGGATGACGCCGCAGCCAGGGGTCGAAATGTTAGACCTAGCCGTGGACGGCCCCGCCACACAGGTCGCGGTAACGGATTTGGCGGGAAATGTGATTTGGACGTACACCTACGTAGGCAGTCCTGTCGATACCGTGCAGCCAATCAAACCCCTTCCCAACGGACACTTCCTGGTGGTGATTAGCGCGGCATCTTCCATTTATATAGACAATGGGACGGTACCACCCGGCACGATCAACGTGGCCCGCGAAATCGATCTGGTGGGAAATACCATTCGTGAAATTTCAGCTAGCACGCTCAATACGGAATTGACGGCAGCGGGATACAACGTTGTGATTAACGGCATGCACCATGATATAGAACCACTACCGAACGGACACTGGATCGCGATCGCCAGCACGACGAAGCAATTCACGGATTTACCAGGCTATCCGGGCACGATCGCGGTACAGGGCGATGTGTTAATTGACCTTGATACCAACCTGAATCCCGTTTGGGTTTGGAATACGTTTGACCACCTGGACGTCACTCGTCACCCCATCTCGTTTCCGGACTGGACACACTCGAATGCCGTGCTCTATTCCCCCGACGACGGCGACCTTTTGCTTTCCATGCGGAATCAAAGTTGGATCCTCAAGATCGATTACAACAATGGAACCGGCGCGGGCGACATTGTATGGCGCCTCGGCGAAGGCGGAGATTTCACACTGCAGAACGGCACCGATCCAACGGACTGGTTTACCGCGCAACACAAGCCCTCCTTCGTTACTTCGAAGACCTCCGGAGTGTATTCGCTGGCGGTTTTTGATGACGGCGATAACCGCACCTTTCCAGCGGGGGTGACGTGCGGCGCGTCAGGGGCTCCGCCGTGCCTCTATAGCGCGGTGCCCATCCTACAACTGGACGAAACAGCAAAGACCGCGACGCTCGTGTTCGATGACCGGCTTACGCCCCTCTATTCATTTTTTGGCGGGAACGCTGAAGTGCTCGCGAACGGGAACGTGGAAGCGGACGCCTGCGCGATTTCCACTTCACCGCCGGCCGGGACGATCCTTGAGGTAACGCAAACCGCGACGCCGCAAGTGGTTTGGCAGATGAACGTGCCGACAAGCTATGTCTATCGCGGCTTTCGGATGCCCAGCCTGTATCCCGGCGTGCAGTGGTGAAGAGGAGACGGGCCGAAGCCTTTCGCAATTCGTCGCGCCAATCCCTGGCAATGCAAAGACCCCACACGCAAAATCGGCGTGTGGGGCACCCTTCCGATCGCAACGGAGCTCGCTAGCTCTCGCAGAGGGCGCACACGAAGCGCCGTCAATACAAGCCAGGCAAAGCTATTTGTTCGTGCCGCGGAGCAGAGACTCGACGCGGGCTACGTCTTCGGGGACGTCGACGCTCACGGAGTCGTGTTCCGTTTCGGCTACGCGAATCTTGAAGCCGTTTTCGAGCCAGCGGAGCTGCTCGAGTTGCTCAACGCGCTCGAGATCACCGGGTGGAAGCGTGTTGTACTCGATGAGCGCAGACCGGCGATAGGCGTAGAGCCCGAGGTGCTTTAGGTGGCGAGCGTGCGTGGCGGAACCGTTGTCGCGGACCCACGGGATCGGCGCGCGGGAGAAGTAGAGGGCGTTATCGTCGAAATCGAGCACGACCTTGACGATATTCGGATCCATGATGTCCGCGGGAAGCTTCACGGACACCGCGAGCGTGGCTAGCTGGACCTCGGGATCGGACGAGATCGCATCGGCGAGCGTGTCAATGGCTTCGGGAGAGACGAGGGGTTCGTCGCCCTGAACGTTGATAAAAATCTCGGCGTCGTGCGAAGCGGCGATTTCGGCGATGCGGTCCGTGCCGGTGGAGTGGTCGGCGCGCGTCATGATAGCTTCTCCGCCAAATTTCTCGACGGCCGCGCGAATGCGCTCGTCGTCAGTGGCAACCACCACGCGACCGATTTTCTGCGCCTGACGAGCCTGTTCCCAAACGCGTTGGATCATGGGTTTGCCAGCGATTTCCGCGAGGGGCTTGCCGGGGAAGCGTTTGGCGGCGTAGCGGGCGGGGATCACGGCCCAGATCCGGGTGTTTGCGGGCAAGGCACCTACCTCAATTCACGAAGCCGAACGACGGAAACGCGGATTCGCGGCTTCTGCCAGATGCTACCAACCTCGGGGTGCGTAGGTAAAGCCGGAGTAATGGCGGTGGGAAATTTTGGCGCTGTGCATTTCGTGGGACAAAGACCCCACACGCAGATACGGCGTGTGGGGCACGCGACGGGAGCACCGTA
>Ga0209420_1001393_pt1 | contig 11518 bp, 8 predicted proteins | sample BlaSpr_A8_OM1_O1_FD_187972 | JGI IMG/M metagenome (GOLD analysis project Ga0209420, IMG submission 187972) | Forest soil microbial communities from Thunder Bay, Ontario, Canada - Black Spruce, Ontario site 2_A8_OM1_O1 (SPAdes) (version 2) | ecosystem: Environmental > Terrestrial > Soil > Boreal...
TGCCTCCGACGATGAGCACGCACCAAAGAATGCTGGGAATGCGACTTTGGCTCTGCAGCAGACGTACGCGACGGTGTTCAGTCAGGCTTGTGAGCTCTGACAGGATGTGGTCTTCCGCGAGAGTCTCGGAAGGAGATGTGGGTTTGCTCGACATAACGATCTGCCACATGTTCCGGTTGATCGCATGGCTCTGTTCGGGCAGCCCGCCGCCACTCATTTCTGGCCATTCCTGATTAACCACAGCGTCGGCGTAAACGCGAGCCTCTTTCTGAAGTTCGGAATGCTGCGGCTCGGGCAGACCTTCCGCGATTCGATAAACGTTCCGGAGTGCGTTGGCCTCGAGGTCGACGTTCAAGTCGGCGGCCCCGAAGTTCGTCCATACGGCGTAGAGCATGAATCCCAGAATGACCGCGTAGGTCGTGCCCAGGACGCTTAGGTGCCACCCGATCAGATCGTTGTGGACGTGACGCTTTTCCCAAGGCCAGAGGCGGTCGATAGCCAGCATGAATGCTATGGAACCGGCAACGGTGAGAATAAGGATAAGAGCGTCCAGCTTAAAAGAGAGCATGCATTGCCGTCCTTTGGTCGATGATCTCCAAGCTTATACATCCTGAGAAGAATAGGGGTTGAAAAAGTGTTCCAGCAGGTTTCAAAGATGATTCGAGGATCAGCGCGTGGAAATGGTCGTGGCGCGTTCGAGCAACAGTTGCTGGCTATTTACTGCCGAGGGCGCAGCGCGGTGCGAACTACGCGTGTAGTTGCCGCTGGGCTGCATGTGGCGCGCTTTCACCGTGTCGGCCAGGTAAGTGGATAGAACATCGTCGCGCAGGTGCCGCAATAATTTGGGGTCACTCACGGGAAATATCACCTCAACTCTGCGATCGAGGTTGCGCGGCATGAGGTCGGCGCTGCCCATGTAGAGTTCTTCTTGTCCCGCATTTCTGAAATAGTAAATTCGGCTGTGCTCGAGAAAGCGCCCCACAATACTGGTGACGCGGATGTTTTCGCTCACACCCTTGATCCCCGGGCGCAGGCAGCAGATTCCGCGCACCAATAAATCAACCTTCACTCCCGCCTGCGACGCTTCGTAAAGCAGGCGAATCGCGCGCGTGTCGACGAGGGCGTTCATTTTGAAAATCAGATGTCCCCGCTCGCCCCGGCGCTGATGATCAATCTCGCGCTGGATCATCTGCTCCAGGTGCGGTCTCAAGTCGATTGGCGCAACCAGCAGTTTTCGATATTCGGCCTTGGCGGAATATCCGGTGAGATAGTTGAACAAGTCGGTGCAGTCAGCGCCGATCTCTTCATCGCAGGTGAACATTCCGAAATCGGTGTAGAGCTGGGAGGTAATACTGTTGTAGTTGCCGGTGGAGAGGTGCACGTAGCGGCGGATCAGATTTCCTTCCTGACGCACAACCAGAGCGACTTTGCAATGAACTTTCAAACCTTGCAATCCGTAAACCACATGTACGCCTTCGCGTTCCAGCGCCCGCGCCCACTCGATATTGCTCTCTTCGTCGAACCGCGCTTTCAGTTCGACCAGGGCCGCAACTTGCTTATCGTTTTCGACGGCTCTGAGCAGATTTTCCACGACCGGCGCGTTCCTGCCGACGCGATAGAGAGTGATTTTGATCGCCAGCACGGCGGGATCGCGTGCGGCCTGCTGGAGGAACGAGACCACGGGCTGAAAAGAGTCGAAGGGATGTTCAAGAAGAATATCCTGGCGGCGAATCGCAGCAAAAATGTCTTCGGTATCTTCGTCGGGCTCGAGGGCGCGGGGAATTCCGGGCACGAACGGCGCATACTTTAATTCGGGACGATCAATCGCCCCGAGATGCCGCAGCCGGCTCAGGGCGAGCGGTCCTTTGATCTGATAGACGTCATCGCGATCAACTTCAAGATTCTCGATCAGAATGTCGAGCACTGACGGCGGCATAGTCTCGTTGACTTCCAATCGGATGACGTCGGCGAAACGCCGCTGCCAGACGCCTTCTTCCACCGACTCCAACAAATCTCCTGCCTCCAATTCCTGGATGGCCGTGTCTGCGTCGCGCGTCACATGAAAGGGATGCGCTTCAAGAATTTTCATACCGGGGAAAAGCTGTTTCAGGTTCGCTGCGATCACCTGTTCTAGCCAGACAAACGATTGCCGCCCGGAGTTTTTGTGGTCCATGCCCTTTCCCCGCTGTGGTGGCGCCACGGCCACTAGTTGGGGAATTGAATTTGGAATCTTGACTCGTGCAAAATGTTCCACGCCAGCTTTATCACGGATCAGCACGGCCAGGTTCACACTCAGGTTTGAGATGTGAGGAAAAGGCCGGCCGGGATCAAAGGCTAACGGAGTCAGGGTGGGGAAAACCGTCTCGTGAAAATATTTGTTCAAGACGGATCGCTGGATGCTGCTCAACTCCGAATAATCAGCGATCTGAATCCGGGCTTCGAGCAGGGCCGGCACGAGTTCCTGCTGCCAACACTCATGCGCTTCTCGAAACAAAATGCCCACTCGCTTGCGCACCGCCGTCAATTGTTCGGCAGGGGTCATGCCATCCGGACCGCATTCGAGCACACCTTTCTCGACTTGTCGCTTGAGCCCAGCCACGCGGACCATAAAGAATTCGTCCAGGTTGGAGCCGACGATAGAAAGAAATTTGACCCGGTCCAACAGCGGGACGGTTTCGTCCTGCGCTTCTTCGAGGACGCGTTTCTGGAATTCCAGCAGACTCAGCTCGCGATTTACGTAGAATTCCGGATTATCGAGAGGAGAAGTCCCGGCTGGCGCTGTCGGGCTCTTTGCGGTATTCCTCGGTGCGCTCTCGACGATTCCCCGTCCGTTGCGACTGGCAGGCTTTTGTGCGGAATTCTTCGCCGCCGTGACTTCTGCGCTGCGCGTGGGAGTTTTTGCCATTGAAGTTTGCAGGGTACGAAGTGCAGGGCAATTGTAATTTGAAGAGCGTTGTTCCGTCTGCGGTTCCCAGTGATGCGAGCCAGTTTTAACCGGGTTGTAACAATTGGTGCGCCTGGCTTCTTAGCGTACTTTTGTGGTTTTCGCATTTGTACTTCATCAACCACAGAGGACACGAAGGTACACAGGATTTCTTCCGGAGAACAGTCACAGCGGAAGCAAGTCGGCAAAGACAAATCCATCGTGCTCGATCACTTCTCCGCTACGCACTTCGATCGGGCGGGAGAACACCGGCGTGTCGTATACGAAGGTGTGAAATTCACCGTTCTCGCCGCACGTGTCAATTCCGTCGGGTAGGTCTTGCAGCAAGCGCAAGTCGTAGTCCCGGCCCGCGAAGGATTTCGCAAGTGTTGCCGGGTCGACGCAGGTAATCTTGGCTTTCACTCCTGCTGCGATCATCTCGCGAGACAGTTGTTCGGTAGGAATTTTCCAGACCGGAAATAAGGGCTCGAGCCCCGTGCCCTGCAATTGCCGCACGCGGTAATCGCGAACGTCTTGGAGAAACAGGTCTCCGAACGCAACCGCCGTAACTCCCTCAGCAATTGCACGCTCGCATACGGCGCGCATCCGATGTTCGTATTCCACGTTGGAACATGGCCACGGCAGTTCCACTGCCCAGAGCGGCAATCCAGTTCGATGGGCTTGCGCCTCGACCAATGCAAGCCGAACCGCATGCATAGCCACGCGCTCAGCTTCGGAGTTGAAAGTCGTGATCAGCGCGGCAACTTGGACGTCCGGCTGTTGCCGGAGAAGATGCAGCGTCCAGGCGCTGTCTTTGCCGCTGCTCCACGATAGAGCAACTTTTTTCAAGTTTCGTTCACGGTTCTGTGCTGCGCTTACCATGCGTGCTTCATGGCCTTGCTGAATTGTTGAGCAGAGAGCGCGTTGAGCACATCTTCTTTGGTCAACCACGCGCGGCGCGCCTGCAGGACGCCGTAGCGGATCTTGTCGAGATGCGATGTGTGATGCGAATCGGTGTTAATTACAATCTTGACCCCGTACTGCTTAGCGAGGCGAAGATGGCGGTCGCACAAGTCGAGCCGGTCAGGATATGCATTCAGCTCCATTGCGACCTTGCGTTGGGCGGCAGCTTTCAAAACGGCGTCGGCGTCGAACTGATAGGCATCGCGACGGAGCAGGAGGCGCCCGGTGGGATGTCCGAGGAATGAGGTGTTGGGGTTGTCCACGGCCTTGAGCAGGCGGTCGGTCATTTCAGTGGGACTCTGATTGAAATGCGAATGCACACTGGCGATGACCAGATCCATTTGTTCGAGCACAGAATCGGAGAGATCGAGAGTACCATCGGCCAGAATGTCAACTTCGATTCCTGCAAAGATTCGGATGCCGTCGCTTTTCTGGTTGGCGGCGTGGATGCGTTTTATGTGTTCCACTGCGCGCTGGTCGTCGAGCCCGTTGGCAAACGCCAAGTTCTTGGAATGATCGGTGATGGCCATGTATTTATATCCGTGAGCGCGGGCCGCCTCGGCCATTTCTTCGATAGTGTTGCGGCCATCGGTTTCAACGGTGTGCATGTGCACATCGCCCTGCAGATCGGCCTGTGCGATGAGCACTGGCAGAGTGTGCTTTTCTGCGGCGTCAATTTCACCCTGGTTCTCGCGCAGTTCTGGAGGAATGTAATCGAGATTCAGCTTGGCGTAGATTTCTTCTTCGCTTTTTCCGGCCACGGGCTTTTCGTTATCGAGTTGAGCCAGGCTGTATTCGCTGAGCGTGTAGCCCATCTTCAGGGCGCGCTGGCGCAGGGCTACGTTGTGGGCTTTGCTGCCGGTGAAATACTGCATGGCTGCGCCGAACGAATCGGGAGAGAGCAGTCGAACGTCAACCTGCATTCCGCCGCGCATGCGAAAGCTTACTTTATTTTCGCCGCGCGCGATGATGTCCATCAAACCCGGCAGCTTGATGATGTGATCGATCAGTTTCTGGCGCTCTGCGTCATCGCAACAAGCTTTTCCGGTTACGAGGATGTCGAGATCTCCGACTGTTTCGCGTCCCCGGCGCAGAGAACCCGCAGGAGTGATGTTTTCGATGCCAGGATAAGCACGCAGGTGTTCGATGATTTTTCCAGCTTGAGCTTCCGCCGTATCGAGAAGAAAGCGGCCAGCGATCCGGCGATAATCCTGAATCGATTTCAGCAGTTTCTGTTCTTGCTTCTCGCCCATGCGTGGAAGAGTGCGAATCTTGCCTTCCTGTGCCAATTTCTCAACGCCTTCGGGATCACAAACCTGATAGGCGCTCCAGATGAGCGCGATGGTCTTGGGGCCTAGGCCTTGAATCTTGAGTAAGTCGAGCATCGAAGGGTGGTATTTCTTGAGCAGCTCGGCGTGCAGCGAAAGCCGACCCTCTTTGAATATTTCCTGCAGGTTCGATAGCATCCCCTTGCCGATGCCGGGGATTGCCAAAACTTTTTTGGGTTCGCCAATCAGGTCTGCGATCTGCTGCGGAGAGGCTTCGATGGCCTCGGCCGCATTGCGGTAGGAGCGGATGCGGAAAGAATCCTGGCCGTCAATTTCGAGCAGGTCTGCGGTTTCGTAAAGAATGCCGGCGATGGCCTTGTTGTCCATGAGGAATCAAGATTACAACCTATCACTAGGCCGTTGACAGTTTTCCGAAAAGATGCGATTGTATTCAGAATTCAACAGCATGTAGCTGTAATTATGCAAAGTCCAGCCAACGCGTCGCTGTCATCGAAGCCAGTGGTTTGGCTGCGGGCGGAACTATTTCGGGTACTCATTCTGCTGGTAGTTTTTATTATTACGGGTGTAGCTGTAACACCCACAACCAGCGGATGATGTAGCCCAAGAGATCGAACCAGAGGCCATCATCCAGAAAAGATGATGGCCTTAAGTTTTTTGCGGACCATTTTGTCGGCCGAAAGACGGAGCGGAAATGAGCGCAACGAAACTCAACAGTGCAGCCCTTACGCAAGGGCCTAGCCGCGCGGGTGCTCGCGCCATGTTGAAAGCTGTGGGTTTCACGGACCAGGACCTGAAACGCCCTTTGATCGGAGTAGCAAATACCTGGATTGAAATCGGACCTTGCAACTATCACCTGCGCGAGCTTGCGGCTTCGGTGAAGCAAGGCATTCGGTCGGCCGGGGGCACGCCGATGGAGTTCAACACGGTTTCCATCTCTGACGGGATCACGATGGGGACCGAAGGAATGAAAATGTCGCTGGTCAGCCGCGAAGTGATTGCTGATTCGATCGAACTGGTTGCTCGTGGCAATCAGTTTGACGGCATCGTCGCGCTGGTGGGATGCGACAAAACCATCCCGGGAGCAATTATGGCGCTGGCGCGCTTGGATATTCCCGGCCTTGTGTTGTATGGCGGATCGATTGCGCCCGGAACTTACCACGGGCATGACGTCACGATTCAGGATGTGTACGAGGCTGTAGGAGCGCACGCGCAGAAACGGATGAGCGACGCGGATCTGTTGGCGATGGAGAACAGCGCGTGCCCCGGAGCGGGCGCGTGTGGCGGACAGTTTACCGCGAACACTATGGCGATGGTGTGTGAGTTTCTTGGCCTCTCGCTGATGGGCAGTGCCAGCATTCCTGCGCTTGATCCGAAAAAGCCAGAAGTGACGCAGGCCGCAGGCGCGCAGGTAATGAACCTGCTAAAGAGCGATCTTCGGCCTAAGCAGATTCTCACACGTGATGCGTTTGAAAACGCAATTGCCAGCGTGGCCGCTACCGGTGGCTCGACGAATGCGGTTCTACATCTGCTGGCGATTGCTTACGAGGCTGGGGTGGGCCTCTCGTTGGATGACTTTGATCAGATCTCGGAACGAGTGCCTCTGCTGGCCGATCTGAAACCCGGCGGGAGGTTCGTGGCTACTGATTTGTATCGTGCGGGTGGCACCGGGGTCGTCGCGAAACGGCTCAACAAAGCGGGATTGTTGCATGCAGACGCGCTCACAGTTAGTGGCAAGAGTATCGGCGATGAAGCAAAAGCTGCGACCGAGGCTGCGGCACAGGAAGTGGTGCGTCCGCTCGATCGGCCTATCAAGATGACTGGTGGTCTTGTGATCTTGAAAGGCAATCTGGCGCCCGAAGGGTGCGTGGTCAAGGTCGCAGGGCACGAGCATCTTCATCACCGCGGCCCGGCGAGAGTTTTCGACAGTGAAGAAGCAGCGTTCGCGGCGGTGCAGCAAGGACGCATTCAAGCTGGGGATGTGCTGGTCATCCGATATGAAGGCCCGCGCGGCGGGCCAGGCATGCGGGAGATGCTTGGTGTGACGGCGGCCCTCGTCGGCGCGGGTCTTGGCGAGTCGGTAGCCTTGCTCACCGACGGCCGTTTCTCTGGAGCCACACGTGGATTGATGGCGGGACATGTCGCGCCCGAAGCGGCATCGGGCGGGCCGATTGCGGCGGTTCGCGATGGAGATGTCATCGTTTTTGATGTAGGGCAGCGTGAGTTGCGGGTAGAACTTTCCGACGAAGAAATTCGAAAGCGGCTGGCGTCATGGAAGCCGCCAGAGGCACGCTACCGGACGGGCGTCATGGCGAAATACGCGCGGCAGGTTTCGTCGGCGGCGCTGGGTGCGATTACGAATTAGGCAAGATTCCTTTGTGGTTAGTGAAGTTCAAATACGAGAACGATAGAGGGCACGAAGGGACACGAAGTAAGAAGGTCTTGGAGCTTATGAAGAAAACTGGTGGAGAGATTATCTGGGAATGCCTGAAGCGGGAAGGCGTGAAGCATATCTTCGGTTATCCGGGCGGAGCAATTCTGCCGGCCTATGACGCGCTCTGCAAATATCCGGAGATTCACCACGTCCTCGTGCGCCACGAACAGGGTGCGGCTCATATGGCGGATGGCTACGCGCGCGCGGGCGGCGGAGTTGGAGTCGCAATCGCGACCTCTGGGCCGGGCGCGACCAATCTCGTTACCGGCATTGCGACGGCGATGATGGATTCGTCTCCGATCGTCTGCATCACGGGCCAGGTGGGGAGCAAGCTGATCGGCTACGACGCTTTTCAGGAGACCGATATCACTGGCATCACGCTGCCGATCACGAAGCATAACTATCTGGTCACGCGAGCCGACGATCTTGCCCCTGCGATGCGCGAAGCTTTCTGGTTGGCGAAATCGGGGCGTCCGGGCCCGGTGTTGATCGATGTCACGAAAGATGCCCAGCAGGCGAGTTGCGAATTCGATTGGGATGCAGCTGAACCAAGACATCGCAACTGCTGTCTGGCAGCGAGTTCGGCCGCGCCTCAATATGGCGATGCGCTCGAGTTGATCAATCATGCGAAGCGGCCCGTCATTTTAGCTGGCCACGGAATCCTGCTTTCCGGCGCGATGCGCGAAGTGTGCGCTTTCGCCGAACGGGCGCAGGCGCCTGTCGCGATGACCTTGCTGGGTATTGGTTCTTTCCCCGCATCCCATCCGCTCAATCTCGGCATGATGGGTATGCACGGTGAGGCCTGGGTCAACACGGCCATTCAGGAAGCGGATCTGCTGCTGGCTTTTGGCATGCGCTTCGACGATCGCGTTACCGGAAATTTGAAAACCTATGCGCCGATGGCGAAGAAGATTCATATCGAAATCGATCAGGCGGAAGTGAACAAGAACGTCAAGATCGATGTGGCGCTCATTGGAGATTTGCGTCAAGTGCTCGGCGAACTTTTGCCTCGCGTGCAGATTGGCAATCGTGAGCCGTGGTTGTCGCGAATCCAGGAACTGAAGGGCGATTCCGCAGTGCGAGACATTCAGAATTTGCCGGACGACGGCCATCTCTATGCAGCTCACGTGGTGAATGATTTGTGGCGTGAAACGGGCGGCGATGCGGTCGTCGTGACCGATGTCGGCCAACACCAGATGTGGGAAGCGCAGTATTACAAACACGATCAACCGCGCACGCTGATTACCTCCGGTGGTTTGGGCACAATGGGTTTCGCCCTACCCGCGGCTATAGGCGCGAAGTTCGCCAGGCCGGATGCGGAAGTTTGGGTCGTGGCTGGCGACGGCGGATTTCAGATGACGATGGCTGAACTGGCCACGATCGCGCAGGAGCGTCTTGACATCAAGGTTGCCATTATCAACAACGGCTATCTGGGCATGGTGCGGCAGTGGCAGGAATTTTTCTACGAACGGCGGTACAAGGCTACGCCGCTGTATAGCCCGGACTTCGTGAAACTCGCCGGAGCGTTTGATTTGCCCGGTGCGGCGGTCCGGCAGCGCGCCGACGTGCTTCCAACGATCCGCAACGCGCGTGAACATCGCGGCACTTACGTAATTAATTTCTGCGTGGAGCAGGAAGACTCTGTCTTCCCAATGGTGCCGGCGGGCGCCGATCTTCACGCCATGATTCGTCGTCCCAGTCCGTTGGTTGAAACTGCACAGGACTTGTGAGGAAAACATGCTGATGACACTGGTTGTCCAGGTCGAGAACAAACCCGGAGTCTTGAACCGGGTGGCTTCTTTATTTCGCCGCCGTGGTTTCAACATCGAATCGCTGACGGTGGGACACACGGAAAAGCCGGGCGTATCGCGCATGACCATCGTGGTCGATACCGACGAAGGCGGCGCTCTGCGGATCGAAGGGAACCTCTACAAACTGGTGCACGTGCAGCGCGTCGAAAACGTGACCTCGACTCCGTCGGTGTTTCGCGATCTGGCCATGATCAAAGTGGCCGCCACCCCGGAAACACGCGCCGAAATCATGCAACTGACGCACGTCTTTCGCGCTCGCATCGTCGATGTGAACAGCGAATCGATGGTGATTGAAACTACCGGCGCCGAGGACAAGATCGACGGCCTGGTTGAGATCTTGCGAGGCTACGGCATTCTCGAGATGGCGCGAACCGGCAGGGTCGCCATGACCCGCGGACCCAGACTCGAGGCTTCGGCAAATGCATCGGGTCAAGACGATTCGTTGGAGGACGAATCGGTTTCGTATTCAGTTTAGTAATTATTTGTGGAGGTAAGTATGGACAACCTGAGAGAGAAGTTGGAAAAAACGCTGGAGGAACATCAACGCGAGAGCGGCTTGCACATGATCGGAGGGCGGGAACAGCTGGTGGCACGGCTGTTGAAAGTTCTGGATCCGCCGACCCGTGGCACGGGAAACGCCGACTCCACTTCGTCGGATGAGGACGGCCGCTGCTGTCAATAACGGATCGAATGTGCCAGCAAGGCTGAGCACATCTCGAACAACGAAGTTCAAAGGAGAAATGAAATGGCAAAAATGTACTACGACAACCATGCCGACCTGGCACTCATTCGTGGCAAGAAAGTCGCGGTGATCGGCTACGGTTCGCAGGGTCATGCGCACGCTCTGAATCTTCGCGACAGCGGGGTTCAAGTTGTGGTGGCGCTTTCCGAGACAAGCAAGTCGCGCGCCCGGGCCGAGGCTGAGGGATTGCGCGTAGTCTCGCCTGCTGAGGCCGCGGTCTGGGGAGATGTCATCGTTTTCCTGGCGCCTGATACAACTCAGCCAGCCATTTACCGGGATGCGGTTGCGCCCAACCTCACTGCGGGGAAAACTTTATTTTTCGCGCACGGCTTTAACATTCACTTCGCAACTATTCAGCCGCCCGCCGACGTGGATGTCATCATGATTGCCCCGAAAGCGCCGGGACATCGCGTGCGCGAGGTCTTTGTCGACGGAGGCGGAACGCCCGGCTTACTAGCTGTTCATCAGGATGCCAGCGGATCGGCGAAGGCTTTGGCTCTTTCCTACGCGAAAGCGTTGGGATGCACACGAGCTGGCGTGATCGAGACTAGCTTCGGTGAAGAAACCGAAACCGATCTCTTCGGCGAACAGGCCGTGCTCTGCGGCGGCGTGAGCGCTCTGGTGAAGGCCGGCTTCGAAACTTTGGTCGAAGCGGGATACCAGCCTGAGATCGCTTACTTTGAGTGCATGCATGAGCTCAAGCTGATCGTGGATTTGATGTATCGCGGCGGATTGAACTACATGCGGTACTCCATCAGCGACACAGCCGAGCACGGCGATTACACAGGTGGTCCGCAGCTGATCACCGATGAAACCCGAAAGACTATGCGCCGCATGTTAGCCGAAATTCAGCGCGGAGAATACGCACGCAAGTGGATCGCGGAGAACGAAGCGGGACGTCCGTGGTTCAACGCCACTCGCAAAAACGAGCAAACTCATCTTATCGAGCAGGTGGGCGGACGTTTGCGCGAGCTTATGTCTTTCCTGGACCCCGTGCGGATTACGCCGGATGGAACTCCGGAGAAAACGTCTCAGCCGGCCGCCGAGTTTGTCGCCAGCGTCGCCGACTGACGAGAGAAGAGGTAGACCCATGCAGGTATACGATTGGAATTTAATGCAACCGGAGGCGGTGACTGAACTGTACCGCCGCACCGTCGCGCAAGGAGAGAAGATGAGCGTGGCGCGGCTCGAAGTGGCCAAGGGTTCTTCAACTCGGGCTCACCGCCACGAGAATGAGGAAGTCATCATTCTGCTCAAAGGATGTTGGCGATTTCACTTTGTTAATGGCGAAGTCATGCTGCGGCCGAATCAAATCCTTACTATTACACCGGGCGCGGAGCATTCGTCCGAAGTGCTGGA
>Ga0209420_1001394_pt1 | contig 11513 bp, 9 predicted proteins | sample BlaSpr_A8_OM1_O1_FD_187972 | JGI IMG/M metagenome (GOLD analysis project Ga0209420, IMG submission 187972) | Forest soil microbial communities from Thunder Bay, Ontario, Canada - Black Spruce, Ontario site 2_A8_OM1_O1 (SPAdes) (version 2) | ecosystem: Environmental > Terrestrial > Soil > Boreal...
GACGACTGCGTCATGTGGGGGCGCGCCCCGCTCTCGATCTGCGAGAGATAGGACTGGCTGATGGTCTTCCCCTTGCCGATCTCTTTGCGCAGCGCGCGCACCAGTTCAAGCTGAGTCATGGGACGCCCCAGGCCGCGCAGCGATCCTTCGACCTCGCGCAGGTAACGAATCTTCTCGCCCAGCTTCACCGGCTACCCTTCCCACTCATATCCCATATCGAGATATTTATATTGCAATTTGCAATCTGTGTCAAGAAATGGATCGGCAGCATTTTCAATGAGTTGCAGCGGGGTGACAACGGCCGTAGGTTTTCATTCGAGGGCGAGGAGAAGCAGGTACCTGAACTGGCCCTCGTCTTCGCTCCGGCTCCTTGAGACGACCCTTTTGCGCAGACCTTACAGACCGGCTTCGAGGCGCGAGCGCGGGTCGAGATAATCGCGCAAGGCATCGCCGATAAAGTTGAAACTCAGCACGGCAAGCATCACGCCCAGGGCGGGAAACAGCACGAGGTGCGGGGCGTCGAACAGGTGGGCCCGGCCGTCATTGAGCATGGCTCCCCAACTGGCGGTAGGCGGAGGGACGCCGAGTCCGAGAAAACTCATGGTGGCTTCGGCCAGGATGGCCCCCGCCATGCCGATCGCAGCCTGTACCACGACCGGCTGAATAATGTTCGGCAGAATGTGGCGAACGATGATGCGCAGATCGCTGGCGCCGAGAGCACGAGCGGCTTCGACGAATTCGCGTTCCCGGGCAGCCAGCACTTGTCCGCGCACCAGGCGCGCATAGCCGACCCACCCGCCGAGGGAGAGAGCCAGCACCAGGTTGAAAATACCGGGCCCGCGAAAAGCGATGAAAGCGATCGCCAGCAGGATACCTGGGAAAGAAAGAAACGCGTTCATCAGGACGACGTTGACGAAGCGGTCGATGGCTCCTCCATAGTATCCGGCGATGGCGCCAATGATGAGTCCCAAGGCAAGCGAGGTGAGCACCACGCAACTGCCGACCAGCATGGAGATGCGCGCGCCATAAATCACACGCGAGAGGATGTCGCGGCCGAGTTCGTCGGTACCGAACCAATGCGCCGCTGACGGCGGATCAAGGCGGTCGGGTAAATGGATCGAGGCGGGATCCTGGGGCGCAATCCAGGGCGCGAACAGCGCGAAGATTACAAAGACGGCAACCAACACGACTCCCGCGGCCGCGAGGGGATTGTGGCGGGCGTTTCCGGCAATCGAGCGGCGGAACGAGATGGCGGCGGTCGACATACGCTAAGCTACAACTACCATATCTCGAGTTGGAATGTTCTGTAGTGACGAATCAGATCAAAATAGATAGCGTCCAAGATTGGGACGCGGCTCTTGCCTGTCAAGCTCAGGGATTGCGAGGATTGCCTATGCATAGCCGTCTGTCTTGTTTTGCCGCAGTTGTCGCCTTCTCGGCCAGCCTTTTTGCTCAAAAGCCCCCATGGCAGCCTCCGTCTGGTCATCTGACGCTAAACCTCTGGCCCTACGGCGCGCCCGGCGCGCAGCCGAGTTCGGGTTCCGAAGTCGACACCACCACCACCAAAGACAACCTGATTGCCGGTAAGCCGGTCGTCCGCCTGGGCCATGTCTCCACCCCAACGCTCACCCTTTACGCGCCCCCGGAGAAGAACTCCGGGGCAGCGGTTGTCGTTTTTCCCGGAGGCAGTTACCGCATCCTTGCCATCGACCTGGAAGGTACCGAAGTCTGCGATTGGCTCAACACCGTAGGCATCACCTGCCTTCTGGTCAAATATCGTGTGCCCGATTCCGGACCATATCCCAAGTCTTCCGCCGCCCTCCAAGACGCTCAGCGAGCGCTCCGGGTCGTCCGCGCGCACGCTGGCCAGTGGCACATTGATGCCCAGCGCATCGGAGTGCTGGGATTCTCCGCGGGAGCTCACTTGGCAGCCGCGCTCAGCACACACTTCGATCAGCGTCTCTACGATCCCGTGGATGACAGTGACAAAGTCAGCTGCCGTCCCGATTTCGCCGTGATCATTTACCCCGGTTATCTAGCGCTCGCGGAACAGAGCTTTGCACCCAATCCGGAGATTCATGTCACCAGCCAGACTCCGCCATCTTTTATTGTTCAAGCCGAGGACGATCCGGTGCATGTCGAAAACTCCACTGTCTATTTTCTGGCACTAAAGAATGCCAAGGTTCCGGCCGAGATGCATCTCTACGCCAATGGCGGACACGGCTATGGACTGCGCCGCACCGACCTTCCAATCACGGATTGGCCAAAGCTGGTCCAGACCTGGCTGCAGACCATCCATGTGGTTCCTGCGGCTCTTCCGTAAAGTTCGCGAGTGGGACCTTTAGCCTTTGAAAGTCTCGATGCGGATCTCGCTCATTCGTCCGGTTGAAAAGTCGGGAATTGTGCAATTTTGAACAGTGCGGCGGTCCCGCCGCGAGCATCATGGGAGGCGCACCTTCAATCTGAACGGAATACTGCTTAGCGGAGGGAACATGAAAATTGCGCTTTTCGCAACGATCGTTCTCGCATTGATTTCGACGGCTGGCGCCGTCGCTCAGGATCAGCACGATCCACAGGTTACGTCGCACCGCGTCACCAAGACGAGTGTGCGGGGATACGTCCGAAAAGACGGCGACAACTACGTGGTGGAAGATGACAAGGACAAAACCCGCTACCGCGTCCAGAACTCAGAAGTGGTGCGGGAGCATGAGGGGCATCACGTGGAGGTGAAGGCGCGACTGCACGAAGACGATCACTCGCTGGAAGTCAACAAGGTAAAGAGACTGAACGACGAAGCGCACCCTGATCACTAGCAAGGAATATTCCCCCGAAAACCCCAGCTCCCGGTCCGTGACGGTGCGACTCCGGTCCTCCTCCGGTCCTCCTCCGGTCCTCCCGGAGATGCGCCGCCTCGTCAGCATCTCGGTCCCTCTTTTTCGATCCCTCCTGCGCTTGCAAAAAAATCTAGGCTTATGGCAAATATGCCACCAGGACCGGGGTCTGCTTCGCGGTTGAGGGAAACAAGCAACCCAACGAACAGTTCTAGGCGGTGAGTGGGGGAAATTTCCCAAGGGAAATTCTTCACTGCCTGATCCTCGGATTCGCCACCGAATACAGAACATCCGTCAGGAAATTTACCGCGACATAGGTCAATCCGATCGCCAGGATGCAGCCTTGTACCAAAAAGTAATCGCGGCTGGAGATGGCGTCGACCGTCAGGCGGCCGATGCCCGGCCAGGAGAAAATCTTTTCGGTGACGATGGCGCCGGCAAGCAGCGCGCCGAACTGCAGACCCAGGACCGTCAGCACCGGGATCATGGCGTTGCGCAGGGCGTGGCCATACACAACCGTGCGTTCCGGCAAACCTTTGGCGCGGGCAGTGCGGATATAGTCCTGGCTGAGTTCTTCGAGCATGGAGGTGCGCACCATGCGGGTGAGGATCGCAGCCAGGGCGCTACCCATGGTGAGTGCGGGCAACACCAGATTGGCGAATGAGCCTGCGCCGGAGACTGGAAGCCATCCTAACTTGATGGCAAAAATCAGGATCAGGATGGGGCCGAGCGCGAAGTTCGGGAACGACAAGCCAAACAGGCTGACGACCGAGAGCAGGCGGTCGTCCCAGCGATTGCGGCGGCGGGCGGAGCGGACTCCCGCGGGGAGGGAAAGAAGGATCGCGACCAGCAGCGAGGCCAGCGTCAGCCGCAGCGTATAGGGATAGCGCTGAGCAATGAGCCGCGTCACGGTCTGGTTGTAGCGGAAGGACCGTCCGAGGTCGCCGTGCAGCACGCCTTTCCAGTAATGGAGATATTGTTCGCCCAGGGGCGCATCGAGGCCGAAGGCGTGGCGCGTGGCCGCGATGTCGGCGGGCGGAGCGCCTTCGCCGAGCATCTGCGCGATGGGGTCTCCTGGGACCAGGTGGATGAGTAGAAAGACCAGGCTGACCACCAGCCAGATCACAGGCAGTGTGTAGAGAACGCGTTGGAGGAGGCGAGAGAGCATTAGTTCGGCTTCCGACCCTCCGCTTCCGGCTTCCGCTGGCACCAGAATCTTCGCGTTCGATCGTCGCGCTCGGGGTTACGAAACAGATTGCCCGCTGGTGCAGAGGCGAATCGCGGAAGCCCGGTGTCAGAAGCCGGAAGCCGCATTTTAGTCTCCGCCCTGCCTCGCGGCTTCGGCTTCGCCTTCGACTTTGGCGGTTTTTTCGATCCTCACTCTCGCGATGCGGTGGCCTTCCAGTTCTTCGACCGTGTAGCGCCGGCCATCGTATTCGAAGCCGTCGCGCAGGCTAGGAATCTTCTGCAGGCGCGCCAGAACGAATCCCGCCAAAGTCTCGAAGCCGGCGTCGCGCGGGACCGTCAGGCCATACTCGGTTTCCAGGTCCCGAATGTTGACCGAGCCTTCGAGTACGAGAACCGATTCGTGTTCCAGCGCAGGTTCCCTGGGGGCGACATCGAATTCATCTTCAATGTTGCCCACCAGTTGTTCGAGGATGTCCTCGACCGTGATCACGCCGGCGGTCGAACCGAATTCGTCGACCACGACCGCCAGATGTCGGCGGCGATCCTTGAACTCGGAGAGCAACTCGGCCAAAACCTTGGTTTCGGGAACGACCAGCACGTCGTGCATGATCTGACTGATTTGCATGCGCGAGATGCGAATCGCGGTCGACTGTCCAAGATTGCTGAGGCGGAGGCGCATCCAGCGCATGAGGTCCTTGTAATAAAGCACGCCGACGATGTGCTCCGGGCCGCTCTGCGGGTCATAGACCGGAATCCGAGAATGCTGGCCCTCGACCACGCGAGCTAAGGCCTCGTCCAGCATGAGGTCGGAGGGCAAGGAGAAAATGTCGGGGCGGGCGACCATCACTTCGCGCACGGTGATGCTGTCAAGTTCAATGGCGCTGTGAATCATCTCTTCCTGGAACTCTGGAATCTGCCCAAACTGGCGGCTGGCAGTCACGATGAGTTTAAGCTCGTCGGGGGAGTGGACGGCGCCTCCACGGCGAGTGGTTTTCTCGCCAAAAACGCGCAGGACCAGGCCGCCGGAGCGCCGCATGAAGAAAAGGACGGGGCGGGTAATGGTGAGAAAAGCTTCCATCGGCGCGGCCACGGCCAGGGCAACTTGCTCGGCGCGCTGCAGGGCCAGAGTTTTGGGGACCAGTTCGCCGAGGATCACGTGCATGTAGGTGATCAGACTGAAGGCGATGGCGATCGCGATGGTGTGAGCGTAGACCGCGGCGTGCGGAACTTCGTGGACGAAGCGCATGCCTTCCACCAGGCGAGCAACCATGGGCTCGCCAATCCAGCCCAGGGTGAGGCTGACCATGGTGATCCCCAGTTGAACGCCGTTGACGACTTCGTCCAGGTGCTGGTGCAGGCGCTGGACCACGCGCGCACCGATGCGTCCTGCTGAAATGAGCTGCTGGATACGGGTATCGCGCACGCTAACCAGGGAAAATTCAGCCGCCGCGAAGAAGGCATTGGCCGCCACCAGGAGAAGGATCAGAAAGACCCGGAGCAGCACAAAAGCGATCATGCAACGGTAATTCTAACATTTCAAAGCGATTGCGAGCGTGGTGGGGATAGAAGCCAATGGTGACGAGACCAGGAACACTCGAGTACGCCAATTACATGATCATATTTATTTACCACAAGCTCGAGCGGCGCGATGGCGGACTGTGGCCATGCAGCCGACAGAGCCCGTCAAAGGGTCTTCTCGATCATTCGATATAGTGACCGTTCAGTTGACTTGACCAGCCATCGAGGCGGCTAAGGCCTACAGGCTTGATCTCGCCCAAGCTCCTTCCCATAGCCTGGAGACGCTGGCAATAGGACCGATAGGCGTCATCCGAGACGCGGAACAATCGCGGCGGGCACAATTGGCCAAGCTGCCGGCAATAGGCATAATGCGGATTCGCCGACAAGAGACCATCCAGCCTGAAGCACATTTCATGGGGAGCATCCACGTTGATATACAGCGTGTAACGCGATTCTCTGGTGTCCATGTCGGGAGCGAGCATGGCGAACGATGGCCGAGGCCGCGCAGCTTCAAATAGCTTCAGGAAGACTGAGGCCACAAATCCATCGGATAATTTTTCCCCGACTCGATCCGAGAATTGCCCAGATTTACTCAGGAAACGAATGGACGGAGTTCGCTTTAGCATTCCATCAACGACCACACGATCGTCCAGGCGATAACGCCAGAGCCCGCCGCCCGTAGTCAGCAGGACGTTATACTCGTGACCCGGTTGGAGGTCTGACGAACCATGCACGTGACCAGCACCATCTTCGAATTCCAAATAGTGCGACCGAATGGCCAGGGGATGCCGGTGTTGGAACGGTATAGAGATGATGCCCTCTGTTGCGATAAGACCCTTTGGCTGGACCACGACGGAGCCCAACGAGAGCGCGAGTTCGGCAGCGGCGCCAGCGGCATGTCCGTCCGTCCAACAGCTCAAGATTTTCAGTTTCGGCCATAACTGATCAATCTTCTGAGGACCACTGCTTCGCAATTCCACAGAACGGCGAGGGTCGGGACGAAACCGGATTGCTGCACGCGCTGCCGGCGGAAGGCGTTTCGCCACCGCACAGCTCCCGCTGGATATCTCGGATAGGAGTTGCATCCAGTGATCGAGGATCGTTTGCATCAGCAGCGAAAAGAAGGAGGGATGCCACACGGAGACCAGACTCAGGTCCCTTCGTCGAAGCAAAAGCAATGCCGTGATGTAGCGCCAATCCTCAATGGACGTAATGTGTTTAAGTTCTGACGGCACCGCCAAGCTCGCATCGATCAACCGTTTATGCCACCTCCCGAGATATGCAGCGTCATCACCAAACCCAATCGGTACTGACGAGTCCTCGGAGCACCCGAACGGCTGCGCATCTGCCGGAGAAATCGACCAATAGGCTACGCCCAGCACCGCCTTAGGATGCATACGATAAAGGTCGAAGATCCAGGGACCGATCGCCCGGTTGAGCTGCGAATGCATCGAGGCGGTATAGGGGATGAGTTTGCGGGCGGCCGTTGAGCCACTGGAAGGCACCAATCGCCTCACCGGCTCATCAGTCAGCACTCCAGTTTCTCCCTGCCGGATTCGTTCCATCCACGGCCGCAGATCATCGTAGTTCCGAATGGGAACGCGACTGGCAAAATCCGCAGGCGTGCATTGCTCCGACAATCCGTGCTCTCGGCCAAAAGCAGTGCGTGCGTTCTTTCTAAGGAACGAGCGCAGCACTTGCTCCTGGGCGGCAGCCGGATCCCGCAACGCAGTGGCGAAGGCAGCATAGGAACGCCTGCTGGCAAGCCACCATACCGAGTTTGCGAGGGCAGCTTTTACCATTGTGGTAACCCAGCAGCCATGCGGCGGCCTGCTGGCGTCAGATTGTGCGGCGAGAGTTCGGTGAAACACACCAACTCATCCCCTTGCTCGTGACCCGGATTGCAGGACAGAAAGAATGTGACATGAGAATCTCTATGGCGACCCGCGGGGACCGTGGCAAGGGGACCGCGCAACCTTTGTGGATTGTGGAAGTGAACCACCCCGGTCCTGGCATCGTATGCACGGCCGAATCGTTCGGCGGCCAACAGGTCGGTCAAGCGCTTCCAGTGGGAGGGTGTTTGCGAATCAAAGCGGGGGAAGAATTCTCGCCAGAACAGCGGTAAGAAACGATAGGTGCGAAAGCCGGAGGTGATCAAAAGCCATAGATAAGGACCCCGGGGGTAACGTTTGCGCAACAGGGCTATCGATGCGATCCAGGTTCGGGGAAGGGTCGACGCGTTCCAACCTTCTGAAGCAACGATTGTGTCTCCGGAGTAGACCACGCTGTAGATCTCGCCATCGACTGAGGTCTCGTATACGAGAAGGGTTGAGAACCCGACGAAGCGACCGCCCTTCTCCAGCAAGATGACCCAATTCTTTTCCGAGAGATCGCGCTGGAATTGGGCCGGAGTCACACCTTCAAAGTGTTGGGACAGTAAGCGGTACATCTGACTCAGGTCATGCTCCTGAAGGAGTTCGCGTGCCACAAGACGGCCGGTACCGGCGGCCTCAATCTCCGTTACAGAACTCAAAGGGTTGCTACCTCCGGGGCAAACAACCGTTCCTCCAGGTTGCGTGCGAAAGCGGCGCCATCCTCCCAATACACAGCGTAAATACGGCTCACATATTCGCGCCCACAAAACGCCCTTCGGAGATGCGCCAGACGAGGGTCGCGCGAGTCAAAACCAATCACCACATAGTCGGCGGACCGGGCGCTAGGGGAGGCCCGAACCAGATTGACGAGACATTCCGTGAGTTCCGGCTGATCATGCCTTGCGGCTAAATGGGAGACATAGACGTGCGAAAGCGCGCCGCCAATCTCGGGCAGGCGAGGTGTACCGAGGAACGTAGCCGCAACATTGAAGAATGGTTTCGCCCATTTCAGGGCGCCTGAGTAGCCGCGCACCACGCTCTGCTTCATTGCTCTCTGGTCCCAAACGCGGGCACATGCCACTGGTGTGTCGAAATTCTCATGCACCGTCCAAAAGTCCTCAGCACAAATCTCGCCCGCCGACCAAACCGGCGCAAATTGGTATTCGCGATTGTTGCGGTTGAGGAGTTCTAGGATATCGGCGCTGCTGCCGTGCGAACCATGCAGTGCTCGAAGGTCTCTGTTTCGGAGCACCCGCCGGGCACGGGGTGCGGGATGCTTGAACTTCCACAAATGACTTCGGCGGATGATCAATGTCACCAATTCGCCGAGAAACCTGTAGGTCGGCATCCCCGTCAGTCCTCTCTCCAGGAATCTGAGAGCGGTCCGATTGCCGGCGATGATGCTGCTCAGGTAGATCAGAGGACCTCCCCGCTCATGGATATTCCTAAACATGTCATAGCCGCGGCGGATGATTTCAGGGCGGCCTTTGCACGACCGATCCAATCGCAGCCCGCTGAGATAACCAACCCGCATGGGCTCGCCATTGATAAATCTTTGACGGGCGGAGATGCTGCCGCTAGCCACGACGCATCCGTTTTCAATAGCAACAATGGTTTGGTGTTCCGAACCTTCGACCTCGGCGGCGGCGAAAAACTCGGGCTCGCGCTCCAGGGATATGCTGATCGAGCCTGGCATGGGATTCTCGCGGAGTAGGCGCCGGAGCGGCGCATCGTGGCCCGCAGTAGCCAGCTCAAAGTGCAGGTCATGATTGACGCGTCTTGCATGATTGACGCGTCTCTCATTGCCAACTATCAATTGGCCTGAAGCAGCGGACCCGTCCACGATTCGTCCCCTAATGGATATCCATCACGCAAACCCACATCGCCTCGGTGCATTGCATTGATGAGGAAAAAATTTCGCCACATGAAACCGTCGGCGCGGTTGACCGGATCGAGACCTCTACGAAAGATGCTAGGCCACGAATAAAAACCTCGGCGTGCCTCGACACAACAACGTCGCAGATCCACCGCAGTCATTCCCGCCGGATGAAAGGGAATGTCATTGTACCGATAACGATCATTGAGCCACCAGGCATCATAGATCAGTCGCCCACTGGCCTCGAGGCGCTTGTATAGCGGCGTGCCCGGAAATGGCGTGAGGTGGTTAAAAGCAGCGATGTACATCGAATTCGACTGAGCAAACTTCACGGTTTGTTGAAAACTCTCCGGCGTGTCGCGGTCATAGCCAAAAATGAACGTTCCATAGAGACGAATGCAATGCTTTCGCAGGTTTTCGAGTGCTTTCACAAAACCTCCGCGCATTAAGTTGAAGGATTTATTCATGTCCTTCAGATTGTCGGAATCGAGACTTTCAAAGCCAATCAACACTCCCATACAGCCGCTGCGGACAAGCAACTCCAGGAACTCCTCATCATGGGCAGCGTTGATGCTCGCCTGGCTTACCCACCGGACTTTCGCCTGAATCAACTCGCGAAAGAATTCCTTCGCCTGGACGAGATTTGAGGTGATGTTGTCATCGACGAAAAAGAACAACTTTCTGTATTTCTTCACGGCGTCGACTTCCGCGAGAATATCGTCCAAAGGCCGGCGGGTTTGAGTGCCGCCAAACACCGTCTGCACCGCGCAGAACTCGCATCGAAAGTGGCAGCCGCGTCCTGCTTCCACCAGGCCGATCGGTAAATATCGCTTTCCGCGAAAGATAGAGCGATCGGGTTTGACTTTCGCCAATAATGGACGACCTTCGGCCGTGTATCGTTCTCGCAATCGGCCCGAGCGAGCGTCGTCCATCACTTGCTCCCACAGATTCTCCGCCTCGCCCACCACAACGGATTCCGCGTACTTTGCGACCTCATCGGGCATAAGCGAGGCATGAAATCCTCCCATCACCACCGGTATTTTGCGGCGACGGTATTCACTGGCGATCTGATAGGCACGCTTCGCGGTATAGGTTTCGACGCTGATCGCGACAAGGTCGGTCGGTTCATCAAACGGAATCTGCTCCATGCGGTCGTCATAAAATCGCACTTCGACACCCTTGGGCGTAAGGCCGGCGACGGTGGCGGCCGGCAATGACTCCATCTGCCAGGTCCGGACATAACTGCTGTCGCCACCCCGGCGGCCGATGCAAGGATGGATAATTGTCATTCTCATTCTCATTCTCATTGCTCTTCGGGAACGTTCCAAGAAAGGGAATGGGGACCCGCTTCGGCGCTCGTCGTCCGATCGGAGCGGCCGATGATCCAGTCGCAGTTATAGAACTTGCTCAGATGGTTCGCATAGAACCGATAGCCGACGTTGGTGGCCAACCGTACGCCCCAGGGCGCAGGAGAATGGGGCAAGCGGGCCATAATCGAGCGGAAGCTATAGGTGTGTTTCCAGGCAATTTCAGTGCCTCGTTCCAGTTCCCGCACGCTCATCCGCTTGGGCTGGAACACGACGTGTTGGCCATCATAGAGTTCCCAGTTGCGGGTCAGGATTCGGCCTTCACTCTCGAATCGGCGGTAAAGAGCCGTGCCCGGAAACGGCGTCACAATTGCGAACCGAGGGAGATCGATCTTCGCGGCCACGGCAAACTCCGCAGTTTTCATGAAGACGTCGGAACCATCGCCGTCCAAGCCGAAAACGAAGCATCCCTGCAACGCGATCCCATGATCGTGCAGCTTTTCAACCACACGAACAAAACGCTCAGGGGAATTGAACGCTTTTTTGCTGGAACGCAAGTTCTCCACTGAAATCGACTCCAGCCCCATGAGCAATCCGCGACAGCCGCTGCTGGCGGCCAAGTCCAACAATTCCGGATCTTCCGCGAGCAGTACGGTGGCCAGGCCATACCACTGCACGCGCATGGGAATCAACTCCTTGAATAAGCGAATTGCGTAGCCGCGATCGGCGATCAGATTGAGGTCTACAAAAATAAGTTTGCGCGCGCCGTGCAGCCGGATGTCCTCGGCTACGTCTTCGACAGGTTTTTGTAGCGGCTTGCGTCCCCAGGCCGCCGGCACAACGCAGAAATCACAGTTGTGCACGCACCCGCGAGTAGCCTCGAAGACACTGTTGGTCAGAAAACGCCGTGAGGGGAGCA
>Ga0209420_1001396_pt1 | contig 11501 bp, 10 predicted proteins | sample BlaSpr_A8_OM1_O1_FD_187972 | JGI IMG/M metagenome (GOLD analysis project Ga0209420, IMG submission 187972) | Forest soil microbial communities from Thunder Bay, Ontario, Canada - Black Spruce, Ontario site 2_A8_OM1_O1 (SPAdes) (version 2) | ecosystem: Environmental > Terrestrial > Soil > Boreal...
CCGCATGGTCGCCTCCGGTCTGCCCGCGTCGAGCGTGGCCCCGACCCGGGTTCGCAGCTCGGACAGCTCCGGTCGGATCCCACCCGTCGTCTCGGTCCGCTTTTCCGTCACCACCTCGGTGGATTCGGTCGCCTCCGACGCGCGCATCGAGAGCAACACGTCACCGGACTGCACGGCATCACCCACGACGACCCGGACCGACTCGATCAGCCCGGCTACTTCGGCCTCGACGACGTGTTCCATTTTCATGGACTCCAGCACGACCAGCACCGACCCGGCCCCGACGGCGTCACCGGGAGCGATCGCCACCTTGAGCACGGTGCCAGCGAACGGCACCGCAATATCGGTCAGCCCGGCCACAGCGGCTCGGGCACCTCGAAACCGACGTCGGTGCCCCAGGAGTTCCGGTAGGAGACGTGATGGACGGGCAGCCTCCCCCCGACGCCCCACTTGCCAGTGGGATAGCCGAAGCTCACCGTGCCCGAGAGGATCCAACCCTGGTCGGCCGGCACCCCGAGGATCTCGAAGGTCTCGGTCGGGTGGAAGAACTGCAGCAGGGCGGTGAGGCAGCTCCCGACGCCCTCGGCCCGGGCGGCCAGCATGGCGCTCCACACAGCGGGGTAGATGGAGCCGCCGGTCGGGTCGTGCTGGCTGAACGGGAACAGGAACAGCGGGATCTGCTCGAAGTGGTCGGCCAGCCACTGGGCCGAGCGCTGGACCTTGAGGATCTGGATCGACTCAGGCTCGTCGGGGGCTGCGTGCGCGGCGTCGAGCTGGGCCTTGTAGACGGATTTCCACAGCTCTCCCATGGCGTGCTGGTAGAGAGGGGCGAGGGCGGCCTTCTTGGCGGGGTCGTCGAGCAGGAGGAAGCGCCAGTTCTGCTGGTTGCCGCCGGACGGAGCCCGGATGGCTGCATCGAGGATGCGGGCCTGGACGTCGAGGGGGATGGGGTCCGGACGGACCCTGCGCATGGCCCGCGTCGTGTACAGCGCCTCGTCGAGTTCCATGGCTCCGGACCTTACGCCGCCCCACGCAGTCAGGGGCGTCGAAGGGCGGTCCTGCAGGACGGATCTGACCGTCGACGTTACAGGTGGGGGGATGCCAACTGCTGAGGTGATCCTGGCGACTTGGTTCACCCGCGCGTCCGACAAAGGTGTTGTTTTGATCACTGGGGCGGGGCGGGCGCCTCCCTTGTCCGTGTGTGTCTTTTCGCATTTCCGGGAGATCTGCGGTCATTACGGTCGCCATCCGACGTCAATACTTTGGCCCCTGTTCCCGCCACCGCCATTGCAACCCGCCGCGCCGACAAGTGGGCTAAAATGCACATTCAGCGATGAAAATCGGTGCGCGAGGGTCTACAGAAGCAGTTTGACTGAGCCGATACGGAGTCGTGGCGCATTCCTCATTTTCGGAGTCGCGATGGGGATCGGGTAGAGCCTTCGCGTGTCTCCATCTCAATCGTTCGTTGGGTGGCCGAACTGCAGGCATCTCAACCCTGATGCTGTTGATCGCCATCTGCGGTTTGTTGATCGCTGTGTGCGGCGAACCCGTTGCCGCTCCTCCGTCGGAGACGGGCAACCAGAAGCTGGCGGTGGCAGTCAGCCCGGCAGGCTCGAATGTCGCTGCCGTTGCATTCAGCCCGACAGGTAACGGCTGGGAGGCGAGCTCGTCCGGAGTGGTGACTCCGTTCGGCGGTGGAGTTTCGTATGGTTCGGTCTCCGAGCCTTTGAACAAGCCAATTGTCGGAATGGCTTCAACGTTCGATGGTGGCGGCTACTGGCTGGTGGCTTCCGACGGGGGCATCTTTGCCTTTGGCGATGCCGTGTTCTACGGTTCGGAAGGCGGACATCCGCTCAATAAGCCGATCGTGGGCGTGGCAGCCACGTCAGACGGAAGGGGCTATTGGCTGGTGGCTTCCGACGGTGGCATCTTTGCCTTTGGCGATGCTGTGTTCTACGGTTCCGAAGGCGGACGTCCCCTCAATAAGCCGATCGTGGGCATGGCAGCTACGTCAAACGGAAAGGGCTACTGGCTGGTGGCTTCCGACGGGGGCATCTTTGCCTTTGGCGATGCCGTGTTCTACGGTTCCGAAGGCGGACGTCTCCTCAATAAGCCGATCGTCGGGATGGCAAGCGCAGGAGGTGGCGGATACTGGATGGTGGCGGCCGACGGAGGCATCTTCTCATTCGGTGATGCCATCTTCTACGGTTCAGAGGGCGGACAGCCGCTCGCCGATCCGATCGTCGGGATGATCCCGACCGTTGGGGGGTTTGGCTATTCCCTCATAAGTCAGGATGGACTGAGCTATCCGTTCGGGGATGCTGCCCAAGGCGGCGTCAATCCGGAGGCATCTGGTTCGTGTGCGGCACCAGGCACCAGCGGGCTCCAAGGCTCGATCAGTGAAGGCGTGGCATCGTCACTGGAGGCGGACGTCAACACGCTGGTGGCACAGCAAGCTCCGGGCAACCAGAACGGATTATGGATCGGCGGCGATCCGGTCTACTGGCGCTCGAGTTCTGGGCCAGGCCTAGCAGCGGCTGCCGTGGCCGCGCTCACCGGCAATGCGACGATGCAGTACGACGCCGTGCAGACCTTCAATACGTTGATCGAGGACCATCAGCAGCCGAATGGGTCGTTTACAGCGGTCCCAGGCACGGCCAATCCCCAATCACCTGATATCGACACCATGTTCTTTGTGACGAACTTGGGCATGGCATTGTGGGCGTTACGCTCACAATTGTCCGCCGAGCAAGTAGCTTTTTGGTCGGATGCCATCACCGGAGGCGCCGACTATTTGATCGCCATCGGGGACCTCACTTGGTATAGCAATGGCAATATTGTCATTGGTAACGCGCTGGCGATGGAACTCGCGTACTGCGCGTCTGGCGAATCCCAATACCAAACCGACTACGAAGCGGCCCTTTCGTTCGCTATCGCGCCACCTCAGTCACTCTGGCCAGGATTCGGTCTCACTTATACGACCGTGCCGACAGAACCGAATGGATCTGATGGCGCCGCCTACTTTGCCGAATCCGGGGGTGGGGCCCCAGGATTCGACGCCAGCTACACGCAGGTGCAGTTGGATCAGCTATGCCGTCTCTATCTCGTTACTGATTCCCCTGACATCCTTCGACTGATACAGCTTCTGTTCAACCAAGAGTGGCCTCTGGTCAACACGAGCGACTGGACACTGGACGCGAGCAATGGAACCCGTCATCCCCAGTCAGACTTCTATGTCGGCTTCACCACACCTGCGCTCGAACTCTTGGCTGTCTTTGGTGGTCGCAACGATTTGAGTGGCTACCTCGACAGTCACGTCGAGTCCATCGAGAGTTTCTATGAGGGAGCCACAACCGATTGGAGTTCCGGCGCCCAGTATGGATATGGCGATGAGGCGGCGACTTTGGTCCTCCTCGGACTCTGAACAGGGTTGTCCGTGTACTTGCAAAAGTACAACGGTTGAGAACCGTTGACCGCCTCGGTGTCGGCAGTCATGGAAGGGTGTGCCGGTGACCGCATCGGAGGCCTACGGCCGCTGCTGTGACTCAGTCCGATGCTCGTCCCACAAACACACCTCCACCATCGGTGTGTTGCGACAACCCTCAAGCGCGAATTATCGCGCTCGTGGCGGACGACAACCGGACTCTAGCGCGCTCTCTTCGAGTACATCGATGGGTGGTACGACACTCGCCGGCTGCACTACACGCTCGGCTACCTCAACCCCGCCCATTAGACCTCAACCCCGCCCATTAGGAGTCTGTCCATCACAACGCCGACCTTCAGGCGACATAAGTCAACAAAACCAAGCTGTCCGTCTAACCGGATTAAGTCCAGAGACGCTTGTCGTTATTCTTGAGCGCAAGTACAACGACTTGACTCGAGTGCCGCTTTAGCCGCGGTATGCGGGTCGCTAACCGATCCTCCTGCTGAGTGAGCCAAAAGAGCGTCTTCTTGCTCGGAAGCCTGTTTAGACGGGCCAACACCATTGTGAGATAGCGCAAACTTGAACCGAACCAGCGCAACTCATAGGTATTGAACACGGAGACAGGTTCCAGCCTCGGCGGGTCAAGTGGTAGGCAGTTGACGCCATGCTCACTCTTCCCGAACAGCTTTACGCCAGCGCGATACAAGGGAGCGTCGTATATGTCCAGGGAGGCAAACCGTCCACCGTCCGAAAGTACTCTGTGTATCTCCGGAAGAGCCAAGTCTGTGTGCATGTGGTGAATGCTTGCCGACGAGAAGACAATATCGGCAGCGTCAGACTCTAGAGGCAACTCCTCCCCGATACCGACCACCGAAAGGAGTCGATCGCTGATTCCTGCGATTTCCGCTACCTGCCTACATAACTGGATTTCCTCACGCACGGGAGATACGACAACTAACCGTTTCGCTCCTGCCGCCAGCAGAAATAATCCATGGACACCATCTCCCCCTATCTGCAATACGGTGGCGTCTTTCAGTGGGGTTAGGTGTCGGTAGTCGTTATCAAGTGCTGTCATTTCTGTGGCGTTTTTCAGCCACCGCCAATAGGGTGACGGAAATTCACGTTTCTCTGATTCGTCCAAGGCCACAAGCGATCTAATGGTCGCTCCCCAATGGTTCGCATCAGCCTCTCGAGTAACGTCATCGTTCCGCTCTGCATAAGGCGCCATCTCTCGGTAGGCTTCGTCGTACGGCGTCACATCCGTGTTGATGATCGCGCCTTTTCCATCCGGGTAGAGTCGTTCCGGCCCAAGTAATACCGGCACGCCCTCGTTTATCGGATAAACCCAACCGGGGCCTTCAGCGACGAGTACATACTCAGGCGATGGAACGAGAGGGTGAGGGTGAGGCGCTTTAACGGGGCAACCGAGGCGGTCTTCGAGATCAGGTAAAGAGATTCGTTGCAACCGAGCGTGACTGATCGGGCACCGTAGAACGTCCAAAGCCCAGTTAGGGAAGTCCACAAAGAAACGCTAACACTGCCAAACGTATTCGGTGATGACGAAGATGATTGTCACCATTCTCTGGACAGTGTCTTACTCAATTTTGCGAAGCAAGGTGTCGCTTATTGGCATATTTATATCTAGTCCACGCCCTGCAACGTCGGACACCGGTATTGCATCTGCAATCGTCGAATGTGGCGGTGCATCGGGTGTATTAAGTTTGCGTTTCGATACAGCCGCCGAACTTGTCGGGCGTGCACTTGAAGGTCTTATCGCTCGCCGCGTCGAGGAGACCGCACGAAGTGCAGATCGGGATCCCTCTGACGCTCCGGCCTCTCAGCGGGCGCCCCGTCACTGCCGTCGACACCAGGAGCGGCCTCATGAACGCGGGGAAGCTCATACCGGGGCAACGCCCCATAAAGGTCTTAAAAGTGTGATCCAGAATCTCGTACGACGGCAGACGGTAGTCAACTCGACGGCACGGAAGACATGGATTGGCGAGGGACATTCGACCCATTCTCAGCGATCAAGCACTGCACGCATGGCCTCCATGGTCCGTTCCCATGTGAACTCACCGGCCCACTCCCTGGCTTGGATGCTCATCTGATGGAGCGCGGACCGGTCACGAAGAAGGCGGACGACGGCAGTAGCTATTGCGTTCGGATCGCGGGGGTCAACCCGGTAACCCGAATAGCCCTCCTTCACTGCGTCCGTAGCCCCTCCCTCGTTAGCGCAGATCGACGGCAGGCCAGCGGCGGCTGCCTCGATGTAGACGATCCCGAAGCCCTCACCGCCCTTCTTATCCCGGGGGACGCGGCTAGGCATCAGAAATACCTCGGCGGTGGCGAAGAGTTTGTCTCGCTGGAGGTCATCGATTGCGCCCACCCACTCGATAGCTTCCGCGATTCGGAGATCCCGCGCTAATCGCTCGAGGGACGCTCGGAGAGGACCGTCACCGGCGATCACCCACCGGGCGTCCGGCAATTCACGGAGTATGGCCGGCATAGCCCGGAGCGCCATGTCGTGACCCTTATGGGGGTCGCTCAACCGGGACACTGTGAAGATTAGGTTGCGTCTCCGGGCGCGGTTCTCGGCGCGGTAGGGCGGTATCGCCGGAGGGACAAGGTCCATTCGGGCCCGGAGCCCGTGCTCGCGCAAAAGAGAATCGGTATACCGGCTCGGCCCCGCATGGCCCTGGGCCAGCCTTATCGCGAGCTTGGCAGCTTTTGGAAACTCGGATATCTCGCGGGCGTGGTAGTACTGAACCCACCTGGCTCGTTCGATACGAGAGATGATGGCGGAGGCGTAGGCCGCTCGGACGTGCATGGCCAAGATCACGTCGGGGCGGCTCCGGAGCGCCCTGTTCAAGCCCAGCAAATTCATTCGAGTAACCGCCCGCCGGCCGCCTGCCGGATGGTTGGCGGTCCTCGACACCCGGTAAGGAACCTGACGGTCCCATCCTTCCCAGCCCGGTTCTTCAAGAGTGACGACGCTCAGGTCAAATTCTGTAAGTCGCTCGGCGAGACCGGCTGAAATCGTCTGGATGCCTCCGATCGCGGGGGGAAAGACCGGCGAGATCATCATGAGTTTACGCCGCGCGGTTATCAATTCGCTCCGCTCAGCCACCGTTGAAGACACTGAGTAGACCGTCAACTTGGGCCGACCATGTGAACTCCTGTGCGGCGTGGATCGCCGCTGCCGAACCCAGAGCGTCCCTGAGGGTGGCATCGCCCGCCAGTTCTTCTATGGCCGAGGCGAGGGCGGCGGGGTCATCGACAGGTATGACGATTCCGGTGCTACGGTTTGTGACGTGAGGGATGAGGGCGGGGACCGGCGTCGCGATTACGGCCCGGCCTTCCACCATCGCTCGGGACAGGACGCCGCTGGCAGCGCTTGATTGGCGGTAGGGGAGCACCACGACTGCAGCCTGAGCTATCAGATCCTTGAGCCGCTCGTCGGAAACAAATCCGAGCCATTGGGATTCGGGGTCGAAGGCGAAAAGAGCGGACCGTTGCTTCTCGGCGTAGGCGAGATGGGTTGCCGACGCATGACCGGCCACACGTAGCTGCAAGTGTTGGTAGCACTTACCGAGTTTCCAGGCTTCAACTAGGGTGTCGAGCCCTTTAGCCGGAGAGATGTAGCCGGCAAACACGACGGTCTGACCGGCGGACGGGGGCGCCGACGCGGTTGGGGGGTCACCGCCAAGTTGCAGCACAGCCACTGGCCGGATGCTCATCCGGCGCAACTCGTCAGCCGCCGATTCGGAAAAGACGAACCACTGCCTGCAGCGGAGTCGGTACAACCATCGCAGCGGTCGGTCCAACGATGCGCTTAGGATTCGGTAGGCGATGAAGTTTCGGAGGCCCGGCGCCGTGCTGATCAGGCCCGAGCCGGGATGTTTCACTAGCCCTGGCCCATCGTGGACCGTAGTGACCACGCCCCCTCTCCGTATGAGAGAGACAAAGAGCCCAAGCCAGAATGCTCCCACAGCGGTCGAGCCGAGATCGACGTGAACGTGCGAGACGTCCCGCAGAGACCGCCGCATCCGCACGGCGGTGCACAGCGCGGTAGCAGCTGGCCACCCGGTGTCGACTACCTCCAGCCCTACCACGGAGAACCCACGCTTCCGCAGTTCCTCAGCGCAGGATCGGGCAACGTAGTGGAGACCTCCGGACGAAGGGATGATAAGTGCGATCGTCCGCTTCCTTGACGCCGTCGAGCCGACGGCAGAATCCAAAATCATTCTCAAATTCTCCCCACCAACATGCCGGCCTTGCCAAACGATGCGGGAGAGACTTCAACCATGCATAATCGTTGAGATCGGGCCTCGCTGGCTCCTTGGAGCGCGGTCACGGGAGCTTCCAAAGAACAAGTCGACTTGGAAAGAGTCTAGGTAGCTCCTCCGGCCAACCACCCAACACCGACAGGGTTCCAACGTAGACCACGCCAGAAACAACTATTGAAGGAACGAACCATCGACTCGTCGCAATCCAAGCGACAATCATTGCGCCGGCGGCCACTGCCGGCACAACGGTGGTCTTCAGCATTGGCGCAAAGTCGAGGTGGCGGTACATTGCAGTGATTGATCCGCAACAGACCCCTAGCTCGGTCGCAACAGTGAGCCAAGCCGAAGCAGAAACCCCGTAGTGGGGAACGAGGACGAAGTTGCCCACCACGTTGAAGACGAGAGCAATAGCTCCCTGAATTATCAACCATCGATTCCGTCTTGTGACGATCATTGCTGCGGCGAATAAATTGGAGAGAAGTGCAATGATGCCGGAAACGGCTAGAACACGCACAAGGGGAATGGCTGGTAGGAATTCCTTCCCATAGAAAATGTGGACAAATGGGGGAGCAAACAGAATCACGGCAATACACATTGGCAGCGCGACCGCTGACAACCAGTGCCAGACCCGAGATGCGAGTGCCCCGAGTTCCTTTGGACTGCCTGCATGAGAAGCTAGGCCGGGCAGAACCGCACTCATCACCAAACCGGGAATAGTCACAAGTACTGATAGTGCTTTTGTTGCAGCGGCATAGTAGCCAAGCTCGCGACTGCTAACGAGAAAGCTGACAATGCTCAGGTCGATTGTGAAATAGGCACTGCAAAGCAGCGAGCTCAGTCCGAGGGGTAATGAGTCAAACAGCATCCGCCTTCGTACCGCGCCTGTGGATCGGTGGACGTCGACGAGGCGCAATCCGGCAACAGTTACGACGATGCTGTTCACGACGATCATTGCGGATAAACCAATAGCGATACAGAGTGGCCCTCCTCCTGCAAGAGCCAACCCCGCTACCACGATGAGCTGCGCAACATTGGTTGCGACATCTATGAGTCCGAGTCGGCCGGTTTTGTAGGACGCATAGAAGACCTGCCTTACGCCGGATAGACCAAACAGTGCCACCGCTGGCACCAGCACGAGGAGAACCTGCATTCGAACGGCGCTCAGGCCAACAGCTATTACGAACCCAACGACGCCGAGTCCGACTAGAGCCGACCACGCTGTCTGGACCCGCAGCATCGAACGCACCAAACGACCATCGTCTGCTCGACCTTTGCCCAACTCGCGGGCGAGCACATTGCCAAAGCCAAAATCGCAAATCGATAGGGCTAAGTAGTACATAGCTAAGCCAGCTGAATAGTCACCAAAACCCGATACGCCAAGTTTGCGGGCAAGAATGGCCGTCGAAGCAGCTGAGAGGACTTGAACTGCTACTCGTCTCAGGAAGAGTTGGCTAGCAGACGTCGCCATCTTTTTCTGCAGAATCGGTTTGGTATTTCCGCGGGCGCCATCACCCTCGACGTCCGAGAGGCTGGCATCATCCATGTCGCGCCGTCTTCCCGGAACGTTCACGCGTGATCTCGGTACAGGTCTAGATAGCGATCAGAAACATGGTCCCAAGACCAACGGGGATGCGCATGGGAGCGGGCGTTTGTTCGCAGACGAACCAGCAGCTCCGGTGGATCCAGCAGGCGGCAGATCCCTTCTGCCAGCTCGGATGGGTGAGGTCCAGGCGCGACAAGCAACGGGTGTAGGTCGCGCACCAGCTCTGCGTTGGCCCCGACAGGTGTCACCAGTGCCGGCGTGCCGACGGCGAGCGACTCGCCGGTCGAAAGTCCGAATCCCTCCAGGAGTTGCGTGGGCGTAACCGTGAGGTCCGCATTTCGGTACCACTGGAGCAAGTCATCATTGCTGATTCGACCGAGAAGGCGTACCTCGGTCGTCAAACCAAGGCGTCGGATCTCGTTGCTCACAGCATCACGTTCGTGACCATCGCCGGCCACCGCCAGACGAGCGGACCGGTGGCGAGCCAATACAGACGGAAAAGCCCGAACTAGTTCGAGGACCCCAGTTCGAGTAGTGAGACGGCGAGCTGAGAAGATGAGCGGGTCCGCCGAAGTCGCCCAGGCGTCACGGAGCCTGAGGCCCGGAGAAAAAAAGCGGGTATCGATGCCCCCGGGGATCAGCTGGCTAGTCCCAGCCGAGGTAGCGGATAGTTGCCCGAGTTCGGCGCGCATGAATTCCGAGAGGACGACAGTTGATCGCGCGCTCTTGACAACTCGGCGCTCTGCCTTGCGCAAGGACGCTACGGCTCCGCTCTGTATCACCGTGGGCAAGGTGTATGAGTCACTGCGCTCGAGCAGCATTTCCTTGTGGACCGGCGCATGAAAGGTGTACACGTACGGCCGGTTGGTTAGTGCGACAGGCAATGAAGTGATCGGGTATTGCCCGTGAATTACCGTTCTCGGAGCGAGCCGTCGAAGCTCGCCAAATACCCCAGCGGCGACGTAGAATGGATACAGCACGGCAAACGCGGGATTGCTCTTGTTCGGAACGCGATGGCGCACAATTCTCACGCCATCAGTACCCACCTCAATCGGCGAATCTTCCTCCCGCACCTGTTTGGTGAGAACAGTAACCGACATCCCCTTACGAGCCAGCGCTGACGAAAGTTCGCGAACATTGCGCTCCAGCCCACCCAGCTTGTCGGGGCTGACCGCGTTCGTGAGCATCAGAACGTGGTCGACGTCGGCGATCACTGATCACTCCAGAGAGAATCGGCGCCGAGGACACATTCGCGCCAGGTTGGCCACCTGTCGTCCCAGGTATTGGAGCGCGCCCAGTCAACTCGAAGCTGAGCCAGCCCATCTGGTTCGTTGGCAGCCGCGGTAATGCTAGCTATCCACTCGTCGGCGGACTCAGCGACATAAGTGCCTGGAGGAAGTTCCCCGTCGGAAGTCGAAACCCCACTGGACACGATGGCGGGTCGCCCTCTGGCGGCCACGTCGAAGAGCTTCATTGAGGATTGCCCGACGGTCATTTCCGAGCGAAGCGGAACAATGACTACGTCGGCAGCGTCGATTGCTGCGTGTACCTCGCTCCGCGAGATGGTGCCGTGCCAGCGAATCCGGCGGCCAAAGCCTTCGAGCAAGGTCCCGAACTCATGCGCCGGCCGACCTCTCCTGCCTGCGTACCGAGCCGGTCCGTATAAGTCGAGCTCCCAATCGGGTAGGGCGCGCATCATTGCGGCGACCGTCGCCGTGTCGAATCGCTCAGAGAAGGTGCCCACGTACGCGAACGAGTTCTGGTTCGGTCGCGGCCGGGGTGGAGCGGCTAGGTCGGCCGAGTCCGCACCGTTAGGGATGACCGTCACGGGACGAGTGCCGAAGTAAGGGGCGAGATCCTTTGATGCCACAATCACTTCGTCGGCTTCGGCCGCAATCTGGCGAAAGAGTTCGAGAAATCTCGGACGGCGAGATGCCGGAAAGAGCTTGGTCCAGTCATCCGCGCAGTCAAAGACCTTGCGGCCTTGGTTGACGAGAGCCGGCCATTGCCATGGGAGATTGCACACGGTCGGAACACGTCCAGCCTTACGAGCGAGGACTCGGCGTAAAAGCCTCGTATCGATTGCCTCCGCAAGGCGATTCAGGTGGCCAGGTGCCGCCGTGCTGCGAGCGACCACCTTCGGGCCTCGATGTGAAGACTGTGGAGTACGGTGATCCGCTCCGAATAAACGACTGGGGCGAGCGTTCGGAAGGTCGCGGATATCCATCGGCGGCTCGACGAAAACGAC
>Ga0209420_1001397_pt1 | contig 11486 bp, 10 predicted proteins | sample BlaSpr_A8_OM1_O1_FD_187972 | JGI IMG/M metagenome (GOLD analysis project Ga0209420, IMG submission 187972) | Forest soil microbial communities from Thunder Bay, Ontario, Canada - Black Spruce, Ontario site 2_A8_OM1_O1 (SPAdes) (version 2) | ecosystem: Environmental > Terrestrial > Soil > Boreal...
CATCACCGGTGCGGGGAGTGGCGTCGGCCGGGCCACCGCCCACTCCTTCGCCCGCCGAGGGACGCGGGTCGTGGTCACCGACATCGATGCCGACCGCGCCGCCTCGGTCGCGACCGAGCTGGGCGACCATGGCGTCGCGGTGCGCTGCGACGTCACCAGCCTCGAAGACCTGGAAACCACCAGGGACATCGCCCTGGAACGATTCGGTCGCGTCGACGTCGTGATGAACAACGTCGGCGTGCTCGCCGTCGGTCCGGTCGAGGCCATTCCGCTGGAGGCGTGGCAGCGCAGCATCGACATCAACCTCCTCGGTGTGGTGCGCAGCAATCTTGTCTTCCTACCCATCTTGTTGGCACAGGGAGCAGGGCACGTGGTCAACACCGCGTCGACCGCGGGGTTGCTCCCGTACGGGTTCGATCGCCTGCCCTACACCGCCACGAAACATGCAATCGTCGGGCTGACCGAGTCGCTTGCGTTGTACCTGCAGCCGCGCGGCATCGGCGTGTCCTGCCTCTGCCCGGCCGGCGTGAAAACCAACATCGTGGAGCAGATCACGTTCTACGGCGACGCGGCACCCCCGCGCGGGCCGGCCTTCCCCGTGGTGGAACCCGAGTCCGTCGGCGAGCTCGTGGCGGATGGCGTCACGGAAGGCCGGTTCCTGATCCTCACCGCCCCCGAAGCGGCAGACGAGCTCCGGGAGCTCGGTGCCGATGTGGACGAATACCTCGCACGTCTGACGAATGAGGTGGCGTGACCAAGGTAGGATTTATCGGATTGGGCAGCCAAGGTGGGCCCATGGCGCAGCAGATCGTCGGCGGCGGATTCCCGCTCACCCTGTGGGCGCGCCGCCCCGAGACCCTCGAGCCGTACGAAGATACCGACGCATCGGTGGCCTCGACACCGGCCGAGCTGGGTGCAGCCAGTGACGTCGTTGGCGTCTGCGTGACCGGTGATGCCGACGTCGAGGACGTGCTGTGGCGCGCCGACGGCGTGCTCCAGGGAATGAGCGCCGGCGGCGTCGTGGTCCTTCATTCGACCATCCATCCGGACACCTGTGTACGCGTGGCGGAGCAGGCAGCCCGGCGCGGCATCGGAGTCATCGACGCGCCCGTCAGCGGCGGTGGTGGCGCAGCACTACGGCGAAAGTTGCTCGTGATGGTGGGCGGCGAACCCGAGCACCTCGCGCTCTGTCGGCCGGTCTTCGACACCTTTGCGGATCCGGTGATCCATCTGGGCCCCCTCGGGGCGGGTCAGAAGGCGAAGCTCGTCAACAATCTGATCTTCACGGCGCTGGTCACCGTCGGCCTCGAAACCTTCGCCTTCGCCGACGAGCTGGGCATGGACCGAAACGCCCTGGCGCAGGTGCTGTCCCACGGCAGCGGCGGCAGCCAAGCGGCCGCCATCCTCGCCAGGTCCGGATTCGACACCACGGGGTTACGGCAAGCGGTGAAGAACCTCGACAAGGACGTGCGCATCGTGCTCGACGTCGCCCGAGGCATGCAGGCGTCCGAGCCCGCGCATATCGTCGAGCTCGCCACGGGCACATTGGCGACTCTGGGAGGCGACGGAGCCGTGCCCGCCTCTTGAACGTGAGGTGTGGGTGTCCTTCTCCATCGCCGGCTTCAGTCGCGGGCGGCGTCGGGTCTCCTCGTGTCCATCCCCTCCGCTGAGTTCGCTCCCCTATCCGACCGAATTCTTCGACGATCGAAGACGCTGGGAGGACGGGTTCGTCAACTGCCCGCCGCGCCGGCGATCGGTGCGGCCAGTCGGAGCCCGGTGAGGGATCCCAAATAGGTGGCGTCTCCATAGGCGTAGAGCGACCCGTCCTGGCCGACGACCCAGTACCCGCCGCCATCAGGAGTGGCGATGATCCTCTCGATGGGCACACGACTCACGATGCCTTGTCCGGGGACGGAGCCGTCGAAGCTGGCGTCGCCGAAGGAGAACACCCCTCCGTCGGAAGCCACCAGCCAGTACCCGCCGCCGTCGGGTGTGGCCGCCATGCCCGCGATCGGCTTGTTCAGGGCCATGGCGCCGGTCGATCCCTGGAATTGGGCGTCGCCGAAGGAGAAAATCCCTCCGTCGGAAGCCACCAGCCAGTAGCCGCCGCCGTCGGGTGTGGCCGCCACGCCCACGATCGGCTTGTTCAGGGCCATGCCCCCGGTCGATCCGTAAAACTGGGCGTCGCCGAAGGAGAACACCCCCCCGTCAGAGGCGACCAGCCAGTAACCGCCGCCGTCGGGTGTGGCTGCGATTCCGACGATCGGCTTGTTGAGGGCCATGCCCCCGGTCGATCCGTGGAACGAGGCATCACCGAAGGAGAACACCCCCCCGTCGGAGGCGGCCAGCCAGTAACCGCCGCCGTCGGGTGTGGCCGCCATGCCCACGATCGGCTTGTTGAGGGCCATGCCCCCGGTCGATCCGTGAAATTGGGCGTCGCCGAAGGAGAACACTCCCCCGTCGGACCCGGTCATCCACATTCCCTGACTGCTCGCCGGCGGTAGCTGCAGCTGCTCGATGAGCGTCTGCAACGTCGTGTTGTTGTTCAGATTGGTGGCCGAGAACCCGGTAGCGAAGCAGCCGCTTTCCGGGACACAGGCCAAGCCACTCAAATAGCCGAAGGCGACGACATTGGGGCTGGGCTCGACCGTCCAGCTCGAACCATTCCAGTTCTCGATATACGGGATGGGCGTCGTGTTCTGCCCACTCGCGGAATCGGTGGCTCCGGTGGCCCAGCAGTCGGAGGTACCGAGACACGTGACCGCGGTGAGGATATTGGCCGGCGTCAGCGGATCGAGGCTCGGAGTAATGGTCCACGTCGACCCGTCCCAATTTTCCACCAGAGAGGATGACGGATTACCGCTGGCGTCCATGGTCGCCCCCACGGCCCAGCAGTCGGAGGAGTTGCTACAGGTCACCGAGGTCAGATCCTGACCCATGGGAGCGGCCGCGGGCGGCGTTGGGACGATTGACCAGTCGCTCCCGTCCCAATGCTCGATCAATGCAGCCGCGCCGACGACGGACGGCGCGATCCCGGGGAGGAAGTTGTACTGGAGCTGGTTCGGTCCGGCATAGCCGACGGACCAACAATCCGAGCTGCTGGAGCAGGTGACGGACTCAAACTGGTCATAGGTCTGACCGGAGGAAGCTCGCAACGACTGCGACCACTGCGATCCGTTCCAGTGATAAATGATGCCGTTGAGGGGATTCTGTTGGCCGTCGAGGTCATCGCCCACCGCCCAACAGTCCGAAGCGTTCGAGCACGTCACTGAGAAGAGGTAACCGGAAACGGCCGGCGTGGGCACGACCGACCAGACAGAGCCGTTCCAGTTCTCGGCCAACGTGACGGGCTGCTGCTGACCGTCCGGCTCCTGGGCACCGACCGCCCAGCAGTCCGACGACGACACACAGTCGACGCTCCAGAGAAGTGAGGCCTGTGAGTCCGGAGGAGCCACAACGGGCCCGACCGACCATGTGGAGCCGTTCCAGCTGTCGATGAGCGCGCTCGGTTGAGAGTTGTTGCCCAACGAGGAAAAGACACCGCCGACCGCCCAGCAACTCCATGCGTTCGGGCACGCGGTCGACATGAGGAAGCTCGATTCCGACGGCCCGGTGTTCGGGCTGGGAATGATGTTCCAGCCCGAATCGGTGGCACCAACGGGGCTCGGCACTGCCACCATGAGGAGAAAGAGAGCCCCGATAACCACTCCGACGCAGAGGCCAATAGTCCGTCCGCGTCGACTTCCGCCGATTCCCACCATCCTTTCGTATCGTCAGCCTATGCGGGGCCTTGAGCGGTCAGAGTCGTTGCCAAGCTGAGACTTTCAACTTCGTGAGTGATTTTTTAACCTTCTGAGTTGGTTCAGTAATTCGTGAAAGCCATCGTGTAGCTGATCATTTCAATCTTCACTGAAATCTGGTCGGTGTGAAGGACGGTGCGCGAGACGCGTGGCGTGAAGGCGGCGAGCGAAGAGTCTTCGTGCCGGCACACAGTGGGCGCTTTATGAGCCGTTCGACGCGCACGGCGAGGAAGGTCGACGCAAGCATCGGGCGCGCGCTGCACAGGAGTGGCCCGCGTCGGCACACGGCTTCGTCAGCTGAACAAGTTCGTGATCCACCTCGTCGCGGCGACGCAGGCCATCCGAAGACGACCTCGGCTGGCGTCTCTGGACCGGGCTTGGGCACCGGTGCGCGCAGAATGACACCACACTGGGTCGGTGCAAACCGTTAATCCACGCAAAACCCACAGAGACGGCGCTGTGGATCGGTCCACCCAGGCTCCAGCCCGTCTGTTGCGTCCGCCCCCTGCAGTCGAGCGTTCTTCTCCACGTTTCCCTCCCTGTCGGCGCCATTGTCCGGCAAAGAGGTAGATGCAACGTTCGACTCGCCCAGGCGTGGGCATACATTCATCACCAGCACTCACGACCAAGGTGGTTCGACCATGGCAAGCAACAACGCGAAGCCCACGACAACGGATGCCGGAATCCCCGTTGCCAGCGATGAGCACTCACTCACGGTCGGGCCAGACGGCCCGATCCTGCTCCAGGATCACTACCTCATTGAGCAGATGGCGAACTTCAACCGGGAACGCATTCCGGAACGCCAGCCCCACGCCAAGGGAGGCGGCGCCTTCGGCCGCTTCGAGGTCTTGGCGGACGTCAGCGACTACACCAAGGCCGCTGTATTCCAGCCTGGCACCACCACCGACACCCTGATTCGATTCTCGACGGTAGCCGGCGAACGAGGCAGCCCGGACACCTGGCGCGATCCGCGTGGCTTCGCGCTCAAGTTCTACACCTCCGAGGGCAACTACGACATGGTCGGCAATAACACCCCCGTCTTCTTCCTCCGCGACCCCATGAAGTTCCAGCACTTCATCCGCTCCCAGAAGCGCCGGGCCGACTCCGACCTGCGCGACCACGACATGCAGTGGGACTTCTGGACCCTGTCGCCCGAATCGGCTCACCAGGTGACCTGGTTGATGGGCGATCGCGGGATCCCCAGGACGTGGCGTCAGATGAACGGCTACTCGAGCCACACCTACATGTGGGTCAACGCCAAGGGAGACCGGTTCTGGGTCAAGTACCACTTCAAGACCGACCAGGGCGTCGACTTCCTCGCCCAGGAGGACGCCGATCGGATCGCGGGCCAGGACGGTGACTACCACCGTCGTGACCTCTTCGAGGCGATCAGGCGGGGTGAGTACCCGAGTTGGACGCTGAAGGTCCAGATCATGCCTTTCGTGGAGGCCAAGACCTACCGCTTCAACCCCTTCGACCTCACCAAGGTGTGGTCCCATGCCGACTATCCACTGCAGGAAGTCGGCCGCCTCACGCTGGACCGCAACCCGACGGATTTCCACACGGAGATTGAGCAGGCGGCCTTCGAGCCGAACAACCTCGTGCCGGGGATCGGCGTGAGCCCGGACAAGATGCTGTTGGCCCGTGTCTTTTCCTACGCGGATGCTCATCGCGCCCGGATGGGCGTGAACTACAAGCAGATACCGGTGAATTCACCCAAGGCCCCCGTGCACAGCTACAGCAAAGATGGGGCCATGCGGGTCCACAATGTGTCGGACCCCGTCTACGCACCCAACTCGAAGGGCGGCCCGTCGGCCGATCCCGACCGCTACCCCTACGTGGAGAAGTGGGAGGCTGACGGCGAATTCGTGCACGCCGCCTACACCCTCCGTCAGGACGACGACGACTGGGGCCAGCCCGGCACTCTGGTGCGCGACGTCATGGACGACGCTCAGCGCGATCGCCTCGTCTCCAACGTCGTAGGACACCTCAGTCAGGGTGTGTCCGAGCCCGTTCTCGCGCGTGCGGTCTGGTACTGGCGCAACATCGACAAGGAGATCGGCGACCGCATCGCCCAAGGCGTCAATATCTCCTGAACAATGAGCGCCCTTGATCGACCCTTCTGACAACGGGAGACAGGATTCGACCCGCGTCCCTTACGTTGGCAGGATTTCGTTTAGGGCTTCTACGACAGGAGGTTGCGACATCACCAGCATCACTTGGTCATAGCCGTAAATGGCCAGGACCCTCGACGCCAACTCGCCTCTCGACCGGACGGTCACACGGACCTCCAGGCTGCAATGTCCCATGGCGGCGTAGCCCTGAGCCGAAATGAACTGAGCTTGCGTCAAGTCGAACCTCAGCTCTTTGGGGTGGCTCGAAAGGACCTCCTCGATCAACCGCTCGAATCTCGCCATCGAAACGATGTCGAGCTCACCCATGAGCTTGAGGACGACACGCTCGCCATCGTGACTGAAGACCCGCACTTGCAACATGCTGCCGCACTGAAGGATTGCGGATTCATACTTCCGTGATACCAACGTCCCGGTGGCGCAACGTTGTGACCGGGAGACCCCCCCATGGAGCTCCCCTTCTCGAGGGATATTCAACACGGGTCGACTTCTTACTTTCTCTGGACTCGATACCAGCTGTGTTCGGCACCAGAGACAAGGAAGCCAAGCAACCACACAATGAGCAACACGGCAGCAATGATCCACAGCACGTGCAGGGCGAACCCGGCTCCGGCGAAGATCAGCACCAACAGCAACACCAGCAGTATCAATCCCACGTCATCGGTCCTCTCCACACGGCTTCGCTGAACAGCTTCCGGTATCGCCAAGATCACTGAGCGACCTTCGGGTGGCATGAGTCCCGTGCGCCGCGCCTCCAACGACCACGGTCGTTTCCTTGGCGGCGTCATCCTCGATGGCCATGACCCACACGTATCTCTGTCGATCAGTGCTACCGGAAGCATTGTTCAAGCCTGTTCAGCCTGGTCGGCTGAGCATCCGCCGTCAATCACCCGATTGGGTGATTATTGGACCTCGGGCGGCTCGTAGAATGAAGTCGTGGCCAAACCGATACGGGTGGCGCTCGTCAACGACTACATGATCGTCCTCGAGGGCCTCCGCTCGCTACTCAAGTCGAGCGAGCCGGAGATCCAGGTCGTCGAGCTCGATATTCGGAAGGGACCACAACGTGGAGTGGACGTCACACTGCTCGACACCTATGGAGAGCTTGATGACCTGGCCAAGAGGCTGCGCTCCATCGGCTCCGAGCCCAACAACGGAGCCTTGGTCGTCTTCAGCTTTTCCGACCGACCTCAAGCGGTGCGTCGTGCTCTGCACGCAGGCGCGCAGGGATTCATTTCCAAAGCTGCACCTCGGCAACAGATCGTTGATGGCATCAAGGCCGCCGCCAGGGGCGAACGCGTCGTATTGACGCAAAGATCACAGCATGCGCAGATCGATGAAGCGCTGCGCTGGCCGGGGCGCGACATCGGCCTGACCGAGCGCGAGAGCGAGCTCTTGTCCCTGCTCCCGACGGGCATGACCAACCGCGAACTCGGCGATCACCTTTATGTGAGCGAGAACACGATCAAGACTCAGTTACGCCACCTCTACGCCAAGCTTGACGTTCGCAACCGCGCCCAAGCCGCGTCCCTGGCCGGGCAGGGCATCCTCGGCGATCGTCGCAGTCAAGCCAAGCCCGTCGGCTAATCGCTCGCCGTTGCATTCGCGCGGCCTCGGCTGCAATGTCGGTTTACAGAATCCGGAACAGGGTATATGGACGACACTGACGGCAAACGAGTTGCGCTCGGCGCAGCACTCGTGCGCGACAACGTGGTCAGGGGCTTGGACTCAGGATTTTTCGCCAGAGACGGAGTCGGGGGATCGTGACGCTGGTCGCTGTGCGAGAGAGGAATCCGTCGAAATGGTGAAGGTCCTGCTGGTCATCTTGTGTCTCTTTCTCCCATTTCTTGCCGTGCTCATTAAAGATGGGCCGTGCCTCAAGGTCTTGTGGGCATTTCTCCTTCAGCTCTGCGGTCACATTCCCGGCGTGATTTACGGGATCTACCAGGTCGTCAAGGATTAGCGCCCGCTTGGGTCCGGTGGCAATTCTCCACCCGACGCCGCACTGTTACCCGGCATCTTCGTCAGAAAGGCCGCAAATGTCGACCACACAGGATCGTCCACCGCTCGGTGACGAGCGAGTGATCTTGCTCGAGCAAACGCGGGCTCGAAAGATGGCGCGTTCATCCCACCGTTATGTGAGGGGGAATACCATTCCGTTTTACGAGTGGCTCGACTCGCACCCAGAGAGCGGCGTCCCTGAAGGCCCACCCGTATGGATCTGTGGAGACTGCCATGTGGGCAATCTTGGACCACTCTCCGACAAGGCCGGCCGGGTACGGATTCATATTCGTGATCTTGACCAAACGGTCATTGGGAACCCGGCTCATGATCTCGTTCGACTGGCGTTGTCGCTCGCATCGGCAGCACGGGGTTCCGATCTACCCGGCGTGACGACCGCCTACATGCTCGAGGCGATCATGGACGGCTATGAGTCCGCCTTTGAACATGACTTTGACGAAGCCAAGGACAATCCAGAACCACCCGACGCAGTGCGGCTTGCCATGAAGCAGGCAACGAAGAGGACTTGGAAGCAGCTGGCCAAGGAGCGACTTGAAGATGTGCGGCCGAAGATTCCCTTGGGCGAGAAATTCTGGCCCGTCTCGGGCGAGGAACTCCAAGCCCTTGAGTCGATCTTTCAGGACCGCTCCATTGCCCGTCTCGCCACCATGGTCAAGGCCCGTGACGATGAAGCCACTGTCGAACTGATGGATTCGGCCTACTGGATGAAGGGCTGTAGCTCCCTCGGACTCCTCCGCTACGCCGTGCTCCTGAGAGTGGAGGACAAGGACGAGGATTCATCCGATTTGTGCCTCATGGACGTCAAGGAGGCCGTCGAGTCCGCCGCTCCCACCGCAAGTACGGATATGCCATCCGGTCATGCGCGCCGCGTTGTCGAGGGTGCACTGCACATTTCGCCCTTTCTCGGGGAACGGATGCGGGCGACCAGCATGCTCGGGCGTCCGGTCTTCATCCGGGAATTGATGCCCCAGGACCTCAAACTCGAATTGACCCAACTCGACTCCGAGGAAGCCATGAAGGCGGCGGAGTATCTGGCGACCGTGGTGGGCTTCGCCCACGCTCGCCAAATGGACTCCGCAACGCGTACCTCGTGGCAAAAGGAATTGAACCGTCACCGGACGAGAGAACTCGACGCCCCCCTGTGGCTCTGGACTGCCGTTGTCGGACTCCTGGTTGAACACGAGCGTTCTTATCTTGAACACTGTCGTCTCTACGCGGTGTCAGACGCCGCCTCATAACTGCTGGTTCTCCTACCGACGTAGCGAAGATCGCCGATCAATTGTTCGTTTCGCGGGCGCCGTGCAACAGCACTGGAACAGGTCTTCGCCAAGCTGAGCACCCCTCGCGGTTCGCGGTTCGCCGTTCGCCGTTCCCAGGAGAAGCCTCCACGGGTCTCGGGCGAGCGTCTCCGAGATCCATTGACCTGGCCTGCCAGAATCAGGGCAGAATGCTTGTTCCTCGCGGGGTGCGTGGCCCAGTCTGCCGACCCTCTGCCAGGGAGAGTCCGGCGAGCAGGGCATTGCGGAGGTCGCGGGGATCGATAACTGCGTCGTAGGCGAGCCGGTTTCCCGCAACGATCGAAGCGTTGGCCTGTTCGACCGACAGGCGCCTTCGCTCCTCAGGGTCGGTCACCGCGCTCCCTTCCGAACTCGCCGGCATGGCACCGAGCGTGATGGAAGGGAAGGCCAAGGTGATGGTCTGCCCGTCGAATGGGTTCATGGCCATGATCGACGAGCCGAAACCGAACGCCTTGCGCAAGGTCACGTGGAGTTTCGGTACCGCGAGCCGATGCTGAACGGCGAACATGCGCGCTGCGTGGCGCAGAATCCCCTGTCGTTCCGCGAGGCTGCCCGCCAGCACGCCAGGGTTGTCAGCCAAAAAGACGCACGGAAGCCCGAAGGCCCCGGCGACATCGAGGAAGTGTGCGACCTTGTCGGCCGCCGCGCTGTCCACCGTGCCCGCCATTGCGCTCGGGTCATTGGCCACGATGGCCACGCTTTGTCCGCCCAGACGAGCCAGGGCCGTCACGATCGATCGTCCGAATGTCGGCTGGATCGTGAGGAGTGAGCCGTGATCGATCAAGGCCTCGAGGACGGGATGGATCGGGTAGGGGCGCCGGGCGCTCGCCGGAATGAGGTCCAATATGGTGTCGAGCCTGCGTGAGCCGGTATCGCCGTCGTCGCGGCGCGGCGGGAGCTCCCACGCGTTGAGCGGGAAATAGGTCAGGTATCGCCGGGCCAAGGCGATGGCTTCGACATCGTCGGTCACGACGTTCTGAACGACACCCGATACGTCGGCCGCCACTTGGGGCCCGCCGAGCACCTCCTTGGTCACATCCTCGCCCGTGGCCGACTTCACCAGGGGCGGACCGGCGGCGAAGATCGAGGCCGATTCGGTCATGACCGCGAAGTCCGACAGCGGCGCCGTCAGTGCGCCGTGCCCGGCGGAGGCGCCCAGGATGAGACACACCATGGGTACGACGCCCGACAGCTCAGCCAGGCCCATCAGGTCTCCCGGCCGGCGGCCCGCAGCCGACTCGGTGACGCGGTGCCCGGCCCCCTCGAGCATCATCACCAGGGGCACCCGTTCTTGCAGGGCAAGCTGACAGAGGCGATAGCGCTTGTCGGCGGCTCCGGTGCCAATGGAGCCGCCGAGCACGGTGACGTCTTCGGCCCCGGCGAGCGCCGGCCGGCCGTTGATCCGCCCGGACCCGGCAACGAGTGCGTCGCCCGGGATGGGTGGATCCTCTGTGGTTCCCACCAGCTGCCCGATCTCGGAGAACGTTCCGAGGTCGAACAGGGTCGCGATGCGCTCACGGGCGTTGAGGCGCCCGCGCTCCTTCTGGCGTCCGAGACGGACCTCGCCGCCCATGGAAAGCGTCTCGGCCTTCCTGCGCGCAATCTCCTCGAGGGCCGGGGCCCAGTCCTGCGTCTCGTCACTCATGGCGAGGGTCCGTCCCCTCCCGAGGGCGGCAGATCTCCCTGCCGATACCTGTCGCGCCTCCCGACACCAGAGCGATCTGCACGTCGAACGGATCCGAGATGAGCGCCCTTCGGTTCATGCGAGCCGATTATTGTCCAGCGCGGCTCTGGTTGGCGCACCCCACCATTGACGTCTCAGCGGTCAGGCATTCGCTGACCGGAGGCGTCAGGCCTCGAAGCCGTGTCGATTGGGCCGTGGACACCCCCACATCATGAACTCGTAGCTGGGCCAACGGCGAGACCACGACCGGCATGATCCCGTGGTCCACTCCTCGAGCAGAAGGCCCATGAGCGCCTGGTGACGGGCCGGCGAACGAGTGCGGGATCCACGGTGGAATTGAGGGCGGCTCTGAGATAGACCAGTCACACGACGGCAGCATTGGAGGTACGCACGGTGTTGCGGAGACGGCTCGCCGAACTCGGCAGAACGGCACTCCGGCTTGCCATTGCGACCGTCGTACTCGCCGGTACCTCTGTCGCGTTCTCATCCACCCCCTCCGGCGCAGCGACCTCGGACACCCGCGCGTTCACCTCGAGTGTCGCGGCCAACG
>Ga0209420_1001398_pt1 | contig 11477 bp, 3 predicted proteins | sample BlaSpr_A8_OM1_O1_FD_187972 | JGI IMG/M metagenome (GOLD analysis project Ga0209420, IMG submission 187972) | Forest soil microbial communities from Thunder Bay, Ontario, Canada - Black Spruce, Ontario site 2_A8_OM1_O1 (SPAdes) (version 2) | ecosystem: Environmental > Terrestrial > Soil > Boreal...
GGGGGGGGGGGGGGGGGTTATCACAATGGATGGTTTTTTACGTTCCCCAATGACTGAGCAAAATCGACAGGTCTAAAATATTGACAGTGCCGTCATGATTAAGGTCGGCTGTGGCGTTATTGGTGCCCCAGTCGCTGAGCAAAATTGAGAGGTCAAAGACATTGACCTTGCCGTCGCCGTTGAGATCGCCCACCTTGCCGGACGGCGAACTGCTGGGCGTGGCAGTGGCAGTGGGCGTAGGTGTTGGTGTCGAGGTCGGAGTTGGCGTGGCGGTGGGTGACGACTGAGACCCACATGAGGCGGTAAAAGTGCTGCCGGCGTCCTGGGCTTTAAAGTTATCTCCCGTGCCAAGGATGTTGGTTACCCCACTCGTCCATTGCGACTGGGTTATGTCATTGCCCTGGGCAAACCCAACAAAACCCCAGCTACCACAGTAGGTGTTGTCACTAAAGGAGTTGTTCTGATTGTTCGAAATATTATTTGGCACGGTGTAACCACCGTATGGATAAGCAGCACCATTAGGCCAGGCTCCGTTATAGGTCGTATCCGGCTGAGTCCCGGGTTCACTAAAGAGTCCGTTGAAACCGCAATCAGTGCTTGCGGTACAATCCGCGCCAATACTACTGGCCGTAAAGTTAAAGGTATTGTCGCTGACCGATACATTCTGGGATTTCCAACGGCAGTCATCGACATAATCAGGATTAGCGGCAGTCGAACCGCCGGGGATATTAGCGGCGCAGCTTGTTAGTGTATAGGTGGCTGGATTGACCAAGGTACAGAGCTGATCGTTAGAAAGGCCACAAGCACGATTGGAATTCTCATAAATAACCACCCCGCCCCAGTTATTTGTGAACGTATTGCCGGTTATAGCAAAGGTGGAGCCGTAGGTGCTGGACACTCGGCTATCGCTGCCTGACTCCGAGATATAGATGGCGCCGTCTGGAAATCCCCCCAAGCCAGGCGATGGACCGCCACCCCAGGCATTATCGATCAGGGCATTGTCAGTGATCGAAGCATTGTAACTGGCTTCGTAAATGATTCCCTCGGCCCAGTTATTGTTGATGTAGTTATTGCTAATATTCAGGCCGACGTTGTCGGTATCGGCCCACAAGCCGGCAAAGCCGTTGTCGTGTACCCAGTTGCCGGTCACCGTTGCCCCATTAACATCCCAGAATTTACCCCCACCCGCAGCGCCCTCTTGTGAATCGTAGGATGCTACCGTGCCCGTTGAGTCGCTGGTCGTTGCCACGTTGGGAGCCGTCACGTCAAAGGTAAATGAATTTGGGGAGGTAATGGATGCTACCGTTTGGGTACCATCAAGTGCCGTATCTGATAAGTTGGCGCACCAGCTTAAGGTGCATTGACCAGTAACGCCGACCAGAATTTGGCTGCCCACGGCCAGGTCCAGCGGGGCCTTGGTCACAATCGTCGCGACATCGCTTGTGACGGCATAGGTAGCCACATATGAAGCCTGGTCGAATAAGCCGGCCGCATCATTATAGCTGATCTCGTTATTGGTCAAGGTGACATTTGAATCGACACCTGAGCCCGAACTGTTAAAGCCATACTGCGCATTATGCGCCAGACAGTTGTTGGTAATGACGTCGTTATCTCCCAGCCCTACGCCGCCCCCGCCGTTGTTTTCTATCGTATTGTTTTCTATCGTCCAGCCGCTACCACCATCATGATTAACGGCGGTTGAGTCACCACCGGTATTAAAGTTTTGAATAGTCAGGTAGGTAATGTTGACATTAGTAGCATCGTCGTCAAAAGCACTGGTCTGAGTCGATGAGCCATCGATAATAGCCTCACCGCTGGTTGCCGAATAGCCCCCTACTATACTGTCGTAGTCAGCATTCCCGGTTCGCAAATCCATAGCGCCATAGGCGCCGGCAAAGGTGTGAGTTCCGGGGGCCAGCCAATAAACGGCATTGGGTACAAAGTTGTAGTTCGCCGAGAGGAAGCCGCTGTTGTCTCCGGCCGGGACAAGATAGCCTTTCGTGTCACTCGGGAAATTGGTGCCGGCTGAGCCAAAGGTGGGTAATCCGGCCGTACCGCTGGTGTAGGATGTTAGTGTACCGCCGGGTATTGATCCGGCATAGTTATAAGGGCTCTGCAAATGGGTGGGATTCCCGCAGACTTGGGCTGTCGGTGAGGTCGGTGCCCCACTGTCGGCGCGCGAGGGCGGCTTGATAGTGAGACCAACATACACCGCCAGCAGTACGAGCGGGATACCGAAGACAAACGGTAACGATCGCTGCGTAATCAGGGTGTTTGAGGGGAACTTGCCGATACGCGACATATATCCCATGCTTATTTAATGCTTGTGTTTATTTTATCATAGCTCCCAAGGCATTCCTATAGTGGCTGGGCTTTTGTAAAAGCAAAAACTCTTGGTAGCACGGCACTTTATTTGCAAAGCAATCGGATAGCAGCTGACGCAAGCATACTATGCCGAGCTGTATCACTTGAATTGTTAAGTAGTGAGCAAAAGCGTGATGATGCCGAGATCCGTGATGCTGAAGCAATGCTGACCAATATACTTGTAGATGAGGGAGCAGGTGCGGCTGAGGTCGTAGCTGGTGCGCTGGCGGAACCATTTGGCTCAATCGCGGCCTGCCGGTCGCCAGACCCCACCAATACCGAGTTTACGCCTTGGCCAAACAAAAACAGCCCGAGATGGGCGTGTTTTGGTCAAATCCGGTTTTTATGCGGACCAGGGTTCTGAAGATAATACATTGGTGCGGGTACAGGGACTCTAACCCTGGACCTCTTCCTTGGCAAGGAAGCGCTCTAACAACTGAGCTACACCCGCATGGTGTTATTGGGACTGGATAAATTCATGGTGGCGAGACTCGGACTCGAACCGAGGACACGAGGCTCTTCAGGCCACTGCTCTACCAACTGAGCTATCTCGCCACGGTTTGTGCCGGCCGGCCTGAAAAGGTACTGGCAAATTGTAGCGAAACGCGCTCAGCTTTTCAAGCCGGGCAGCCTCGATTTTTGATGAAGTTAGGATTTCATGCCCTGTTCAAGTTTTGTGAGTCGGACCTCGTGATCATCGAGACGGGCATCGCGTTGCGCTGGAGCGTTCCTATAGCGGTGGTGATACGGCTTTCCATACGATCGAGAATGGCACTTGTAACGATCGTCTTAATTTGGCGCAGATCTTCGGCAGTAAGCGTCATGGCGGCCCCTTTCTCCGTTAGCATAGCCTTTATTTCTGATCTGATCAGACCGAACACTTTGCGAACATGCAAGTACCCGTCTTGGCTAGTTTGAAACCTGGAAACTGGTGAAAAATTGACGCCATTGGGTGGTTGATAGATTACTCGATGGCTTTATGAACGTGAGCGTACCGTCGGCATTGATGACAGCAGCTTGTTTCCCACCGAGTTGCGTCGGGGTCGTCAGGTGAACGGTGCCAAGGCTGGTGGCGAAATCATAATAGTCGTTCATTTGCTCGGTAACCTTCTGATAGGCGGCCGGCACATCAGTGAACTGCTCGGGCGACGGCTGTTCACTTACAACGAGCGTGCTGTCAAATGCATGAGCGGTAAAGCTTAGTACTCTCAGACTGCTGTCGTATTTAACAGTGGCGTTGTCGACCGCAAATTGTTTGCCAGTGGGCAGAATTAGCGTGGATGATAGTTGCTGCCTGATTTTGGTGGGTACCGTTGGTTTGGGTAGCAACACGAGCACCAGCGCCGCGACTGCTCCGATTCCCACCACTGCCGCCACTATTCGCCAATACCACTTACGCATGAAGTTATTATATCGGGTTTTAGGGCCGGTCGGACCGGATGTGCTTTAGGGGCCGCCACCGATTTGCAGGAAGAGCGATTCTTGGCATAAGACGGCAGACGTACAGGCACTGTTGGCCGTGAAGCCAACGCGTGAGATACCAAGGAATTCAAAGTTGGCGGTTGCAAAGGTGACGTTGGCGGCTTCGGCAAACCCGGCCGTGGCGCTGGCCTCAACGTCATCGCCGGCCGTAGATGTGGTGGCTAAGACGGCGTTGACCCAGGCCGGCCCGTTGGTTGCGATAATCGCCTCAGGGGTTGTCGCGCTCGTGGTGTCATTGCTCGCAACTACTACGCCCTCTTGACCGCCAGTGCCGGCGGTAGCGGTTGAAGGGCCGATGCCAGCGCCGCTCGCTTGGGCCAAGTCGCCGATTGGGTCGGCCGTGGTCGGATCCGTAACGGCCTCTTTGGTCGTCTCGATGAAGGTCCGGGTATCAAAGATTTCACCACCGGTGGCGAAAGAGCCACTCGTAGCAGTGCCTTGCTCCAATGTGGCTAGACAGAGAATTGGAGCGGTGAGGCTAAATGTCGGGGTGATGCCGGCAGCGGTTTGCGAAGCTCCCGGGCCGACAAAGGCCGGCTGGTTACCCGTGCCGGTGAGGCAGACGTTTTCCCAGCGGTTGGTAGTGGTGGTCGTGATGGCGACGGCGGACTGGGCGGCGACTACGACTTTGCGGCCGCCTGAGTAGGCGGTGCAAGCGGAAATGTTGATGGTGGTGGCGGAGTTCCACGAGACCTTGCAGGGCCCGGAGACGGCGGCAGTTTCGAGCGAGGCCAAGTCGCCGGGCGCTGTACCACTATCCGAGAGGATGCCAAAGAGCATGAGGCCCAGGCCCTGGGCGGTCAGCACGTCGTCCCAACTGCCGGCGACGTCGCAGGTACGAATGCTTTGGGAGGCCGTGTTGTAGTAGAGCGCGCCCTGGTTGATGGTGGTGGAGCAGGTGCTCGCAGTTTCTGTAAAGGTCGAGGAGCTGTCGAGCTGGAGGTTGACCTGGTTGGCGTCGGCGGTGGCCGAGCCGATGATAACGCCTGTGGTACCGCTCGAGGTGGCGTCGTTGCCGGCGTCGAGGATGATCTTGCTGGCCGTGGTGGTGGTGTCGGAGCCGATGAGGATGCTCTGGGCGTTGCCGGCCGCGGCGCCGCCGTTACCGATGGAGATGTTGTGGGCGGTATTGGAATTGCCGATGGCGATGGCGGCAGCACCGGTGCCGGCGTCAATGGCGACGGTGGTGGCGGTGCCGTTGTTGCCGATGGAGATGGCGCCGGTGTCGGAGGTGTTGGTACCGATTTTGACCACGTGAACGCCGGTGGCGGTGACGCCGCCGATGTCAACTTCCTCGGTGCCGGTGTCATCGCCAATGTTTATGCCACCCGAGCCGGAGCTAACATTGACGGTGCCGGTGCCGTTCGTGCTGCCGAGGTTGACGGTTTGGGCCGCGCCGGTGGAAGTGGCAATGTTGACGGTACTGGCGAGGGCAGTGGAGCCGGTGGCGCCGGTGTTGATGGTGTCGTTTAAGCTGTCAATGCCAAACAGGGTGTTGGAGGAGGCGTCCTGGACCTGAAATTCGGTTGTGTTGTTGCTGGGGTTGCGGATGTCGATGGGCGAGGTAAAGACACCGTTAAAGGTAATGTTGGAGTTGCCAAACGCGAGCGCGGTTGAGCCGAGCACCATATCGACACCGTCGACGTTGAGAGTGACGGCGGTGGTGCCGGAGCTAACGAAGATTGAGCTCACGGCCGTGTTGACCGGCGTGGAGCAGGTAAAACGGGTCCAGCCGGCAGTGGAGGGCACGGTGGCGCTCGGTGTGGGCGTGGTGGTGCAGTCGGTGTCGGTTGAGCCATTATTGTAGCCGAGTGTAAAGGTGGCATCGGCGACGCTGGTTTCTACATAGGCGGAAATGGTATAGGCAGTGGCGGCGACGGCCGGCTGCTGAGTCGAGAAGGTATAACGCATGCCGGAATTGGCTGTTGTAGTCGTAGTGACCTTGCCCGACGCGATGCCGACGTATGATTTTGTTGTGTCCCGGATAAGCCCAGTGGCGCCGTTGATGGCCGTCCAGCCGACGGAGTTGACCTCAAAGCCGGAGTTGGTGACGAGATCGGGGTCTGAGGCCGTGTCGATATCGAAGACCTGGATGCCGGCGGCGTTTTGGACCTGGAAGGCGGTGGATGAATTGGTGAGGGTTTGGAAGACGGCCGGGCTCGAAATGGTGGCGTTGCCGAGCGAAATGCGGCCGTCGCGGTAGTTGGAGCTGGCATTGGCATCGGTTTCGAGCGTGACGGCGTCGATCCAAATATTTCTAATGGCGGCGTCGGTTTGCATTACATAGATAAACGGACTGGTGAGCGTGGCGCCGGTGGTAAAGGTACAGGTGTAGCGACGCCAGCCCAAAGGCGAGGCGGCCTGTGCAGTGATGCAGGGAATGTCGGTGCCGGTGATATCATCATGGCCGATTTCGAGGGTGGTCATGTAAACCGAAGACTTAACGTACAGAGCGACGGTGTAGGTGGTATTGGCGACCAGGGCCGGGCTGAGCCCCGTGGAACTCAGGAGTTCGAACCCAGCCTTGGCGGTGGCACTTGAGATTGTGCAGAGTCCGGATGAGGTGCCGTTATAGGCGGTGGTGTTATCTTGGGATAGGGTACAGCCGGTGCGGGCGGTCCAGCCGGTAAGGCCGGTCTCAAAACTGGGATCAATGACCTGGTTGTTTTGGTTGTTGTCATAGGTATCGACGTTCAGGATGTTGGTGCCAATGGTGTTGGTAATCTGGAAGGCGTTTAAGGAATTGGCAGTTTCCTGGAAGTTAACCGGTGAATTAATGGTGGCATTGAGCGTGAGCTGGCCCTGGCCGTAGGGACTGGCGAAGCTGCCGGTCTCGAGCTGGGCGGCGTCTACGTAGAAGGTGTCGCTGGTCGTAGTGGTGTGGCCGATGTAGATGTAGGGCGTGCCGGATTCCGTAGCCGGTGTAGTAAACGTACAGGTGTAGCGGTTCCAACCCGTAGTGATGATAGTGGTTGAGGTAAGGGTGCAGTTGACCTCACCGGTGTTTATGCCCGTGCTGGAATAACCGGCGCGGAGGTCGGTAATATTTGGAGTTGAGCTGTCGGCCTTGGCATAGAACGAAAATGTGTATTGGGTGCTCGTAGCAAGCGTAACCGGCTCGTCAAAGCCGCCGCCGGCCGCGGTACTCGTGACAACCTCACCGGATGCGAAATCGCTGAATGCCTGGGTGGTGACGCGCGTGATCGAACCGCCCGCAGCGAGGCCAACCCAGTCGGTCATGGGATTTCTTTCAAAGCCGGAGTTTGACAGCAGATTATTGGCCGCGCCGGTGGATGTGTCGATATTAAGCATGGAAACGCCGCCGGAGTTCTGGATCTGGAAGGCTTGCGTGTTGTTGGTGGTGGATTGCTCAACGATGCCGGCGCCGGAATCGAATTCGACTACGCCGGTGCCGGTAGTGGCGCCGAAGATGCCACCGTTGGTGGCCGGCGCAAAGTTAATGGCATTGGCGGCGGTGCCGCCGATGAGGTTGGTGGTGGTGGCGGCGGTGGTGTTGCCAATAGTGACGGTGGTGGCGTTGGTAGTGCCGAGGCTGAGCTGCGCGCCGCCGCCGGTATCGACTTTGAGCGCCGTGGCGCCGGAAGTGGTGATGGTGGGTGTATTGCCGCCGACGACCACGACGCCGGTGGTGCCGGGCGTGATGTTGATGTTGTTACCGGAGGCCGATTGGAGCGTGAGGGTGGTGTTGCCGCTCAGCGTGGGGGTGTTGCCGCCAACCGTGACGAGGCCGGTAGTGCCGGGGGTGAGGCTAATGTTGGTGGCCGCGCCGCTGGTAACGGTAACACCGCCGCCGCCATTGAGCGTGAGTATGCCGGTGGCGCGGTTGATGTCGGTGCCGATGGTGCCGCTAAAGGCGATGCCATTGGTGACGGTGCCGCTGGTTTGCGCGATACTGAGGCCGTTGGTGGTGGTGCCGGTGGCGTTGGTGACGGCCAGCGCACTCGTGGTGGTGCCGGCCGCGGCGCGGCTCACCAGTAGACCGTTGGTATTGGTGCCCGTGGCGCTTAACGCAATGTCTTCACCGTCAGCGGCCTGGCCCTGGAGGATGTTGACGGCTAGTGTGGCGGTGGACGAGCCGTTTACCGTGAGGCCGGTAGTACTGCCGGTGGGCGTGATGGTGTCGGCGGCCGTACTGGCTGGACCTTGCACAAGGTAATTGCCGGCGGCCTGGACGGAAGTGCAGGTGCCGGCGGTAGTGAGGATGCCTTCGGTGTACGTAGCCGCTTCATTAACGGTGCCCGCGCCGCAGGTTACACCCGTGCCAGCCGTGCCGTTGGCTGAAAAGCCGGTGGTGGCGTTAACCGTGGGCGCGGTAATAGTGCCGGCGGCAGTAAGGTCGCCGGAATTGTCGACCTTGAGCTTGTTCACACCATTGATCGCGAAGTTGACGAAGTCGCCGGCATAGCTGGCCGGGTTGGCGCCGATGTAGGTGCCGGAGGTGGAGCCGCCGTTGAGGCCGGTTACACTGCCGAAGAGTAGCTGCGCGCCGGCCGAGGCCGCGCTGCCGTTGAACTGGGCGCCCACTCCCCCGCTCTTGTTGAAGGCTTCGGCGCCGGTCCACGTGAGTGAAGCGGTTTGGTCGATTGACAATGAAGTACTGGTGCCGAGTGCGATGCTGTTGCTGCCACCAGTGAGGCCGGTGCCGGCCGTAACTCCGAGGGTGGAATTGGCGAGCGAGCCGTTGGCGACGCTGGCACTTTGGAGCTGCGCGCCGTTGAGCTGACCGGAGCCGTTAATAATGACAGTGGCGCCGTTATTGTAGGTGAGGATGTTGTCCCAGCCGGTGCCGACCGATACCGCGGTTTCGGTGCCGCCGCCACCCGTAATGGCGGAAATGTTCAGACCGGTAAGCTTGCCGGCGGAAATGCCGGTGGCTTCGACATCGAGGCCTTGCGAGGTAATGTTTGAGGCGGCGCCGGAGGTTATGGTATTAACCTGCAAGCCGTCGAGTGTACAGGTGCCGCTGGTGCAGGCGGTAACGGTGGGGGCGACCAAATTGACGCCGTTGATAGCTTTGGCGCCGGCACCAGAGGCGTTAATAGTGGGATTTACGAGCAGGCCGTTGGTGGTGGCAGTGCCGGTGGCGTTACTCGAGCCGGCCGTGAACGCACCATTTAAGAGGCTGGCGCTGCCGGAGGCGGCTGTGGCAAATGAGGTATCGGTGAGGTCGGCGGCGTCGGTTGTAGTGCTGTTACTTGTGATTGAATCGGAACCGGAGCCCTGGGTGATGCCGGTGACGCCCGACAGAGCGCCCGCATTAATGTTCAGACTGTTGATGCTGCCGGTGGTGGGGGCCGTGATGGCGGCCGTGGTGGTAAAGGCGCCGTTTTGGTCGAAGTATGAGGTGAGTACCGGGCTGGCCGCAGTATTGTAGATGTCGAGCAAGTGGGTCGAGGTGCCATTGGTGCCCTTTATAGTGAGTGCCTGTGCGCCGCTGGCTGCCGTGATGGTATTGGCGGTACCGGTGGGGGCTTGAATAATGTAGTTGCCCGCCGCTTGGACCGATGTGCAGGTGCCGCCCGTGGTAAGAATGCCCTCGGTGTAGGTGGCGCCCTCGTTGACCTGGCCGCCGGAGCAGCTGGCGCCGACAGCGGCGGTGCCGTTGGCTGAAAAACCGGTGGTGGCATTGACGGTGGCCGCGGTGACGGTGCCGGAGCCGGCGCTGACATTGCCGCCGGAAGTCGAGATACCGCCGGGCAGACTGACGGCCACGGTGGCCCGACCGATCGTTACGCCCGTAGTTGTGGAAGCGGTCCCGACGCTAAGCGTTGTGGTGGTAGTGCCGGCGTCGATATTGCCGGTGTAGACGTTTTGCCAAACATCGGCGGCCGAGCCGACGCTGAGGTTGTTGTTGGTGGCCGGAGCGAGCGAGGCGTTGATGCTGGTAGTGCCGAGGTTGGACAGCGTGGTGTTGGCGCCCGTGCCGGTGATGGCCGAGCACGTCGGCGCGGTCGTGAGAACGCCGCCGGTGAAAACTGCGGCCGTAACGGCCTGGTTGGCACTACATGAGACAGCCGAGGTCTGACCGGCTGAGCTGCCGACAGTAACGGCCGCCCCCGAGCCGATCGTGAGGCCGCCGCCGAGCGTGCCATTACCGGAGTTATCCACCTTGAATTCAACGCTGCCCGCTTTTTGGAAATTCAGGAAATCGGCGGCGGATCCGGCCCCTGATCCGGCAAGGTTAATGCCGAGATAGGTGCCGCCGTTGGTGTTGGTGTTGCCAGAAGCGATGGCGCCGGCCAGTTGGACCAGCGAGGTGGTGGCGTTAGCCGTGGGCGTACCGGTGAGGTCCAAAATGGGGGTCGAGGCGGCGCCGTTGCCGGAAAGCGTAAGTTGGCCGGAGAAGCTCGGTGTGTTGGTAAAGCTAATGGCGCCACAGTTGCCGCCGGATCCGAGGGTGATGGTGTTGCCCGAGCCGGAGAGGTTGCCACTCGTGGTAGGGCAGACCAGCTGCACGTTGCCCTGCACGGCGGTGTTGGTGCCGGATCCGTAGGCAGTGGCGAGGGTGAGCGTGCCGCCGAGCGCCACCGAGCCGGAACCGGTGAGGCCGGTGAGGCTCGTGCCAAAGCTGGAGTTCGCGAGCGCGCCGTTGGCCACGGTGCCGGATTGCAATTGGGCGCCGTTGATTTGACCGGAGCTATTCACGACGGATTGACCGGCAACCGTCAGTGCTCCCGGCACGGCAACCGTGGTACCGGCGCCGCCGAGGGTGAGGTTGGTCGTGGATGTGTTACCGATATTGAGCGTTGCGACAGCATCGGTGCTGGATGACAGCAGATTGTAAGTGGAGAGGCTCGAGGTGATGCCGTCTTCGTCATAATACGTGGTGCCGTTGCCGGTGGCGACGCCGGCGATAAAGTAGCCTCGTCCGTAGCGGTTAGCCAACGTTTGTGAAGTATCAATGCCGCCGAGCTCGGGGATGTGGTACTGGTTAACCGTGGCGCCGTTGGCCCAGGTGAGCGCCGGCGTGATGGTGAGGGTGTTGGAGACGATGGCGGTGATTTTGGCGTAGCAGGGATTGATGCCCGTGCCGCCACAGTTAGCCGAGTTGATTTGCACGTAATTGCCAACCACGAAATTGGTGGCAGAGTTCAGCACCAGGCTGGTGGAGCTCGAGCCGGTGCCGTTGGTGGTGGAGGTGCCGGTGAGCTGGGTAAAGGTGGAGGTAACGTCGCCGGAGCTATCCAGGGTGGTGGTTGGGGTGGTGAGGTAATTGGTGTAGCCGGTGCCTGATGCGAAATTGATGCCGTTGGTAACGGCGGTGGCGCTGGTGCCGGAACCGGCTGCGAAGTTAATGGCATTCAGGGTGTTGGTGCCGGAGGTGGGATTTGTATTGGTGGGCGTAATGTTGATGCCCTGGATAGTGACACCGGCCGCGCCGGAATTGTTGTTGGTGAAGGCAAGAGTTTGAGCATTGGATGCGACAGTATTTGTAAACGTTTGCTGGAAGCTGCCGGATCCGGAGGCCAGTATGAGGTTCTTGCCGCCGGAGACCGTAGTGTTGCCACCAAGTGAAATCGGGTTGGCATTGGTGGTACCTATAGTAATGAGGCCGGAGCTGGCCGCCTGGATGGATACAGCACCGTTACCGGTAGATGTATTACCGCCCT
>Ga0209420_1001399_pt1 | contig 11464 bp, 7 predicted proteins | sample BlaSpr_A8_OM1_O1_FD_187972 | JGI IMG/M metagenome (GOLD analysis project Ga0209420, IMG submission 187972) | Forest soil microbial communities from Thunder Bay, Ontario, Canada - Black Spruce, Ontario site 2_A8_OM1_O1 (SPAdes) (version 2) | ecosystem: Environmental > Terrestrial > Soil > Boreal...
CCGGCGAACCCGCGCCCACCGGCGAACCCGCGCCCACCGGCGAACCCGCGCCCACCGGCGAACCCGCGCCCACCGGCGAACCCGCGCCCACCAAAACCGCCCCGGCCCCAACCACCCCAGCCCCAAGGCCGTCCCCAGCCATACCACGGGCCGGCGCCGATGAACAGGCCGCCCGCGAACCAGTCAGGTCCGTAGTAGCCGTAAGGCGCGCAGGCGTAGGGATAATATCCGTAGTAGCCATAGGCGCAAGCTGGAGGCCCATACCCAACTCCGACACCGACGGCAACCTGCGCATGCGAGTACGCCAGGGGCAGCATCAGAACCGCAATCAAAGCCAAATATTTCATATAACGCATGGTGTTCCCCCTTCTCCCAGATCCGCCGCTCTGACTTCGGAACCCGCCGGATCTCCAAGTCCTCCAGATTTTACTTTAATCCGAAGCGCCTATCTATTTGAACTCGGATCGCGGAAAAAAGTTGCAGATCCGACAGTGGCTGATTTCGGCCACTCCGCCTGAATTTAACAACTTGCGGGTGAACGCGGGACCCTACCCTGCAATTCGAAGACACCTGCGCCGGGCTACGGCCGGTAAATCCAAGCCTGCGCCGTGGCTCGGTCGTTGTTTGGATATCCGCCCGCCAGCAACACGCTGCCATCGCGGAGCTTCGTTTCGCTCATGAAATGCCATGGCTCGTCTTGTTGCCCCGCAGCCAGCAGAAACTTTCCGGTAGCCGGATCGTAAACTTCCACTTTCCTGCTTCCGCCTGCAATCAGTAACTTTCCAGAGGGCAATTGCACCGCTTCATCCGGCAGCTTGAAACGGCTGTCATTCATAGAGGACGCGGCTGTGAACTTCCCCGTGCGTGGATCGTAGACCTCGGCGCTGCTCAAATTCCCGTTCCAGCCGCGCGAGTCAGACCCGCCGGCAATCAACACTCGCCCATCCGGCAACAGCCCCGCCGTATGTTTGCAGCGAGCCGTACCGAGGCCGCCGATTTCCCCAAATACACCCCGCTTCGGATCGTACAATTCCGCACTCGCTGCAACGCCGCCCGCAATCATCACCAGCCCGTCCCTGAGCAGCGTCGCCGTGCGGGACACTCGCGCATGACGCATCGCGCCGGTTGGCTGAAACGAAAGCGTCTTAACGTTAAAAATCTCGGCCGAGGCCAGGGATTCGTTGTCACGCTCTTCTCCGCCCGCGATCAGCACATCGCCACCGGCCAGCAGCGTGGCGCTCGGCCTTCCACGCCTGACAGTCATCTTCGCGATCGCTGCGAACTTGCCGGTGGCGGGATCGTACAACTCCGCCGAATCTGTACCCCCATCGCCCACCCACCCACCGGCGACCAACACTTTCCCCGATCGCAGCAGCACCGCTATGTGCCCGACACGCCCAATGCTCATCTCTCCCGTAGGTTGAACCGTACCGGTCGCGGGATCATAAAGCTCGGCGGACTTGTAGAAATCCTGATTCCGCCGCATGCCCCCGGCAATCAGAACCTTGCCATCGGGAAGAGAGTCGCACTCTGTCCCGAACGCGGTTCGAGCATCGATGCCGTTGGCGTCAGTGCTCCAACCCGCAAAGCCGGAGAACCGGCATCACTAGCCGAGGCAAATGTGACAATAAGGGAAGTAACAAGAAGCGGGCGGGAACGGTTCATGGATTCCTCCTGATGGAATCAGACGTCTCACCGCAACAGCAGTAAGGAAATCAGGGCCTTTCTTACGACGCCGAAGCCTTGGGGTTACGCTCCCACCAACGCCTCGCTGGGCTCGTACTCAACGATGTACCCCGCCACCGCGCTGGCCGCGACCGTCAAAGGCGAAGCCAGATACATCTGTCCCGGACCGCTGCGGCCCGGAAAGTTACGGTTCTGCGCGCTGATCACCACCTGATCGGGACGCGTTGAAACTCCCGGCCCGGCATTGATACAAGCACCGCAACTCGGCTCGATCACAATCGCTCCAGCTTTCTGAAACACATCCAGATAACCCTTGCGCACGCAATACTCGCGCGTTTCCTGCGATCCAAATTGGATGTAGAACTTCACCGAATCGGCCACGCGCCTGCCCTGCTTCAAAGCGTCGGTAAGCACGGCAGCATACATGTCCATGTCTTCATTCTTGCCCGCTGTACAGGTGCCGCCGTATGCAATCTCGATCGGCACAGGCGTATTCAACTCGCGCACATATTTCCCATTGCCGGGATCGCCCGGTGTCGCGACCATCGGCGTAATTTCCGCCGCATCGAGTTCGATCACATCCGCATACTGCGCCTCCGGGTCGCTATACAAACCCGCAATCATGGCCTCGGCTTTCCCCCGATCCATGCCGCGCCGCTCAACCAGAAAGGCGACGGCCTTCTTGTCCGGCGCAACAATGCCCGTGAATCCGCCAATCTCAGCCGCCATATTGGTCATGGTGGCGCGCTCGTCCACGCTGAGTTCCTCAATCGCCTCGCCCGCATACTCCATCACTTTCGCAAGCGCCTTTCCGCTGCGCACGTAATCGAGGCTGAGAATCTTCAGGATGAAATCTTTCGCCGTGGTATTCGCATGCCTCTTGCCGCGGATCACAATCCTCGCCGACTCTGGCACCTTCACTCGCACGTCTTTCGTAATCCAGCTATTGAATACGTCGGTGGTACCGATGCCGAAAGCCACACAGCCAATCGCGCCCACATGCGGCGTATGTGAGTCCGAGCCGATATTCAGCTGCCCCGGAAGCGCGTAGCTCTCCAGCACGATGGAGTGGCAAATGCCCTCCGATCCCTTCCGATCCTTCAATTCTCCATGCAGCTTGATTCCCTGCCTGGCGGCAAAGTCCTGCTGCTTGAGCTTGAGTTGAGTCGCCAGATCGAGCAGGCCAAGCTTCTTTTTGTCCTCCGAGATAACTTCGTCCAGAAACGTCAGATGGTCGCGGAAGAAAATAATGCTTGCAGCATCATCAACCTTCGCATCTTTGCCGACGTACCGTTCAAAAAAGATCGAGGCCATGGGCGTGACGTACTCATGGCTGAAGCGCAGGTCGGCCTGCGCGAATCCAGTGTCTCCCGGCTTCACGCAAGCAACGCCAACTCCGCCAGTTTCGTTCACCATGTGCCGCGCGAAGATTTTCTCCGCCAACGTCATGGGACGTGTGGCGCGGGCGCCCTCGCCCGCGCCCTTGATCGGCGGCAAGAACACTTTCCCCTGCATCCGCGCCACATTGAAGGGAAACAGACCGCCGTATTCAATCACCTGCCGCGTGATCTCATCTTCCCCGGCGGTGAACTCGGAGAGCGCAATGTCTTTCCCGCCGCGAATCCTGTCAATCAGCGAAAAGTCGGTCGAAGTCAGCACTCCCAGGTTCTGACAATTCTGTTTGTAAATGCGCTCAATATTTTCCGCGATCACGACGCGAATGCCGGCGCACATTTCGGCATAAGGCGACTGCTCACGGCTCGACCCTTTGCCGCGCCGCTTCCCGCTCACCGCGCACACAAATCCGCCGCGCTTGACCTCACCGCGCCCGATGGGAGTTACGCTGCCGCACTTCAGACCAAGGTAAGGAATCTCGCCCAGCGTCTCGTCAAAATAAAAACAGTAGTGCGCCGGAGTGATCTCGTCGGTCGAGATGTCATCGCGCAGCTTCGGATTATTCCCCGGATTCTTCGTATCCCACGGCAAGTCTTCGCCCGTCAGTTGCCGCTTGATCAGTTCCGGGTCTTCGGTGAGGAAAAGAATTCGCCCTTGCAGCCTGACTCGGTCGGGCCGCTTTTCGATCTTACGTTCCAGAAGAGAATTGTTCACGTTAACCCTGTAGGAGCAGAGAACTTTGGGAGAGCCGGGAGAGCGGGCCCGACCATCCCTCAGTTATTGTAACGCGGCTGGGGAAACGTGTTTCGTCGATCCGCGGAGCATTCCCGCACCGCTAGTGCCCGTGCGCCGTTTTATCAAACTTCTCGCCTGCGGGAATTGCCACGGCCAGCCGGTTCTCCTTCGGCGCCAACGGACATGTGGCATAAGGAGTCACCGCACACGGAGGATTGTAGGCACGGTTGAAGTCCAGAACCACCGTTCCATTCACCACCGGCTCGCTATCGAGAAAGCGCCCGCCGGGGTAAGTATCGCTCTTCGCCGTCAGATCGTTGAACACAAACGACAACCCATTCGATGGATCTCCTCCCTGTGCGGTCAGCCTCTGCTCCTGACCATTGATCTTGAACACTACTGTCCCCGCAATAGGCACTGGAGTTACGTCGCCCAGAACATTGGGCACGTCGATCGTCTTCTTGCCATCGGACGGCTGCCATGTGGCCTTCACGCGATAGTTCAGATCGAGCGGATAAAATATCAGTCCTTTGAAGTTGGCGACGGACGCACTCTCCAGGTCCTTCAGACGAATTCCCACACGTTCTCCGCGCACGATCACGTGAAAGCGCAGCGTACCCATCTCTACCACCGAGGCGTGCCGTGAAATGTCGGGAGCTAGCTTTGCGGTCGTCAGCGGAGCGCCCGCCACCGTAGCGTGCGCGTCCGGAAGCAGCTTAATGGTGACCTCCTTGCCCTCAAGATCGAACTCTCCAGCGTGCGCCGGACCTTTTGGAAAAATGACGGCATTCTCTGGCGCCACACCGAAACTGTTCACTCCCGGCTTAAGCCAATACAGTCCAGCTAGCGGCAGCCAGTTCTGTTTCAGGTCGTCAATCTGCTCCGCCTTCCATTTCTCAAACGACTGCACGTAAGCCGGATCGGGAGCAGCCGGCGAAGAGCCGGACGCACCGACGACTAAGGCTGCCGATCCCAGTGTGACAACTGCGACCGCAACCCGCTGCATGAATTTCTTAAGCATCGCTCACACCCCTCCATCTCCCCAGCGGTTTTTGTTTATCCTTTGTTCACTCGCGGATCCGGGAGCGGCTCCAACCCTCGCCCCGCGAAGACATCCTCAAACTCTCGCAGCAGAGCCGCGTGAATAAGCCCGTTCGAGGCTACGGTCTCGCGGCTGTCGATTTCGAACGGCGCCCCGTCGAAGCGAGTCACTTTCCCGCCCGCTTCTTCCACAATCAGCACACCGGCCGCCGTGTCCCAGGGATTAAGGTTGAATTCCCAGAAGCCGTCGAAGCGGCCCGAGGCCACGTTGCACAAATCGAGCGCGGCTGATCCCGCGCGCCGCACTCCGTGCGAGTGCAGTGTGATCTGATGATAGAAGTAGATATTCGGATTCTTGTGCCGCTTCCTGCTGGGAAAGCCGGTAGCCAGAAGGCTTTCCTTCAGCGCAGCCGTTTTCGAAACATGGATGGTCTCACCGTTGAGCTGCGCGCCCCTTCCCTTCTCCGCGGAAAACAGCTCGTCTCGCGTGGGATCGTAAATGGCTGCGGCGATGCTCTGGCCTTTGTGGTCGAGCCCCTGGTGGTCCAGAGCAATGTGTTCCAGAGCAATCGACACGCAGAAAACAGGAAATCCGTGCGCGAAGTTCGTCGTGCCGTCGAGCGGATCAACATACCAGCGATACTCGCTGCCCTGGTCGCTGAGTCCCTGCTCTTCGCCCAGAACGTCGTGGGTTGGCCACTGTTGCCCGATGCGTTCCCGGATCAAGACTTCAGCCGCGCGGTCAGCCGCCGTTACCAGATCGGCTTCGCCTTTGTATTCGATCTTCAAGTGCTGGTGGAAGTAATTCATCAGCAAAGCACCCGCTTCGCGGGCGATCGCTGACATGGCAGGGAGAAAGTTCTCGTTGGGGATAGGCACAGGTCTCAGATCTCGGGTCGCAGGTCTTAGGTCTTGGGCGCGTTGGCAAGAAGATGTCAGGCAACCCAAGACCTAACACCACACGCAGTTACTTCTTCTTCCCGCCGTTCTCGGAGATGTACATAATCTCGTGCTTGAAAATAAAAAGATTGGGAGCTCCTTCGCGGGTCAGGCGCACCATGTGCTTGTCGTAATACTCGATCCAGCCGCTCACCGTCTGCCCGTCCATCAGCTTGACGCTCACCGACTTCTGTTTCTCGCCCAAAGCTTTGAGAAAGCCAGCCTCTTCAAAAGTCTCCTCCGGGGGCGGGGTCCGGCCGCGTTTGGCGGCGTTGGAGTTTCCCTGCGGACGGAAAGGCATGCAGGCATTGTACACGCAGCCGCTTCGCCTTGATTCGCTCTGGCGAGTGCAAAAGGCCGCACCGTTGAGCCCAAGACGAGATGCGCTCCGTATTCAGAAGCTGATGCGCAGTCCGAACTCGAACTGGCGGGGAGCCCCGAGAGCGAACGTTCCCGACTGGAAACTCGTCCGGAACGGTGTATAGCTAGAGCCGGAAGAGATTCCGCCTACCACATTCGGCGCCAACACACCGTTCGGGCCCGGCAACAAGGAACCACTTGGCATGTTGCCGGCAGAGAATGCATTGGCGAAGTTGAAGACGTTGAAGACGCTCGCGCTCGGCTCGATGGTCACACGATCCTTAACCTTGATCGGCCAGGATAGCCTCAGGTCCATCGTTTTCAGCCAGGGAGCGGCCACAGCATGGTTAGCGACGGAATCGAGTGTGGGCATGACCCAGCCGAGTGAAGCCAAGTCACCCGCCGTCATAACCTGCGTGCCAGAAATCAGCCCGGGACAAGCAGCGTGATTGGCCACCAGGCAATCTCCCGCAGGAGTGAGCGATGAGGCAAAGGTATGGTTGTAAGTGTTGATAGCCTTTTGCAGATTGCCAATATTGACGCTGTGGTCGTACTGGCCGATCTCAGTTCCTGGCACAGGCTCAGGAGCACCCGCCGAACCCAGTCCCGATCCGAGCCAGTCGGTGGCAAAGATTTCGCCTCCGTCGGTTAGTTCCGGAAGCAACAGGCTCTGCGGCAGCGGGCTAAAGAAATGTCCAATCACGCTCAACTTCACATAGAACGGCAGATCGAATATCCCGCTGAACGAGTACTGCTGTTTGCGGTCCAGACCGCTCGGCCCTGTGAATCGCAGCGGGTCGTCGTTGTCCGTCGCCAGGTTGGTGGAATCCTGATCCTGCATCTGGCTGACTAACCGGGAGAGCGTATAGGAAAGCTGGAAGTGCGCAGTCTTCACACCGCGCACAGGCTTGTCGACCTGCGTCACCAGCTTCACCTGCACGCCGGTGTAGACTGACCGCCCGTCAGGAAAGAGCATATCGACTCCGCCCACCGCTCCGGTGTTGTTCGTAATGGGGTTGATGCCGGGAAACGCGCAGTAGGGGCAAGGCCCGCCGCCTGCCGCCTGCAGATTCGAATCTAATCCTGCTCTCGAGTACGCCGCCTGAGCTCCCGCCACTCCCAACGGCGCAGTGCCGCCACTCGCTACGGTGGAGTTGATCATGCAGGTAGCTTGCCCATAACCGACAGGGCACCCGTTGGCCGTCTGAGCCGCGTCGCGAGCCGCAAACGCATTGGCCTGATTGAAGCTGCGCGCCGCTCCGCTGTGGTTGATGTCCTGACCAATCAGGTAGTGCTCGCCGATATCGCGGATGTAATCAACGCTGAGCACCGTTCCCGGGCGAATCTCCTTCTGGATGCCGAGGTTCGCCTGCCAGGAACGCGGCGTGCGGTAGCCGGGGTAGAGAAGGTCATAGTTGGGATTCAACGCCGATTGCGTGTTGCCCACGTAGTTGCTGTTCGGCTGCGACCTGGTCACCGTCGCAGCGACCGCCTGAAAGGCACTGCTCAGGGCCAGAATTTGCGGCGCGATTGCCGATATCGTTCCCCCGCAAAAGTTCGGCAACACCTGCAAAGCCCCGGTGGCGGCGTTGGTCACGACGGTAGCAGCCGTGCCCGCAATGGACGTCCCCGCCACTCCAGGATTAGTGGGCCAATTGAATGCATTCGCAACTCCTGCCTGGCAAACCTCTGGAGCATCCGCGAAAATTCCTTCGCTAAGTCGGGAAGGGCTGTCCAATAACGTGTTGTTCCACAGCGCGTTCTCGTAGAACAACGCTCCCCCGCCGCGGATTACCGTCTTGCCGTTGCCCCCCGCATCCCACGCGAATCCCAATTGAGGCGCAAAGTTTACGTTTGGATTACGAATCTTCTCTCCCAATCCCGCGCCCCACTGATTCAAATCCGGCAAAGCGCCCAGGCCGCTGTCCGCGCGTCCGCTGTCGCGCACATAGTGCAAACCATACGTCAGTGTTAGTTTCGGCGTGGCCTTCCACGCATCTCCAACGTACATTTCTATGCGGTTGTCAGGACCCACTCCTCCTCCAGGGAATCCAAACGACGATTTCGCGGTGGAGAACGCAATGCCGTTCCCCAGGCTCACCCAATCCGCGGGATAGGAGGTCGGATCAGACGATGTCGACCCCACCAGCGAAGTGGTGCCCACCTGCGGAAACTGTGAGAACGCCGACAGGCGTCCGGCGTCGATTCGGTTATATGCAATCCCGTAGCGAATAATGTGCCCGCCCATCACCCGGCTGCCGTCGTACCTGGCCAGCTTGTCGGATTGAACCGTTTGCTGCGGCCCCAGCCAGCTAGGCCCGCCGCAATAGCTGCCACCTTCGCTCAGAACGCAATTCCCCGCGGTAGAAGCGCCAATGTTGATGCCTAACCCGGGAACCGGATTATCGACTCCGCCAAGAGCACTGGTGGCATCCTCCATTTCATTTCGGAGCTTGAGATATTCAAAGCGAAGGCTGTGCGCGTACACCCCAGTGTTGAAGTCGACGCCCAGTGCATTCGTCGCAGTGTTGTTGATGTCACGGAATTGCTGTGTCGAACTGGCCGAGCCGTAGGGCCGAAGGTCGCTGTTCTGGAAGAAATTAAAGCGATAGAAAGCCCGCGTGCTGCGTCTCATGTTCCAGTCCACGCGCTCATCCGTGTTGAACTCACGGTAGGGTTCATCGAGCGCCGCGCTTAATCCGTCAAACGGGTAGGTAAAAGGCTCGGCTGCCGTAAGATTCTGTTGCGCACGTTCGGCGTCGGCGAACCAGAACACCTTACCCTTGATGATCGCTCCTCCCGCATCTGCACCAAAGAGTTCCCGCTGGAAGGAAGAAGCCGTGGAACCCGGCAGATCTGCCGCGCCCTGGTTGCCGCGGAACGTTCCAAAGGCCTCTCCGTGGATCTGGTCGCTTCCCGATCGGGTAATAACATTCAACGCACCGGAGGACGTCAGTCCAGTCGAGAGATCGAGCAAGGACTGGCCCACCTGGAACTCCTGAATCGCACTCGCCGGAATGTTCTGCGTGGTGCCGCCCACGGTGTCGTCGCTGATGTCGACCCCATCCAGTTCGATCCTCTCCGAGCGGCCGTGCTGGCTGAGAAATGAAATCGATGAGAGCCCATCCTTGCCCTCAAAGAGGCCTCCATCTTGCACCTGCACCCCGGGCTCGAGTTGGGCCAGGTCAAGAAAATTTCGTCCGTTGACCGGCAGCTTATCCAGCTGGTCGCCGTTGACCACACTCTGCACGGTGGCTTGTTCAATGTTGACGGACGTGCCGCCCGGAACCTCAACCTGCGCAACCTCCGGCCCCAGCTTCATCGTCACATCGGCGCGAGTCACGTTGCCGACTTGAACTGCTACAGGTAACAATGTCGGATTAAATCCCTTAATTTCCACCAGTAGCACATAGTCTCCCGGCTGAATCGGCCCCGATGAGTACAATCCCACCGATGAGGTGGTCACATCGATTCGCGCACGCTTGGCCTTACTCGTGATCTCGACCTTCGCTCCAGCGATCACCTTCCGCGCCGGATCGGTAACGATGCCCACGATACTGCCCGTACCCACGGTCTGGGCCAGGACCAACGGCGAAGCAAACACGACGGCCCCCATTAACAGCCCGAAACGCGCCACCAAACAGCGGGCGGAGTTGAAGTTCAAGATCGGAAACCTTCCCTTCAAAATCTTCACGGAACCTCTCTCAACAGTTTTCATCATTCTCGTTCAGCAACTCCCGGCAGCACTTTGCCTTGTAGCCCAACCTTTCAAGATACCATTCAACGGAAAACTCTCAGAAGTTCGACTTCGTTGTGTAGTACCCGACCCGGTGTCTCACATGGTAAGAGGACGCATCCGCGGGCCCGGAAACTCCCACCTGAATGCGGCGAAACTCCGAGTTCGACGTGCGTTGTGAGGGATAATAAGCCAGCAGGTACTGGTTTCGCAGTTCGTCGCTGATCTGGCGGAAGGCATCATCAAGTTGAGATATGGAAGTCGCGTAGTAATACTTGCCGCCCGTATCCTCCGAGAGCTGGATGAGGGCATGCTCGCCGCCGATTTCGCGTCCCGCGCTGTTCTCGATGGGCACCACGATGATGCTGTAGACAAGGGCTTCAGCCTCTTCCGCAGCACGTACTGCTCCTTTGTAGTCAATTCTCGAGATCGTGTCTCCGCCGTCGGTGATCAGCACCATCACTTTCCGTCCCTGGCGGCGGTCAAGCGAACGTGAGGCCAGATAAACCGCATCGAACAGAGCCGTGGCCGCGCCCAGGCGGATATGGTCAATCCCCTCATCAATGCGCTTCAGATCTGCGGTGTACCCAAAAGGAGACTGGTACACAGATTCACTAAAACTGAACACCGAAAGTGCATCCACCGGCCGCACAATGTCGCGGACAAAGCGTTTAGCCGAAGCCTGCTCCAGCGGGAGGTCGTGACGTGTGCTCAGGCTGGTGTCGATGGCCAGCGCGATCGAAATCGGCAGCGCGGATTCCTTGTCGAAAACCGAGATTTTTTGCTCTCGGCCATCTTCCTGCACTACGAAATTCTCCTTCTTAAGCCCGGCCACAGGCGCTCCATGAGCGTCAGTCACCGTGACGTAGACATTCACCAGTTTGACGTCAACCTTGAGCGTGCTCTCCGGTCCAGTCGGCGATTGACTCTGGGATTCGGGCTGCCGCGCATACGACACAGCGCAGGCCAACAGCAGCAGAATCACCGTGGCGGGTTTTCTCATTCAGTAGAAGAAGTATACCCGTGCAAGTTAGCCTCCTGGGACAGCCGCGTCAGCTTTCCCGATGAGCGAGGCGCTCTAGCATGCAGGCTCGGTCACTTAGATGCGAGGTCCGCTCCGGGGCTGCCCTGCGCCCGCGGAATTTCTGCAGGAAAGGGCTCGCCGTCCGCCCACACGGCTCCATCCTTAAAATATTCTTTCTTCCAGATGGGCACGGTGCGCTTAAGCGTATCAATCAGCCAGCGGCAAGCATCGAAAGCCGCAGCCCGATGGGCGGAAGCCACCACGATCAACACGCTGGTTTCACCGACCTCCAACCGTCCCAATCGATGTACCAACGCAACCTCGCGCACTTGAAACTCCTTAAGCGCCTGCTCGGCCAGACTTTCCATCTGCCGCAGCGCCATCTCCTCATAAGCCTCATAATCGAGGTAAAGTGTCCTGCGCCCGCGCGTCTGGTTGCGCACCACGCCTTCGAACACAACGGCAGCCCCGTCCCCGCCCTGTTTCATGCGGCCAAGCACTCCCTGTGTGTCAATCGGATCGCGGACGATCAGGGCGCGTCCCGACCC
>Ga0209420_1001400_pt1 | contig 11460 bp, 13 predicted proteins | sample BlaSpr_A8_OM1_O1_FD_187972 | JGI IMG/M metagenome (GOLD analysis project Ga0209420, IMG submission 187972) | Forest soil microbial communities from Thunder Bay, Ontario, Canada - Black Spruce, Ontario site 2_A8_OM1_O1 (SPAdes) (version 2) | ecosystem: Environmental > Terrestrial > Soil > Boreal...
TTGCTGGCGGTTGCCAATTACCTGATCGGCCACCTTCCTACAGCCAGGTCCCGGCTTTGGCGAAGCGGCATAAGGTAGAGGCAAAGAAGGACTCCGCGTCCGCACAGGAGCTTCTGGTCAAGAAAGTGGGCGCCTGTGACGAGGCCGACCTCTGCAAACTGCTTCTGGAAATCAGCCTGCTGGATTCGGCGTATCAGCGATCCACCGCCAGCCGCGACGACGTTCTCATGGATGCCGCCAAACGCTACCGAGTGGATACGGAGAAGCTGCAAAAGGCCGTGGCAGAGGAACTTGCCGCGAAACGAGAGAAAAAGACGAAGGCGGGTGCCAAGCCGAAGAACCGCAAGACCTCGTCATAAGCCAATCACCCTTAGACTTCTGGCGGAGTGCGAGTTTTGCACTCCGCCATTTTCTCTTAGTCTCAAGTCACGCTCACGCCGCATAAACATTGGCTAGAATGACCTTTGTTCCGGTGTAGAACTCGTTTTCTAGGTAGGACCTACCGCAATGGGCTGCTATACTCTCCGCGTTTTGAGAAGAAGGAGCGCATCAGACACCAGTTGTGGTGCGGCGCCTCCTGAACGCCCTTGGGTTTGAGGGGGTGAAACCGCCATCCGCAGTTTGAAGGCTCCGACTGCGGATGGCGGCTTTCAATTGAACGGGATATGAGGTACTGACTGTGTGGGACGGGACCAAACGGAACTAGCGAGGAAGCAACATCGGTTCGGTGTTGATCTCTCGCAACGTACATGAATGCTCTCGCACGGACTTTCGCAACAAGGAAAAGCCTCAGAGACTCAAAAGCTCTTTCAGACTTCTGGATTGTCGGCGCGAAATCTCAACTTGCTTGCCGTTACGCAGCTTGATACTCAACCGGCCGTCGATATCGTTTTCGGCGGCTTCGATCAAGTTGAGGTTGACGATCTGGGAACGGTTCGCCCGAAAAAATGTTGCAGGGCTAAGTCGTTGCTCGATGGATGTTAGCGAGCGAAAGATGAGTGGGGCATAGCCACCAAAATGGAGGCGCGTGTAATTGCCCTCGGATTCCAACAGGGAAATATCAGTAAGGCGCACGATCCAGCAGCGATCGCCGTCGCGCACAAAGATCTGATGAACAGCGGACGCGTCCTCAATGTTGGAGCGCTCTTTAAGAATAGCGGCCAAGGCCTTTCGTGCACGACCTAAGGCCGCCGCCAGACGCGGTGCAGTGATCGGCTTCACCAAATAGTCGAGCGCGCTGACCTCAAAGGCCCGCACCGCATATTCATCGTAGGCGGTCGTGAAGATTACGGCAGGCACATCTTCCAGTTTCTCCAGCAGATCAAAGCCGCTGCCACCCGGCATTTCAACATCGAGGAAGAGAACATCAGGTGAAGTCTTGTCTATCGCGCGCATGGCTTCATCGGGGTTCGCCGCTTCGCCGATGATTTTGACCTCGGAATGCGCACTCAGCAGCCGGCGCAATGCGCTCCGCGCCAACCTTTCGTCGTCGATGATCAGTGCTCTCAAGATGGCAAACCGTTGGAACGCAGGGGTATCACAACTTCCGCCCGTACTTTGGACTCTCCGGCAGCGGCCAATGTGAGCGACGCGCTGTCGCCATACATCAGACGCAGGCGCTCGCGCGCGTTGTCGAGGCCGACGGCTGACGAGCCTTCGGTCACATCCGACAATTTACCCGAGTTGGTGATTTCGACGCGCAGGTTTCCTTCGAGTGTCTGGGTGACGACAGCTAGCTCTCCGCCTGCCGGCAGACGTGCGATCCCGTGCTTCACGCCATTTTCAGCAAGAGTCTGCAGCAGCATTGGAGGCAGCCTGGCCTCCAGACTCTGCGGGTCGATATCGAAGCGTGTGCGCAGCCGCTCTTCAAACCGAACCTTCTCCAGTGTCAGATAATCCTCAACCGCCTCGAGTTCCTCTTTCAGCGAAACCGTCTCCACACGGTCTGCTCGCAACGTATATCGCAATAACGCAGAAAGATGGTCGATAACCTGTTTTGCGCGATCGCCGTCTTCATCAATAAGCTCGCGCAAGCTTGTCCTGTTACTAAATGGGATCGGGCTGGCTGTTATGTTTACCCTCCTGTTGGTGACTGCAAACACCATGAGTATGGCGGTGCGCGAGCGTCGCACAGAGATTGGAGTGCTGAAGACTCTGGGTTTCTCTGGCCGACTAGTGCTGGGGTTGATTCTGGCCGAAGGAGTCTTGCTCGGTATAAGCGGCGCGGCAGTAGGGCTGCTTCTCGGCCGTTTTCTCGTCGACATACTGCCCGTCGTCCCGGTCATCGGCGATTTGGTCCGCAGATTCCCTAAGATGAACGTGCCGCCAACGATCGCGGGCGCGGGAATTCTTATTGGCATGTCTCTAGGGCTGGTGGCAGGCTTGTTTCCATCGGTTTCTGCCTATCGCGCCAGAGTCACCGAACTGCTGAGGCAGACCTAGCATGGCACTACCGATTACATACAGCCTCCGCAGCCTGGGTGTCCGCTGGAAATCGACGCTCCTGGCCACGATCGGGATCGGGCTGGTCGTTGCGGTTTTTGTCGGATTACTTTCTATGGCTAGCGGATTTCGTCTCGCGCTACGCGCCAGCGGCAGCCTGGAAAATGCCATCGTGCTGGAAAAAGGTGCAATGTCGGAACTCGGCTCCTCGTTCAGCAAGGCAGCGGGCGATTGGGTCGCAGACGATCCGCGGATAGCACGCGGTGGCGATGGATCTCCTCTGGTCTCTCCCGAGCTTGTGGCCGTCGTCGCTCTTCCCAAACGAAGCGACGGTGAGTTGACGAATCTCGGCGTCCGCGGCGTGACGCCCGCCGCATTCAAGGTGCGAACTGGCCTTACCATCGTCGACGGTCGCCGGGCACGACCGGGATTATTCGAGATTATCGTCGGGAAACAGGCCCAGAACCGCATCCGCGGACTTCAAATTGGTTCGCGGATTTCCTTGATGAAACGCGAGTTCGAAGTCGTGGGAGTCTTTTCCGCCGCAGGCAGTTCATTCGAAAGCGAAATCTTGGGCGATTTCGACGCCATGGCCTCTGCCTTCAATCGCGCAGGCACGGAGAATTCGCTGACCGTTCGTCTGGCGGATTCCAGCGGGCTGCCCGCCTTCAATCGAGAACTGGAAGCAAATCTGCAATATCCGCTCACGATGACGAATGAGCGAGAATATTATGAAGGCCAGGCAGGCCCGCTAATCGGATTTCTGCGAGGCCTGGCAGCGTTCGTTGGAGTAGTGATGGGAATCGGCGCGATTTTCGCCGCCATGAACACTATGTACGCCATTCTCGCGAATCGCACCCGTGAAGTAGGCACGCTTCGCGCGCTAGGCTTCTCACGCATTGCCGTATTGATGGCGTTTGTGCTGGAAGGATTGCTCCTCGCTGTCGCCGGCGGCGTTTTGGGATGCGTGCTGTCGTTCTTGATTAACGGGATGAACGCCAGCACCACGGCAGGCATGGGCGAAATCTCCTTCGTTTTTCGCCCAACCCCGGCTGATCTGGGTTGCGGCCTTTTGTTTGCCGCCACGATGGGAGTCATCGGCAGTCTTTTGCCGGCGGCCCGTGCTGCACGGTTGCCGATCGTCTCCGCACTGCGCCAGGGTTGAGTCGTGTCGCCGATCGGGAAACCACCACGCCGAGCTCGCGACTTTTAAAAAACGCAGGTGTTGCCGATGCTGCGAGCTTCATGATTAGCTTCCTTTCATTTCTGTGAACGCGGGGCGAGCCGAACGACATCCGCGCCCACGGCCGGGACGGGAGGCTTGGCGTCATCACCTTCAGAAACCGGTAATAGAAATCCGCTCCGTTGTTAGTAGGATTGAATGCCATGCATCGAACGTTCGACCGAGGAGCCGGAGGCAACCGAATCCTAGGACCTCCTCGGATTGGGGCGGTCGGGAATCATCGCTAAACCTACATTTATGCTTCAGAGAAGCTCCGCGACAAGTTCTATTTCCACACACGATCCAAACGGCACCTGAGCGACCCCGAAGGCACTGCGAACATGCATCCCTATATCTCCAAATACTTCTCCGAAGAGCTCAGAAGCACCGTTGGCCACCAGATGCTGTTCTGTGAATGCTGGAGTGCTGTTCACCAGCACCATCAGCTTCATGATGCGCTTGATCTGGTTTAGGTCACCCACCGCGGCATGAAGTGTGCCCATCAGATCGATTGCCACACCACGAGCGGCCTCTATACCCTGTGCGGTCGTGAGATTCGCTCCCAGCTGGCCGACCCATGGTTTGCCGCCAATCTTGGCGATGTGGCCAGACGAGAAAAGCAGATTGCCGCTGCGCAGGAAAGGTACACAAGCTGCCACCGGCGGCGTCAGTTCTGGAAGCGTGATGTTGAGAGCGTCAAGCCTTTCGTATATGGACACCGCTTTCTCCTCTACATTATTGACAGTTAGCTAACTGACGAAGTATAACATAGAGTCGATTGGTTGGGAAGCTTTGAAAGCCGGCGCCTACGACCAGGGGCGGTCATACGAGTAGACGTGGAAGTCGTGCTGGCGCCTCGTCTTCCGTAACTGGCCTCGCAGAAGATCTTGGTGAAGATGATCGAGCCGGGTTGGTTGTCACGCTAATCTTGGCAAGCGCAGCCAAAAAGAGGCCGGGCAAGATATGGCGCTCCCTGAGGCAACATCCCAGAACGGGGCGCCCAATCCGAGATTTCAACCTCTCAGAGGGACCCGAGTGGTAGGATCAGTGAGGTACCAGGTTTTGTCTGCCCTTACAACAAGTGAACCGATGGTCTTTCTGGAAGAACCTCCAAATCCACCTCTTCGTTCGTTAGTTCGATCCATGTGGTACTGCCGCGCGCCGCGGTTTTTCCACCATCGCGAACGCGTTTTGCCCAATGGCTGCATGCAGATCATCCTCAATTTGTCCCGCAGCTATCTCACCGACTGCGGAGAGGACGGAAAGGCAAACAGGCGCCTTCCACGAGCCATCGTCGTAGGTACGCGAGCACGATATGGGGTAGTCGACACGGCGGACATGGAAGAGATGGTCGGGATTTTGATCGAGCCTGGAGGGTTTGTGGGTCTGTTCCGCGAGCGCGCCGACCTGTTTTTTGAGCGCTCTATAGGTTTGGAAGAGGTCTGGGCGGGCACGTTTCTCACGGAAAGGCTGTGCGAGGTTCCCACACCCGTCGAGAAACTGAGGACTATGGAAGTTTTCCTGACCGGACGCCTTCACCCAGGCACACGGCGTTCTGAACTGGTCGATCACGCGATGCATCTCTTCCGGGAAAAAGGTTTCTGCGTTGCCGACTGCGCCCGATCCATAGGGGTCAGCGAGCGTAGACTGTCACAAGTATTTCGCGAACAAGTCGGTATGAGCCCCAAAATGTGGTGCCGCATACGCCGCTTTCAGACCGCTGTGCGAGCTCTGCACAATGGGGTGGACGTGTCTTGGAAGGAGTTGGCACTCCGCTGTGGATACTACGACCAGTCGCATTTTGCCAATGATTTCCGGGCGTTTTCCGGTATCAACCCCACCACCTATTCCGCGCGCCGCGGACCCTGGCAAAATCACGTGCCCATCGTTTAGTTCCGAATTTTCCAAGCATCACGCCGCCTTCGGTGACAGAATGATGGACATGACCACCTCTGCGAAGAACTGCAAATCAACCGTGATCCCAGGGCTCCGCTATCGAAATGCCTTGGTAATGATCGAATGGCTGTGCCGGGCCTTCGGATTTGAAAAACAGGCCGTTTATGCTGGTCCTGACGGTGTGGTGATGCATTCCCAGCTGACTTTTGGCAACGGCATGATCATGGTCGGCTCGGTCATTAGTGGGACGCCGGTGTCCAAGCTGCTGAAGCAACCGGATGAGATCGGCGGGGCAGAGACACAAAGTCCTTATCTTGTCGTATCCGACATAGATGCGATCTATGCCAGCGCCAAGAATGCCGGCGCCAAGATAGTGATCGATCTTGAAGACAAAGAGCATGGCGGTAAAGCATTCTCCTGCAGCGATCCCGAGGGACACGTTTGGAATGTTGGAACCTTCGATCCTTGGGAAGGACAACAGGCGTGAACCGCGCAACCGGTTGGAATTCGCGACCCTGCTAACCTCCGGAGAGCTGGGGATCTTATAAGGGCCAAGCTGGCATTGGGGATGGCTCCGGGATTGGCATTACTGACCCATACTGACGGCAACAGGTGCCGACAAGTCTGCAACCACCTTGACGCAGACTCGGTAGGCGGAACTTTAATTACTTTGTCGAGTGAGTGCTTGTGCGCAAAAACAAACAGAGGAGAATGAATCCATGAAGACGAACCACATACTAGCGCTGGCAGTGTTGGCCGGCGTCTCGATCGGCATTGCCGGCGGTAAGGCGATGCATGCGGGGCAAGTTACGCCGCCGCCTGCCTACGTCATCTCGGAAGTTGATGCAATGGACCTCGCTGGCTTACAGAAATATGGGGAGAAGGTCGGCGACACGCTGGCGCCTTTCAATGGCCACTATCACTTTCTCGTTGGTGGCGGTGCAAAGATCCAGGCTCTCGATGGCGAACCGCCAAAGGGGATCGTGGTGCTCGCTTTCGACAGCGCGGAGAAAGCGCGCGGGTGGTACGACTCGCCAGCCTATGAGGCGATCAAGCCGATCCGGCTAAGCGCGACGAAGGGCCGCATGTTCATCGTCGAAGGCCTCGCCCCCCAGTGACGGACGTGACAAGTGCAGATTAGCCAAGTGTTGACGGATACTCAGACGAGTGCGGGCCGGCGGCGTTAGAGGAACTTTAGAATGTTAAGTAAACTCTCGCTGGAGACTGATCGTGGCGGCATGCATGAAGGGGCCCCGTCAATTTCGGAAAAGCACGAGTAAGGGTTTGAAGCGCTCGATAGAAGTGCGCATCTTGATCAAAACACTACCCATGAGCAGAAAATACAATCCTGCTAAAGCCGACTTTGAGATGGTACGGAATATCGGCCTTAGGTTGACCGGCGTGGAGGAGGGTACAGCGTACGGGCTCCCTGCGCTCAAGGTCAACGGAAAACTTCTGGCATGCGTGCCCGCTAACCTCTCTGCCGAACCCGATTCTCTTCTCATTCGCATGGATCTGGGTGATCGCGCCGAGTTGCTCGCCGGAGCCCCGGATGTTTACTACTTGACTGATCACTATGTCGACTATGACGCCGTTCTAGTTCGCCTAGCTCGCGTTAATCCCGACGTGTTGCTCGACTTGCTCGGCATGGCATACAAGTTTGTAACCGGTGGCATGGTAAATCGTTCGCCAAGGCAAAAACGCGAAAAGCTTCCGCCCGCTGGGCGACCATAGCAGTTGATTGTCTTGACCGGATCAAGAGCTAAACGGATACTCCATGACCCTGGCCGGTTGGATGCTGCGGAAGGTTGAGCAATAAGTCGAACCGTCACTTTCGGCATTGTTGGTGGCTACGGTCCAACCGGGAGAATCGTTACGTCTGAGCGTCTGGCACGTTGGAACCTTCGATCCGTGGGAATCACAACAGGCGTAACCGTTCAACCGATTGGGATGATGCAAAACTCCAGCAGGAGTCTGATTTGATGGCCCGTGCCGAGCCTCTGATCCGCAATATCTCGGACACCGCACTCTTAGCCGCGGTCTACCGGGCGCGCGAGACCGAACGTCAGGACGCGCTCTTTCGCGATCCCTTTGCGCGCCGTCTCGCCGGCAAGCGCGGCGATCAGATCGCCGACTCCATTCCCTTCAGCAACCGCAACGCTTGGGCTTGGGTGACGCGCACATACCTGTATGACCAACTCATCGCTGAACAGTGTCAGCAGGGCGTGGATATGGTCATCAATCTTGCCGCGGGTCTCGATACCCGTCCCTATCGCATGGCCCTGCCCCCGGCGCTACAGTGGATCGAGGCTGATCTCCCCGGCATCCTTTCTTACAAAGAAGAAATCCTGGCCAGTGAAAAACCGGCCTGCGCTCTCGAACGCGTCCGCCTCGATCTATCTGACGCCACTGCCCGCCGCGAGCTCTTCGCCCAACTCGGACGAAGGGCCGCTAAGAGTTTGATCCTCACCGAAGGGCTCATCATCTACTTCAGCGCCGATCAGGTTCGCGCGCTTGCGGAGGATCTTGCCGCCCCTCCCGCGTTTCAGCACTGGATCGTGGATCTCGCATCACCGGGCCTCCTGCGTTTGCTCCAGAAAAACATTGATCCCTCACTCAGACAGGGCGGCTCCTCACTGAAATTTGGTCCGGAGGAAGGCCCAGAGTTCTTTCTCCCTTACGGTTGGAAACCAATTGATGTGCGTTCGCCGCTCAAAACGGCGGCACGTTTCAAGCGCCTTTCATTCGGCATGCGGCTCCTTTCTCTGTTACCGCAGTCGAACGGACGCCAGGGCTCGCGCCCATGGTCCGGCATCTGCCTCTTCGCCAAACTATGAACCCTAGCAGGCTGCGGCAAACCTCCTTTTTACCGGTGAGATTTCCAGTTTCCGGTCGGTCCCTCTCAGAATGCTCTCAGATGGTCTTTGACAAAAGCAATTCTTCGCTTGCCTTCTCAAATCCTAATTGCGCCAAGACCTCCTCGGTGCCATTCAGAGGTATCGCTTTTGTTCCGAGGTAACTTGCTTTTCGGGAGCGAGATTGTGCAGCGGCCGCGCCCAAACACGAAGCGAGTACGTCGAGTGCAGCAGGTTCCACGGCTACCGCAACCATCTCCGCGAAGCCGGTGTCACGCCGAATCGCGATGCCCATACAGGCGACGGCCATGCCGTTCCGTTGTGCTCTTACTGCGAAGTCGAAATCCACGGTCTGGAAATACTGCTTCCACATACTCAACTGCTCCGCTGGCAGACGACCTGCGCTGAGTTCGCGGAAATCATCCCAGCAAAATTGGGCCGGACACTCTAGATGACAAGTCACCCGAATCTGGGAAATCGTGATGGCACGAAGATCCAAGACATAGAGGGGGTCCCTGCGCTGTACAACGAATTCGTGTCTCTCGAAAAAAGAAATCTGATCGGTCCACGGCTCCCTGAAACGCTGCGCGAACATCCTGCCGCCATATTCCGGACTGGCGGCAAAACCATAGACCGTATCATAGAGTTCTTCTTGCAGCTCGCCCTCATGCCCCGGGAGTACCCACGGGTAGCCGAGCGAAACAAACTCCCCCTGCCCCGTGAAACTCATATATCCAACCAGTCGGTCTCCGTCGAATGCAAAGCATCGGCTTCGCGGATCAAATTGTGCCCCCTTCGAGTATAAGAGCGGAGAAATCGTTGGCTTCCAGCACCAGGGCAGTCCGCGCGTGGCCTGCATCCAGAAAGCGCTTTGCAGGTGAATGTCTTCCGCACCGCGATAGTTTCGCATGGTTATAGTCATGTTCTTACATTCTTGACGAATCAAATGACACGGTGTTTCTGGATTTGACCGAGCGACCAACATCGGGTTGCCGGTCCCATCTTCGGCGCTCTCTTAATTTGATGTTGTCCCGACGAGGTTACAAGCTGCCATGGAGCAAATCAAAGCAAAGACACTGCACTCTCTAGCTAGTTGATAGTTAGCTAACTGACGAATCATAGTGACATAGAGTCTTTGCGATGTAAAGTCTTTTAAAGCCCGTGCCCAAAATGCTGCTTCTGGAAAGCGCGGGACAGTCATAGTATTGACAGTTAGCTATGTGACGAAGTAGTCTACATTATGTTTATTCACACAAACACACCAGGGAGAAGAAACTATGAAAATGAACCACAAACTGGCGATTGCAATGATGGCTGGCGTCTCGATCGGCGTTGCTGGCGCTAAGGCGATTCATGCGCAGCAGGTCAAGACGCCGCCTGCGTACGTCATCGCGGAGGTCGAGGTAACGGACCCCACTACCTTACAGAAATACGGGGAGAAGGCACCGCAAATAGTGGCGTCTTTCAATGGACACTATGTGGTTCGTGGCGGCAAGGTCCAGGCTCTCGAGGGCGAACCGCCAAAGGGCTACGTTGTGGTAATCGGTTTCGACAGCGCGGAGAAGGCGCGGGAGTGGTACGATTCGCCAGCCTATGCGGCGATTAGGCCGTTTAGGCAAAGCTCAACGAAGAGCCGCTTATTTATCGTCGAAGGCGAGGCCCGTCAGTGACAGTCCTGTGCATTGTTGTTTTTGCTCCAACGTAGGAGGGCCTGGCTTCTTTAGTGATGCGAAATGGCCTCACATCCGGCGCCTACGGGACGACGGCGGTACTTGTCGAGCGAATGATGCATTAGGCCAGCGCGAGTCTCTATTGAAGTGTTATCCTAATTAGGGAGTTTGCTAATCGTATATATGATACCGACCTTGGCAATCCGGGCTCTTGCGAACGAGCGCAGGCTACAGATTCTTGAGTGGCTTAAGAACCCGACAAAGCATTTCCCTCCGCAAGTCGACGGCGACTTGGTGAAGGACGGTGTTTGCGGCTGCCTGATCGCGCGCAAGCTTCGTGTGAGTCAACCGACCACGAGCGAACACATGAAGATACTGTGTCAGGCCGGGCTGACCCGGTCCAAGCGAATCAAGAAGTGGACCTTCTACAAGCGCCACGAGTCCAGAATCCGGCAAATCAAGAAAGTCATTCTAGCGAAAGTGTAGGGGCCGTGAACGAAGTCCCGGCAGACTCTCCGCCAGTTGAGGTTCTAAGTGCTTGATAAGGTTGGGTCCCGACGGGATTTGAACCCGTGTTATCGCCGTGAAAGCGCGACGGCTAAACGTAACTCTAACAAACTACAGGAACCCGGACGCACTGGATGGTGTTCTTAGGAGCAGCAAGAAACACTTTATCGTGTCCCCGGCCATTTTAGAGATTCTGGATTTCCCTGCCCGTTTCTGACCCTCTTGAAACGGGCCAAACTGCGCCGAGGATCCGCTCTCACTGAGTGAGGGATTCAGATTCTTCTGGAGTGAAATAACAGCTCTCCCTTGCGGGCTCGTCGCATCGTATTACGGATTAGGGGTCTTTTCGTTCTTGGATCTTTTCTTTTGTTTCAACCGCGAAGAGTTGGAAATCGGCAAAGGTGTGAACAAGGATGATTCGATGGGCGTCAAAGTTCCAGTAAGTAGCGATGCGATTGGGTAGCCATACCCCGAGATCTCCGGACTGAGTTCCGGCGAACGTGTATTCGACCGAGAACGCAAGTTCCTGTAACCCGATCTCCGGACGACCACCCATGAGATTTGCTTCTAAGTGCATGACCTGAAAGTTCTCCTTCGAGATCCATGCTCGGCCCTTCAACCTGCCAGGATAGGCAACGTCGTCAACCCAAACCTTTACTGTGCGGCTCGGCCTGTCCTTACGCTGTTGGAAATGGACGACCCACTCGAGTTGGCCATTCCGGTTGTCCATGCCTTCGCATCTCATCTCATAATCAGCCTGTATGTCTGGATGAAAGATCAATGCGGCCGCCTGACCAATACCCAGTCCAGTCTCGCGAAACGCATGGCTGCCCTTAACCGGGGTTCGGTACTCACGGCTGGCGCTTCC
>Ga0209420_1001401_pt1 | contig 11456 bp, 9 predicted proteins | sample BlaSpr_A8_OM1_O1_FD_187972 | JGI IMG/M metagenome (GOLD analysis project Ga0209420, IMG submission 187972) | Forest soil microbial communities from Thunder Bay, Ontario, Canada - Black Spruce, Ontario site 2_A8_OM1_O1 (SPAdes) (version 2) | ecosystem: Environmental > Terrestrial > Soil > Boreal...
CCAGGCCTTATCGAACGAACGCACATCCCGCTCACCCCAGGAATGGTCTCGAACCCCAAGCCCGGATGCCGAAACGGACCGCCCCCCGATCGAAAATTCGGCCGCCCAGCGAATGCCGATTTGGTAGTGGCCGATTCCCGCCTCAAGACCTTGTTCATTGAATTGTCCGAGCACGACCTCAAAGTCCAACGGCTGCGTCTTGTCACTGATCGTAAGGTCCAGGGTCGTCGCGCCATCGCGAGTGGCTTTGATCCTCCAGGTCTCGAACGGTGGGTCGGGCTGAGCCTCGAAGCCCTCGACGTTGAGCCCCTGTCCGCCCGGACCCACGAACGTCAATGCCTCGGAACCACTCGCATCGAATACCGCTACCCGGATGTCCGTGTCCTGACCCGACTTGGCATGGATCATAAAGCCGGCACGGCGTTCATCGTCCCACCCGACGAACCAGAAATTGTCTTGCCATCTCCCCCACGCAGCAGGTGGGTCGTGACAAAGCTCATCGTCAGATTTCAACATGCGGGTTTGATCTCCGTCTCGTCCTCGGTGCCGATTCGGCTCTCACGTAGGAGTGACACATGCCGACCCAACCGAAGCACCATGGCCTGTCTGTGAGTGGGCGCTCACATATTAGTGGGCCAAGTGATGGTGCGCCCCGCCCCGCGACGCCCCAGCCGACGTTCCAACGATTCGTTCAAACTCCCTCTGACGAGCGGTTCCCCGTCTACACCAGGGCCAACGTTCGAGACGTCTTCCCCGGCGTCATCCGGCCACTCGATTGGTCGATCGTGGGGCGAGGATTCGACCAGGAGGGTGGACGGGGCTTCGCTTGGGACCTCCACCTGCTTGATGCTTCAACCGACCCAGGCCCACCGGGCTATCTCCTGCAGCGCCTGTACCGCGGGCGCGCTTACGTCAACCTCTCCTACGTCATCTGGATGTTCGAACGACTCTCGCGAAGCACAGCTCGTGCCGTCGAAGAACAAGTAATTTCCGCGCGACCCGACCTGCTCGTTCTCCGACCACCTGCACCCGATCTTCGGACGAGGTTGCGCCTGCTGCCCGGAATTATCGCCGGAGTGCCTGTCCTCTTCCAACACTGGCGCCACCGAACGGACTTGCAGGAAGAGGTCGGATCTCTCCGCGAAGGACTCGATCCGTCGCGTCTTGACAACCAAAACCTGCGCAGGGCCATGGAGGAACTAATACCGCGTCTCTATAGCGGACTGGGAGGCCAGGTCCGCGTCGGCACCATTGCCGTGATGATGATGGACAAGCTAGTCCCTCTCATCAGGCGGCTCGCAAAGGATCAAGATGGAGCTCGGACGCTGGCAGCGATCATAGAAGCCGGAGCGTCCGAAGAGCGACATGGCCGCTCTGAGCCGCCGTTAGTCATGCGAGCCCAAGCGCGACGGGTGACCCAGATCCCTGGATTAGCAGAGGTGGTGGCAGCTGCGCAGCCCGGCGAGGTCTTGTCCGTATTGGACAAACAAGCGCCAGAGGTCGCTGTGGCGCTCCGTCACATGCTACATCAACATGGCCACCGCAGTCCCGGCGAACTGCAGATTACGGCGAAATCATGGGCTGAGGACCCTACGCCTCTATTGCATGCCTTCCAAAGTCTGGTCATGGGCAGTCGAGATGCCCTCGAGGAAACAGAGGTCGGAAAGGTTGATGCCCTGACCGAGCTCACCAGGGGGCTGCCGCCTTGGCGTCAGATTCTCTTACGTCTGACCGTATCCGCCGCCCGCACCTGTGTCGGTGCCAGGGAGGAGCCCAAGGAGGGTGCCGTGCTGGCCATAGACGCCCTTCGACGCTGCGCCCGCGAAGCGGGACTCCGTCTACGCGAGCAAGGACTAATCGAAGAACCTGATGACGTCGACTACCTGACGTTTGACGAACTCGCTTCACTGCTCTCTTCAACTCCCATCGAATCCGTCAGGGAACGAGTTAGGGTGCGGCGACTCGACGTTCTCGAACTCGAAGCCGGTCCGGAGCCACCAGACCTCCTCGTGCTCGATGTTTCGGCCGACGCGAACCTCGAGGCGACTCAGAGTCCAATCATCACTGGTTTGGGGGTATCGGCAGGCTTGTTCGAGGGCCTGGCTCGAGTGGTGATTCACGGCGACGACGCGGCGCTGCTCGAAGCAAATGAAGTCCTCGTAGCCCGCTACACGGACGCTGGTTGGACGCCGTACATGTCGTTGGCAGGAGCATTGGTGATAGAGACCGGTGGGCTCCTCTCTCATGGCGCTATCGTCGCCCGCGAGCTGGGACTTCCCGCGGTCGTAAGCGCCACCGGTGCCCTGGATCGAATTCAAACAGGTGACCGTCTCTTGGTGAACGCAACGACGGGCGACGTTGAGATACTGAAGCAGGCGGGGGGGACCTCATGAGCGATCTGATGCACCGCGATCTTCTCTTCATCGGAGGTAGGTGGCAGAAACCAGTGACGGGGGCACGAACAAGCATCGTGTCACCTCGAACGGAGAAGACCATCGGATACGTGCCGGACGGCACCTCAGGCGATATCGATCGTGCTGTACAAGAGGCTCGGACGGCATTCGACGATGGCGCTTGGCCTAAAACGCGAATTCCGGAACGATCAGCCCTGCTCCGTCGAATCGCCAATTTGCTGCGAGCGCGCGCTGGCGACATCAAGCGCCTCCTCATTGACGAGATGGGAACCACCGCCATGATGGCCGACATCATGCAGGTCCCCCTGGCCAGTGAGCAGTTTGACTACTACGCGACGCTTATTGAGTCCTTCCCTTTCGAAAAGGAGGTTTCAGAGCACGATCGTCTCGCACTCAACGTCCTTGAACCGGTTGGGGTCGTTGCTGCCATAGTGCCATGGAACGTTCCGCTCTCGATTGCTGCTAACAAGGTCGCCCCAGCGCTCGCAGCCGGTTGCACCGTCGTCCTCAAACCCGCTCCGGAAGCGCCGCTCAGTTTGTTCCTATTGGCGGACATCCTCGAGGAATCGGGGCTACCTGCTGGGGTTGTCAACGTTGTCCCAGGCGGGCGCGAACTAGGTCAATATCTCGTCGGACATCCTGACGTCGACAAGATTGCTTTCACGGGATCCACCGCGGCCGGTAAGAGGATAATGGCGACCTGTGCACAGTCGATTAAGCGTGTCACCTTGGAACTAGGCGGAAAGTCGGCCGCCGTCCTCCTCGACGATGTCGATGCCGCGGTCGCGGTCCCCAGGGTTGTTATGGGCGGCATGTCGCTGAGCGGACAGATTTGTGCGTCACAGAGTCGAGTGCTCATCCCACAATCACGACGCAATGAACTGGTCGACCATATAGCGGCCCTAGTGGGACAGGTGACGGTGGGCGATCCGAGAGAGCCAACCACGGTCGTCGGACCGCTCGTCAGCGCCGCCCAGCGGTCCCGCGTCGAGGAATACATCGCCCTTGGCAAGGAGGAGGGAGCTACCCTCGCCATCGGCGGCGGTCGACCAGCCAACCTTGCTTCGGGATGGTACGTGGAACCCACATTGTTCGTTGACGTGGGCAATGAAATGCGCATAGCAAAAGAGGAGATCTTCGGTCCAGTACTTACCGTCACCGCATACGAGGACGATGACGATGCCGTAAGGATCGCCAACGATTCGTGTTACGGATTGTCCGGGTCGGTCTGGACGACCAATCAGATGCGCGGCGTGGGTATTGCGCGCCGGATTCGTACGGGCTGGATTTCGGTTAACGGCGCACAACCTCCAACGGGCACGAGTTTCGGAGGTTTCAAGCAGTCTGGCTTGGGGCGGGAGATGGGCAGGGCCGGTTTGGAGGCCTACCTGGAACAACGCGCAATAGCTCTTGATCCGAGCGTGTAGAGCCGACTCGTAACCCGTCGAGGAGCGATGGCGTCAGCTGTACTGGATGATCGACCGGGTCACCTCGCCTCTCTCGACCGCGTCAAGTCCATCGTTGATTTCATCGAGGGTGAGCACCCCGCTAACCAACTCATCAAGCAGCAAGTCGCCCTGTTGGTAGAACTCAATAAGCTTCGGTACATCGCGCCGAATGTCCGACGATCCGTACGTCGAACCCTGAATTCTCTGGGCGGAGTGCAGAATCGAGGCGATGGGAAGCGGATATAAGACCTCAGGACTTGGCAGACCGACGAGAACTACTTGCCCTCCCCGTCGAGTCATCGATGTCGCCGCGAGCACTGTGTCGAACCTACCAACTGCTTCAATCGTTACGTCGACTCCCCTACCAGACGTCAGATCTCTCACCAGGGCGACCGGGTCAGATCCGGATGCGTCGACGAGATCGGTGGCCCCGAAACGCTCTGCTAGGGCCAGCTTGTCGGCGAGGCGATCGATAGCGATGATCCGTTCTGATCCCGCCAATTTGGCTCCCTGCACAACGTTGAGCCCGACTCCACCACAGCCGACGATGGCAACTGACATCCCTGGGCCTATCGCCGCAGTGTTCATCGCGGCACCCACACCGGTGAGAACACAGCGGCCAATCAACGCTGCACAATGCAAGGGGACATCCGGGTCGATCTTGACGGCACCGATCGCAGGTACCACCGTTTGTTCCGAAAAGGTACCGCAGTAGACGGCCTGGTGAACGTCCTTTCCATTCCGGGAAAATCTGGTGGTGCCATCCAGCAGCGTGCCGTCCATAATGTGGGCCGCCGCCGTGGCGCACAGTTGAGGTTGCCCCTGGGTGCAGAACTAGCACTCGCCACATTGAGGTATCCAGGACAGCACCACATGGTCGCCCGGTTGTAGCCCTGTGACGTCGGGCCCCACTTCTTCCAAGACTCCCGCACCTTCGTGTCCAAGGACGATGGGCAGGTCGACGAGAACTGTCCCCTCCTGGAGAGATCGGGCCGAATGGCAGATGCCCGACGCGGAAAGTCGAACAAGCACCTCGCCCGACAGCGGTCGCTGAAGGTCCAGATCAAGAATTTCGAGTGGGCGGCTGCGAGCAGTCAGGACGGCGGCCCTCGGCATTGACAGACTCCTTCGAGTTATTTCGCGACAGTGAAACGGATCGGCATGGAGACGGCACCTCGAGCTTGGGACGTCACGTGAATCGGCGGACGATCGGGGTCGAGTTCCAGAGTCTCGAAGCGGGTTAACAACTGTTCAAGTCCGGCCCGCAACGAGACCTTCGCCACGTTCGACCCGATACAACGGTGCGGTCCAGCTCCAAACGCCAAGTGCCGACAGGCCAACCGTTCGGGATCCAGCACATCTGGATTAGGGAACTGCTCTTCATCGCGATTGGTAGAGGCGAAGTGCAACAAGACCAGATCTCCCTTAGCAATCTGTTGGCCCCCGACAACGACGTCCTTCGTGGCGACCCGGCCGAGAGTCCCGGGACTGTAAAGGCGGAGGAACTCCTCGATTGCCACCGGATACAGGTCGGGATCCGCGCGCAAGCGCGATCGCAGCGCTGGATCCTCGGCAAGGTGCCGGCACATCTCGTTGAGAACCGAAGCTGTCGTGTCCAGCCCCCCGAGCAAGAGGATAATGAGACTGCCAATCCGTAACTCGGTGCTCAAAGGTTCACTATAGATGTTGCCGTGGACCAGGGCGTCGATGAGGTCGTCTCGTCGCTCGGTCTCGCGCGACCGACGCTCAAGTATTGCCAACATATATCCGGCGATCTTGATGAACCCATCTCGCGCGTGCTCGGGGTCACTGCCTTGTTCGAAAATGGCAACCTCGGCCCATTGCTGAAGTTGAGGCAGATCCTCCTTCGGAAGTTCGAGAAAGTGTCCGAGCAGAACGAGACCAGGCAATGGTCGGGCGAACGAGGTGTGGAAGTCGCACCGACCATCGCCAATGAACTGATCCACTAATTAAGCAGCCTGTTCATGTGCCAAGGCCTCGATCCGAGCCACGCTCGGTGCGGTAAAAAACGGGTTGAGGACCTTCCGGAGTTCGCTGTGCAACGGCGGATCCAGTTCAATAGGGCCTAGAGGTGGTTGGTTCTCGACCGCCACAATGCCAACCCCGTGGACTGAGGTGAAGGTCTGCCAATCTCGGGCGGCGCTGGAGACCTCGCTGTATTTGGTCAAAACCCAGAACCCGCCGAGCGCCTCTGAGTGGGCCACGGGACATTTGGCACGCATCTCCGTCAAGACGTCGAAGTAGTGCTCGTTGTAGGAGTCGCTGGTGAAGTCGAAATCGATTGTCTCGGTCATTACGCCCCTTTTCCCTTTCGCGGTGAGCGTACGGTGGAGTAGAGTTCGAAGCAAGTGGGGGCTCACTCACTCTAATCTTCAATCGGAGGAGTAGATGCAGACCAAAGGAGGCTGGCCGTCAGTGGCGGACGTGCTGCGGGATCGGGCTCAACATCAGTCGGATACGCCGTTCGTACGGTGCGGGGACGGCGAATGGTTGACCTATCTCGACGTCGAAACCAGAAGTGACCGGATCGCCGCTGGACTCGCCCGACTTGGGGTGAGCAAAGGAGATCGGGTGGCGATGATCTCGACGAATCGTCCGGAGACCGTCGACGTGATCTTTGCATGCGCAAAACTCGGTGCGATAGAAGTTGCTCTGAGCGCGTGGCTAAAGGGAGAGTTTCTTCGCTACCAACTGGAAGACTCCGGCGCAGAGGTGATCGCCACCGATGACGAAGGCCTCGCCTCAATCAAGGCACTCGGAGCCCTGAGTCACGTCCGGTCGATCGTAACCCTCGACTCCGATATCGAGTCGGTCCCAGGGGCGAATGTGCCATTCGTTGATCTGGCAACTGCCGGTGATCCGCTTCCAAGTGTGACTTGCGCCCCGACGGACCTAATGGCGATTCTTTATACGTCCGGTACGACGGGCTCACCAAAGGGGTGCATGCTCAGTCACCGTTACTTCATGACGGTCGGTTCGGCCTACAGGGAGCGGTGGGGACTTACGGCAAATGACCGGATCTTCACCGCTCTGCCGCTTTTTCACGCCGGAGGGCAGCTGATCTGCCTAATGACGGCGCTGATGTCCGGCATGTCCGTCGCTTTCGAGGAAAGCTTCTCAGCCAGTCGGTACATCCCGCGAGCCATTGAAGCCGACGCGACCGTTCTGATCGGAACAGGGTCGATGGCCATGGCAATAATTGCGCAGCCGGCCGATCCAACTGAACACGCGAACCGCATCCGCATCGCTCACTATGCACCGGTTCCGCCAGACAAGAGGCGCGAATTCGAAAAACGGTTCGACACTAGGTTGATTAATGAGGGATATGGTCAGACCGAGTGCGCGCCAGTCTCGGTTGGAACTCCGGGTTCGCCCCGTGACGACGGCGCTGCCGTACCCCTGCCGTTCCTTGACGTGCGAATCGCTGACATGAATGGCAACGAAGTACCAGCCGGTGAGGTGGGCGAAATCTTGGTCCGAGCCAAAGAACCGGGCGGCATCTACTCCGGATACTGGACAGGGGCAGGAGCGAGCACTCAAGAGACCGGCTGGCATCACACCGGTGACAATGGGACGGTCGACTCTGAGGGAAACCTTCGCTTTGTCGATCGACTGAAAGACTCGCTACGGCGGCGTGGTGAGAACGTGTCATCGATCGAGCTGGAATCAGCTCTTTTGCAGATTGACGGTATGCGCCAAGCGGCCGCAACCGGAGTGCCGAGCCCCCTCGGAGAAGATGACATCAAGGTGACGCTGGTATATGACGGTCCGCCTCCGGAGCCAACAGCGCTATTTGAGATTTTTGCGGCACGGATCCCGTACTACGCGGTGCCGCGCTACGTCGAATTCAGAGAATCGCTGCCTACGACAGTAACTGGGAGAGTTCAGAAACACCTGCTCCGCGACGAGGGGATCACACCGACCACTTGGGATTTCGAGGCATTAGGACTCAATTTGGCGAAGGACCAGCGTCGCCAAGTGAAACCTCAGGCTTCATCGTGAGCAGCCGGGAAGAGCAGAACCATTTGTGAGGCAAAAGAGGCTGAGGCTTCGAGTTACAAGACGAGCTCAGCCATAGTTTCCATCACACTGGAACTCGGCGTGGAGATGATCAGTGAGGTAGCAGGAGATTCTTTCCATCGCTCAATTTGATCAGCGACTCGCTCACGGGGGCCTACAAACGCCACCTCGTCAACCAGCTCGTCGGGCACGGCGGCTGCGGCCGCCTCCTTGGCTCCCGAGAGGTAGAGATCCTGAATAGTGGCTGCAGCCTCCTCGTATCCGTACCGACAAGCAAGATCGTTGTAGTAATTCCGACCGCGCGCACCCATTCCTCCAACGTAAAGCGCAACCCAGGGCTTTAGCTGGTCCCTGCACGCTTGGACGTCGGCTCCGAGCGCGACCCTGACAGGCGCGGCGATTTCGAACTCTTGCCTATCAATGATCGCTTCAGTCGTTTCCCCAAACGCGTCTCTCCAGCGCGCGGGATTGAAGAAAATGGGCAGCAACCCGTCCGCGATCTCCGTAGTCAATTTCAGATTCTTTGGGCCAATGGCAGCTAAGTAGATAGGAAGATCCTCTCGAGGCCGGATGGTGGACTTGAGCGGTTTGCCCAGTCCAGTGGTACCCGGCCCTGTGTAGGGAATGTCGTAGTGCTCACCATGATGTTCAAGGGGTGCCTGACGGCGCAAGATCTCCCGAACGATCGCGACATATTCCCTTGTGCGCCCCAGCGGTTTGGTCGACGCCTGTCCATGCCAACCCTCTACTACTTGAGGACCGGAGAGACCTAGTCCCAAGATGAACCGCCCGCCTGACATTTCGTCAAGCGTGGATGCCGTCATGGCCGTCGTGGCCGGCGTCCGTCCGGGCATCTGCATGATCCCGGTCCCGAGCCTGATGCGTTCCGTGTGGGCAGCCATCCATGTGAGCGGGACAACGGCATCCGAGCCATAGGCCTCGGCTGTCCAGATCGAATCGAAACCGAGCGCTTCGGCGCGTTGCGCGGCAGATACCATGCGGTTCGCTTCCAGCTGTGTGTACATGAACGAGAGACCGAGCTTCATCTCCGTACTGCCTCCTCGGAGAGAAGTGCTCGGGCTGCTCCGTAGTCAGCCTTCCCGGTCGCCGTGCGAGGGACGACGTCCACGAGGTGGATAGAACGGGGCGCCTTATACGATGCCAGTTGCGTCCGCACGTATCGGATTAGTTCCTGCTCTGAGGACATACCGCCACCGTGGAGGCCGACAACGGCAGCCACCATCTGCCCAAGAAGCGCGTCCAACATTCCAAAGACGAGCGCATCCTCGACATCGGGATGGGTTTTTAGCGCTTCTTCGACCTCTTCTGGAAAGACCTTCTCCCCCGCCGTATTGATGCATTGGTTGCCACGACCGAGCAAGGTAATCGAACCATCCTCCTCAAGGAGGGCCCAATCGCCGGGAATCGCATAGCGGATACCCCCGATCTCACGGAACGTCGCTGCCGATTTCACCGAATCCTTGTAGTACCCCAGCGGCACATTACCTCCGACAGCCAAGAGCCCGGGGATTCCCGACCCAGGTCCGACCTCCTGCCAGTCCTCGGTGAAGACCCTCGTTGTCGGGTGTATATGAAACCTCGCGGTCTGCACCGGTGTTTCCCGGTCAGTGATTTCATTTCCAATCACCCCCTCGCTCGCGCCGACTGTGTCGATGATCGTAAGTTCCGGGAGTCGTGCGAGAAGATCGCGTTTGGTCGAGGCCGCGAACATCGCTCCAGAGGAAATGAGGCGGCGAAATCGCGGCACGTCGGGCGTCATCATCCGTTCACCAAGTTCACGCACCATCGGCCGGGCGAAGGAGTCGCCCACAATGATGGCGGCAACCACTCGCTCACGTTCGATCACCGACCACATTTCAGCAGGCGAGAACGACCGGCCCTCCAGAAGTACAGATGTACCTCCGAGGACGTGTGGGGCCATCAACCCCGCCCACCAGCCGGCGGCGTGCATCAGGGGACACGCCGGGAGAGCGACGTATGCCGCGTTTTCTTCAACAAGTCGGTGAGCAACGACTGCGGCATCCTCCGGACGATCCAAGGCATCCAACCCCACGAGAGGAGCCATCCGCTGCATGAACGTCCTCACCAGTTGCCCGACCGAGTAGACGACCGCTTTTGGCCTCCCAGTGGTTCCTCCCGTGTACAGGAGTGAGAAATCCTGCTCCGACCTTCGGATCGGCGGTGCGATGTCCGCGGTACACAGCATGCGTTCGTAGGGCTCCGATCCTTCGAGATGATCGCCGCTGTCTTTCACCTCGACCCAGATCTTGACGCGGGGACACTTCGCTCGGGTGCCGGCGATCCGTTCTCCCAACGAACCGTGAAAGACGACTGCCTCCGCGTCGGCGTTATCTATCACGTATGCCAATTCGTCCTGAAGGTAGCGATAGTTGACGTTGACTGGCACCGCCCGGATTTTGAATGACGCGAAGACGACTTCGGCATACTCGGGACAGTTGTAGAGGACGAGTGCGACTTTGGCATCTTTCCCTACACCAGCCTCAGTAAAGGCATCGGCCACCCGAGCCGCCCGCTCCTCAAAGGCGGCCCACGATAGACGTCGAGCCCCTTGTACTAGTGCTAGGTGTTCTGGAACCGTGGCGGCAATGGACTCCCAAACGGTGGCGAAATGTGCCTCCATTTCGGAGGGTTGCTGTGAGGTCACTCGATCACTGTAACAAGTGGGCGCTCATTTTGTTAGAGTTGTCCAGTGCCTATCGACTTCACGCTGAGCCCAGAACTCGCCGAACTTCGAATGCGGGTACGGACCTTCCTTGACGAGGTCGTCCGTCCTGCGGAAGAGCAAATTCAGCAGCTCAGCGTCGACGATCGTCGGGCCTACGTGAAGCTGCTCTTTGAGCTGCGTGACCAGGCAAAAGAGGAGGGTCTTTGGCTTCCCCACATGCCCGTCGAATGGGGTGGCATGGGCCTTGGGCATGTGAACCTCGCGATGGTGCAAGCCGAGGCAGCCAAGTGCCACTTCGGGCCGTTCATCCTCAACTGCCAGGCCCCCGACGAGGGGAATATGCATACATTGCTCCACTGGGGAACGGGCGAACAGAAGGTGAAATATCTCAGGCCGCTTTGCGAAGGAACAGCAATGAGCTGTTTCGCCATGACCGAACCCGAGGTGGCCGGATCTGACCCCACTCTCATTCAGACAACGGCAGAGCAGGATGGCGAAGAGTGGATATTGAATGGCCACAAATGGTTCATTACGAACGCCAAGAGGGCCAAGTTCGCCATTGTGATTGCTCGAACGGAGGTTGATCCGGACCTGCCTCAAGCTGGCACCAGTGCCTTTCTGGTTGACCTGCCCGCTGAAGGCTGGGACCGGGTACGCGAAATCGCGACCATGCACGGTCCAGGCGGCCATTCCGAAATTGTGATCAGCGACCTCGTCGTTCCGGCAGCAAACATGCTCGGCGGCCGAGGCCAAGGCCACCTCCTCGGCCAATATCGACTGGGGCCGGCCCGGCTTGCACACTGCATGCGGTGGCTCGCGCAAGCTGAAACAGCACTCGACTTGATG
>Ga0209420_1001402_pt1 | contig 11449 bp, 23 predicted proteins | sample BlaSpr_A8_OM1_O1_FD_187972 | JGI IMG/M metagenome (GOLD analysis project Ga0209420, IMG submission 187972) | Forest soil microbial communities from Thunder Bay, Ontario, Canada - Black Spruce, Ontario site 2_A8_OM1_O1 (SPAdes) (version 2) | ecosystem: Environmental > Terrestrial > Soil > Boreal...
TTCATCACCAGCGCCTTCTCATACAGATTGCGGAACTGGCCTTCCAGCATCTGATAATAGTGGCGCGCCTTCTGTTTTTCGCGGAGCTGCAAACCATAGCCGACCAGCTTCGGCTTGCGGTCCTTGCCGTGCTGGCCCGGAGCGAAGTTGCGCTTCTCAATCGCGCACTTCTCGGTGTAGCAGCGCTCGCCTTTCAGGAATAATTTCATGCCCTCGCGCCGGCATTGGCGGCACACGGGACCGATATATCGAGCCAAATCAGACCTCCCTTGGTCACTCACATCAAGTAGGTGCAGTTTACAGAGCCTGTGGCTCCTTCATCCTGCTTATTCACTAAAAAATCAAACGCGGCGCTTCTTCGGCGGCCGGCAGCCGTTGTGCGGAATCGGCGTGATGTCCTTAATATGCACGATGTGCACGCCAACCGAAGCCAGCGCGCGCACGGCGGACTCGCGCCCGGAACCCGGACCCTTTACGCGAACTTCCACGGACTTCAGCCCATATTGATCGCGCGCGGCGGCGGCGGCGGTCGCCGAAGCCTGCTGCGCGGCATAAGGCGTGCCCTTCCGCGAACCCTTGAAGCCCACCGACCCGGCGGACGACCAACACAACGAGCGGCCCTCCGTATCCGTGATGGTGATCATCGTGTTGTTGAACGTCGCGGTGACATAGACGATGCCGTGCGGCACCACGCGCTTCTCGCGCTTCTTTTTGAATTCCTTCTTACGCTTGGTGGGTTTTGCGCCCGGCGCTGCTGCTCCGGTTGCCGCCCCATCCTGCGTCTTTGGTTCCTTCGCCACTGCTCACCTCGGTATGCGGCGTCAACGCCGCAAGATTCCATACGCTGGCGGTGCGTTACTTCCGAACCGCGATCTTCTTCTTCGTGGCCACCGCGCCCTTGCGCGGACCTTTACGCGTACGCGCGTTGGTGTGCGTCCGCTGCCCGTGGACCGGCAAATTGCGGCGATGGCGAATCCCGCGGTAAGACTGAATTTCGATCAGCCGCCGGATATTCATCTGAATCTCTTTGCGGAGATCGCCTTCCACGCCGCCTTCGGCTTCGATGGCCTGGCGCAGATGATTCGCTTCGTCCTCGGTTAAATCCTTGATCTTTTTCGTTTCATCGACCTTGGCCTTGGCGCACAGCCTGCGCGCGCGCTCCTGGCCGATCCCGTAGATAGACGTGAGTCCCACCCACAGGCGCTTGTTCGGCGGCAGATCGATTCCAGCAATACGTGCCATAATTTTCTCCCTCGGCCTAACCCTGGCGCTGCTTGTGTTTCGGGTTCACGCAGATCACGCGCACCACGCCGCGCCGGTGAATCACCTTGCACTTGTCGCAGATTTTCTTTACCGATGCCCGGACTTTCATCCCTGATTCCTCTCTTACTTATAACGGTACACGATGCGTCCGCGCGTCAGATCGTAGGGCGAAAGCTCCACCGCAACTTTGTCTCCCGGCAAAATACGGATGAAGTTCTTGCGCATCTTCCCCGAAATGTGCGCGAGTACCTGGTGCTTATTTTCCAGTTCCACGCGAAACATGGCGTTCGGCAGCGGCTCAATCACCGTGGCCATCACCTCGATGGCGTCTTCCTTGGGATTGTCCGCGTCGCGCGGCTTCTTCTCTTTTGGTTGAGGTCTCGGCATACTCTCCTATGCGCTTACCAAGCCGGCCCGGTCACTTCTTTGGGCCGCGTCAGAATCCAGGGCCCGTTGGCCGTCACCGCCACCGTGTGCTCAAAATGCGCCGAGTGCTTTCCATCGGCGGTCACCGCGGTCCAGCCATCGTCCAGAACGCGCACGTTCGGGGTGCCCTGATTCACCATCGGCTCGATGGCGAGAACCATGCCCTCCTGCAAGCGCGGCCCGTGCCCCGGCTGGCCGTAATTCAGCACGCTCGGCTCTTCGTGCATCTTGGTGCCGATACCGTGGCCCACAAATTCACGAACCACCGAAAACCCGTGGCGCTCCACCCACTGCTGCACCGCGGCGCCTACGTCGCTCAGCCGGTTTCCGGGCTGCACTTTTTCAATCGCCAGGTCGAGCGATTCGCGCGTCACGCGCATCAGCGTTTCCAGCTCGGGCCGCACTTTGCCAACGGGCACCGTCACCGCCGCATCGCCAAAATAGCCTTCGAGCTCGACGCCATAATCCAGAGAGACAATGTCGCCTTCGCTCAGCTTGCGCCCGGTTGACGGAATCCCGTGTACCACTTCCTGATTGATCGACGCGCACAGTGACGCCGGATAGCCGCGGTAGCCCTTGAATGCCGGCCGCGCTCCCCGCTCCTTCGCGCGCTTTTCCGCCACGCGATCCAGCTCCTGCGTCGAAACTCCGGGCGCGACCATCATGCGCAACTCGTTCAGCACTTCCCAGACGATCAGCCCGGCGCGATGCATCGTCTCGATTTCCGCGCTGGACTTGCACACAATCATGGCTGATCCCTCAACGAGGACGGCAAACCGCTTCCATCACCGCCTTGGTAACCGTTTCCACTTCCCCAATGGCCGCGACATCCTCGAGCAGGCCATGCGAGCGGTAATATTCCACCAGCGGCTCGGTCTGCTTGTAAAACGCATCCAGGCGTGGCCCGACGATTTCCTCGCTGTCGTCCTTGCGCTGCATCAGCGCGCCGCCATCGTCGTCGCAAACGTTGGGAACCTGCGGCGGTCGCTCAAAAACATTATAGGTGCGCCCGCAAACGGTACAAGTCCGGCGCCCCGCCAGCCGCCGCAACAACTGGTTCGGCTGCACCATAAAGTGAATCACCACCGGCTTGCCGAAACCGCCGGTTTCCAGAAGCCTGTCCAGACCTTCGGCCTGGGGCAAGGTCCTCGGAAAACCGTCCAGCAGGAAGCCGCGCTCATAATCGGGACGCGAAAGCTGCTTTTCCACCATTTTCAGGACCAATTCGTCCGGCACCAGATCGCCGCGATGCATGATCGGCTTGGCGAGCTTGCCCAGTTCGGTGTTCTGGACGATGTGCTCCCGCAGCATCTCGCCGGTCGAGAGGTGGGGGACACCACATCGCCGGGAAAGCTCCGCAGCCTGCGTTCCTTTGCCGGCGCCCGGTGGTCCCAAAAAGATGACGGCCTGGCGGCGCCTTGATCCCTGCGCTTCATCCATACCGCCGGCCTCGCAACTTGCCCTTCTTCACGAAACCTTCATAGTTTCGCATGACAAGCTGCGCCTCAACCTGCTGGACCGTATCCATGGCCACGCCCACAACGATCAACAACGAGGTGCCCCCAAAATAGAAGGTGACCCCCAGGCCATTGAGAACGAAACGCCACATGTGCTGGTCAAACCAGGCGCCCAGCGCTCCAGGAAGGTGCTGCAGATGGATTCCGGAAATCATCCACTCCGGCATCAGGCACACGACCGCCAGATACACACCTCCCACGAACGTCAGCCGCTTCAAAATGCGGCTGATGTGTTCCGAGGTGTTGCGGCCCGGCCGAATCCCGGGAATGAATCCACCATACTTGCGCATGTTGTCGGCGAGCTCGGTCGGATTAAAAACGATGCCGACGTAAAAGAACGCAAAAATGATAATGAGGAGCACGTAGACGAGGGTATAGAGCGGCTCGCCCCAACCCAAGACATGCGCAAATTGGTCTAAAAACTTACTCTTCTTCTGAAAGAAAAGATCGATCGTGCCGGGAAACGTTAGCAACGAGCTGGCGAAAATCGGCGGAATCACGCCCCCCGAGTTCACGCGCAAGGGCAGATACGTCATCTGGCCGCCCATCACCCTGCGGCCCACCACGCGTTTGGCGTACTGCACCGGAATGCGGCGCTGGCCGCCTTCCACAAACACGATGAAGCCGACCACCGCAATCATAAAAGCCACAAGCAAAATCAGCGCCAGGCCCGTGAACGGCCCCCACTGGTTCGTCTTCGCGCGATCCCACAGATCGGCAATCCCGCGCGGCAGGCCCACCACGATGCCTACGAAGATGATCAGCGACATTCCGTTGCCGATGCCGCGATCCGTGATCTGTTCGCCCAGCCACATGATGAACGCCGTGCCCGTGGTCAGCGTCAGAATCGTCATCAGCGTGAACGCCACACCGGGGTTGTAGACCATCGATTGGCCCGCGGCTCCGAACGTGGACTTCTGCAGCGTGAGGGCGATTGAGAGCGATTGGAACAAGCTCAGCACAATCGTCAGGTAGCGCGTGTACTGGGTGATCTTCTTGCGCCCCAGTTCGCCTTCCTTTTGCAGCTTTTCCAGGTAGGGCCACACCACCGTCATCAACTGCAGGATGATCGAAGCCGTGATGTACGGCATGATGCCCAGCGCAAAAATCGAAAGGCGCCGGAAATTGCCGCCGCTAAAGAGATCGAAGATGCCCAGCATCGAGCCCTGGTTCTGGCTGAAATAATCTTCCAGGACGGCGGTGTTGATCCCCGGCGTGGGAATCCACGCGCCCAGGCGATACACCGCGAGCATCGCCAGGGTAAAGCCCAGACGTTTCCGCAGATCCGCAATGCGGAAAATATTCGCCAGTGCCTGGAAAAACGAGGTCATGACAACACTTCCACCTTGCCTCCGGCCGCTGAAATCTTCTCGCGTGCCGAACCGCTAAACGCATGCGCTTGCACGGTGATAGCTACCTTCAGATCGCCGTCCCCCAGCACCTTGATCGAATCTCCCGCGCGGCGAATCAACTTCCGCTCGCGGAGCAGATCGGGGGTTACCGTCTCGCCCGCGCTAAAAGCGTTGAGTGAGGCGATGTTCACCACGGCAAATTCCTTGCGGCCTGGATTGTGAAAACCGCGCTTCGGGATGCGCCGATGGAGCGGCATCTGCCCGCCTTCAAACCCTCGCCGGCGGCTATAGCCCGAACGCGATTTCTGGCCCTTGTTGCCGCGGCCGGCCGTCTTCGGCATTTTCGTGCCGATGCCGCGGCCTACGCGCGTGCGGCGCTTCCGCGAACCGCGCGGCGGTCTCAGATTAGAAAGTTCGGTGCCCATTTTCCCTCGCTCGAAACCGCGCAGCTATTCGGCGACTTCCTCCACCAGATGGCGGACCTTGTGAACCATGCCGCGAATCGCGGGAGTATCTTCGCGCTCGACGATCTGGTGCATGCGGCGGAAACCCAGGCCGCGTATCGTCTGGCGCATATCGGCAGTGCAGCCGATAAAGCTGCGAATCCACTTAATCTTCAGCGTGCCGCTCTTCTTGGCTTTGGTCATGGCTTTCGCTTACCTGCTCAAGTCGTCGGCGGCCTTCGATCGCGACTCCGCGACCTTGTCGACGTCTTTCAGCCGCAGCAACGCGTCGAACGTGGCTTTCACCACGTTGTGCGGGTTGGAGGTGCCGATCGATTTCGTCAGCACGTTGTGAATGCCCGCAACCTCCATCACCGCGCGTACCGGACCACCGGCGATGATTCCGGTTCCTTCCGGTGCGGGTTTCAGCAGCACGTGACCCGATCCATACAGACCCACCACCTGATGCGGAATCGTTGTGCCCTTTAGATTCAGCCGTAGCAGGTTCTTCTTCGCCTGCTCGATCGCTTTGCGAATCGCCATGGGAACTTCGCGCGCCTTGCCCATGCCGAAGCCGGCATGGCCATGCTGATCTCCAACGACCACGAGCGCGGAAAAGCTCAGGTTCTTGCCGCCCTTGACGACTTTCGTAACGCGGTTGATGGCCACGACCTGATCTTTCAGGCTGTTGCTGCTGACCTCAATCGGCTGCCGGACCGCGAGTGTATCTCTTAGGATCTGCTTCGACATGAGCTAGAATTTCAACCCCGCTTCCCGGGCCGCATTTGCCAGCGCTTCCACACGGCCGTGGTACTTATACCCGCCCCGATCAAACACCACTTTTTCAATCCCCGCCGCCTTGGCGCGCTCGGCGATAATCCGGCCGACGACCTTTGCCGCGGCGACGTTGCCGCCGCCCTTGGTTTCCTTGCGCGTATCCCCGTCGATCGAGCTTGCCGATACGAGGGTTCTTCCCGCCAAATCATCGATCACCTGCGCGTAGATATGGCCCACCGAGCGGAACACGGAAAGCCGCGGACGCTCCTGCGTACCGGACACCTTTTGTCGCACGCGGCGGTGAATGCGCATGCGGTGCGCATCCCGCGAAATTCTGGTGACTGGAGTCTTCGCCACTGCCCGCTCCTTTTTCTTTCCGCCGGCCGTTTACGCGGCGGCCTTGGCTCCGGCCTTACCGGCCTTCTTCTTAAGACGCTCGCCCGTAATACGCACGCCCTTCTGCTTGTACGGATCGGGCGGACGCAGCGCGCGCATGTTCGCGGACACCTGGCCAACCAGCGCGCGATCCGCGCCGCTGACCGTCATGTGCGTCTGCTTTTCCACCACAACCTGGATCCCTTCCGGAATCGGAAACTCGATCGGGTGCGAATAGCCCAGCAGGAAAACGACGTTCTTGCCTTTGACTTCCGCGCGGTATCCAACGCCCACGATATCGAGATCCTTCTTGAACCCGGTGGTCACGCCGGTGACGGCATTGGCGACCAAAGCCCGCGCCAGCCCGTGCAAGGCCTTCTGCTCGTCGGAATCGCGCAGCGCCTGGAGCGTGCCGTCTTTTTGCTCGAAGCGAATTCCGCGCGGAATCTTCACGCTCATCTTGCCCTTGGGGCCCTGGACATCCACCGTAGCGGCCGAGATTTGCACCTTCACGCCACTGGGAACCGGGATGATCTTTTTTCCGATGCGCGACATTTTTTCTTCCTTGGCCTCGCCTCTACCAGATTTCGCAGAGTACTTCGCCGCCGACGTTGGACTTTCGCGCGGCGCGGCCCGTCATCACGCCCCGCGGCGTCGTCACGATGCTGATGCCCAGGCCACCGATGATGCTGCGCAGTTCCTTCGAGCTCGAGTACTGGCGGCGGCCGGGCTTCGACACGCGCTTCAGGTCCGTGATGGCGCTGCGCCGGTCGGACGAATACTTCAGGAACACGCGAAGGATCTTGTGGCTCTTCGATTCCTCCACGAGCTTGTACGTCTGGATAAATCCCTCTTCCTTCATGATGCGCACCACTTCGGTCTTCAGCTTCGACGCCGGCACGTCCACCCGCGCGTGCTTGGCTTTCGTGGCGTTCCGGATGCGCGTCAACAAATCGGAAATCGGATCGGTCATCATCGAGAATTCGTCCTCTTACCAGCTCGCCTTGAGCACGCCGGGAATTTCACCGCGGAGCGCCAGTCCGCGAAAACAGATACGGCACATTTCAAACTTCCGCAGGAAGCCGCGCGGCCGGCCGCAAATGCGGCAGCGGTTGCGCATGCGAATCTTGAACTTCGGCTTCTTCTTCATCTTCGCGAATTGCGAATCTCGCGCCATAGTTCTCCTCAGCCGCGGAGCGGCACACCGAGCCCGCGCAACAACTCGCGGCCTTCTTCGTCGTTCCTCGCGCTAGTGGTAAAGGTTATGTTCATCCCCTTAATCTTATCCACGCGCGTGTAATCGATTTCCGGAAACACCAGTTGATCGCGTAGCCCCAGCGTGTAGTTGCCGCGGCCATCGAAAGCGTTGGCCGGCAAGCCCTTGAAGTCGCGCACGCGCGGCAGCACCACATTGCACAGCCGGTCGAGAAATTCGTACATGCGATCGCCGCGTAGCGTCACGCAGCAACCAATGGGCATGCCCTTGCGGATCTTGAAGTTCGCGATGGACTTCTTCGCGCGCGTCAGAACCGCTTTCTGGCCGGCGATTTGGCCCAGCTCGACCGCCGCCACGTCCAGCAGCTTGCTGTTCTGGCTCGCTTCACCCAGCCCGATATTCACCACGATCTTCTTGAGCTTGGGAATCGCCATCGGGTTCGTCACGTTAAGGCGCTTCATCAGCGACGGGACGATCTCGGTGTGATACCGCTCTCTCATTCGACTGGCCATAATTCCGTTCCCAACCTGCTCTTTCTTTCCGGCTCCGCGTAGCGGCGGATGGCCGGCTCTTCCATTCTTTTCGACCTACTTTTCGAGCGTTGCGCCGCAACGCCGGCACACGCGTACCGAGCTACCGTCCGCGCCTTTGCTCCGGCCCACCCGCGCATGTTTGTTGCACGCTGGACACATCAGCAACACGTTCGAGATCGCAATGGGCCCTTCCTTATCGAGGATGCCGCCCTTCACGTTCTGCGAGGGGTTCGGGCGCGTGTGCCGCTTGATGATGTTGGCATGCTCGACGGTAACTTGGCCCTTGCTGGCGTTCACCGAAAGCACGCGGCCCACTTTGCCTTTGTCCCGGCCCGCCATCACGCGGACCTGATCGTTCTTACGAATGTTCAACCGGATACGTATTTTTGGTTTTGGCTCTCTCATTTTCGTTACCAAACTTCGGGCGCCAGCGATACGATCTTGGCGAACTGCTTTTCGCGCAATTCACGCGCCACCGGACCGAATACGCGGGTTCCCACCGGTTCGTTCGCATCGTTGATCAGCACGGCGGCGTTGTCGTCAAACCGGATATACGATCCGTCGCGCCTGCGGTGTTCCTTGCGGGTGCGCACCACCACCGCGCGTACTACCTTGCCCTTCTTGATCTGGCTGTCGGGCGCGGCCTCTTTTACCGCCGCGGTAATCACGTCACCCAGCCCGGCTCGCAGCCCGGTATCTCCACCGATGGGAAGAATCATCGTCAACTGGCGCGCGCCGGAATTATCGGCCACCGTCAGCCACGATCGCATGCGAATCATTGCCGTTGTCTCCCGTTCGCCATCGCGTCGTCTTTACTTGGCGCCATCGCGATGCACCAAGACTTCCACCAGCCGCCAGCGTTTCAGTTTCGAGAGCGGCCGCGTCTCCATGATGCGTACCCGGTCGCCAACCTTGGCCTGCCGCGTCTCGTCGTGCGCGTAGAATTTCTTGGTGGACCGCACCACGCGCCCGTACAGCCGGTGCCGCGATAAGCGTGTGACCTTAACCACAATCGTCTTGGCCATCTTCGCGCTGGTCACCAGACCGATTTTTTCCTGCCGGCTTCCGCGCTGCGCGGGAGCCTCGGGCGCCGCGGCCGCCACTGGAGCTGTGTTCTCAGTTGCCATTCGCCTGCCTCAATTCCCTTTCCCGGAGTAACGTCTTCACCCGCGCCAACTGCTTGCGCGCGCCGCGCAGCCGCGCCAGCGCTTCGGCTTGCCCGGTGGTGAGCTGAAACCGCAGGCGGAAAATCTGTTCCGCCAGCTCCTTTTGCTGCACTTCGAGTTCCGGCGTATCCAGGTCGCGAAGCTTTTCACTTGGCCGCGCCATCAGAGTTCTCCTGCCCGCGATACGAATTTCGTGCGAATGGGAAGCTTGCTCGAGGCCAGCTTCATGGCTTCCTGCGCCGTAGCGGTATCCACACCGGCCATCTCAAACATGATGCGTCCCGGCTTCACCACCGCTACCCACCGCTCCGGAATGCCTTTCCCCTTGCCCATGCGGGTTTCCGCCGGCTTCTTGGTGAAGGGTTTGTCCGGAAAGACGCGAATCCACAGTTTGCCGCCGCGCTTAATAAACCTCGTGATGGCCACGCGCGTCGCCTCGATTTGCCGGTCGGTGATCCAGGCCGGCTCGAGCGCTTTCAATCCAAATTCGCCAAACGCCAGACTTCCGCCGCGCCACGCCTTCCCATTGCGGCGCCCGCGCTGCTGCTTGCGAAACTTCACTTTCTTCGGCATCAACATAAGAATCCCTGCTCCAATCCCTTTTTACCGCGAACCGCTCTATGCGGCCGGCTTTCGCTCGCTCGGGGCCGTGTTCCGTTCCGGAACGCGTTCGCCACCATATACCCAGCACTTCACGCCGATCACACCGTAGGTGGTGTAAGCCTGCGCGAAACCGTAATCGATGTCCGCGCGCAACGTTTGCAGCGGCAAACGTCCCTGCAAATACCATTCCTTGCGCGCGATCTCCGCGCCATTCAATCGGCCCCCGACGTGTACCTTGATGCCCTTGCAGCCGAACCGCAGCGCCGAATCCACGGCCTTGCGCATCGCGCGGCGAAAGGCTACGCGCTTTTCGAGCTGCAACGTGATCGATTCGGCCACCAGTTGCGCGTCCAGTTCCGGACGATGCACTTCCTGAATATCAATGTGCACTTCGCGCTTGGTGCGCTGCTGGATTTCGCTCTTCAGCTTGTCAATCTCGGCGCCCTTGCGCCCGATGATGATCCCCGGCCGCGCGGTGTAAATGCGAATCACCAGCTTGTTGGCGGCGCGCTCGATATCGATCGAGGAAACGCCAGCGGACTTGAGCCGCTCCTTGAGCTGCTTCCGCAGAAGCACGTCCTCGTGCACCAGGTCCGCATAATCCTTCCCGGCGTACCAGCGTGACTTCCACATCTTGTTGTAGCCGACGCGAAATCCGTACGGATGTGTTTTCTGCCCCACCAGTTCCTCCCTACTGACCCTTCTTCGGTTGCGGATTGGCCGCGCGCTTCTTCACCGGCCGGCGCGTTCCCGCGAGTGCTGCCCGCGCCTTCTTTACCGCACCCTTCACGCCCTTGCTCGCTTCGGCTTCCGCTGCCGCCGCGGCCGCGCGCTGCTCCACGCCCGCCACGTGCTCGGCCACGCCTACCACGATGTGCGCCGTACGCTTCTGGTAACGGAACGCGCGGCCCATAGGCGCCGGACGCAGCCGCTTCCAACGCGGGCCGTCATTGGCATAGCATTCCGACACAAACAAATGATCTACGTCGAGCGACTCGCCCGCATCGTCGGCCTTGCGCTCAGCGTTCGCGATCGCGCTGCGCAGGATTTTTTCCACGTTCTTCGCGATGCGCTTCTTCGTGAACCGCAAGATCTGCAGCGCCGTTTCCGCGCGCTGCCCGCGAATCAGATCGAGCACCAGCCGCGCCTTCTGCGGCGATACGCGCACGTGCCGCGCAAGAGCGCGAGCTTGAATCGATGGTGCTGCTGCTGTGACCTCTGGCGGCATCGTCCCTTATCCCTTTGGAGCCGGGGCTCCCGCGCCCGCGCCGCCCGCGGCCGGCGCCGGTGCGCCCGCCGCACCCGCCGCGCGCTCGAGAGCCGCCTTTACGGCGTGGCCCTTGAAGGTGCGCGTCGGCGCGAATTCGCCGAGCTTGTGGCCGATCATCTGTTCGGTCACGTAGACCGGAATAAATTTGCGGCCGTTGTGCACCGCGATCGTGTGCCCGATCATTTCCGGCACGATCGTCGAGCGCCGCGACCACGTCTTGATCACTTTCTTTTCGTTGCGCGAATTCAGCCCTTCCACCTTGAGCTGCAGGTGGCCGTCAACGAATGGACCTTTGCGAAGCGAGCGTGCCATGCGTTTCGATTCCCCTCGTACTTCTCGTGGTTACTCTTCCACCTTGCGCAGCCTGGACCATTGCGGACGCCGCATCTTGCGGAACCCGCGCACCGGCCCCGGCACGCGATGCGATACCGGGCAAAAGGGACAAACAAACCGCGTTCCCTGCGCGTTTGGCGCCCGATCCACAATCACGCTCCAGCCCGGCTTGCAC
>Ga0209420_1001403_pt1 | contig 11448 bp, 8 predicted proteins | sample BlaSpr_A8_OM1_O1_FD_187972 | JGI IMG/M metagenome (GOLD analysis project Ga0209420, IMG submission 187972) | Forest soil microbial communities from Thunder Bay, Ontario, Canada - Black Spruce, Ontario site 2_A8_OM1_O1 (SPAdes) (version 2) | ecosystem: Environmental > Terrestrial > Soil > Boreal...
ACGCGGTGCCGAAAAACCTTCAGTTCTTCGTCGTAGAGCATGATGCTCAAAATCTGGTAGTCGATCACCCGCTTGGTTTGCTCGGCGGCACGGCGCAACAACTCCTCGACGTCCAGGATCGAGCTGGTTTCCCGGCCGACTTCATTCAGGAGCAGCAGAGTGTCGGCTTGCGCACGCACCTGCTGAAATAACCGCGCGTTTTCGACCGCAACCGCGAGGCGGCTGGCCAGCAGAGTCAAAATACTCTGCTGGTCGCGGGTGAAGTAATCGGGGTGGCGGCTCTGAATGTCGAGCACGCCGACACACTTCCCCTGAAGCATCAGCGGCACGGCGAGTTCCGACCTTACGTTATCGATGGCATGGATGTAGCGGGGATCGTTCAGCGTGTCGCTCACGCGCACGGGGTGACCGGTCGCGGCCGCGGTACCGCTGATTCCTTGCCCGAGAGGAACGCGCAGATTGTCCGCGAGGTCACGCGGATAACCGATCGAAAAGCGGTGTTTCAGGTACGATCCATCGCCCTCGAACATCAGCACGCCAAATATTTCGTAGTCGATGTGGCGCTTGATCAGCGCAGCGGTTCGCGCCAGCACCTCGTCGAGATCGAGCGAGGCGTTCACCTCTTCGCCGATCTCCGCCAGCGTTGCGAGAACCTCAGCGGAGGCTTCCGGGCTTACCTTTTCGGCGACCACTCCAGTATTTGTGTCAGCGGGATTCATCCAAGTATTCATTATAGCAGGCGAGGCAGACGCGCGCCGTTTTCGACAAAGCTTGCTGCGAAATGTTACTGCGAGGCGTTTTGCGGGGTGATTAGGCCTTCGCGGCTTTGGAACTGTCCGCGCCAAGCGAAAGCACGCCGACGTCGGGCATGTTGCGGTAACGTTCCGCGTAGTCTAGTCCAAAGCCGACCACAAACTCGTTGGGGATGGTGAAGCCGACGTAGTCCGCGTGAACCGCGGCAATGCGGCGCTCCGGCTTGTCCAGCAATACGGCGACACGAATGCGCTTGGGCTTGCGCTGTTCAAAGACGCGCAGCAAATACTGCAGCGTCATGCCGGTATCGAGGATGTCTTCGACCACGATCACGGTTTTCCCTTCAATGCTGGAGTCCAAATCGCGGGTGAGCCGCACTTGGCCGGAGGAATGCGTGCCGAGGCCATAGCTGGCGACTGCGATGAAATCGAATGAAACGTCGCCGGGAATCTGCTTCCCTAGATCGGTGAGGAAAAATACGGCACCTTTCAAGACGCCGACCAAGTGCAGCGGCTCGTCGGGAAAATCTTTGCGAATTTCGCGAGCCAACTCGGTGATGCGGCGCTGAAGCCGAGCGCCGGAGATCAGAATGCGGACGCTCTCGCCGCCTTTCCCTTTCGGCTGCGATTTCTTAGGTTCTTTCGCCTTTTTGGCCATAGTCTTCCTTTTTCGTGGAACCGAGACTCTAGCCTACGGCGTATGGTTCGGCAAGGTGCGAGTTCTGTTCTAGAATTGAATTTTTAGACAGTGGGGATTATGGCTTTCTAATCTGGGGGACCATTGCAAATGAGTTCAAGTGAAACGCCGGAAAGCGAAGCGGCCAGCACGACGCTACCGGAACCGTGGCTACGCGGCACGATGACAGAACTCGGTGCCGTTCCGCGAGCGGTACTTCATGCTTTGGAACTTGCCGGCGAAGATCTGCAGAAATGGTGCGGCTCGCTCACGAATGCGGAGTTAAACGCGCGTCCGGCCGGTCTGGCGCCGGTCGCTTTTCATCTTCGGCACGTCGCGCGAAGCCTCGATCGGCTGCTGACCTACGCGGAGGGTGCCCTACTGACGCACGACCAATTAGCGGCGTTGAAGGACGAAGGGGCACCAAGTGCCGAACGCGAAATGCTGTTCGCCGAACTTAGCTCCGCGTTGGCGCGGAGCGCCGCGCGGGTACGCGCGCTTGCGCTCACCGATTTGGAACAACCGCGGGCCGTCGGCAAGAAGGCCTTGCCAACAACGGTCGGTGGTCTCCTGGTCCACGTTGCCGACCACACGCAGCGTCACGTAGGCCAAGCGGTAACCACGGCAAAAATCGTCGTGGCGCAACGCGCTTGAGCACTTGCGTCCGGGTTGTGCTCGGATATACTCGCCAATCCGGAGGGCGACTTGCTCGAAGGCCTAAAGACGACGCTGCTTCTTCTGACCGCGCTTTTCCCGATCGTGAACCCGCTTGGCGGCAGCCCAATTTTTCTGGCGCTAACTTACGACTACTCACCGCCAGAGCGCAGGCTACTATCCCAGCGCATCGCGGTTAATAGCTTTATCCTGCTGGTGGTGTCTTTTCTGATCGGGACGCACATCCTGGCGTTTTTTGGAATTTCCATGCCCATCGTACAGGTGGGCGGTGGCTTGGTGGTTATTTCCACCGGTTGGGACATGCTAAAACGCAACGAGGACGACGATCGCGGAAGTACGGTTCACCATCAAGTTGATCAGCGAGACATTTTTAAGAACGCGTTTTATCCGCTGACGCTGCCGCTTACCGTCGGACCTGGTTCGATTTCCGTCGCGATTACTCTTGGCGCAAACGCGCCCAGGCACTTGGGTCCCGATTTCGTGGAAATTTTTGCCGCGCTCGTTGGTTCAGCGCTCATCGCGCTAAGCGTATTCCTCTGCTATGGTTTTGCGGATCGTCTCGCACGGCTTCTGGGACCTACGGGAATGAGTGTGATCATGCGCTTGTCTTCGTTTTTGCTGGTCTGCATCGGAGTGCAAATTGTATGGCACGGGGCCAGCGACCTGCTGCGTTCCCTGATCAACGCGCGTTGAGCGGATGCGTATTTTGAAGTTAACCAGCGGGGTCATCACTGTGCAACGCTCGTCGACGGCCGCCAAAACGCGACCCTTCTTTTCCAACTTGTGATTGGTCCTTGCCCAGTGGACGGATACCTTGGGACCACGAGAAACGTCCGGATGACGTTCTGGGGCATCTAACCTGCAATTTCATCGGCTGGAGGAATCTCTGTGCCCGTTACTTTGGGATGGCACGACATTGCCGTGCGGTTGGCGTTGACGTTTGTCACCGCCGCCTTCATCGGCTGGGACCGTGGAGAGCATGGGCGCGCGGCCGGGCTGCGCACGACCCTGCTGCTCTCACTCGCGGGGTGCGTGGCGATGCTCCAGGCGAACCTGCTGATGTATAGCGTTGGCAAGACACCCGATTCGTTTGTTGTGCTCGACCTGATGCGGTTGCCGCTGGGTATTTTGTCGGGCGTGGGATTCATCGGTGCGGGCGCGATTTTGCGTCGCGACAATCTAGTGGTCGGCGTGACCACCGCGGCAACGATGTGGTTCGTCACCGTCATGGGCTTGTGCTTCGGCGGGGGGCAACTCGCGCTGGGTCTGACGGGGTTCGCGCTGGCGATGGTGGTTCTCTCGGTTATGAAACGGATCGAGACTTTTTTCCCGCGGGAGCAGCGCGCGAGCCTGACGCTCATGACTGGTCAAGATAGCTTCAGCGAAGAGGAGCTTCGGTCCACGTTGGAGGCGGACGGCAGGAAGATCACCTCGTGGGCGGTGACTTATTTTAATTCAGCGGGGGTGCGTAAGCTGAATTGTGAATTGCTGTGGCGGCCGGAGCGGTCTGGTAAGGATTCGCCGCCGTTCATCGAGCAACTGGCTCGGCGTCCCGGCGTCGAGGAACTGGAATGGAGGAGTTGAGCCGTGAGGGGATAAGGTTCTCGACAAGGGTCAGTGAAAATCGTGTGATGTGGTTTGCGCGCGGGTGAGGAATAACGGGCGAATGCGTTCGGCTTTTACCGAAATCACGTTGTCCTGATTTTGCAGGCGGCCCTCGATCAGCAGAAATTGCTGATTGACGATTACGACGTGATCCTGCCGAAAAATCTGGGGCGTGATGATGGCGTTGGCGATACCGGTTTCATCTTCCAGGCTGAGGAACACGAAACCTTTCGCGGTGCCAGGACGTTGACGGGCGATCACGGAGCCGGCCACGCGGACTTCTACTCCATCGCGCACATGATGTAGATCTGCTGCAGAGAGAATGCCTTCACTTTTTAATTTTTGGCGATGATAGCTCAGCGGATGGGGGCCGACGGTCATACCGGTGTTGCGGAAATCGGCGACCAGGCGATCTTCTGCGGTCATTTGCAGCAGAGGAGAATGGCCTTCGTCCGCGGTCGATATGTCTTCGGCTGCTTCGCGTTCCTCCTCACACGACTCCAGCAGCGGGCCTGCGCGGCGTGAAATACGTTCGATCTGCCAGAGGGCATCGCGGCGATGGAAACCGGATTTGCCGACGATGAAATTCAATGCGCCGATTTCCGCCAGCGCCGTCAATTCGGATTTCTGCAACGCCGGCACGCGAAGTTTTAGATCATCGATGGAGCGAAACATTTCCATACTGCGCTGGCGGACGATTTCGCGGCCGATCTCTTCGCGCAGACCTTTGACATAGCGCAGACCGACGCGCATTGAGAAATCGGTGCTATTTTTCTCCAGCGTGCAAAGCCAGTCTGAACGCGTCACATCGATGGAGCGCACGCGCAGGCCATGGCGTTGCGCGTCTTTTACCAGCGTGGCTGGATGATAAAAACCCATCGGTTGATTGTTGAGCATGGCCGCGGTAAAGGCGGCGAGAAAGTGGCATTTCAGATAGGCGCTGGCGTAAGCGATCAGCGCGAAACTTGCGGCGTGCGACTCCGGGAATCCGTATAATGCAAAAGACGTAATCGATTGGACAATGGTGTCCTGGATCTCACCGGTGATTCCGTTGCGGTCCATTCCGCGCCTCAGCTTTACTTCCACACCGCGCATCAGTTTTTCGGAACGCTTGAAACCGAAAGCGCGGCGCAGTTCTTCGGCTTCGCCGCCAGTGAATCCCGCGGCGATCATGGCCATGCGCAGAAGCTGTTCCTGAAACAGCGGCACTCCCAGCGTGCGCGACAGTACGGGCTCCAACAAAGGATGCAGACATTCGGCGGGCTCGCGGCCTTGCCTGCGCTTTAAATAAGGATGAACCATTTTCCCCACGATTGGACCCGGGCGGATGATGGCTACCTGCACGACGATGTCATAAAAACATTTTGGCTGCAGACGCGGAAGGCAGGCCATTTGGGCGCGGCTTTCGATCTGAAACATTCCTACGGTGTCGGCTTTTTGCAGTGTCTTGTAAACCGCTTGATCGTTCGCGGGCAAATGCCCCAGGTCCACTTCGGTGTCGTAATTATTTCGAATGAGTTGTAGCGACTCTTCGAGCACCGCCATCATGCCCAATCCCAGAAGATCCACTTTCACGATGCCCATGTCGGCGCAATCTTCTTTGTCCCATTGCACCACCACGCGGCCCGGCATCGTTGCGGGCTCCAACGGCACCACGGAATCCAATTGCCCCTGGCACACCACGAGGCCGCCGGAATGCTGGCCGAGGTGGCGGGGCAAATCCTGGGCTTGCACACACAGTTCGAAGAATTTACGGATTTTCGAGTGCTTCAGGTCGAAGCCGGCGTCTTGAAAATGCTGCTCCAGCGTGTCGTTGGAGTCTTTGTATTCCCACGCACCGACCAGACCGGCTAGACGCGCCAATGTTTCTGGATCGAAACAGAGCGCTTTGCCGATTTCGCGGGCGGCTGATTTTCCGCGGTAGGTGATTACGTTGGCTGTCATTGCCGCGCCCAATTTTCCATAACGCTCGTAGACGTATTGAATCGCGCGCTCGCGCTGGTCGCCGCTCGGGAGGTCGAGATCGATATCCGGCCATTCGCCGCGTTCTTCGGAGAGAAATCTTTCGAACAAGAGGCCCATGCCGACGGGATCGACCGCGGTGATTCCCAGCGCGTAGCAGACGGCGCTATTTGCCGCTGAACCCCGCCCCTGCACCAGAATGTTTTTCTCGGCGCAGAAGCGCACGATGTCCCACACGATCAGGAAATAGCCGGGAAGGTCGAGCTTTTCGATCAGCGCGAGCTCGCGATCGATCTGCAGCCGGGCTTTCTCGTTGTCTGGGCCGTACCGCGAAATCATTCCGTCGCGGGTGCACTCGCGCAGAAACTGCATTTGCGTCCCGCCGTTGGGAACCGGATATTTCGGGAACTCGTATCCCAGGTCTTTCAGCGTGAATTGCAGACGCGAGGAGAGCGTTTGCGTATTGGCGATCGCTTCCGGAAGATCGGCGAACAATTGCGCCATTTCCGCGGGTGTTTTCAGGTGGCGCTCCGGATTGCGGCTCAGGAGGCGTCCGGCCGTCGCGAGATTGCAGTGATTGCGAATGCAGGTGAAAACGTCCAACAATTCCCTTTCACCGAGTTGCGCGTGAGAAACACCGTTGGTCGCCAGCAATGGCAGAGACAATTTCCGGGCAATCTCCACGGCCGCCTGATTGCGCGCCTCCTCGTCGCGGCAATAATGCCTCTGCAGCTCGACATAGACATTCTCGCGGCCGAATAGTTCGCAAAGCTCGCGCACACATTCTGTTCCCCGGCTGATTCCTCCGGTTTTCAGCGCGTCGGCCAACGGTCCTTCTTGGCCTCCGGTCAGACAAATCAGACCTGCTTTAAATTGCGCCAGCTCATCAGCCGCAATGTGTCCTTCGTTTTTTCGGGCGCGCAATTTCATCCGCGTGATCGCGCGGCATAAATTCTGATAGCCTTGGCGGGATTCCACGAGTAACGCATAACGCCATCCGGCGGGCGACGTAATTTCCGCGCCGATGTGCGCTTGCATGCGATTTTTTTTGGCTGCCTGGTAAAATCGAGGCGCGCCGTACACGCCATCCCGGTCGAGTACAGCCATCGCCGTCATGCCCCGCTCAACGCAGACGCTGGCTAATTCTTCGGGGATGGACGCCCCTTCCAAAAAACTGAACACGGATCGCGCATGGAGTTCGGTGTACATCAATCGTAGAACCCCCGCACGTACCAATTTCGCCGCGGCACATCGTAATAAATACGGTATACCCCGTATTGCGGCCACGGGCTGGCGTTTTTTTCGTGTGGGCCGCTAGACAATGCAAAGTCGATTGCCAGATCCCACTCGTCCTGATCCCAGCCATCTTCCTGCCACCACTCGCCCGAACTGCGCCATGGGCCCGATGCCGCCACCACTTCTCCCTGCATTCCGCCGAACGAAACGCGCACCGGCCGTGCTTCGCCGACCTCCACGTTCGCCGCTACTGCTGGACGAATCATGCGAAATCCACTCGCCACTTTGCGTGCTTTCTGCGGCTCTTCCTGCAGGGGTGATACTGCATCCTTCTTCCGCTTGCGGGTCACCTTTGTGCAGGGGAAATTTGTGCCGCCTGCCCAACGCGCCATGCGAAAATTTTCCGCTCGATGCGTGTCCAGTAATTCCGCGACGCCGACGTTCGACTCGCCCACCAGCTTCGCCAAGCGCGCAATGGTCAGCTCCAGCTTTTCGGGATCGGGTCCCCGCGGCACGAACAATCCACTCTGCGCCACACGTAAGGCCGCCGAGTCGGCCGCCATCCTGATTTTCTGAATGGGCGACTTGGGAGGATCCGCTTGCAGAGATAAGCGAACTAATTTCAACAGCACTTTCGAGTCGCGCATCGCTACGGGCAACGTTAAAACTTTTACGTATTCTTTTGATGCGGTCTTATTCCGGGACTCATCTTTCAGGGTTTGCACGTCTTTTTCAAACGATGGCTCCAGCTCAAATCGTACGTGTATGGTGCGTACCGCTAGGGCTCGTGCTTCCAGCCTTGCGCAAAGCTGATCCAGCAATCGCCCCAGCAAAAACGACAGCGGCTCTAGCTCTTCGACAGAATCCTCCAGCTCGATTTCTTCTTCGAAACTCGAGCTGGCTTCTGCCAGCACCAGCGAGCGCACTCGCGCCCCTCGTGCCAGTTCGTGCAGCCGGACGCCCTCCTGCCCAAGCCGCTCCGAAAGTTGCAACACGGGCAAGGCTGCCAGAGCGCGCAGGCAATCCACGCCCCAGCGCTCCAGCGTTTCCAACACTTCCACATCCGTTAAAAGGGTTTGGATCGGCAGCTCGCCCAGGCGCGCGAATTCTTCACCCGCGGGAACGATGGTGATTCCCGCGAACCCTCGTGCGGCAAGAATGGCAGCTTCAATGTTGGAAGCAATCGCAACGTGCGGGATCAAGCCAATATGAGACGCGCGCTGCGACAATTCACGCGCGATATTTTCGTCGGTGCCAAATAAAGATACTAGACCTTCAAGATCGAGAACGATGGTGTCCGCCGCAGTATCTTCGACGCGCGGAGAGATGCTCCAGCCCACGTCCAGCAAAACCGCGTGCGCGGCTTTCTCTTGCGCTTCCGAACGGGGACGAATCTCCACACCGCAAAATTCCGTCACCTGCGCTTTTGTCATGCCCAGATGAACGCCTGCCCGCAGCGCGGCCGAATTAGCCGCCACCACGCTCCATAGCGGCGGTTTCCCGCTGATTAATACCAACGCGCTGCCGCGTGACGCCAAGCCGCGCAGTGCACGCTCGGCTCGTACCACGGATTGCACCATGAACTCGGGGATATGAATGCAAGCAAAGGCCATAAAAACTACACACGATGCTTGGTTGACTGCCGAGACGGGGCGCAGGGATCCTGCGCCCCTACGGTTTCAAACACTCCTGCCCGATGTCGTGTGTGGCGCGCGTCGAATTGGTTCACTTTGATTTCATTCACCAGGTTTTCATTCGCTGCAGGCAAATCGTTTGCATATTGCACGCGTGATCTCACCACGTCTGCGCCAATTTTGAATCCCTTCAACAGGCGGGCGAACGGATACTTCACCAAATCTCGTAAATCTCGAACGGAACTGCGTTCCCCCACTGCTTCCTTCCATTCCGCAGGCTTCGCGTTCAATCGCAAAACCAGCGAAGCGCACGTCTTGGCGTTGGCCTCCTGCTCCGCCACCATTAAAATGGTCGGCGTGTCTTCCACCGCGCGACGAAAACGAAACCACGCATTCAGCGGCACGTAACGCACGATCTTCGGCGCAATATCGCTTAAATCGACGGCCACCAGCCCGAATCCTCCGCCTTGGATCAACAAATCCGTCGCGCGCAGCGCCTGGTCGGCGTTCTGACAGCGCACCCACAGCAGCTGATTCAACGCGACACCCGCCGCGCTCGCTAGATACGGATCGAAACTATCCCGCGCATCCACCAGCGCACAGGCTTCCCCGTCGGCCGTGCGCGCCGCCAACGCCGAAATCAGAAAACTGGTGCGCCCTGAACAGGGCGGGCCGCAAATTTCCGTCATCGCGCCCCGTGGCAGTCCGCCCACGGCGGCATCGATTTCGGGGATTCCGGTGGAAACAATCTCGAATATGTTGCGGTCGCGATAGTTGAACGGGGAGACGACCCGGCCGCGCAGGTCAAGCTCGATTTTGGAGCGGAGAGCAGCTAGGGAGGCGGCAGCCATGGGAGTGAAAGAGGCGCAAAAGGCACTAAGCGTATTCGCTTTTTATTCGCCTACGCTATTCTCTTCAAAACATCGCTTGCTTGTCAAGTGCAAGCACGCAACCTGCGCTTTATCGGTAGGAATTTACTTCGAAGAAGATCGTTTCCAAGTAATCTTTAACCGCACCTCAATGCTGATCTTTTTTTTCGTGCAGCAAAACAAACTTCTGAACTCGTTTCCCGCTGTCCACTTCACCGGTATACAAATTCCCCTGCGAGTCTGACACCATCTGATGGACCCAATGAAACTGCCCGGCATTGCGGCCACTATGTCCCATCTGCCCCACGACTACCCCATCCTCGCGCCGCAAAGTCCAGATCACGTTGTTTTCACCGTCCACCACTAAAAGAAATTTTTGCTGCTCGTCGTTCGAAAACGCGAACTGCCACACCGAACCCATCCCCAGCGTCTGCGGACGTAAAGAAAACTCCTTCACGAATTTACCCTGCTTGGTAAACACCTGCATCCGGTCGTTGGTTCGATCACAGACGTATACCAATCCATCGCGTGAAATATGCACGCAATGCACCGGATTCCGAAACTGTTGATCCTCAGCCCCCGCGGGGTTGTATGTACCCGGATCCACATCGTTCGGCGGATGCCCATACGCTCCCCAAAGCCGCTTGAAAGCGCCGGTCTCCGAGTCAAACACGATGACTCGCCGGTTCATGTAGCCATCCGCGACGTACAGCTCATGAGCCTCGGCGTCTACTTCTATCCCCGCCGGCCGTCCCAAGATGTCTGTCCGCAGGCTATTCGGTGGATCGGCCGAAGGATGCCCGATTTGCTTCAAGAAGTGTCCGTCTCGCGTGAACTTTAGTAACTGACGATCGGTCAGCGCATTTCCTCCGATCCACACGTTGTCATCCTTATCCACATAAATCCCGTGCTCCGTTTTCGGCCAATCAAATCCTTCGCCCGGCCCTCCCCACGAATGCAGCAAATTCCCTTGCGCGTCGAATTCCAGCACCGGCGGCGTTGGCACACAGCATTGTGAACGTGGCGGCGTCAGCGACGCGCCCAACTCCTCCGGAGTGTCCGAACCGGGCCGCTGCAAAACCCAGATGTGATCCTGGCGGTCCACCGCCATACCGCCCACCTGGCCCATGATCCAGTTGTTCGGCAACTCGCGCGGCCAAGCCGCGTCGACCTGATATTTCGGCGGCTCTTGCGCAAAAACACCATTCGTAAGCAGAGAGACAAACGCAGTGCCACCGAGCGCGAGCAACCACACTCGCGACTTCGCCTGCAAGGGTCGTCTTTCGCCCATAAAAGCCTCTCGCCTACACCGAATTCTCAGAACGCGCGGAGTATAGGTCCGCGTTTCGAAGACTGTCAATGTGCTTGCGTTCCTGCCACACTCCTCTCGCATCGAAACGCCGCGGCTAAACGCACATCGACTTCTTCTGCGCCCGGGTTTTTCCCCCAGGCGCAAACGATTCAGGCGCGGCGTTGGCACTGGTAAGACCCGCGCGACGTCGAACGCATCCTCAATCATGCCGCGCCGAACAAGGCTTCGCGCGATGTGTATCTCTATTTCGACAACGACGCGAAGGTCCGCGCGCCCTTTGACGCGCAGGGTCTCACCGAGCGCGTGAACCGTTTGCTGGAGCAGGGAATTACTCGCCCGCCGCGATCTTCTCCGTATGCCGCGACATCCGCGCCGTCCGCTCGATCTTCTCCCAGTTGAATGGACGCCCTTCGATTGCGCGCTTCAGCGTCCGGAACAGCACAATCGAGAAAATTTGCCGATAGCTGAACCGCTGCAGCCACACGTGAAACAGCAGCCATCCGTCGCCCTTATTGGCCGGGTGCCGCGGCTCCAGGCTAAAAGCCAGCAGCGAAGTCATGAAATCGATCAACAGGAAACCCAGGAAATACACCAGCAGCTTCTCGACCGTGGCCGCGTTGGCTGTCTCCGGATGATAGTGCTTGTCGACCAGGAACTGAATCACGCCAAAGGCGAACATGATGTCGATGAACGGAGACACCAGCGGCAGCAGAATCTGAAAGATCAA
>Ga0209420_1001404_pt1 | contig 11448 bp, 10 predicted proteins | sample BlaSpr_A8_OM1_O1_FD_187972 | JGI IMG/M metagenome (GOLD analysis project Ga0209420, IMG submission 187972) | Forest soil microbial communities from Thunder Bay, Ontario, Canada - Black Spruce, Ontario site 2_A8_OM1_O1 (SPAdes) (version 2) | ecosystem: Environmental > Terrestrial > Soil > Boreal...
CCACGAAAAACGGCAGGTGCATGGCCTCTCCGGCCACCTTGACCCATTGTTTATTCTTACCCTGCTGTTTGTACTCCCACACTAGAGTGCGGTAGTAGTAGCAAGGCCGCTCCGTAATCGGCGCGACCATGGTATAGGGACCGACGGCAAGGCCGCTGACCTCTACCATCCCCATCGATGCGCTGCGAATTTTCGAGAACGGCGTGTCGAGAATCAGGCGGCGGCGCTGGAGCAGTTGGAATCCGTACAAGAAAAAGCCGATGCCGGCGCAGAAGCCGATGCCACACCAGACCAACAGTCCGGCCGGGCTCGACGAGCGAAAGAAAATGAGAACAGAAAGCATCAGCGATGAAGTCCGAGGCCGGCGGATACACCGCCTCCCTGTGGTCAGGCTAGCGAAATCGGAAGCAGCGGGGCGTACAAAACGGCACGAAGCGCTTACGTTGGTAATAGAGTTTGGAGGAGCCGCCTCTGATCTGGTATTTGCCTAAGCCTTCCGTGTGGGGTTGCAAAATGAGTTAGCATCCTGTTGCCATGTACATACGCGCCCCCCAGCTTACGGCTGACCAGGTTTTGCAGGCCTTTCATCACGATGCCCCCCGTCTTTTTCTCGGCGCGATGATCGTGGGGGTGGGGCTAGTCGCGGCGGGGTTTTCCGCGATCCGCCGCAAGATCGATCCGCTCTTGATTTACTTTGCTCTTTTCGCCTTTACCTACGGCTTGCGCATGTGGATGCAGTCTCAACTTTTGTACCTAACCATGCAGGGCTCGTCGTTCTATTTCAAAATCACCCACGCGATTGACTTCTCCATCCCCATTCCCGGATTTCTGTTCTTTGATGCCGCTGGGTTTCTGCATCGCTGGGGCAAGACCGCGAGCTACGTGACGGGAATCGTGCTGGCGTTCGCTCTGGCTACGTTGGCCCTCGGACCGCAAAATATCTTTTACCGGATCACTGGAGTCTTGGTGATCGCCGCTCTGATCGTTTTGGTCGCACGCTCCATGCGTACCACTTCGGTCACTCAGGATTTCATCGTGATCCGCCGCGGACTCGCGACTTTTGTAGCTTTCGCTGTTTGGGAAAACATCCGCGGCATGCTCGGGCTGGGCCTGCCCGATGTTGAGCCGATTGGTTTTGTGGCGTTGCTGGTGGCTCTCGGATATGTTGCGGCGCACCAGACTCTGCGGCGTGACCAGCAACTCAGCGAGATTCAAAAGGAACTTGAGGTCGCCAGGCGAATCCAGTTGTCGATTCTGCCCGCCCGGTTTCCCAACTCGGCCAACTTCCGAGTTGCCGCGCGTTATGTGCCGATGACTTCCGTAGCCGGCGACTTCTACGACTTCATCGTGGCCGACGACCGCCAGGCCGGCCTGCTTATCGCCGACGTTTCCGGCCACGGCGTACCCGCCGCACTCATCGCCTCCATGGTGAGGTAGCAGCCACAGCGCAACGCGCCAACGCCGCGGATCCGTCTCGGCTGCTGGCGGGAATGAATGCCGTGCTCTGCGGCAACACGCAGAACCAGTTCGTCACCGCGGCCTACGTTCACCTCGACTCACAAGCGCGGGAAATTCGTTATTCGGCGGCGGGGCATCCACCAATGCTTCTGCTGCGCGAGGGGAGAGTGTGCGAAGTTCTGGAAAACGGGCTGATGCTCGCTGCTTTTGACTTTGCCGCCTATACCACCGTTGCCCAGAAACTGCAGCCAGGGGATCGTCTGCTGCTCTACACCGACGGAATCTTGGAAGCAGCGAGCGCCGGCGGAGAGTTCTTCGGGCAGGAATCTTTGAGCGCGCTGCTGCGTCAGACATCAGGAGTCGCACCGGCGGCTGCGGCCGATCGAATTATTTCTGCGGTACAACAGTGGGCAGTGTCGCAGGACGATGATCTGACGGTGCTGGTGTGCGATTACACGGGCGACGCGGCGCTGTCGGTCCGCTAGTGAAATCCCGCCTCTGCGGCCCCTGCTTGGTGCGGGCTCACCACACGTCGCAGCGCTTGTCCTCGGGGCGCACCATCGCGGCGTCCGTTTTGCAACTCCACGCATTCTTGAATTCCGGCAGGTTCGAGAGCGGGCCGATAACCCTGAACTTCGCGATCGGATGCGGGTCGCCCTGTACCATCAAGCGCTGCGCCTCGGGGCGGGTTGCGTCGCCGCGAAATTGTCCCCAAGCGATGAAGAACTGCTGCTCGGGGGTGAAGCCGTCAATATCAGCAGGGCGCGGCTTGCCCTCTAACGATTTCCGATAAGCGAGATAAGAAATCTTGGCGCCCCCCAGGTCGCCAATACTTTCGCCGAGCACCAGTTTGCCGTTGTGGTGAATGTCTTTCTCGATGTAGTAGTGATCGAACTGATCCACCACGCACGCCGCGCGCGCCTGAAAGTCCTTCAAGTCAGACTCCGTCCACCAGTTGCGCAGGCGCCCGAGATAGTCGTACTGCGAACCCTGGTCGTCGAAGCCGTGCGAAATCTCATGCCCGATCACGACTCCGATGGCGCCGTAGTTCACCGCATCGACGGCATTCATATCGAAGGCAGGCGGTTGCAGGATTCCGGCCGGAAACACAATTTCATTCAGCAGCGGATTGTAGTAAGCGTCGGAAGTAGGCGGCGTCATGCCCCAACGGCCGCGGTCGACGGTCTTTCCAATCGTACCGCGGTCGTCCTGTTCAACGAATTTCCTGCCCGCGATCATGTCGTCGAAGAATGCATCGCGGCGAATTTCGACGTGGCTGTAGTCCTTCCATTTGTCGGGATATCCAATCTTGGGATTGAAGGTTGCGATCTTGGCCATGGCCTTTTCTTTGGTGTCGTCACTCATCCACGGGCGGCTCAGAATATCGTCACGCATGGCGGCCAGCAGATTGCGCACCATTTCCTGCATGCGGGCTTTGGCCTCTGGGGGAAAATATTTCTCCACATATTTTTGCCCCAACGCCTCGCCCAACAACTGGTCGGTCGATTCGACGCAACGTTTCCAGCGTGGCTTCATTTCGGTGGTGCCGCTCAAGTATTTGCCGTTAAAGGCGAAGTCCTCCTCGACGAAAGCAGCGGAAAGCGAACTCGCAGTCGAATTCAGCAGTTGCCACTTCAAATACACCTTCCAATCGGCCAAGCTCGTCTGCTGCATCTGCCGGTCGACTTCCTGCATGAATTTAGGCTGGTCCACGTTCATATCCACGTCGGTTGGTATTTGCTTGTGTTGGAAGTAGCTTGTCCAATCGATGTGGGGAGCCATCGCTTGCAGTTGGACAAACGTCGTGTTGTGATCGGTAGCGGACGGATCGCGCAGCGCGACGTTGTCGAGTGACGCCTCGGCTAACTTCGTCTCCATGCTCATGATCGCTTGCGCGGCGGCTGCGGCGGACTTCTGGTCCCACCCCGCGAGCTTGAACATGGCGGTGACGTGCTCCACGTACTTTTCGCGGGCTTGCTTGAAGCGAGGTTCCGGTTTCAGATAGTAGTCGCGATCGGGCAGGCCGAGACCGCCGGCGCCCAGATCGGCCAGCACCCAAGAAGGCTTATGCGGATCCTGCTGGCTGCCGAGCGCGAAGGGAACCTGAACGAGAATGTCGTGCATCTCGGCCATCACCTGCTGTAGAGCGGCGATGTCGCGGGCCGCGTCGATTTTGGCGAACCACGGCTTGATTGGATTCATGCCGCCGCCATTCACACGGGTTTCGTCCATGCAGGCGCCGTAGTAGTCGCCGATAATTTGTTCGGTGCTGCCTCGGGGGGCGTTCTTGTCGGCGGAGGCGGTTTCAAGAATTTCGCGCAGCTTGTCTTTGGAAGATTCGCCCGCGGCCCAGCGTTTGCTCCAGCGAGTCATCGACGCGGGAATCGGATTGTTCGCTCGCCACGTTCCGTTGGCGAATTCGTAGAAGTCGGTGCACGGTTCGGCCTTACGATCGAGATCGCCGAGGTCGATGCCATGCAGGGACGAGGTTTGTGAGAACAGAAGTGAACAACACGTTAAGAGCCACACGATAAAGAGCATCGACAGCGACGTCGCACCAATGCGCATAGGTTCCTCGTTCCAATCTTCGACTCAGCCAGCGGCGGCAGCCATTTTAGACGAAGCTGCGAGGAAACGGTTTGAAAGTAATCGGTTTCGGTGTTGAGAACCGGAGACGACGGTAGGGCTCGCCGCAGCAGGGCGAGACGCCCCCGGTACAGCCGGCAGGGATGCCGGCGCTAACAGAACTGCTCCCCTAGCCGCCCGCCTTCAGTTCCGTCAGTACTTGCTTGGCGATTTCTTTCAGAGTTTCGAAGACGCCAACGCCCTGGAAGGCGACCGCTTCGACGATGGTTTCGTTTTTCTTGCGCAATTCGGAAGAGAGCATGTCGATGGGCAGAATGTTCGGCAGGTCTCGCTTGTTCAACTGGAGCACGTAGGGAATCTTGTTGAAGTCGTAGCCATGTTCCTTCAGATTCGACATCAGGTTATCGAGCGCTTCGACGTTGGCGTCCATGCGCTGCTCTTGGGAATCGGCGACAAACACGATGCCGTCTACACCGCGCAAAATCAGCTTGCGACTGGCATCGTAAAAAACCTGGCCGGGCACGGTGTAGAGATGGATGCGCGTTTTGAAGCCGCGCACCGAACCGAGGTCGAGCGGCAGGAAGTCGAAAAACAGGGTCCGCTCGGTTTCGGTGGCCAGCGAGATCATCTTGCCTTTCTGCTGGTCCGCTGTTTTCTGATAAATCACCTGCAGATTCGTGGTCTTGCCGCCTAATCCGGCGCCGTAGTACACGATCTTGCAATTGATCTCACGGGCTGCGAAGTTGATGAAACTCAAGACTTTCCTCAAATGCGGGCATACCCTTCAGGGGCAGCGCGCACGCCAATTCTTTTATGGAGGCTCGCGTCTTTATATCATACGGGACGTGCTGAACGCAGGTTACTCAGGTGACCCCCGCTATTTCACGGGCCGTTAATGGGCCGACGGTGTCGCGTAATAGCCAGCCTTGGTATAGATATCAAGCCCTTTCTTGTCGATCAGAACCTCGATGCTGCGATAAGCAGCCGGGCCGGCCACCGCCTTGGGGACGTATGCCAGTGTGTATTGGTTCCGGGCCTCGGAGGTGAGTTGCGCATACGCCTCTTCCATCGCATTCCGGGAAAGTTCGCTCAAGATCTGTCCGCCACCGGTGGCTGCGACATACTTAGGGAGGATTTCGCTATAGCCCTGTCCCGGCAGATGGTGAATCCTTTCGATCTGGCGGTAGCCGGGCAGCGCCCCGCTGTCGACTACTACCGCCTTTAGCTGGATGCCTTGTGTCTCAAGCACGCGCAGCACTTCCTTGTAGCTGGCCCGGCTGCCCAACTCCCGCCCATCGCTGATGACGAAAATCAGCTTCCGTCGGGTGCGCTCCCGCCTGCTAAGATCCAGCGCCGCGCGCAGGATAGCGTCATTCAAAACGTAAGCCTCTCTGGGAGGGGTATTGACGGGCGCGATGACCGGTCCTCCAGCGGGAGCCCCGTTAATGGTTGGTCCGTTCGGCCCCAAAGGTCCGTTCAGTATGGGCGGTCCATTGTCGTGCCCGCGCACCAGTTTCATTTCGTTCAGCGCATCCGTCAGCCTCTGCAGCCTTCCGGTAAAGTCCGTGACCTGGCTGACCGTGCTGCTGTAGGTGTAAAGCGCAACCTCGTCGTACGGGCTGAAGGCGCCGACCAGAGACCCGTAGGTCTGGTTTACCTTCTGCAGAGTTACGTCCGACATGCCAGTGTCAAGAACAATAGCCACCGAAAGTTCAAAAGGATCACTGGAGAAGTACGACAGTGTCTGTTTCTTGCCGTTTTCCAGCACGGTGAAATCTTTGGGAAGCAGACCGTCGACGCGGCGACCATCAGAATCTTTGACCATGACTGGAATCTGTACCAGGGTGGTTGGAACCCTGATGGTGTAAAGGTCTTCGTTGGGATTGATCTGGTTTCTCGGTCTGCTGCCCGCCGGAATCGTTTCCACCGGAGGCATGGGGGGCGGAGCCTGCTTGTTCTGATCGGGCTGCTGCCCCGTAGCCTCGCCGGGATAAGCAGGTGGGGCGCTCGCGCCAGACTCGGGCGGCACGGCGGCGGGCAGCTTGGGAGCCGGGGGCTGGACGGTCGAGGGGGCGTCGGGGATATCCTGCGCCGGTTGGGAGTTGGCGGGTGGCTGAGACTGGTTTCCGCCGGACTGCGCCTGCAGGGCGGGGATGGCCAAGACGGAAGCTGCAAACGACAGGGCCAAAGAGGCCAAAGACCAGGACAAGATCGCCCGTGCCCGCGCTGCCTGAGCCCTCAAAGTGGATCTTAAGCGGATTCGATATCCTTCGTTTTTCGTCTCCGGTGCCATGGTTGCCATATCCGCGTTAAAAAATGCCACATTCCCGCCTGTAAGATGCCCAATCCACCCCATTTGGTGCATCTAAGGATTAGACTAACACTAACCAAGAATCTCGAGAGAGTCCCGGATGTCTAACCTTCTCTTTTCTCAGCGTCGACTTCTGGCCTTCGTGGCATTGGCTGCACTGTTGCTGGCCTCCCGATCTACCCCTGCCCAGCAGTCGACTCCCCAGCCATCCTCCGCTCAACCGTCTTCTGCTCCAGCCCCAGCGCCGAGCCAGCAACCCGCTTCCCCAGCTCAGAAGTCGGAGGACCAAAAATCCGACGATAACCAGCAGCCCACCGAGACCCTGAAAGTCAATGTCAATGTAGTGCAGCTTTTCTTCAACGTCAAAGACAAACACGGTGCGCTCATCCCCAACCTCAACAAGGCCGATTTTGAAGTGAACGAAGACAGTAAGCCGCAGACCATCAAGTATTTCACCGCCGAGACCAATCTGCCGCTCACGCTAGGGATCTTGATCGACTCCAGCGGCAGTCAGCGCAATGTTCTCGACATGGAGAAAGAAGTCGGCGGGGCGTTTCTCAGGCAGATACTGACCGACAAGGATGAGGCTTTCGTCATCGGCTTTGATATTTCTGTAGATCTGCTGCAGGACTTCACCCGCGATGCGCATCGCCTGCAGGCCGCTCTGAACAAGGCGAAAATTAACGTGGATTATACCAGCGGCGGAATCCCTGGCATGGGAGGCGGACCCGTACCCCAGCATAATTCGCCGGGAACTCTGCTCTACGATGCCGTGTACCTCTCGGCCCACGACATGTTGTCGAAAGAGGTGGGCCGCAAGGCCATGGTGCTGCTCACCGATGGTGAGGATGAGGGCAGCCGGCTGAAAATACAGGATGCGATCGAAGCCTCGCAGAAAGCAGATTCCATCGTCTACGTCCTGCTCTGCGCAGATCGTGGATTCTACGGCGGGTTTGGTTATTCCGGGGAATCAGAAATGCGAAGACTGACCGAGCAAACCGGCGGCCGCGTCATCAACGTGGGCAACAAGTTCGACAAGCTCCGCGACGCCTTCGATCAGATCGCTGCCGAACTGCGCAGCCAGTACAACATCGGCTACACCCCGACGAACGCCAAGCTCGACGGTACCTACCGCAAGCTTGAAATCAAGAACAAGCAGGGCTACAAAATTCAGGCCCGCGCCGGCTATTACGCCGGCCGTAAACAAGACTAACCTGCATGGAGCAAGGCTCTTTGCACCGGCCACTCCGGCCCGTTGCCTTCCATTCTGTTGTTGCTTTTGATTTTCCTGGACTCTGGACTGAAGGCACAAACAGGTTCAGAGTCAAAAGCGGCGGGCGCCCCGCCACATAAACACACATACCGCGATGCCCGCCTGGGTTCTACTCTGCCGCTTCGGTCCACCGAACCCTGCGCCCCTCACGACTGCTCTTATGTGCCAGCAAGATTCCACGCATGGTGTCGAGCGCTTGTTCCGGCGTCACATCCAGCGGAGATCCCTTCTCCATCGCATCTCTCACGTTGGCGTAAAAACCGCGATAGTCCCCGCGTTCGGTCTTTACCTTACTGGTTTCTCCCCCCACCCGGCTCAATCTGCCCCAACGTTCCTCCGGTTCCTCGCCCCAATCCGCTCCCCAGGCAGGCCCGTCGGGGCAGTTCTGGCTTCGCAAAATTTCCTCCTGCGGGTCCATGCCATACTTCACGAACGATCCTTCGGTCCCGTGAATCAGCAGGTGCGGCCCCGGAGCGTAGGCAATACTCCGCGCCCGCAAGGTCGCTCGCAGATGCGAATATTCCATGTGCACGTCGAAAGAATCGTCGATCTTCGAATCTCGCCTCTGGCAGAATGCCGCCGCCCAAATCGTCTCCGGTTCGCCAAACAAAACCAGCGCCTGATCGATCAAATGTGGTCCCAGATCCCACAGAACACCCGCCGCGGGATGGTCCGCGCGCTCCCGCCACACGTTCTTGGACTCCAGCCGAAACCGGTCGAAGCGGGCCTCATATTCGGCCACCGCTCCCACCGCCCCGAACTTCAACAGCCTCTTGACCGTCTGGAAATCTCCGTCCCAGCGCCGGTCTTGATACACCGTGACCAGGCGCCCGCGATCGGCAGCAAGACGCACCAGTTGCTCCGCCTCCCCCAGCGTCGGCGCAAATGGTTTGTCCACGACCACGTCGCGTCCCGCTTCGAGACAGGCTTTGGTGTAAGAAAAGTGCGAATCATTCGGAGTGGCGACCACGCACAATTTGAGCGCCTGGTCCGAGAGCATTTCATCCAGCGTGCGCGCCACACGGACCTCCGGATACTTCTCCTGCGCCTTCGCCCCGTGGCGCTCGAGAATGCATGCCAGTTCCATCCCCGGAACGCCGCGAATGACGGGGGCATGAAACGCCTGTCCCGCCAGACCAAATCCGATTAAACCCACTCGTACCATGTCTTTTCATCTCCGCGCCGCGATCGGTTTTCAGCGGTCCTTCACGCGCCGCACAAACTTCAATCCCGACCAGACCTCAGTCACCGCGCATACTTTTACATCCACCAGTCCTGCGTCCAATCCAATTTCACGGACAATATCTTCATTCAGGTCGGTGGCCACACCGGAACTTTTCTTGGGCCAACTCGCCCATAGCATTCCAGCGGGCGCCAGCCGTTTGCGGATGCGCCTGAATTCCTTTGCCAGTTCTGATTTCGATTTCGTGAACACCATGGCAAAGTCAAGCGGAGACTTACCGTCCCCGGCGTTCTCGCAGCCGGCAAGCGCTGCGCTTAACTCCGCCCGCACCTCGGCCGGCGCATCGAGTAGACTCACGCGGAATCCAGGTTTGATTCCCAGCTTTTTCGTTAGCGGCGTCCCTGAATATCCTGGCATGGTTTTTGTTTCTTGCTGGAACGGCAATTCCTATTTTCGTGGTGGCTGCACCCAGGGCGTCAGTTCGGCGCAGTGGATGAGCGTGACCAGCCAGTCTCCGCCTGACTTGATGAATATGCAATTGGCCAGACCAGTGCGGTAAGGAGAGGGTTTGCCGGTGTTGTCGACTGCGCCCGGCATCTCCCAACGGATATCGACTGCGGCAAGATCAGGCCGCAGAAAGCGAATCTTGGTGACTTCGCCGGGATGGCTTGGTTTGAAAAACCGTTCAAAAGCCGCCGCGTGAAACTTCTCAATGTCGGCTTGTCCGGATGCGCTTTGTCCACGGACATGGTGAAGTCGGCATCGTTGGCGAACATGGACGAAAACTGATGGGCGTCGTGAGGGTTCCGTCCACCCATCCATCGTTCGTCAACGGCCGCCTTGATCGCGGCTTCATCGGCGGCATGTCGGGCGGTCTCGGCGTGCTGCGCGCCAGCCAGGAGTGAGGAAGCTGCCGGGATCAGAAGGGCTAACGAAAATATGACTCTAAGCGGACGGGACACAAACGCCTCCGGTTTGTCGCCGCAGATTGTACGCGGTAGGTGGAGAAAATCCAATCCGACTTCGCGCTGCCGTTAAATTGCGGTGAGTTCCGAAATCCGGCTGTCTATTGCGTCGGCGAGTACCATCCGCGCCGCGACCGCACCCGGAGATTCTTTCGATCGCTGGCGACGATTTCGATGGTGCGGTAATGCCCGTCCGCCTTGAGGTCCGCCGGTTTGTAGGAAATGGCGTACTGGCTGCGGAGTTCGTCCTGAATCTCGGCAAACGCATTGGCTACATCGCGAATCTGGAAGGGGAAGAACGGGCGTCCGCCAGTGGCATCGGCGATGCGTTCCAGCACCTTGTCCCCTGCCCCTTTTGTGCCGCTGACGTTCGTGCTGATGGTATAGACGATCGCCTCTGCGCGCTGTGCCATCTCGATCGCTTCTTCGCGGGTGACGTGGCTCTGGTTATCTTCGCCGTCGCTGAGCAAAATGATGGCCCGTCGCACGGTCGCGGACTTCGGAGCCTTCAGCAGCTTGTCGCGGCATGCGAAATACAGCGCATCGTACAGCGCCGTGCCCCCGCCAGGACGCAGTTCGTGTACTCCGTGCGCCAGCAATTCGGTGTTGTCGGTGAAATCCTGTGTGACCTCTGGCGTCACGTCAAAGCCCACCACAAAGGCCTGATCGACGCGCGGGTGAATTGTCTGATTCAGAAACTCGATGGCGGATTGCTGCTCGAATTTGAACCGGTCACGCACGGAGTTGCTGGCATCGATCAGCAGTCCGACCTGCAGCGGCAGATTGGTCTCGGCGTGGAAGCTGCGGATTTCCTGCGGCGGCTTGTTGTCGTCGAGTACGTGGAAGTCGGCTTGCTTCAGATCGGTAACCCGGCGCCCATGCTTGTCGGTCACCGTAAACACGACGTTCACTTCGTTGGTGGTGGCTCGGATGGTGGTAAGAGAGTCGTCCGTTGTCGGGGTCGTTGGATCGGCAGCCTTCTGCTGTTGCGCGGCTGCGGTCGGAGATGTCGATGTCATGGCGGACGGAGCGGCGGATGCGTGGGCAGCCGGAATTGCAGCGGCCGAAGCCGGAGGCGCCGACTGCGAAGTCGCGCTCCCCGCCATAAGCCCCAGAAGAGCCAGCCCCAACCCGTTAATGATCTTCGTCCCCAAGGTTGCCATCGATATCAACATTATATCCGCCGCAACAAGCCGTGCCTGATTCAAACCCGCTTCGTGGAGACGCTGCTGGCAACGTCTCTCTCGATGGTCAACAGAAAAGCCTGCAGTTCCGCCGGCAGAGAGCTTGAGAGAGCAATCGGTTCCTCCGTCCGCGGATGCGTCAGCTCCAACCTCGCCGCATGCAAAAAATTCCGCGACAACGAGATCGCGCCACCCTGGTCCGTCGCACGCCCCCGCCTCGCTCGCATCTCGCGCGGCGCGCCATAGAGCCCATCGCCCACCACCGCATGCCCCAGCGACACCATGTGGACGCGAATCTGGTGGGTCCTGCCGGTATCGATCTTCACTTCAACCAGCGTGAACTTGCCAAACGCCGAATCCAGCCGACGAACTACCCTGTAATGCGAGATGGCCTCGCGCCCGCCTGGCCCGCGCGTCGTCATTCGTACGCGCCGCACCCGGTCGCGACTGATGCTGGCCGAAATCGTTCCGCGATCTTTCTTCACCCA